>Ga0134128_10012587_pt1 | contig 10084 bp, 6 predicted proteins | sample KB31754_FD_96462 | JGI IMG/M metagenome (GOLD analysis project Ga0134128, IMG submission 96462) | Terrestrial soil microbial communities with excess Nitrogen fertilizer from Kellogg Biological Station, Michigan, USA - KB3-175-4 | ecosystem: Environmental > Terrestrial > Soil > Unclassified ...
AAATCCTGGAAGGTCTCGGCTGACGGGCTCAGCTACACCCTCAAGCTGCGCCGCGGCATCCGCTTTTCAGACGGCCAGCCCTTTGACGCGGATGACGTCCTCTTCTCCTTTGCCGTTTATACCGACGAAAAGATTGACTCCCCGCAGCGTGACCTGCTGATCATCGACGGCAAGCCCATCCGGGTTACAAAGCTCGATCAGTACACAGTCCGCTTCATCCTGGCGCGGCCTTATGCCGCTGCCGAGCGCATTTTTGACAGCCTGGCTGTCCTGCCCCGGCACATTCTGGAGAAGCCGTACCGCGAAGGTCAGTTCCTGCAGCAGTGGTCGCTGAACACTCCGCCTTCACAGATTGTGGGGTTGGGCCCCTTCCGGCTCAAGCAGTACCTGCCCGGCCAGCGCGTTGTTCTGGAGCGTAACCCGTATTACTGGAAGGCCGATTCGGCAAAGCGCCGCCTCCCCTACCTGAACGAACTGGTTTTCGTGTTTGCCGCCAACGAAGATGCCCGCCTGATGCAGTTCGAGGCCGGTGAGACCGACGTGGTAAACCGCCTCAGCGCGCAAAATTATTCCTTGCTGACCAGGCAGAGTGGCTCCTCTGCTTTCCAATTGCAAGATCTTGGCCCCAGCACGGAATACAACTTCTTGCTCTTTAACCTCAATGATATTGGCTCCAGCCACCTGCCTGATCTCGAGCGCAAGCAGGCATGGTTCCGTGATCTGCGCTTCCGCCAGGCGGTCTCAGCGGCGGTTGATCGCGATTCCATTGTACGCCTCGCCTATGGCGGTCGCGGCACGCCATTGTGGGGCAATGTCAGTCCGGGAAACAAGCTATGGGTGAACTCTGCCATTCCCCATCCCCAGCGCTCGCTGGATGCCGCCCGGCAGTTGCTGAAGTCCGCTGGTTTCTCCTGGAATTCAAGCGGCACCCTGATTGACCCCAGCCGCCAACCGGTGCAGTTCTCCATTATTGTCGCCTCCTCGAACTCGCAGCGCATGCAGATGGCTACCATCGTCCAGGATGACCTCTCCAAGCTGGGCATCCAGGTCAGCGTCGTGCCCATGGAGTTCCGGGGGCTGCTCCAACGGGTGTTCCAGACCTATAACTATGAGGCCACAATCCTGGGTTTGGGAGGAGGCGACGCCGACCCCAACGCGGAAATGAATGTCTGGGTTTCCAACGGCAGCACCCACCTGTGGCATCTCGGCGAAGCTCACCCAGCCACCGCCTGGGAAGCCGACCTTGACCGCCTGATGAATCAGCAAATGCTCACCTTAAACTACAAGCGCCGCAAGCGCCTCTTCGACCAGGTGCAGCGGATCATCGCCGCCAATCTGCCCTTAATTTTTCTGGCTACGCCTGACGTGCTGGTTGCCGCCAGCCCGGCGGTGGGCAATTTTCATCCCGCGGTATTGGAACCCAATACGCTGTGGAACATTGACCAGCTCTACCTGAACCGGGGAGCGGAAATGGCGCGGTCCCGCTAGATGCCCGTTCTTGCGGCCCCACCAGCGCGGCGACGAGCGTGGGACGATGAACGCCTCCTCGCCGCCTGCCGCAAAGGCGACCAGGAAGCCTGGGCCGCTCTAGTGGATCAGTACAGGAACCTGGTTTACTCCATCCCCATCAAAATGGGGCTGCAGGAACAGGCGCCGGACATCTTTCAGGCGGTTTTCCTGGAGTTGCTTACCGGACTGCCAGACATCCGGGAGCCGCAAGCTTTGGCTAAGTGGCTCATCCAGGTGTGCTACCACAAATGCCTGCGCTGCCGGGTGCTGGAGCAGCGGCAACTCCCGCTGGGAGAAGAGAGCGAAACCCAGGTTGAGTCCGCCGTGCCCACTCTGGAAGAGGTGCTGATTCAGGGCCAGCGCGAGCAGACAGTGCGCGATTCATTGCGGCTCCTCTCGCCGCGGTGCGAACGCCTGGTGCATATGTTGTTTTATGAGAGCCCCTCACGTCCCTACCAGGAGATCGCGCGAACCTTGGGTGTTGCCACCGGCTCCATTGGCTTCATTCGCGGGCGCTGCCTTGCCCATCTGCGCAAGCAACTGGAAAGGCTGGGATTCGAATGAGCGCCGGAGCCTCGCCGGCCCTCGATGTAGAGCGAGTAATCGCGCAGTTGTCGGCGCTTGCCGACGATAACGCCCGGACGCGATTCATTGCCGAAAATAGCGCCTTGTGGCAGCCGGCGCTGGTGCGGGAGCTTTCCAACCGGGTCCGCCAGTTGGTGCGCGTGGATACGGTCACCGCCCTGCGGCTGGCTGACGCTGCGGTCGTGATTTCAGAAAGCCTGGGCGATAAACTAGCCCTGGCCCAGAGCCTGCGCTCCAAGGCGAATGCGCTGTACGCCATTGACCAGCATGCCGCGGCTGTGGACTTCCACCAGCGTGCCATCACCCTTTTCGAACAACTCGATAATCCCGTGGAATTGGGGCGGACTCTCAGCGGATGCATCCAGCCGATTCTTTTGCTGGGACAGTATGACCGCGCCTTAGCGGCAGCGGACCGTGCCCGCTCCATTTTTGCCGGCCAGGGGGATTCGCTGCGCCTCGCCCGGCTTGAGATTAACACCGGCAACATCTATCACCGCCAGGATCGCTTCGCCGAGGCCCGGGACTGCTACGAACGCGCTTACCGCGAATTGCTCAAACACGATGACGCCGAGGGGCTGGCTGCGGTGCTCAGTAATCTGTCCACCTGCTACATCAGCCTCAACGAGTTTGCCAAGGCTCTAGAAACGCATCGCCTGGCTCGCGCCCACTGCCAGCAGAAAAACATGCCCATCCTGGTGGCCCAGGCGGACTACAACATTGCCTACCTTTATTTTCTTCGCGGCGAATACGGCCGCGCCATTCAGATGCTGCATGAGGCCATGGCCAGCGGCAAAAAGGCCGAGGACAAGTACCAGTTGGCTCTGTGCAACCTGGACTTGGCCGAAATCTATCTCGAGCTGAACCTGAATAATGAGGCGGCTAATCTAGCCCGTGCCGCGCACCAGCAGTTCCAGGGCTTGGGCATGGGCTATGAAGCCGCCAAGACCCTGGTCTTCGCCGCCATCGCCGCCGGCCGCCAGGGCCAGCCCTTCGAAGCCCTGGAACTCTTTGCTCAAGCCAGGCAATTGTTCGTTCAGGAGAAGAACCAGGTTTGGCCCTCGCTTCTCGATCTCTATCAGGCGCTGGTACTCCTGCAGGAAGGCAGGCTATTCGAGGCCCGTCAGCTTGCCGCCCGGGCTCGCGAATTCTTCGCCCCTTCCAACGTGCGCAGCAAGGCCGTGATGGCGGAGCTTCTGCTTGCCCGCATCGCCCTGCGCATGCAGGAAGTCTCAGTTGCGCGCCAGCATTGTGCGGCGGCCATGCAGCGCCTGAATGGCCAGCAGTCACCTCTCTTGGACTATCAGGCCGGTTTTCTCCTGGGCGAGATCGAGCGCGCTCACAGCGACGACACCGCTGCCTTTGCCGCCTACGAGAGCGCCCGCCAGGCCCTCGACAAGATTCGCGGCCAGTTGCGCGGCGAAGAACTGAAAATGGCGTTTTTCAGCAACAAGGCCGAAATTTATGAACATCTGGTTGACATCTGCCTGCGCACTCGCGGCAATTTTCAAGAAATCTTCGACTACATCGAGCAGGCGAAATCGCGCAGCCTGCTCGACCTCATGGTTCAGCCCGTTCGCCTGTCCACCGCCGACGACTCCGGGCAGAGCGAACTGGTGCGCTCCATCCGCAGCCTGCGCGAGGAGCTGAACTGGTACTACAACCTGATCGAGCGCGAGCAATTGCAGCCCGAAGCCCACTCCCTGCAGCGCATTGAGCAACTGGAGCGCCAGGCGCTGGACCGCGAGGCTGACCTCATGCGCGCCTTGCAGGAGGCTACTGTCGCCGAAGCCAATGCGGCCGGCCTCGCTATTCCTGCGCTCGCCTCGGTGGAAAACATTCGGGCGGCTCTGGCCGAAGATACTGCGCTCGTCGAATATTTTTTCATACAGGAACGCGTGCTGGCTTGTGTTGTCACCCGCGACACCTCCGACCTGGCGGCTATCACCCTGCAGCCCCGCGTCCGCAAGCTGCTGCAGCTGCTGCGTTTTCAGCTCTCCAAATTCCGCTTGGACCAGCAGTACGTGGCCAAATTTAAGGATGCGATGTTTGAGTCCATTCAGGCGCACCTGCACGATCTCTACCAGGAGCTGGTGGCGCCGCTTCGCCCTCTTCTGCGCCACAAGCATGTGGTGTTTGTGCCCCACGGACAGCTGCATCACGTTCCCTTCCATGCGCTGTACGACGGCCACAGCTACCTGATTGACCAGTTCTCGATTTCCTACGCCCCCAGCGCCAGCGTGTACGCAGTTTGCGGGAGCAAGTCAGTAAACTGCACGGGCCCCGCGCTGGTCATGGGAATCGGCGATAACCTGGCGCCTTCCATCGAACACGAGGCCAGGGCGGTCAGCTCGCTGTTGTCGAATTCGCAACTATTTCTGGGCGCGGAGGCCACCGAGCAAGCCCTTCGAACCCTGGGGCCGCGGTCGCGCAGCGTGCATATCGCTACCCACGGCTACTTCCGCCAGGACAACCCCATGTTTTCTTCCATCCGGTTGGGAACGTCATACTTGAGCGTCTACGACATTTATCAGCTCAAGCTGCCGGCCGAAATCGTAGTGCTGAGCGGCTGCGCCACCGGACTCAACGTGGTGAGTCCGGGCGACGAACTGTTGGGGCTGGCCCGCGGTTTTCTCCAGGCCGGCGCCCAATCGCTGGTGCTCAGCCTGTGGGATGTGCAGGATTCCACCACCCGCGACTTTATGGTCGCGTTCTACACTCGCCTGCAGCAGGGTAGTTCGCGGGCGGTCGCCCTGCAGCAGGCGATGCAAGAGGTCAGAAACGCCCATCCCCACCCTTTTTACTGGGCTCCTTTCGTGTTGATAGGTAAGGACTAAGCCACTTTTTCACTTCCCCTATATTTTTTGGCTGTCTGCCTCCCCTTATGTAATGAAAGCCGGAACAGGCTCGATTACGGCTTTCACAAATCCCCATTTTGGAGACAAGAGTGGAACATATTGCAGAACCCGCCTGGGCCGACTTTGTGCGCGGCCATAGCACGCCGGAAGCCAAGTCAGCCATTGAATCCCATCTGTCCGGTGGATGCGCAGCCTGCTCCAGCGCTGCCGCACTCTGGAAATCATTCATGAATGTGGCCGCGCAGGAAAAGCTATACACGCCTCCCCCACACACTGTTCGCCTGGCAAAGGCTCAGTTCGCTGCCGCGAAACTTACGGCTTCCGCTGCTCGCTCCCTCGTCAGCCTCGTCTTCGACAGCTTTGCTCAGCCTCTGCCGGCGGGCATTCGCTCGGGCACTGCCATGGCCCGGCAAATGGTGTACGAAGCGGACGGGCTGACCATCGACCTGCGCATTGATAAGCACGCCAATTCCAAGGCCTTATCCATTGTTGGCCAGGTGCTGGATGCTAGAACCCTGCGCCTGGCCCCGCAGTCCGTCCCGGTGGCCCTGCTCAACCGCCAAGGCGAGCCACTGCAGCGGACCTCAACTTCGAATTTCGGTGAATTTCACCTCGAGGTTGCGGTCGAGGCAGAAATGCAGCTGGCCATTGAGCTGGCTTCCGGGCGAACCGTCTGTATCACCTTGCCCACCGGGTCATGTGACCGGGCAGATGACTTTGGTGAGCAAAACCGGTTACCGGGACGCGAAGGGAAGGATTACACCGGTAAGTAGCTGAAAAGTGCAACACTCCCTAATATGGTGCACACCACAGGAGAGGGGAACATGGAAGTTCAGGATCCAAACTCGAAAGGAAAGCGCGGTTGGAGAAGCGGCATTCTGATGTGTGCGGCACTGTTCTTGCTGACACTTTTCCCCTCGTCCGCAGCAGCGCAGAGCCGGCTGGTCGTCCGTGATTCGCTTGGCCTGCCCGGAATCAATTTGACCTGCGCGCTGCTGGGCTGCAATGTGGTGGACGCCATCGGCGATCCCCAGGGGCAGCTCTTCGTGGTCAACTTCGGCTTGCTTAGCCCATTGACGGCACTATTGGAGCTCAAGCTACAGCTCGGCATCGTAGACGTGGAAATTGACCAAACTGTGAACACGCTGGATGCTACGGCGGGACCGGCTCCTTCGTACTTAACCAATGAGAAGCCCACCTCCTACTATGGCACCACAGTCTGGCAGGGCTATGTGCAGCAGCCGGCCACGCAGTTGATCCGCTTAGCACAGACCCAATCCACGTTTAAAACTACAGGCTCGGGGGTGATTGTGGCGGTGATTGACACCGGCGTGGACCCGACCAACCCAGTGTTGCAGAACTTCCTGGTCAGCGGGTACGACTTCACCCGCAACATGAACGGCGGCTCGGAGGACTCCGACGTCAACACTTCGCCCAACTTGAGCCAGGCAGAAACGGCACAGGTGAACCAGCGCACCGTGGCCGTGCTCGACCAGCGCACCGTGGCTGTGCTCGACGGCTCACAATACGGCGCGTTCGGCCATGGCACCATGACTGCGGGCATTGTGCACCTGGTGGCTCCGCAAGCCCGGATCATGCCTCTCAAGTCCTTTACCGCGGCGGGCACCGGATACGACTCCGACGTTCTACGGGCCATCTATTATGCCGTGAAAAATGGCGCGCGGGTCCTGAGCATGAGCTTTGATTACACTTCCTACTCGCCGGAACTCGCCAATGCTGTCAAGTACGCCAACAGCAACGGTGTTATTTCGGTAGCCTCGGCCGGCAATGACGGCCAGCAGATTACGGTTTACCCGGGCGGCCTGCCGGGCGTAGTGGACGTCGCCTCCACCTCCAACCAGGACACGCAGTCGGTGTTCACCAACTACGGAGCGCCGCCGGTTTATATGGCTGCCCCGGGAGAAGGAGTTGTCACTACCTATCCCTGGGGAACCTACGCCGCGGGCTGGGGCACTTCGTTCAGTGCCCCGTTGGTTTCCGGAACCGCGGCCCTGATGCTGGGCAAAAACGGTGCCTGCACGGTCTCCAACGTTGCTTCCGGGCTGGCTAAGTCAGACTGGATCTCCGACCCGCAGATGGGACACGGGCGGCTGGATACTTACTCGGCGGTGCAATTCTGTCATCAATAGTCCAACCCGGTGCAGGTGCGCGGCTCATGGCGGGGCTGGCCAACTCGGCTGCCGAGTTGTACGCCCCCCTGGGCCTGCGCCTCAAGGAACTGGAAGAGCAGCAGGCCGCGTTTCGCAACTCGCTGGTCTGCGCCCTCAATCAACTGCTTGACCTCAAGGACCTCAACACCGGCGTACACAGCACCCGCCTGGCCGAGTGGGCCATTCGTGTGGCCCGCGCCCTGAATATCCCGGAAGATCATATGTACCAGGTGGAGGTCGCAGCCCTGCTCCACGACATCGGGAAAATCGGCGTTCCAGACGCCATTCTGAAAAAGCCCGGCCCGCTTACCGCGGAAGAGCGGGCGCTGATGAACAAGCATCCCGAGTACAGTTGGTCCATCCTGCGCCTCGTACCCGGTTTGGAACAGGCCAGCCTCTACGCTTTGCACCACCACGAAAGCGTGGATGGCAACGGCTATCCCGCTCACCTCAAAGGCGCGGACATACCTCTGGTGTCGCGCATTGTTTGCGTCATTGACGCCTACGATGCCATGATCTCCCATCGCTGCTACCGCCGAGGTGTGGGCCATGAAGAGGCTGTCCGCCGCCTCCGCCAGTCCTCCGGCACCCAGTTCGATGCGGAGGTTGTCCAGGTTTTCATTCCCATCGCGGAATCCGAAGCCGGCGATGTGTTTGCCGCCGCCGGCACCAGTACCGCAGCCGTTTTTTAATACGGCAACTCTAAGTGGGGCGTCGGGATGGCAGTCCCAATCCTCATCCATAACCTGCGCATCGGTCGCTGTCACAAACTGGCGTGTGTTCGGTCACATTTTCCAGACTCAGAATCGCTTAGCTTGCTCCACTGTAAGAGAATTACCGGCCTGGATGAGCGGCGTTTCGAAGAAGGGCTGAAGTACGGTGTGCGGCATAGCCGGATTCGTTGATGTCCGCCGGGCGACCTCGTCCGAGGAACTCCGGCGAATCGCTACCGCCATGGGGCATACCCTGCGCCACCGCGGGCCCGACGACGAGGGAGTATGGGTAGATCCCAGCGCCGGTATCGCGCTGGCGCATCGCCGCCTGTCCATCCTGGATCTTTCGGCAGCGGGCCACCAGCCCATGGCCTCAGCTTGTGGCCGTTACACCATGGTGCTGAATGGCGAAATCTACAATTTTACGGAACTGCGCCAGTCCCTCGAGAACCTTGGGCACCGCTTCCGTGGCCACTCCGATACCGAAGTGCTGCTCGAAGGGATTGCCGAATGGGGTATCGAGCAGGCCCTTGCTTCCGCTGACGGTATGTTCGCCTTTGCCCTCTGGGATGCCGCTCTCCGGGAACTTCATTTCGCCCGCGACCGGTTTGGTGAGAAGCCGCTCTACTATGGATGGGCGAAACGACATTTCGTCTTCGCCTCCGAGTTGAAGGCGATTCGTGTTCACCCAGCCTTTGATGGCGAGCTCGATTCGGACTCTATCAATGATTATCTTGGTCTGGGCTTCATTCCTGCGCCGCGGTCAATCTATAAGAGCATACGGAAACTCTGCCCTGGACATCGGCTGGTTTGGTCTGCTGACCGGGGTGTGCCGGCGCCGGTCGAGTACTGGTCAGCCCTTCGCGTGCTACAGCAAGGGGGCAAGCGTCCGTTCAAAGGCGATGAAGCTGAAGCCGTAACCACGCTCGATTCCGTCTTACGCCGAGCCGTCAGGTCCCGAATGCACGCCGACGTTCCCTTGGGCGCATTTCTCTCCGGCGGGATCGATTCCTCCACCGTAGTCGCCCTGATGCAGGCGCAGAGCGCGCAGCCGGTTCAGACCTTCACCATTGGCCTGGGACAAGACGCGCTGGATGAAGCCCACCATGCGAAGAAGGTGGCCGCCCACCTGGGCACTGATCATGTCGAGTTGCACGTCTCGGCGGATGATGCGGCCGCCATCATTCCCACGCTGGCCACCATCTATGACGAACCCTTTTCGGATTCTTCGCAGATTCCAACCCTGCTGGTTTCTCGGCTTGCACGTCGGAGCGTGACCGTGGCCCTCTCCGGCGATGGCGGCGACGAGATCTTCGGCGGCTACAACCGCTACGTTTGGGGCGCTTGTAGAGAAGCGCTCGACCGCATCATGCCGCGCATCGCGCGCTCGGCACTTGCGCAGGCTGTGCAGCACGCTCCGGAACGATGGACAGCAGCTTCGCTGGCATCGGCATTTCGTCTTTGCGGCCGGGCGCGTCCTGCCGCTCCCAAGCGAGCGTTGCATCGCATCTCTACCGTGCTGGGCCGGAGTAGTACGGCCGAGTTGCATGCCGAACTGATCGGCCATTGGCATGGGCCGCGCCCTCTGGCTTCGCATTGGGCTTCTGGCGATCTTGGCCTGTCCACGGTGCGGTCCCTCATGTATCTCGATACGGTCACCTATCTCCCCGATGACCTTCTGGTGAAACTCGATCGCGCCAGTATGGCGGCAAGTCTGGAAACCCGAGTGCCGCTGCTTGATCCGCATGTGCTTGCCTTCGCTGCTCGGCTTCCTGTTCCCATCGGTTTCTTGGGGCGCAGGACCAAGTATTACCTTCGCCAAGTCCTGTATCGCTACGTTCCTCGTGAAATCGTGGACCGCCCCAAGATGGGCTTTAGTATTCCCATGCACCAGTGGCTGCGGGGAAGCTTGCGCGACTGGGCAGAAACACTTTTGGCTGCTCCAGCCTTGGAAGCCGCCGGTCTCAACCCCGAACCGGTCCGCTTGGCGTGGCAGCAGCACCTTTCCCGCAGGGTGAACGTCGAAGGGGAGATCTGGAGTGTACTGATGTTCCAGGCGTGGATGGAAACTCACCGCGCACACGGCGTCGCGGCGCCGCCAGCGCAGCCGCTGGCCACTACCTCCATTTAGTTATGACGGAATAACCGATCCTTTGCCCCTCGGCCCGCGATCCGGTACGGCTGAACAAAAAGTCCGTGGGCTTGATCCGGCGCGAGGTGCTCCTGATTGATTGGCTCCGTTGCCGCCACG
>Ga0134128_10012589_pt1 | contig 10084 bp, 9 predicted proteins | sample KB31754_FD_96462 | JGI IMG/M metagenome (GOLD analysis project Ga0134128, IMG submission 96462) | Terrestrial soil microbial communities with excess Nitrogen fertilizer from Kellogg Biological Station, Michigan, USA - KB3-175-4 | ecosystem: Environmental > Terrestrial > Soil > Unclassified ...
CGAGCGCGAGCTCTTCCGCGGACCGCAAGGACAGCCGCGATTTGCGCTGAAGTTCGGACAGCAAAAGATCAATCTGCAGGATCGCAGCACTGAAACGCCGACGAAGGCGAAGCAGCCGACGCTCGGCGCCGGCGACTTCTGTGTGATTGCTGCGATCCCCCTCGACGACGTGCTCGCGCATCTGCGCGTGATCGGTATCGAGATCGAGGCGGGCCCGGTCGCGCGTCGCGGCGCGCTCGGCCAGATGCGGTCGATCTACTTCCGCGATCCCGACGGCAATCTCGTCGAGGTCGCCGAGTACACGCGATAGCGCAGGGCCAATAACGCGAGCAGCCCGGCCACGTCCCACCAGTCGAGCGCGCCGCCACCGCCACCGCCGGCACCGCCCGCAGGCGTAGTGCTCGTTGTGCTGCTCGGCGCGTCTTGCACTTGGACCATGACCGTCGCGTTGGCGCTTCCGCCGGGACCGCTGCAGCTCAGGTTGAAGGCAGACTGCGTTGCGAGCGGCGTCGTCATCTCGTCGCCGGCGAGCGCCTTCTTGCCGTTCCAGCCGCCGGACGCGGCGCAGTCGCTCGCATCCTTGGTCGTCCAGCTGAGCTTCGCCGCCGCGCCGGGCGCTACGGTGCCGGGAGTCGCGTTCAGCGTGACGGTCGGCTCGGGGTAAACGATCGTGACGTTCACCGAAGCGCTGGACGTGCCACTCGGGCCCGTGCAGACGAGATCGAAGGTCGTCGCGTCGGTGAGCGCGGAGGACGTCTCCGTACCGGTCGGCGGCCGATTGCCCGTCCAGCCTTTCGACGCGGTGCAGGCCGTCGCGTTCGTGCTGCTCCAAGTGAGCTTCGCGGCGGCGCCGTACGCGACCGTCGCCGAATCGACGCTGAGCTGAACGGTCGGCGGCGGCGGCGGAGGCGGGGCGGTGACCGTCACGGGCGCGTTCGCCGTGGCGGTGCCGCCGATGCCGGTGCAAGTCAGCGTGAACGTCGTGTTGGCGGAAAGCGTGCTGCTCGGCGCGGTGCCGCTCGTGGACAGGTCTCCCGACCAGCCGCCCGAGGCGGTGCACGACGTCGCATTCGTGCTCGTCCAAGAGAGTTGGGTCGTGCTGCCGCTCACGGCGGTCGTCGGCGTTGCGGTCAAGCTCACGGTGGGCGCCGGCACAACGGTCACCGTCTTCGTGTCGCTCGCCGTGCCGCCGGTGCCGGTGCAGCTCAGCGTGAACGTCGTGTTCGCGGAGATCGCGCTGCTCATCATGTTGCCGTTCATGGACTGCCCGCCCGACCAGCCGCCCGAGGCGCTGCATGAGCTCGCATTCGCGCTCGTCCACGACAGTTGCGTCTTGGCTCCCTTCGCAATCGCGGTAGGATTCAGCGCGAGGCTGACGGTGGGTGCCGGGACTACGGTGACGGTCTTCGAGTCGCTGCTCGAGCCGCCGACGCCGGTGCAGGTCAGCGTAAACGTCGTGTTCGTCGCGAGCGCGCTGCTGGTTTCGCTGCCACTCGTGCCTTTGGAGTCCGACCAACCGCCCGATGCGCTGCAAGAGCTCGCGTTCGTGCTCGTCCAGGAGAGTTTCGTCGTCGCGCCGCTCGCAATTGTCGCGGGATTCAATGTGAGGCTCACGGTCGGAGGCCCCACGACGGCTACGGACTTCGCGTCACTCCCGGTGCCGCCGGGGCCGGTGCAAGTCAGTGTGAACGACGTGTTCGTCGAGAGAGCGGCGCTGGTCGCGCTGCCACTCGGCGCCTGTGCCCCGGCCCATCCGCCCGACGCGGTGCACGACGTCGCGTTGGTGCTCGTCCACGACAGTTTCGTGGCGCCTCCGATCGCTACGCTGCTCGGGGTCACCTGCAGCGATACGGTCGGGGGCGGGGTAGGCGCCGTCTGCGTCGTCGCGCTCGCCGCAGCCGACAGCGGCGATTCGTTGCGGTTCGGGCTCATGCGGTCGAACGCCGTCACGGTGTAGGTATACAGCGTGTTCGCGGTGAGGCCCGTGTCGGAATAGGTGATGGAGGTGGTGCTGGCGATGGAGCGCCCATCCCGCAAGACGTTGTAGCCGGCCAGTCCCGAGCCCGCGTCGCTGGCCGCATGCCAGCTGAGATCGATCCGGCTGCTCGACTGCGCCGCTGCCGCGAGCCCGGTTGGCGCGGTCGGCGGAACCGAATCGGCCGGCATCGGAATCTGCTGCTGCGGCAGCAGAACCGGGCGGATCGCGGCCGTCCAGACTTGGTAGCCGAGCGCGCTGAGATGGACGCCGTCGGAGATGAAGTAGTCGGCAATCGGGGTGCCGCTCGAATTGACCAGACGCGACGCGGTGTCGATGTACGTGTAGCGCGCGTCGGTTGCGCATAAAGCAGCCAGCAACTGGTTGGCCGTCGCCTCCGCCGCCGCAAACTGAACGCGCGCGGGCGAGTATTTGATCGAGATCACGTAGACGCGCGCATTGGGTAGTGCGGCCGTGATCCGGGCGAGGATCCCCGCCATCCGATTCGCAACGTATGTCGGCGACTGGCCGCTGACGATGTCGTTGTCGCCTTCATAGATCACTACGGCGCGAGGCTTGTAGACCAACACGATGCGCTGGAGGTAGTAGTCGAGATCGTCCGCCGTGCTGCCACCGAACCCGCGCGCGATGATGTCGAGCGGCGCGAGATCGGTTTGGATCGTCGTCCACCCTACGATCGTGGAGCTACCCGTGATTACGACGGAGCCGAGCGGCGGCGGGTGCGCTCGGTCAGCTGCCTCGTAAGCCTGTATCTGGCCTTCCCATGGGTTCTGCGCGAATGCAAAACGCGGCTGGAGCAGCGCGCCGACGAGCGCCGCAGTTACCAGCAGCAACGAGCGAACCCCCATGTGGATGCCCGATCACACCGTCGCCGGAAAATTTCGCCGGCGCCGTGCGACCCTATTTTTATTCGTCGAAGGGCACGGTCATCATATCGTTTGGCACTCTGGATGCTAGTCCGAAGTGCACACGTGCGACTCACCGTATAATTTGCGACTTTCCCTTAGGCGAACGAGATGTCAGACCCGCGGACGATCCTGACCGAGCGGCTCGAGGCCGCCGTCGTTGCCGCGTTCGGAGCCGAGCACGCGCGCCTCGATCCGATGGTCCGGCGCTCCGAGCGCGCCGATTACCAGGCGGATCTCGCGATGGGGCTCGGCAAGGCTCTCAAGTTAGCGCCGCGCGAAGTCGCTGCGGCCGTCGTCGCGAAGCTGGATCTGCACGGCATCGGCGAGCGTGTCGAGATTGCCGGGCCGGGCTTCATTAACATAATACTGAGTCGAGACTTTCTCGAGCGCGAGACGCTCGCTCTCGCCGGCGACCCGCGGCTGGGCGTGCGGCTTGCCACGAGCCCCGACAAGGTGATCCTCGACTACTCGGCGCCCAACGTCGCGAAGGAGATGCACGTCGGCCACCTGCGCTCGACGATCATCGGCGATGCGCTCGGCCGAATTCTCGAGGTACTCGGCCACGAGGTCGTACGCCAAAACCACGTCGGCGATTGGGGCACGCCGTTCGGGATGCTGATCGAGCATTTCGTCGATCTCGGCCAGGGCGAAAAGGGCGGCGCGGATGCCGATGTCGGCGAGCTCAGCGCGTTCTACCGCAACGCGCGCGTGAAGTTCGATCAGGATCCCAAGTTCGCGGAGCGCTCGCGCAGCCGCGTCGTGCTGCTCCAGGCCGGAGACGCGCACACGCTTGCGCTCTGGCGCGAGCTGATCGACGTTTCGAAGAAGCACTTCAGCGACAACTACGACCGACTCGGCGTGCTGCTCCGCGACGAGCACCTGCGCGGCGAAAGCTTCTACAACTCGATGTTGCCGGAGGTTGCGGCGGAGCTCGAGCAACGCGGAATCGCGACGATCGACGATGGCGCGCTCTGCGTCTTCGTGCCGGGCTTCACGAACCGCGAGGGCGAGCCGCTGCCGCTGATCGTTCGCAAGCAGGACGGCGGTTACGGCTACGCCGCGACGGATCTCGCCGCTCTTCGTTACAGAACGAAGACGCTGCACGGCACGCGGTTGCTCTATGTCGTCGGCACGCCGCAGACGCAGCATTTCGCAATGATATTCGCGGCCGGCGAGCTCGCCGGCTGGCTGAAGCCCCCGGCGCGCGCGGAGCATGTCGCGTTCGGCTCGATTCTCGGCACCGACAAGAAGATGCTGAAGACGCGCGCGGGCGACACCGTCTCGCTCGCGGCGCTTCTCGCCGAGGCGATCGAGCGGGCCGACGCCGAGACGGCGAAGCGGGATCCGACGCTCGATCCTGCCGCCCGCCGCGCGCTCGCTCCGAAGATCGGCATCGGCGCGGTCAAGTACGCGGACCTCGCGAACGATCGGATCAAGGACTACGTCTTCGATTGGGACCGGATGCTCGCGGCCGAGGGCCGGACCGGGCCGTACCTTCAATATGCGCACGCGCGAATCCATTCGATTTTTCGCAAGGCGCATGAAGCCGGCGTCGCGGCTGCAACGGCACAGGCGCCCGTCGCGCTCGCAGAGCCCGCGGAGCGCGCACTCGCGCTCGAGTTGCTCGGCTTCGGCGCCGCGGTGCTCGAGTCCGCGGACACGCTGAAGCCCCACCGCCTTGCCGGTTATCTCTACGATCTCGCGGCCGCGTTCACGGCGTTCTTCGAGAATTGCCCCGTGCTGCGCGCGCCCGACGACAAGGTGCGCGAGTCGCGGCTCAAGCTCTGCGCGTTGAACGCGAGCGTGCTCGCTCGCGGGCTCGGTTTGCTAGGCATCGACGCACCGGAGCGGATGTGAGGGCTCGCGCGCCGCGTGGCGGTCGCCGTAATCGTCGGCCATCCTCGACGCAGACATCGGTGCAGCGGCGTGCTTCCATCAACAAGAACGACAAGAAGCTCGCGAAGGTGACCGAGGTTTGCCTCGCGCTGCCCGGCGCCGAGCGACGCTTAAGCGGCAGCCATGCGACGTACCTCGTCCGCAAGAAGGTGTTCGCGTATTTCCTCGACGACCATCACGGCGACGGGATCGTGTCCGTTTGCGTCAAGTCGGAGCTCGGCGAGAACGTGGATCGCGTGCGTCGGGATCCCGAGCGCTACTACTTGCCGGCGTATATCGGGCCGCGAGGTTGGTTCGGGCTGCGGCTCGACCGCGGCCGCGTCGATTGGCGCGAGGTGGCAAACGTCGTGGAGCGTAGCTACCGCCTCACGGCGCCGAAGACGCTCGCCGCCAAGCTCGACGCGGCCGCGAAGCCTCGCCGCGGCGCTTGAGTCGCGAGAGCGGCTCGGCCGTCGCGCGTTGAAAATGGCGCCACCGCAACCACTTGCTTGTGATGGAGGGGCGGCCACCGCGATAATCCCGCCCGCGAGAAGCCCCGGCGGTTCGCAGAAGAGGTGCAAACATGCAGTGGTGGACGTGGTTCGTGCTCGGCACGCTGTTGCTCGCCATCGAACTGTTTGCGATCGACGCGCAGTTCTTCCTGATCTTCATCGGCGCGGCCGCGATCGTGGTCGGCCTCATCGGCATGCTCGGGATCGATCTGCCGGTCTGGCTTCAATGGCTGCTGTTCGCGGCGCTGGCCGTGGTCGCAGTGGTCACGATGCGCAAACAGATCTACGCAAAGCTGAGGAACCGGCCCCACAGCACGGTCGAAAGTGACGTGCATCAGCTCGTGAGAATTCCCGAGGAGCTCGCGCCAGGCAAGTCGACGCGCATCGAGTACCGGGGCGCGTCGTGGACTGCGCTGAACGTGGGCAAGAACGCGATCCCGGCGGGCGAGCAAGGCAGAATCGAATCGGTCGATGGGCTCACGCTGCACATCCGCGGCACTCACTAGCCATTCGGAGCATCCATGAACCAAGGTTTGTTGATCATCGGCGTCGCGGCGGCACTCCTCGTCATTTTCGCTTTGCGCCGGACCTTGATCGTGGTCCCGCAGCAGAGCGCGTTCATCGTCGAGCTGCTCGGGAAGTACAGCCGCACGCTGTCGGCCGGCTTCCATATCCTCGTGCCGTTCATGGAGAACATCGCCTACAAGCACAACTTGAAGGAACGTGCGATCGACATTCCGGAGCAGATCTGCATCACGAAGGACAACGTGCAGGTCGGTATCGACGGCGTGCTGTATTTGCAGGTGCTCGACGCGGCGCGCGCGTCGTACGGCATTTCGGACTACAACTTCGCCATTTCGCAGCTCGCTCAAACGACGCTGCGCAGCGAGATCGGCAAGATCGATCTCGACCGAACGTTCGAGGAGCGCGGGAAGATCAACGTGAACGTCGTGAGCGAGCTCGACAAAGCGACCGAGCCGTGGGGCGTAAAGGTGCTGCGCTACGAGATCAAGAACATCAATCCGCCGCACGACGTGCTCTCGGCGATGGAGAAGCAGATGCGCGCGGAGCGCGAGAAGCGCGCCGTGGTCTTGACGTCCGAGGGCGAGCGCGACGCGAAGATCAACCAGGCGGAGGGCGACAAGCAGCGCGTGATCAAGCAGTCCGAGGCGAACCGCCAGCAGCAGATCAACGAGGCGCAAGGCGAGGCCGAGGCGATCCTCGCAGTCGCGACGGCGACGGCCGAGGGTCTGCGCCGCGTGGCCGAGGCCGTGAGCGCGACGGGCGGGCGCGAGGCGATGCAGCTGCGCGTTGCGGAGGACTACATCCAACAGTTCGGGAACCTCGCGCAGAAGAGCAACACGCTCGTCGTGCCCGCTAACCTGAGCGACATTGCGGGCATGATCGCGCTCGCGACGAGGGTGTTCGAGCACTCGCGCGCGAACGGCCCGCCGGCGGCGCCCACTCCCGCGCCCGCGCGCTGAGGCGCGGAGCAGCTCTACACGGTAGCGCGACGAGCTGGGCGCCATGTCGGCGGTCTTCAAAAAGCTGAATCTCAAGGACCAGCACGAGATCGTCGTCACGAGCGCGCCCGCGAGCTTCGAGACCGAGATTGCGTCGCTGAGTGGAGTCTCGGTCCGGCGGTCGCTCACGGGCGGAGCGCAGGTCGCGTTCTCGCTCGCGTTCGTGACGAAGCAGACCGAGATCGACGCGCTCGCGAAACAGGTCGCGGAGCGCACTTCCGGCGACGCCGTCGTCTGGTTCGCGTATCCGAAGCAATCGTCGAAGCGTTACAAGTCCGAGATCGACCGGGATCACGGTTGGGCCTCGCTCGGCGCGGCGGGCTTCGAGCCCGTGCGGATGGTCGCGATCGACGACGACTGGTCGGCGAAGCGCTTTCGGCGCGTCGGCTTCATCAAGACGCTGAGCCGTCCCAGGGAGGTCGCGCTATCCGTGGCGGGGAAGGCGAAGGCGGGCGCCGCGAAGAAAGGCGCGAAGCCAAAGCCTAAGCCCACGACGCGGAAGTGACGGCGTTTCGCCCCGCGCTCGTGGCGCGGCTGGCGCTCGCCTATTTCGCATCCGTCTTTTTCATCGGCTTCGTGCTCGGGGTCATCCGCACGCTCTGGATCGCGCCTCGGCTCGGAGAGCATGTCGCGGAGCTCGTCGAGATGCCGGTGATGGTTGCGGCCAGCTTTCTCGTCGCGCGAATGCTTATCAGCCGTGCAGCTGGCGTCGGCATCCGCGCGGCCGCGCTCGTCGGGCTCGCGGCGCTCGTGCTGCTGCTCTGCGCCGAGCTCGCGGTCGTCGCGTTCGTGCGCGGGCAAACGCTCGCTGACTACGTTGCGTCGCGAGATCCCTTGTCGGGCTCCGCATACGCCATCGCGCTGTTGCTGTTCGCTGCGATGCCCGCAGTGATCTCTCATCGTCGCTCGCCGCGCTGAGGCATGCGGCCTTGGTAGCGCGGCTCGCGCAACGCGCGATTTATCCGTGGCTGACATAAGTCGTCGTGGCCGCCGCGCGCCGATGTGACGGTCTTCGCGGCTGAGTCGCGAGGCGCCGTGTAGCCTGGTTAGCGCCCGGGAGGCTAGCCGAAATGTCCGATGGAGTGCTCGCTGCGATCATCGCAGCGTCCGCCACTGTCTTCGCCGCGCTCCTTCAGCTCAAGGCGTCGTTCACGCACGCCGCGCGCGCGCGCGCGACCAACGCTCGTAGCAAGAGCCGCTTACCGCAGCTCGTGATCGCCGCGATGCTCGTCGGCGCGGGCGTGTGCGGCTTCGCACTGGCGCAGTGGATCGCCGACCATCAACGCGCGGCGCAGGCTCTCGTGACGGCCGAGCTGCGCGCGCGGATCGAGCAGATGAGCCGTGCCGAGGGCCAGCTCACCGGCGCGTACGGTGAGATCGAGACGAGCGTCCTGCGCAACATCGGGCTGCAAGGCGTCGTCGTGATGGCGAGCGTGCCGCCGTGCAAGCCCGGGGCGGCCGCTACGCCGTCGCTCGCCGTGAGCACGGCCGAGGCGTCGGATCCGCCGACCACTCCCGCCGTCGTTGCCTCGCCGGGCGGTTGTACGGAGGCCGAAGCGAGCCCGGTAACGTTGTGCGCGACGATCCCCGCCGCCGCGACCGTCAACGACGTCGAGCTCTACGTCCGCGCGGCCGAATCGGCGACGCCGTGGACCGCGAGCCGCGTGGCGCCCGGTCAAGAGGCCGCACAAGCTCGCTTCGGCGGCGAACCGGTCGAGATCGCCGACGATGCGACCGCGAAGCACGTCTGCGAGCGTTTCGTGCAGTGGTCGACCGAGCACGGCCTCGTCGCGCGAGTCGTGGTTCGATATACGTTGTGACTGAGCACTCGCCGGCGGCTGTGGATGCCGCGGCGGGCGGCCGCCTACCGCACCGTCCCGCGCAAATACGCCGCACGGCGACGCTCGGGCAGTTTCTCGATCGCGTAACGCAACATCGTGCGCGGCATCGCAGCGCAATGCTCGCGTAGGAATCGCTCGAGAACGACGCGATCGCGGTTGCCGACTTCGCGCAGCATCCAGCCGGCGGCTTTGTGGATCAAATCCTCGCCGTCGCCCAGCAGGATTTTCGCGAGCGCGAGCGTGTCGTCGAACGAGCCCTTCCTGATGTAACCGAACGTTGCGACGATCGCGACGCGCCGCTCCCATAAGCTCGGCGAGCGCGCGAGCTCGTAGAGCGGGCCACGATCGCGCGGCTCGAGATAAGCGCCGACGATCTGATACGCGGCGCTGTCGACCAGATCCCAATTGTTCACGTAGCGCGGCGTGTGCTTGCGGAACTGCGCGTAGATCCGGGCTCGCTCACTCTCGTCGCCGCGCTCGAAGCGCTCGACGAGCAGCACGAGCGCGAGTAGCCGTTCCTCGTGCAGAGGCGAGCGGAGCAGCGCGAGCGCGGAGCCGAGCGGCTCGGCGCGGAACTCGCGCGCGACGCGGCGCAAGTGCGGCACGCGGATGCCAAGGAAGCGATCGCCCGCGCCGTACTCGCCGGCACCGGATTTGAAGAAGCGCGCAGAGTGCGCGGCTATGGTGGGATTCGCGAGGCCTCGGAGCCGCGCGCGAATCGCGGCGGCCGATGCGCGCACCGTCATGGGCGGCGCGTGTTCTGCCGGACGTGCTGCGTTCGGAAAGGCTTCGACTCAGCGACGCGCTTGCCCTCGGGGGATTTACCGGTGCCGCGCGGCTGGAAGCGCGGCACGAGCTGATGCTTGCCGTTGCCGATCAGGTCCTCGCGGCCCATCCGCTTCAGCGCGGCGCGAAGCATCGGCCAGTTGTTCGGATCGTGATAGCGCAAGAACGCTTTGTGCAGCCGGCGCACCTTGAGCCCTTTCGGCACGTGCACTTGCTCCGAGTCGCGTGTGACGCGGCGCAGCGGATTCTTGCCCGAGTGATACATCGCGGTCGCGGTCGCCATCGGTCCCGGCAGAAACGCCTGCACCTGATCGGCGCGGTAACCGTTTTGCTTGAGCCAGAGCGCGAGCTCGAGCATGTCCTCGTCCGTAGTACCCGGATGCGCCGCGATGAAATAGGGGATTAGGTATTGCTCCTTGCCTGCCGCCTGCGAGTAGCGATCGAACAGCTGCTTGAATCGGTAGTAGGTGCCGACTCCGGGCTTCATCATCTTCGAGAGCGGGCCTTCGCCAATCGCCTCGGGCGCGATCTTGAGGTAGCCGCCCGTGTGGTGCTGCGCGACCTCCTTCACGTATTCGGGCGACTCGATCGCGAGGTCGTAGCGCACACCCGACGCGATCAGCACCTTCTTGATGCCCGGCAA
>Ga0134128_10012590_pt1 | contig 10084 bp, 10 predicted proteins | sample KB31754_FD_96462 | JGI IMG/M metagenome (GOLD analysis project Ga0134128, IMG submission 96462) | Terrestrial soil microbial communities with excess Nitrogen fertilizer from Kellogg Biological Station, Michigan, USA - KB3-175-4 | ecosystem: Environmental > Terrestrial > Soil > Unclassified ...
CGGGCCAGCAAGTTGCCGGGCATGCGCGGCGTCTACATGGGCACAAACGTGAATCATCGCGACCTGGATGACCCGCTATTTGATCCGATATTCGCGCGTATCGAGGCGCTCGGCTGGCGCCGCCACGTGGTGCCGAAGTCGCGCTATCCGCGCCTCGCCGCCGACATCGCCGCTATCGATTACAGCGGCTGGCCGCTCTATGCGAGCGCCGCGCTCGACGCCGATACGGTTTACAAGCTCTGCGCCGGCTTCGCCCTGCGCGCGGACGAAATTCCCTGGGAGGACAGCTTCACCGGCCAAGTGAGCCAGGTCTGGCGCGATACCGAGGCGACGCCGATTGGCGTCCCGCTCCATCCCGGCGCCGAACGCTTCCTGCGCGAGAATTTTCGGTAACGGCGGCCGCTGTCAGCTGTCGGCTGTGAGAGGCCGGATCCTTTAATCGTCATCCCCGCGAAAGCGGGGATCCAGGGAACATCGAGCTGTAACTCTGGATTCCCGCTTGCGCGGGAATGACGGCAAGGATACGCGCGCCGAGAGCTGAAGCCTGACAGCGCTCCTCATCCACAAACTTGCCGAGACAGCGCCATGAGGCTGACATTTTCGGCGAGACAATGAGGCCCGGCTCACCGCGCCGCGACTCATGGGGAGACGTTTCCGCCGATGGCCTTCAGGAACTCGGTCAAAGCGACGTTGCTGTTCGAAGAGGAACAGCCACGCTCACGCTCTGACGATCCGCCGCCGATCTTCGCGCCGCCGGCAGAAAGCGCGCCGCTCGCTCGCGTTGCCCCGCCGCCCGCCGCGAAGGACGCCCCCCTCGGCGCGACTTGGCACACGCGCGCCGAGGAGCTCTGCGCCATGGCCGACACGCTGCCGTGCAAATCCTCGTGGTCGCTGATCTCGAAGATCGCCAGCCTCTATGACGAGCTCGCGCGCGACGCCGGCTGGACCGAGCCTGAGGATCTGCCGCCGGCAGCGCTGCGCCCCGAAGATGAGCCGGACGCGGCGGACGAGCCGCCAGCCCCCGTGCCGGTCGCCCATCCGCCGCCGCCGGAGCGCGCCAGCTTCCCGCGCCGGCCGCTGCCGCTGGGACGCGCCCTCCCGCGCCGCCGCGCCTGAAGCAGTGCGCTTCTAGCCGCCGCTCTTCGCCGGCTCTTTTTTCTCCGCCGCGTTTTCCTGCTGCTCCTCTTTCTTCTCCGCCTCGCCCGCGTTCTCGCCGCTTCGCATGATGCGCAGCAGCCGCTCGCGCAGGATCGCGTTCGGGTTGCGCTTCTCTTTCCCGTGATCGATGGTGACGAACGGTTTCTTGCCGTAAAGCCCCATCATCTTGGCGAGGCCGTCGAGCGCGTGCTGCTTCGAATGGAGCTTCACCGTCGCGTTGAGCCCATGCTCGCCCGGCTTCACCTTCAGCTGCGCGATCGCGGCGCGGTCGTCGGGCGAGATCTCGGCGCTCGGCCGGAGCGCCACACCTTCCTCGTCCCATTCGATGATGTCGGCGATGTCGGTGAAGGCGAGGCGCGCGAATTCACGCTTCACGCGATCGACATCGATGCGCGTGCGCTCGATCGAAGCGGCGCGCTCCGCCTCGATGAAGGCGGCGACGCGCGGACGATTGAGCAGGCGGTGACCGTCGCGATGCGACAGCGCGGCGCGGATGCCGGCGCGGCGCGCGGCAAGCGCGGCGTTGCCGGTGACGAGATAGGCGAGCGCGAAACGCTCCTCGCGGATGCTCAGCTCCTTGCGCGGCGGGCGCAGCATCGGCTTGCGCACTTGCGTCGAGGGATGCGCGCCCTCCGGCGGATCGAGCCCGTGCGCCTTCAACGCGGCGCGGATATGCGGCAGCGCCAGGATTTGGTGGCCGCTCGTCTCGGGCCAGCGCGGCGAATAGCCGGCATCGAGCGCCGCCTGCTTGGCGTTGCGGGTGACGAGATAGGCATCGACGAAGCGGCGCTGCCGCTCCGTTAATTTGCGGGGCATGGGAGACCTCGAAAGATGTGGGTGGATGGGTAAAAAAAAGACCGCGTTTCGACGGTCTCATCTGGCGGCAAAAAGAAAGCCCCGCGGCAGCGGGGCTTTCCTCGTCAGGACTGACGGAGCGACGCTCTAGAAGTGCCAGGTCGCGTTGGCGGTGAAGACGTGGCCGAAGAAATTGCCGTTCGAGCCGAAGATGCTGCCGCTGCTCCCGCTGCTCGCGGTGTTGACGAAGAGGAGGCGGTAGCGCACGCCGGCGGTCAGCTGCGGCAGGGATGACGTGATGGGGAAATCGGCGCCGATGATGCCGTTCGCCGCGAAGTCGGTTTCATCGCCGCTGACGCTGCCGGTGAAAGTCGAGCCCGCAACCGTGACGGCGGTCAGCGACGCGTTGATATGAGAGAAGCCGACACCGGCGCCGATATAGGGCGAGATGCCGTAGAGCGCGGCCGGGGCGAGCGGCGTCCAGATCGCATTGACGAGGCCGTTATAGGTATCGAACCGCCCCTGCAAGCCGATGCTGCCCGAGAGCGCGCCAGCGACCGGGCCGGTCGCGACGATTGTGCCGCTCAGCGAGTGAAGATCGAAGCCGGCATATTCGAAATTGCCTTCGATGGCGAGGGTGGGCAGCACATGTGCGCCGAAAACCACGCCGGCCGCCGGGCCGGCCTTGAAGTTGAGATCGCCATTGGCGGTGACGGTCTCGCCGCCGGAGCTGCCGCTGCCATGGACGCTGATGCTTTGCGGCACGATCGCGCCGGCTTCGACGCCGGCATAGAACCCGTTCGGCAGGGCCATGACTTGCTGCGCCTCGGCGGCAAAAGGCGCGACACCGAGCAGCAGCGCCGCGACAGCGGCACATTGAATAAGACGACGCATTTTTCGATTTCCCCGTAACAAAGGTCGGACAGCGAAGATGCTGCCTTTCTAAGCGGATCAGGGAGGGCGCGCTATGAACTTCTCTGATTTGGTGCTCGAATCTGCAGCGGTGTTACATTTCCGCAACAAACCGGGGCACCGCTTAGAGAAATCGCACTGGATAGGTTCGCGACCCGACAAAGGCACGCGCGGCGAGGACCGCCTATTGATTGCCGCGGCTGTCCGAGGAACGGCTTAAGAATATCGCGAGTCAGAAGCCCGGGCAGGCGAGGCGCTGACCGCTTCCTCCTCGAGCGCCGCCGCCCGGTGTTCGCATTCTTCCGCGAAAGCCAGCATACCACGCTGTGTCGTTTCATCGAAAACGTCATCGATCAGCTTCCGGACCTGCTCGGCCCTTGCACGGAGCGCGGCCGCTCGAGTGGCATTGTCTTGGGCGTAAGGCATCTTGCCCAAGAAGGTGAGCAGCCTAAATGTCAGACTCCCGACAGCAACTGGGCATTTTTACGAAGTCCTGGGCCTGGGGCTTACGCTTCAGTGTGTTTTGCTCGGCGCTCTTGGCCAAAAAGAAAGCCCCGCCGCAGCGGGGCTTTCCCCCTCAGACCTGACAAAGGCTCCTCAGAAGTGCCAGGTCGCGTTGGCGGTGAGCACGTGGCCCCAGAAATTGCCCATCTGGCCGAAGAGCTGGCTGGGGCTGCCGTTGCCCGCCGAGCCGCTCGCCGTGTTGATGAAGAGGAGGCGATAGCGCGCGCCGACCGAGAGCTGCGGCATCACCATGAAATCGAAGCCGAGAATGCCATTCGCGGCGAAGTTGGTCTGGTTGTCGTTGGCGCTGCCGGCGACGGTGGTGCCGAGCGCGGTGATGCTGGTCAGCGATTCGTGGAGCAGCGAGACGCCGACGCCCGCGCCGATATAGGGCGAGAAGCCGTTCCAGCTGCCGGCGCCGAACGGCGTCCAGATCGCATTGACCAGCATGTTCCAGGTCCGAAAATCGCCTTTCAAGCCGATCGTGCCCGAGAACGCGGCGGGCGGCGGTCCGCTCGTGGTGAACGTGCCGGTGATAGAGTTGAGATCCATGCTCGCATATTCGAGATTGGCCTCGACCGCGAAGGCAGGATTAACGTGACCGCCGAAAATGATGCCGGCGGCCGGTCCGGTTTCGAGATTGAGATCGCCCTTGGCGCCGATCAGCGAGCCGCCGGAGATGCCACTGCCGTGGATGCTGATGCTTTGCGGAATGATCAAGCCGGCTTCCGCGCCGAGATAGAGCCCGTTCGGCAGCGGCATGGTCGCCTGCTGAGCCTCGGCGGCGAACGACGCGACACTCAGCAGCAGCGCGGCGAGCACGCCCCGATAAAACGACCGACGCATTGCGATTCCCCCGATATCAAAAGCAACGACGACCCGCCCTTTGTGTACGCGACTTCAACGTCGTCCCGCTATTCGTTCGACGATTCGCGCGGTCGATTGTGGCGATGTGTTGCGCTTCTGCAACTCTCTGGCGAGCGCACAAAGAAGGTCGAGGCCCACGCCGCCGCCCTCAAACACGAAGACCGCCCCGAGAGGCGGTCTGGTCAGCGTTCCTGATTTGTACCAGTTCGATCCGGATTAGTCAAGCAGAATCGTCAACCGCGCGGCGCAAAAAACAACCAGGTGATCACGCCGAGATCGCCAGTATTAGATAACAATTTAAATAGTAGTGCTTGACTAATTTAGTCATCGCGTGCTGAGTCGTCTCGCCGCTTCCCATCCCCAATCGGTGCGGCCCTATAGGACAAGACCCGTCTTCCCCCCAGAAGACGGGTCTTCTTTATCCGGCGGTCGGTACTAGTGAAGCGGCCTCGGCGGGCTCGGCATAGACGAGGCGGTTGCGCTCCCAGAGCGTGAAGCCCTTGCCCACGGCGCGCGCTTTATAGAGCGCGAGCGCCCGCATGAACGCGGCCTTGTCATCGGCGGCTTGGAACCATGCCGCGCTGATTGTTTCCTCGCCCGCGAAGTCGACCCGGTAGTCCAAGGTGACGCCGTTTCAAGTTTGTGTGAGGTCTAAACCTCGATTGTGTCGGCTGCTGGACGCAATTGGCCAAATGTCAGGGCCGAGCCCCCGACATAACGTCATATTGCCGCCGCGTTCATGCCCACAATACAGGGCAGCCTTACAACGCTTCGGGCAGAGCGCGAGGTGGGGTTTAGAAGGATTGGCCGAGCGCGGGACGCCGGAATTCTATCGCGAGCAAGCCGTCCGGTTGACGCGCCTGGCAGCGGATTCGCGCACGCCCGAAAGCCGGCTCGAGCTCCTCGAAATGGCGGCCGTGTTCCAGAAGCTCGCCGATCACGCCGCCATCAATCGGAATTGGGCGACAGGCCTCGACGAGCAAACCGCCTAGCGCCGCGTTCGCCGCCGAGTGATTCCTAACATAGACCGCGTTCGCGCCTGGTTTGATCGAGTGGGTGGAAGGGCCCCTCCTTCCGTAACCCATGGTCATAACTGCGGGCGGCCGCCTGGCCGCCCCTTTTTTTGCTCGCTCGTTGTGCGCGACGAATTGTTTCAGAGATCGTGGCGTAAGCTGAACAGCACAGGAACAAAATATGCTGATTCAGCGGCAATAATGCGTTAGGTTCGTGGCGGATCTCGAAAGTCCAAAAGAGACTGAGGTCGGAGGTTGGTTTTGCCGTATAGCACCGCGAACGATCCGCAACATTGGCGTGATTGCGCGAAAGATGTGCGCGCCATGGCCGAAAACGTGATCGACCCCGGCGCGAAAGCGACGCTGCTCAAAGTCGCCGCCAGTTACGACGAGATGGCGAAGAACGCAGAGCAACGCGTCTTATGGGTGCGGCCCGTCGCGCCTTCTCGGGCAGCCGGGGAAGCTGAGTCCCCCACATAGCCACGCGCCGACCGGAGCGCTTCTCGTCTCGCGACCCGCTTAGCGCCTCGCCAAGCCGGCGCTTGTCCTCGCTCGCGGCTTCAATCAGCATCCCCGCGGCGGCGGACCTGAGGCCCCCGGGCCACCGGCGATTGCATCTGATCGATCGGGGACGATAATCCAAAGGCCGAAGGCCGATGCCTAAGTGTCGAGAGCAAGAAGAGTAAGTCGTCGTGACAACGCCGCGGAATTTCATCTGCCCCGAGACCTCCGAGCCTTGCGTCAATCCCAGTTGCACGCGGGTGAAATGCCTCGCCGCGATCCGCGCGCAATTCGAGAAAGAGCAAGCCGACAAGGAAGCGGAAAAGCAGCGCGAGGCGGCGCTGGAAAAAGGGCTCGCCGACCATGGGCGCTCGCCGCACCAAGCGCCCCCGCCGAAACAGGGGCCGACGCTGATCAAAAAACCAGGGCCCACGCTGATCAAGAAGCCCAAGTAGCGCCCGTCCCCGCCACGGCGCGCCGTCTTCGCGCCCCTCCGAAACTTATCCACAGATCGGCTGAAGCTAGCGCTAGGATTTATCCACAGGACGGACTATAATCACATGTCCGTTACCGCCGCGTGAGTTACGTCGGGCCGGAAAGAGCCGCGAAAACGGCCGCCCCGAGGATGGGAGGTAGCGTATGCCGTTCTTTGTGAACGATCCCAAACATTGGCAGCAACGCGCCGAGGAAACGCGCATACTCGCGGAAACGCTGATCGATCCCAAGGCACGAAGCCAAATGCTGGAAGTCGCCGCTGCCTATGAACGGATGGCTGAACGCGCCGCCAATAGTCCGATCAAGTCGCCGCTGCGGCCGACGGAGGTCGCTTAGTCTTTCATCGCCGTCTCGGCTGCGCGCCGGCGCTGCGCCCGCGCTCAGTTCTTCTGCAGGATCTTCACGAGCTCGTTGAAATCCTTGTCGGCATCGGGATTGGTCTTCCACCAGCCGATATCGACATCGAGGAACTGCGCGCCTTCTTGGCGCAGCGAAGCGACGCGCTGATGCGTCCAGGTTTCCGGATAATCGTCCTCGTCGATGCCGTCCATCGTCAGCGCGACGTCGCGCTGGCCCGCGAGTGAGACGAGATAGAGCGCGGCGAGGATCGCGGCGTTGGGATGCGCGGCGTTGCTCGGGATCGACATATAGACATAGCGCCGCATCGCGATGTCGCGCGGCACTTTGACGTCGAGCACGCCGCGATAGCGCGCGATGTTCGGCGAGGCGCCGCTGCAATCGATGACCAGCGCCGCAACCTCGCCCGCGGCGATGCGATCGGTGCCGGCGCAGGCCATCACGGCGCCGATCTGCCCGGCGAGGCGGGTGACAAAGGCCGTCGTCTTTTCCTTGCCCCAGGCGCTTTGCGCGACCAGCGCATCGAAGCCCGAAAGATAGGGCGTGGTGGCGAACTTGCCTTTGTATTCGGGCTTCAGCACATCGGCGATCACGTCGATGTCGCGGGCCCACGGCGCCGCTTTCACGTTGTAGAGAATGCCGGGCAGGAACGTCTCGAAGCGCAGCGCGCGCTCCCGCTCGAAACCGCTCGGCGGAATGCGATCCGGCCACAGCTCGTGCCACGCGACTTTGCGGAACAGATTGCCGTCGATATAGGGGCCGAGATGCGGCGCGGCGGCAAAGTCGACATCGGTCGAGGCCGGGACGCCGGCCTGGAATTCCTGGTTGAGCTTCGCGACCATCGGCCCGAAGGACGGCGCCGGCGCCCAGCTCATCTCGAGGCTCACGCCGAAGAGGCTGGCGATGCCCGCTTGCACCGCCCTCATGCCGTCGGCGCCGCCGGCGACATTGACCGCGGTGCTCATCGTGAGCTTGCCTTCCTGGCGCGCACCCGCGATCACCTGCTGCAGCGCCGGCGACCACTCCGCCGCTTGGCTCGCGCACGGCATGAGCGCGGCGCCGGCCCCGAGCCCAAACAAAAGCGCCAGCACACATAACACCCGCTTCGATCGCATCGTCATCTGTTGATCCTCCCGAAGAGCGCCCGCCCGATCATACACCGCCGGCGATCCGCATCCCGCGTTGGTCTAATGATCCATTACAAGCGATCTGGATCGTGATCATCGAAGCGACGATCGTCGCGGCCGAAATCGTGTCCGGTATTCTACTCTACTCGATAGCGGACATGCCGGCCTCATGCCGGGAACGTTCGCTTTTGACGCACTTCGGAGACTAGCCACCGCACATTAATCCCGACCGCGAAACAAAAAAGCCCCTCGGAAGCGGGGCTAGGCACAAAAAATGCTTTGAGGATACGTTTTTCGCGCCGAGATCTGATTGCTCCCATTTGCTCGCGGCGACTACTGTATCGCAATACGACGCGGTTTTGTTTCGGGCCTCTTATTCAGGGTTAGTGTGAGCACGCCATCTTCGAGGTGTGCGGTAATGTTGTGCTGGTCGACCTGGTCGGGCAGCGTAAAGCTGCGCGCAAAATGTCCGACCGGGTATTCGGTGTAAACAGGTTCAAGGCCGTTATAGTTTGTGGTCTCGATACGCGCCTCGATGCTGAGCACATCATTTTCGACCTTAACGTCCACCGCATCCTTTGGCACGCCCGGCACTTCCATCACGATCTTCAGCGCGTCGCTGGTCTCGAAGATATCGGTCGCGGGCACATAAAAGCGCGCTGGAATGGTCTTTTCCTGTTGTGAGGCTAATTCCTTCTTTTTCTGTACTTCAAGTTCCTGTCCTGCAGCCATGTGAGCCTCCCTTACGCGATCTTGATGGAGCGCGGCTTATCATGTTCCGCGCGCTGCAAGAATATCGCCAGCATGCCGTCGCGATACTCGGCCTTGACTTTGTCGGCATCGATTTCGACGGGCAAATCGAGAGACCTGCTGAAGCGGCCGATGGTCCGTTCGCGGCGGTGAAGACTGACCCGATCCCCATAAGCGAGGCTCTTGGCGCCGGCGATTTGGATCGTTCGACCTTTGATCTGGATGTCCAGTTCATCCTTTTTGAGGCCGGGCGCTTCCGCAACGATGACGAGGTCGTCATTTTTGCTGAAGACGTTGAGCGGCGGAAATGCGCCGTCACCACTCGTGCTGCTGCTCAGCCAAGAGCTGCTGCGGGGGGATTCAAGCGCGCGCTGCAACTGCAACAGAGTGTCGAAGGGATCAGAATAGAGCATGAGTCGCCTCCCTCGTTTACAGTCCGGGGAAGACCCGCGGCCACAGCCGCGTGCCGGGCATTGCGGGCGCCGGATCGGACTGAATGTCGTCAGGTCGATCGAAGGACGAAGCCTTCGACATTGCTATATTCGGGTCGAACCGCCGGTCGATGTGTAGCGGCCATCCGGGCGGTGACGGTTCGACGATTGGGTCGACTTTCATTGCCGCGTCCTCCAGCGAGCAACAGGGTTAAATTGCGGTCCCAGTGGACCTTTGCGGCCAACGATTTGGTTTTGGCGATGTTTTCCTTCAAGAGGCCAGCCAAATTTTTTGTCGGGTTGCGGTTGAGCCTTTGTTTCGGGGTGCCGACAAAAGCAGAGCCATGAGACCGGTCGGGTCGGGTAATGGGGCGGGCTGAGAGCTCTGCCCGCTGTCCGCTCATGCGAGGTAGAGCAATTCAAGGCCGTCTGAAAGGCTTGAAGCGCCGTTTCGGAGTGGCGATGATCACGCCCGTGCTTGCGCTGCGAGGGAGGAAAATTTGCGCGTCGGCCGCTGGGGGAGAGCGTTACGAGGTCTGGCGCTGCTCGGTGCCGTTTTCGTGCTGCCGGGAATCACGTCGGTCTGCCATGCGGCAGATTTTGCGACCGACATGGCGACCGCGAAAAACGAGGCCAAGCGCTGGCAAGCCGACGCGCGGCTGATCGAGGTGATCGCGGCGCTACGTCCCGACGGCACGCTCGGGGCCGACCGGGTGCCGGTCTTTCAGTTCGTGTCGCCGGCCACCAAGCAAGGCCTCACGGTGGTCGCGATGCCGGACAAGCCGATGGTCATGCCGGGCCCGGCCGATCCTGCGGCGGTGCCGATCGCCGACGGTTTCATCGGCCTTACCGAGGCAATCGCGGCGGCGCGCAAGCAGGGCTTCGGTCCGCCCATCCAGGCGGACCTCAAAGCCTATCCGACCGCAACCGGGCCGCGGCCGGTGTGGCAACTCGCCGGCAGCCCAACGCGCGGTCCGGGTTCGGAGACGATGTACATCGACGCGACGAGCGGCGCCGTCACCTCGATCGCCGCGCTCTCCGGCCGGGACACACACGCTGGCGCCGGTTTGCCGCGCAACGTGACACTGCCGGCCGGCACGCCGGTCGACTTCGCGACCCTCTTGCGACAGGCCGATGCCGTCGCGGCGCAGCAGAGCCCCGCCTTCAAGCTGCA
>Ga0134128_10012592_pt1 | contig 10083 bp, 9 predicted proteins | sample KB31754_FD_96462 | JGI IMG/M metagenome (GOLD analysis project Ga0134128, IMG submission 96462) | Terrestrial soil microbial communities with excess Nitrogen fertilizer from Kellogg Biological Station, Michigan, USA - KB3-175-4 | ecosystem: Environmental > Terrestrial > Soil > Unclassified ...
GTTCTCCGAAGTACCTTCCCACGACGTCGTAGGCGTTCCCTAAGCCGGCCGGCGAATGTCGATCAGAGGCCAGCAGCAGACGGGCATTCTCGATCGCTCCTGCCGCCAGGATGTAGGCCCGCGCCCGGATAGTGAACCGCCTGCCGCCAATGCACGCCGCGTGCAACCGGAGCACTTCCCGGGCATTGGGCGTCGTCTCGATCTCGACGAGGTTGCCGTAGAGGAGAACCCTGATGTTCGAGGCCCCCCCGATCTCCTCCCGATAGAGTTGGCCGAAACGGGTCAACGGGCTGATCTGGGAAAACGCGGTGAGCAGCCGACGGCTGGCGAATGGCAGGGCCTGGGTTGTCAGTGTCTCCCAATTCGTCAGGTCATAGTCATACGGCCCCAGCTGGCAGAGCGGCTGGGCTCGCGCGTAGTAGGGATCGAGCTGCGCTCGGGACAGCGGCCAGCCGCTGTGTGCCACCCAGTCCCTGTGCTCGAAGTCGATAGCATCCAGCGGCCGGCACACACCGGTCCAGTGACTCGAGGAACCACCGAAAATGCGCGGGCGAATAAGCCCAAGATCGTAGTATTGAAAGCCGACGTTTTGACCCTTCGTCAACGCCTGGGTAGCCACGTCCAGGTCGAAGCCGCCGCTTTCGAGCACACACACTTTTCTCCCTGAGCCGATGAATTCGCGCGCCAGGGTGATGCCCGCGGGGCCCCCTCCCACGATGCACACATCGGCGCTCAGATCCGTATGTGGCGGGAGAGTGCGCGCGTCGATGAACAGGCGTCAGCTCCGGGCGATTCGGGAACTAGCCCGGGAAGTCCGCAGGAGTGCGAGCCGACTGCCGGCTTCGGCGGCGGCGCAGGCAGCAACGGTCACGCCCAACGCCTTCAGAAGAGGGCCGGCTTCGTAGCGGCCGAGGTTGTAAAGTCCGACGAAGGCCAAGATCAACAACAGAGCGAACCCGCCGGCTACCCAGACGCCCCACCGCCAGCCGCGGTTCGGCCACCTGAAACCGAATGCGAAGGCTAACAGTGCGGATACCGCAACCGCTAGAACCGCCGAGTGGTTATCCGCGAAATTGAACTGAGCTAGTATACCGAACACTGTGATAGGGACGATTCCGGCAGCCGCCAACGCCGCCAGATAGACGCGCAACTTTTTGCGCTTGATGTCTCTTGGTTGTGAGAGGTCCATGATCAACTCGAAACCCCGATCGCCGCTGCAGCCGCGGTTATTGCCGCCTGCGTGCGGTGAAGGGCCTGACTAGGCGCGGCCGCTGGTCCAAACGTACAGGTGAGAGAAACGCCGGATCCCAACGCGTTTCACTACTAATGTACTGCCGTTCGTGCGGTTGACTAGATCGAGAACGCTCCCCTCCGGGACGAGCTCTCTGGTATCGCGCGGCCACTTCACACCAGGACTGTCGTGACCCGACCAGCAACCGTCGCTGCTCCCCTCACAATCATCCTATTCGGGCTGGCCGCGGTTTTTACGCTGACACCCTGGGCGACGCCTGCTATTGGCCTTGCGCTGGGCGCCGCGCTGGCGCTGACCGTCGGCAATCCGGCACCCCGACTGACTGGACGGATCGCGCGCTGGCTGCTTCAAACCGCCGTCGTGGGGCTCGGTTTCGGCATGCCCTTCGGGGCGGTCCTCGCGGCCGGGCGGATGGGCGTGGGCTACACGGTCGCGGGAATCGCCACGGCGCTGGTGCTTGGCTCTCTCTTCGGCTACTGGCTGCACGTCGAGCAAAAAACGTCCTTCCTCATCACTGCGGGAACCAGCATCTGTGGCGGCAGCGCGATCGCGGCGGTCGGTCCCGCTATCGGCGCGCGACCGGAAGCGATGAGCGTTGCGCTGGGAACGGTCTTTCTGCTGAACGCAGTCGCGCTCTATCTCTTTCCGCCGGTAGGGCATCTTCTCCACCTGAGCCAGCACCAGTTCGCGATCTGGGCCGCTGTGGCCATTCACGACACCAGTTCGGTCGTAGGCGCCGCGGCGAGCTACGGGCCGATGGCGTTGGAGCAGGCCACGGTGCTCAAGCTTGCGCGCGCGCTTTGGATCGTGCCCCTCACGATCGGCGCCGCCGTCGTAGCCCGCCGGAGCGGAGGCCCGACCGGGGCGCGGGTGCCGCTGCCCTGGTTCATCGGCTTGTTCGCGCTGGCAGCAATTGCCCGCTCGGTTCTGCCGGCCTCGACCGCTCCCGCGCTCGACGGCATCGCTCACGCAGCCCGGATCGCGCTCGTGTTGACGCTCTTCTTGATCGGGGCGACTTTGACTCGAAGTACGCTGGGAAGACTCGGGCCCCGCCCGTTCTTGCAAGGGGTCTTGCTGTGGGCCGCCGTCGGTGGGTTGTCTTTGCTCGTGGCCGCGCGTTGGGTCGAGCCCTGAGCTAGCCCGGCCGATACATGATCACCCGGGCACGCTCGAGCGTAATGAGACCACCGCCGATCATCTCGTCCAACTCCGGCAGAATGGCCTCGATCCGCTCTTCGGTGTCCACGCATTCGACCACGATGGGCAAGTCGAGCGACAACAGCTCGAGCCGGTCCGTCCTGATCGTCGAGCTGGCGCCGAAGCCCATGATGGCGCGGAAGACCGTGGCGCCGGCGTACTGGCGCGCCCGCAGCAGCTCGACGATCGCTTCGTACAAGGGCTTCCCGTGATAGCGGTCGCGCTCGCCGATGTGAATGCGCATCAAGGTGCGCTCGCCTTTGAAACCGTGCATGACTCCTCCCGGAGGGCGTCCGGTTCCCATTACCAGCGGCGCCGGAGCGCCACGACTTCACGGGCCAGCACCATCCCGCTAGCCACTGCGATGAGTACCAGTCCGACGCTCAGCGCGGTGTAGATCGCCGCACGACGATATTCACCGTCTTCCAGCAGGCGCACCGTCTCGTAGCCGAAGGTCGAGAACGTCGTGTAACCACCGCAGAGCCCGGTCGTAAGCAGTGCCCGGGCATCGCTACCAACGGCCGGCGTCTCGAGGGCGTAGCGCAGCAGGAAGCCCAGGAGCAGCGAGCCGGTGACGTTGATGACGAGAGTGCCAATCGGAAACGAGGGCCCGAATCGGTTCTGGATCCACCCCCCCGAGGAGCAGGCGGGCAACGCCGCCGAGCCCGCTGCCCAGGGCCACGTACCAGACTAATCGCATGAGGGGAAGCCGAGGCGCGGAGCGGGCTGCATACGGGCTCTCCTACGGTGAGTGAATCATCGCAGGAGCTATCAGCCGTTGGCGGCGGTTCGGGGTGAGCCCCATCACCCGTGAGGTCTGACGCCGAAGCCTAAGCCAAGCGGACCGGCATCGTCAACGGCGCGACCGGCTGACCGCCACGCGATCGCGATATAAATTCGAGGGTACATGACCCGTTGCTTCTTGTTGCTGGTAGACGGCCTGCGTCGCGACCTCGCCGAGTCTGAGCTCGACGCCGGAACCCTGCCGAACCTCGCCGCGATGGTGGAAGAGGGCGGCCGTTCCTGCGCGATCACGGCGTTTCCTTCGACCACCAGCGTGGCGTACCTCCCGTTTCTCACCGGCTGCATGCCCGGCCGATGCGACATCCCGTCGATCCGATGGCTCGATCGCCAGCGATACCACGGCCGCTGGTGGCGCGATCGAGCAGCGGTCCGGAGCTACTGCGGCTATCAGGCGGTCCTGCTCGACGATGATCTCGCCCCCAACGTACGCACGATGTTCGAGCTCGTGCCTCAGAGTTTGGGGCTGTTCACGCCGGTCGCGCGTGGCCTCTCGCCCGATCGGGACCCGACCAAGCTGTCACGCAAGCTCTGGGGAATGCTCGCGCACTTCGCGGAGTGGCATCAGCCGGCGGACGACGCGGTCGCGCGCCATCTCATCGCTGCAGCGGGCGGTCTGGCGCGTTTCGTCTTTGCCCAGTTCCCCGCCGTGGATGGCTATGCGCATCAGGACGGGCCGAAGGCGCCATCGGTACGGCGGGCGCTCCAGAAACTGGACGCGGCCGTCGGCCGAATGATTGAAACACTCCGCGCAAGCGGCGAGTTGGAACGCTCGCTGATCCTGCTGGTGAGCGACCACGGTGCGTCCTCGGTGCAGACCCACCTGGATCTGGCCGACTGGTTTCGCGTCCATGGCGTTCCGGTGCTGGCGCATCCGGTGATCTGGCGGCGCAAGCCCAGGGCCGCCGTGATGGTGGCGGGCAACGGGTCCGCAATGGTGTATGCCCGGCCGGACGAGTCGCGCGAGCGGCGCTGGCCGATGGAGCGACTGCGCCAGCCGGAGGCGTTCGGAACCCGGGAGGATATCGTGGCAGCACTGCTCGCGGAGCGAGCGGTGGGCCTGATTGCGGCGGAAGACGAGGATGGAGCGGTGCGGATCGCGTCGGAGGACGGTGAGGCCGTGCTGCAGCGCCTGGGGCCCGGAATCTCCTATCGGCCGGTGACCGGTGATCCACTCGGGATCGGTCGACCCTGGCTGGCGACGGAACGCGCCTGGCTCGAGGCAACCTGGGACGCGGAGTACCCCGACGCGGCGTACCAGTTGATGGACCAGTTCCGCTCATCCCGGACTGGCGATCTGGTCGTCGTGGCCCGTCCCGGTTTCGATTTTCGCGATCGCTGGGAGATTCCGGAGCATCGCGCGGGTCACGGCAGCCTGATCCGGGACCACATGCAAACGCCGGTATGGTCCAACGTAGCCCTCCCCGACGGACCGATCCGCACGGTCGATCTTTTTCCGGCGATGCTCCGCTGGCTCGGTGTCTAACTGCCGCCGGCGGTAGACGGGGCGGCCCCCTGGCTGCCCACCCCCGGACCTGCGGCCGGAAGGCGCCCCGTCGTGGTCGGCTAGGTCCGCCCGTTGTCCCGGCCGCTTTCGACGGCCACGGTCTTTCCCTGCTGGTGCGCTTCCACGAACCAGAGCCACTTGTCCACGCCGCGCGAGATCTCGGTCAGGATGTCCGCACTGTCCGCGTCGTCCAGTTCGTTCATCTCATTGATCCCGAGCCGGGCCGTTCGGCCGAACTCTGACAGCGCGTCGGACAGAGCGGCAACGTGCTCCTCACCGGAGGAAATGGCGGGCGGGTAGTCGATCAGCGCGCTGCGTTGAGCCACGAGTCGGGCAGTTCCCTCCGCGATACCGCCCAGCTGCACCACACGCTCCGCGATGAGATCGACGTACTCTTCGACCGCCTCGTTGACTTCGTCGAACAACTTGTGCAGCGCGATGAAGTTGGGACCCTTCACGTTCCAATGGGCCTGCTTACACTGGGTCTGGAGGTCGATGCAGTCGGCCAGGCGCTGGTTGAGGAGCTCGATCGCCTCGACTCGGCTGCTCTCGGGCAGGTCGTTCTTGGTGGAATAAATCCGTGTCGTTTGCGGCCGAGCCGATTCTCGCGAAGTTCGGGTCGCGGTCCCGTGGGCTGGGCGGGCAGTTGCCGTGCGTGCCATGTGTACTGCTCCCGGTTGCTGGGTTGGTTGTCTGGAGGATGCAACCTGCTTGGGTGCGGCCGTGAGTCTTGAACGTCCTTGCTCCGCTAGAATCTGCACGACGGCGCGGGATCGGACAGTGGCCGCCGGCACCATCAGGCCCCGAGGGTAGCAAGAACGAATGTTCTCAAGACAGCCGGTCATTCATGCGTAACGCGCTCCTGCACCATCACATAACCAACCGAGGCATGTTTGACACCGAGATTTTGCGCTGATTCGGGCCATGCTAAGCGTCCGCCTCTCTCAGGCAACCGGAAAGCTTCCGTATTAGCCTACTTCACTAGCGACTTCTTGATCCCCCCTGGTGTGGGCTGATCGGCGTTCCTATCGTGGTCGCAGGCGTCACAGCGAGGAGATAGTCCGATGCCCGACTCAGTCGAAGAGGCCCTAGAGAACGGCCGTGCTGCCTCGCCAACTGGAAGGACGGGCATGTCGCAAGTTCAGAATCCCGACGAACTCTATGCCGTACTGATGCAAGAGCGGCCCAAGTTCCATGGCGAACATGACGGAAAGACGTTGTCCCAACCGGCGGTGTGGGACTGGTCGCTGCACCCAGCGGTGCTACGGTGGCTGATCAAGCACCTCCGCCCGGGTCTCCGAACGCTGGAAACTGGGTGCGGGTATTCAACGGTGGCCTTTACCCTATGGGGTTGTCAACATCACGTCGTCGCCCCGTTTCCCGAGGAGCAACAGTCCATTGTCGAATGGTGCCTAAAGCACGGAGTGTCGGTTGAGACAGTCACGTATCATTCCGGCTGGTCGCAACGGGTGCTGCCGGTAATGACGCCCACCCCACTGGATCTGGAAATCATAGACGGTGACCATGCAGTGCCGGTCCCTTTGCTCGATTACTACTACACGGCGGACTGGCTGGTGGAGGGCGGCCTGCTGCTCGTCGACGACGTTCAACTCCGCAGTGTGCAGCAGTTGAGCGATTTCTTGGACACCGAGACGCTACGATGGGAATTTGTTGAGCAGATCGCCCGGACCAGAATCTACCGCAAGCGTGTTGAGGGCAGGGTTACAGGCCTCCTTTGGAATCAGCAGCCTTTCAGCACAGCATCGCCTTCCTCGCCGCTGCGCAGCTTCCTCTACCGAGGGTTGCGTAAGATTAAGCGTACACTGGCGGGCTGAGACGCGCCTCGCCCCGCGTCGGATCCACCGGAGGGCCTCTTGCTCGTCCAGATGGCGACGATCCATAACGTCGCGACAGCGCCGCCGGAGCAACCCTGCCTTTTGGCCATAGATCCCCCTCCCGCTCGGTGGTGGTCCGTCCCGCCAGTTGGCGCGTCGCTCGGTTGAAAGCTGACCGCAGCGCCCTACTCCCGTGCCCCTATGATAGCGCGCGCCCTCTATTTTTAGCGTAATCGTGCCTTCCAGGATCCATCGCCCGCCCCGCCACGTGTTGGCGGCAACGAACTCTAGGAGGCGTCCCAGATCCCAGCGATGAGCGTGGCTGTTAGCACCGCAACCTGGGATGGTAGTGGCCGAGCTTCCGTATGGCCAATATCCATAGGCAAACAGTTGCGAGAATAGCTCCTGCAAACTACAGCGCCCGGTCCGAGCGTGCGCAGGTAACCGTATTCGAAGGGGAGTTTGGCGGGATGGCGGCGCCGCTTCGCGACGCCCTCCGTGACCAGAAGCGGGTCGGGGATGGCACAGCCTCCGAAGGAAGTTCGCGACGGAGCTGAAGCTTGTGCCCCTGAAAGACCTGTGTGCGCTCGGCGGGTGGAAGAGTCCCGAGACCGTGCTGGCCAGCTACCAGCAGGCTGATGCAGTGACGATGCAGCGGGCGCTCGAGAGCCGTCAGCGGCTGGAAGCCTGAACGGACAACACAATGGACAGCATCGGGAGAGGCTGCTAACATCCCCACCGTCGGAAGTGCTTGTCGCGCAGTGCAGTAGATCGTGGTCGGGTCCGTAGCTCAGTTGGATAGAGCGCTTGCCTCCGGAGCAAGAGGTCGTGGGTTCGAATCCCGCCGGGCCCATAGGATAAGGCGAAGCCCCGCAACGGGATTTGTTGTGGGGCTTTTTCGTAGCCGGGCGTAAGCCCACCGTCGTGCCACCAAGTGTCTCAGGCTCCCGAGGAGGCGTACCAGGTGAGCGCCGCGCGCACCGAGTGGCTACGGCGGGTCATGATGATGGGAGGCGGCATCCTCACCGCACTCTTCATCGCCGAGCTCGTCCTCCGAATGGCCGGTATCGGCTACCCCGTCCTTTCCCGTCCTGATGACGACAGAGGCTGGGCTCTTTGGCCGGGAGCCCGCGGCCGCTACGAAGCCGAGGGTAGCGCGTTCCTTGTGATCAATCGAGACGGCCTGAGGGATCGCGACCACCTGCGCACCAAGCCCCCCGGTACGCTGCGCATCGCGGTGCTGGGCGATTCCTACGCAGAAGCCAGAGAGGTACCTGCCGAGCAGGCCTTCTGGTCGGTGCTGGAGGGGGACCTCAACCGGTCCTGGGGCGGGGCCGGGCACGAGCGGCAGGTCGAGGTCCTGAATTTTGGTGTCCGCGGGTATGGAACCCTGCAGGAGCTGCTCACGCTCAACTGCTGTGTGTGGGACTATTTTCCCGACGTCGTGTTGCTGGCCTTCTATTCGGGCAACGACGTGAGCGACAATTCGCCCGCGCTCGATCGCAGCACGACCCAATACGCACGACCGTATCTCAGGGCAACCTCCACGGGCTGGACCGTCGATCGATCATTCCGCCGGGACTGGCGCTTTCGTGCGGGGAAGCTCGTCGCTCCGCCGGTCGCTCAGTCCCGGGTGCTTCAACTCATCATCCACGCACAACACCTCATTCTCCACAGCCGTTCTCGGTCGCGGGCTACCCTCGGCGAAGCCTGGCTCGACAGCGAGCTCGGGGTGGACTTTCGCCTTTACTCGGAGCCGGATGACCAACAATGGAAACAGGCCTGGCACACGACCGAGAGCCTGCTGACGATGATGGCCCACGAGGTTTCGGACCACGGGGCGCGCTTCGCAGTCGTCTGCGTCACCAATCCGATTCAGGTGTATCCCGACCCGGCCATCCGCGAGCGCTTCGCCCAGCAACTCGGCGTGGGCGACCTGCTCCTCCCGAACCGACGGATCCGGGCCGTCGGCGAGCGAGAGGGTTTTCCGGTCCTCGATCTCGCCCCTGATCTCCAGGCCTACGCGGATCAGCACCATGCGTTCCTGCACGGATTCGCAAACACAGGGGTGGGACACTGGAATGCGCTCGGTCACCAGATCGCAGGCAACGAGCTCGCCTCCTGGATGGCAGGCTGGATCGGAGATCCGTCGGGCACTGTAGCAGGGCGACGCGGGCAGTGACCTTGACCGACGGAGCCATGACTTCGGGCGCTTCCGCGCCGAGGGCTCCCCGCAGACCCCGCCGCGGCGGAGAGGCGACCCAAGTGGTTGTCGTGGGAGCCGGCATCGGCGGTCTCGCGGCTGCGGTCCGGCTGGCCCATGCCGGCTACGCCGTCACCGTGGTCGAACGACATTCAGTACCGGGAGGGCGAGCCGGAATCTGGAAGTCCGAGGGGTTCACCTTCGACACCGGGCCGTCGATGGTGATGATGCGGGAGTGCTGGGACGACCTCTTCCAGGCCGTCGGGCGCTGCTTGGAGGACTACCTCACGCTGGTGCGATGCGACCCCTGCTACAGGCTCCATTTTGCCGACGGCTCGCGGCTCGAGATGACCAGCGATCTCCCGCAGCTCGTCGCCAACCTCGAGCGCATCGAACCTGGATGCGGCCGCCGGGCGCTTGAATGGCTCGCACACACCGGCGAGCTCTACCGTCGCGGTATCGCCTTCATTCGGCGGGACATGCACCGACCACTGGCAATGCTGCAGGTGGGACAGATGGGGCTTCGGTATGGACGGTCAGCCCTGGGCGACTTGCAGGCGATGGTGCGCCGGTTCTTCACCGACGAGCGGCTACGGCAGGCGGTCACGTTCCAATCGTTGTATCTCGGCCTGTCTCCCTACAACTCGCTCGGTATCTACGGGCTGTTGGCCCACACCGAGATCGCCGGCGGGATCTACTACCCCTTGGGGGGGATGCATCAGCTTGCCTTAGCGCTCGAACGCGTCGGCGAGGAGCTGGGCGTGCGGTATCACTACGGTGCGCCGGTCACCGATCTGGTGCGCGATAGCCGACGCGTGAGCGCTGTCAGACTCGAGGACGGGCGTGAGATCAAGGGAGATGTAATCATCGCGAACAGTGATCTCCCGTACACCTACGCGCGGTTGCTGGGCGAGCCGTATCCGGGCATCCAGCAAAAGAGCTTCAGCTGCTCGGTGGTTCTGCTATACCTGGGTGTGAGGCGGACGTACCCGCAGTTGCTGCACCATAACCTCATCGTCTCGCGCGATCTCGCCGAGTCCTGTCGCCTGCTGTGCGACGACCACCGAATGCCGGAGGATCCGCCCTTCTACGTGGTCGCGACCACCAGAACCGATCCCGGGCAAGCGCCGCCCGGCTGTGAGAGCCTGTTCGTGCTGGTGGTCGCGCCGAGTCAGGATCCGGAACGCCCCATTGACTGGTCCGTCGAGGGCCCCAGAGTCGAGCGGCGCACCCTCGAGCGGCTCGAAGCACTGGGCTGCCGGGGCATCCGCCGACACATCGTCACCAA
>Ga0134128_10012593_pt1 | contig 10083 bp, 9 predicted proteins | sample KB31754_FD_96462 | JGI IMG/M metagenome (GOLD analysis project Ga0134128, IMG submission 96462) | Terrestrial soil microbial communities with excess Nitrogen fertilizer from Kellogg Biological Station, Michigan, USA - KB3-175-4 | ecosystem: Environmental > Terrestrial > Soil > Unclassified ...
AAGGTCGATCCGGCCCGCGACCAGACCCTCGCCGAGGTCCACGATGCGTTGGCCAAGGCCTGGACCGACGAAAAGACCAATGCCGAGATGAAGACCGAGGCGGAAAAACTCGTCGCAGAGCTCAAATCGGGCAAGAAATTCGAAGATGTCACCACCGAACTTGGGCAGTTGCCGATCCTCTCCCCGCCGATCACGAGGCAGGGCGACAAGTCCGGCGCCGGCGCCACCAGCGTGCTCGACGGCGCCGTGGCGCAGGCCGCCTTCGATGGTGGCGACGGCCACTTCGGCTATGCCGTCAACGGCAGCGGCGACTACGTGGTATTCCAGGTCGAGGCGATCAACGCCGCGAGCGGCACGCTTTCCGCCCAGACCAAGAACGCCGTGCAGAATTCGGTCCGCAACAGCCTGTTCGGGGATTTTATCACCGGCCTTCGGCAGGACGACGGCGTCAAGATCAACCAGCAGGTGCTCGACCAGGCTCTGGCGCTCGATCAAAATGGACAATGACCGATGGCGACCGACGGGTATGAGGCCTTCGCGGCGCGCTACGAGGCGGGCGCCTCGCAGATCGTATTCCGCCGCGTAGTCGCCGATCTCGAAACGCCGATCGGCACCTATCTGAAACTCGCCGACGGCCGCGAGAACACGTTTCTGTTCGAATCCGTGCGGGACGGCTCGACGGTCGGCCGCTACTCGATGATCGGCCTGTTGCCCGACGTCATCCTCAAGGTCGAGCGCGGCAGCGCCAGCATCAACCGCAACGCCCAGCTTCGCCCTGACGATTTCGCCCCGGTGGCGGAAAAGCCGCTCGAAGCCCTGCGCGCGCTGGTTGCCGAAAGCCAGATCGAAGTGCCCGTTGGCCTGCCCTCGACCGCTGCCGGCATCTACGGCTATCTCGGCTACGACATGGTGCGGCTGATGGAAGTGCTGCCGGACGAAAATCCGGACACGCTCGGCCTCCCCGACGCCGTGCTGATGCGACCATCCGTGCTCGCCATCTTCGATACGCTCAAGGACGAGCTTTACCTCACCGCCCCGGTCTATGTGCGAGCCGGCGCCACAGCGCGGCAGGCCTGGGAAAGCGCGCAGGGCCGCATCGATGACGCGACAGCGCGGCTCAGCCGCACGCTGTCCCATAGCGCCGACCTGCCGGACATCGAAGGCATCGCCGTCACCAGCAACACCAGCAAGCCGGAATATGCGGCGATGGTCGAGCGGGCCAAGGAATACATCCGGGCCGGCGACGTGTTTCAGGTGGTGCTGAGCCAACGGTTCGAGGCGGAGTTCACCCTGCCCCCGACGGCGCTCTACCGGGCGCTGCGCCGCACCAACCCCTCGCCGTACATGTACTTCCTCGATTTCGGCGGCTTCCAGGTCGCCGGCTCAAGCCCCGAAATCCTGGTGAAGGTCGAAAAAGGCCAAGTCACCATCCGGCCCATCGCCGGCACCCGCAAGCGCGGTTCGACGCCGACCCGCGACAAGGAACTCGCCGACGAACTGCTGAGCGACCCCAAGGAACTGGCCGAACATCTGATGCTGCTCGACCTCGGCCGCAACGATGTCGGCCGGGTGGCGAAGATCGGTACGGTCCGTGTCACCGACAAGTTCTTCCTCGAATACTATTCGCACGTCATGCACATCGTTTCGAACGTCGTGGGCGAACTCGATCCGAAATACGATTTTGTCGATGCGCTGGCCGGCGGTTTCCCGGCCGGCACAGTGTCGGGCGCACCAAAAGTGCGGGCGATGGAGATCATCGACGAGCTGGAGAAGACCCGTCGCGGCATCTATGGCGGCTGCGTCGGCTATTTCGGCGCCGACGGCACCATGGATACCTGCATCGTGCTCCGCACGGCGATCATTCATGACGGCAAGATTTTCGTGCAGGCGGGCGCTGGCATCGTCGCTGACAGTCAGTCAGAGCTCGAGCAGCTCGAATGCGAAAACAAGGCCCGCGCCCTTTTCAGCGCCGCTGAGGAAGCGCTACGCTATGCGGGAGAGGCGAGGATCGGGCAGTGACGGATAACGTGTTCCTCATCCACGGCGTCATTCCCGCGAAAGCGGGAATCTCCGTTTGTCGATGGCGCAGCGAACTCTAAAACAGAGATTCCCGCTTTCGCGGGAATGACATCGTGTCTTAGATGCACTCGCCGGAGTACGCCATGCGCCTTCTCGTCATCGATAACTACGATAGCTTTACCTACAACCTCGTCCACTATGTCGGTGAGTTGGGCGCCGAGCCCATCGTTTTCCGCAACGACAAGATTTCGCTCGACGAAATCGAAAAGCTGGCGCCGGAGGCAATGCTGCTGTCGCCGGGTCCGAAAACGCCGAGCGAGGCCGGCATCTGCCTCGCCGTCATCGACCGCTTTTCGCCGACGACGCCGATCCTCGGCGTCTGCCTCGGCCACCAGGCGATCGGCCAGGCGATGGGTGGCGACGTGATCCGCGCGCCGCAACTGATGCATGGCAAGACGAGCCGCATCAACCACAATGGCAAGGGCATCTTCCGCGGCCTCAATTCCGGCTTCGAGGCCACACGCTACCACTCGCTGATCGTCAAAGCCGAAACACTGCCCGCCTCGCTCGAGGTCACGGCCTCGACCGATGACGGGCTGATCATGGCCATGCAGCACCGCGAGCGGCCGCTTTACGGGGTACAGTTCCACCCCGAGAGCATCGCCTCGGAAAACGGCAAGGCCATCCTCAACAATTTCCTGACTATCTCTCGCAACTTCAACCAGCGGAAAGCCGCCTGATGGAAATCAAGGCAGCATTGAGCAAGATTGCCTCGGGCCGCGACCTGACCGGCGAGGAAATGCGCGGCGTGATGAACACCATCATGTCCGGCGGCGCGACGCCGAGCCAGCTCGGCGCGTTCCTCATGGGCATGCGGGTCAAGGGCGAGAGCGTGGTCGAGATCGCCGCGGCGGTTTCCATCATGCGCGAGCGCATGGTGCCAGTCGAGGCGCCGGATGGCGCCGTCGATATCGTTGGCACGGGCGGTGACGGCGCCGGCACGCTCAACATCTCGACCGCGAGCGCCATTGTCGTGGCGTCGGCGGGTGTCCCGGTGGCCAAGCACGGCAACCGCGCGCTGTCGTCGAAATCGGGCGCCGCAGAGTGCCTGCAGGCGCTGGGCGTCAAGATCGATCTGGCGCCAGCCGAGATCACGCGCTGTATCCGCGAGGCAGGCGTCGGCTTCATGTTCGCGCCAGCCCACCATCCGGCGATGAAACATGTGGGGCCGACCCGGCAGGAAATCGGCACGCGCACGATGTTCAACCTGCTGGGACCGCAGTCCAATCCGGCCGGCGTGCATCGCTACCTGCTCGGCGTCTATGCCGAGGAATGGGTCGAGCCGGTGGCCGCCGCCCTCCTCGCCAACCGCGCGGTAAAAGCCTGGGTCGTGCATGGCAGTGACGGGCTTGATGAGATCACCATCACCGGCCCGACGCACATCGCCTCGATCGCCGGCGGCAGCCTCACGACCTTCATGATCACGCCCGAAGAGGCTGGTCTTACCCGCGCCGCGCCTGAGGCGATCAAGGGCGGCGACCCGCAGCATAATGCCGAGGCATTGCGTGCGGTGCTCGGTGGTTCGCCCTCAGCGTATCGCGACATCGTGCTGCTCAATAGCGCGGCGGCCCTGATCGTTGCCGACAAAGTGACGGACCTCAAGACGGGCGCCGCGCTTGCGGCCGAACGGATCGACAGCGGCGCGGCTAAAGCCACACTCGACAAGCTGATCGCCGTAAGCAATTCCTGAATCAGAGAACTCCATGGCCGACATTCTCCAACGCATCGAAGTTTACAAACGCGAGGAAATCGCCGCGGCGAAAGCGTTGCGCCCGTGGGATGAAGTCGCGGCGATGGCGCATGACGCGCCGCCCGTCCGGCGGTTCCTGAGCGCGCTCAAGGCCAAGCGCGCCGCGCACAAATTCGCGCTCATCGCCGAGGTAAAAAAGGCGAGCCCCAGCAAAGGCTTGATCCGTGAAGATTTCAACCCCGCCGAGATCGCCCGGGCCTATGAACTTGGTGGCGCCGCTTGCCTCTCGGTGCTGACCGACAAGCCTAGCTTTCAGGGCTCGGCGAATTACCTGATCGAGGCGCGCGCCGCGGTACAGCTTCCGGTGCTGCGCAAGGACTTCATGTTCGAGACCTATCAAGTGGCCGAGGCCCGCGCCTGGGGCGCCGACTGCATCCTCATCATTCTTGCCGCCGTTGGCGACGATACGGCACGCTACCTGCTCGATGCCGCCGCCGAGTGGCGGATGGATGCGCTGGTCGAGGTTCATGACCAGATCGAGCTCGATCGGGCGGTCGGTCTTGGCGTGGAACTCATCGGCATCAACAACCGGAATCTCCGCACCTTCGAGACGACGCTGAAAACGTCGATGGACTTGGCGATCGGCATTCCGGCCGGCGTGCATCTCGTCTCGGAGAGCGGCATTTCTTCGCACGCCGACCTGCAAAAGCTCGACGCCGCCGGCATCGGCACCTTCCTCGTCGGCGAGAGCCTGATGCGCCACGACGATGTCACGGCGGCGACGCGTGCCCTGCTGATGGGACAGCGGGAGACCGCATGACCGCGCGCGGGCCCCTGACGCACCTTAATGCCAAAGGAGAGGCCCATATCGTCGATGTCGGCGAAAAGGCCATCACCCGCCGTCGGGCGGTAGCGCGAGCGCGGCTTGAGGCCGAACCCGATACGATCGCCGCCATCACCGGCGGCACGCTGAAAAAAGGCGACGCGCTCGCCGTGGCCCGGATCGCCGGCATCATGGCCGCGAAAAAGACCTCGGACCTGATCCCGCTCTGCCACCCGATCGCGTTGACCAAGGTCGAGGTCGAGATCGCGCCGGACACTGGCGAAAAATCGCTCCTCATCGTGGCCACCGCCGAAACCACCGATCGCACCGGCGTCGAGATGGAGGCATTGACCGCGGCATCCGTCGCGGCGCTGACGCTCTACGACATGGCCAAGGCGATGGACCGCGGCATGCGCATCACCGGCCTCGAACTGGTGGAAAAGACCGGCGGCAAATCCGGCGATTTCAGGCGGGACAGCGCGACGCCATGATCTCCGTCGACGAGGCCCTTTCGCGCATCTTTGCGCTGCTGCCCTCCCCGACGGCGGAAACGGTCGATCTCCCCACCGCAGCTGGCCGCGTGCTGGCCGCGCCGCTCACTGCGGGACACAACCAGCCGCCCTTCGATGCCAGCGCCATGGATGGCTACGCCGTGCGTGCGGCCGATGTGGCGGGGGGGGGACACCCGCTGCGGATGATCGGCACGGCGCAGGCCGGGCAGCGTTTTTCGGGCATGATGAACGCTGGGCAGTGTGTGCGCATTTTCACCGGTGCGCCGCTGCCGATCGGTGCCGATGCCGTGATCATGCAGGAAGAGGCAGTCGCCAACGGCGCGCAGATCAGCTTTTCGGCCGTGCCGGAGCCCGGACAATATGTGCGACCGCGCGGCGGCGTCTTCGCCGAAGGCGACAGCCTGCTGCCGGCTGGCACCCTGCTCACCCCTGCCCGGCTGGCGCTGGCCGCCGCGGCCAACCGGCCGCGGCTCAGCGTTGCCCGCCGTCCACGCATCGCGGTTTTGGCGAACGGGGACGAACTGGTGGCGCCGGGCATGCCGCCCGGGCCCGACCAGATTGTGGCCAGCAACAGCTTTGGGCTCACGGCGCTGTTTTCGCCGTTCGCCGAAACAGTCATCGACCTCGGCATCGTCCGCGATGATCAGCCGACGCTGACTGCCGCGCTGCGGCGCGGCTTCGATCTCCGTATCGATGTTCTCGTGACCAGCGGCGGGGCCAGCGTCGGCGAACGCGACTACGTGCAGGATGCACTCAAAAGTCTCGGCGTGACGCTCGACTTCTGGAAGATCGCCATGCGGCCAGGCAAGCCGCTGATGTTCGGCACACTCGGCAATACGTTGATCTTCGGCCTCCCCGGCAATCCGGTGTCAGCGCTGGTCACCGGCACCGTCGTCGTCCTGCCCGCGCTGCGGCAGATGGCCGGTCAGAGCGAGCCCTTGGGGCCGCGGCTGCGGCTGCCTCTCGCGGCCGCCCTTCCGGCCAATGGCATCCGCCGTCATTTCGTCCGTGGGCGGATCGAGCCCGCGCCAGGCGGCTCGACCGTCATGCCCTTCGCCGAAGCCGACAGCGGCCACATCGCCGCGCTGGCCGCCGCCGACGGCCTGATCATCCAGCCGGAAAACGATCCCGGGCTGTCCGCCGGCAGCGCGGTGGATTTCATTCCGCTCTGATCGGTGGTCGGCACCGGGAAAACTGCCCGCTAACCGCATCCTTACCTCGCTGTTGCAGAACAGAACTGGAACATTTATACACTGTTCAGTCTTTGTTCCGATTCTCTGACGCAAAGGGGCCGCCGATGCTCACCCGCAAGCAGCACGAATTGCTGATGTTCATCCACGAACGCATGAAGGAAAGCGGCATCCCGCCTTCGTTCGACGAGATGAAGGACGCGCTCGATCTCAGGTCGAAGTCCGGCATTCACCGCTTGATCACGGCACTCGAGGAGCGCGGCTTTATCCGCCGGCTACCGAATCGGGCACGGGCGCTGGAAGTCATCCGCCTGCCGGATTCGATGAATCCCTCGCTCGGCGGCCGCAGGGCGAAATTCGAACCGAACGTCATCGAAGGCACGCTCGGGCGCGTCGCCGCGCCGCCCGCGCGTGCCAACTTGCCCAGTGGCGCCCCCGTTGCCACCGATTATGCGCGGCCGGTTGCCATTCCTGTGATGGGCAGGATCGCGGCCGGTACGCCCATCGAGGCGATCCAGACGCACAGTCACACGATCACCGTGCCGCCCGAAATGCTTGGCGCGGGTGAGCATTTCGCCCTGGAAGTGCGCGGCGATTCGATGATCGAGGCCGGTATCTTCGATGGCGACACGGTGCTGATCCGCAAGCAGGATAGTGCCGCGACCGGCGAGATTATCGTCGCCCTCGTCGACGACGAGGAGGCGACACTCAAGCGCCTCCGCAAGCGCGGCAATTCGATCGCCCTCGAAGCAGCCAACCCCTCCTACGAAACCCGCATCTTCGGGCCCGATCGGGTCAAGGTGCAGGGTCGGCTGGTGGGGTTGCTCAGGAAGTACTGATGGAATCGCTTGCAGATACCATCAAGGAGGTTAGGGCCTACACACGGGCTCACCCCGAACTGCTTCGGGCGCATCATTTTCTATACGATCTGCCACTGAGACCTACTCGGCTTTCGGCTCGATTTGTAGTGATCGGCGTCAATCCAGGGGAGCAAAAGGGCGATTGGGAAGTTTGGCCGGAGCCTACAGAGGAGACGAGCTTATTCGACTTCAGGGCGGAGCTCGGCTCCCGCCCCCCAGCATCTCTGAGGTGGCGGGACTTAACGAAGAAGTTCTGCCAAACTGACGAAGTAGTTATGACCGAGTTCTTTCCATGGAGTTCTGCCAACTTAGGGCAGGATTTTCTGGGTAAATTCGGTACGCGGTTCAAAAACTCGCCTCATCTAGGTTTTTGCGTCGAGATCACTGATAGGCTTGTAAATCACTATCGACCTGAGGCTGTGGTTTGCTCGGGCCTCGGCGCGGCGAAGGTACTTTCTTCGCCACTCGGCTTAACGCACGTTGGTTCGCTGAAAGTCGACGGGCATCGCCTTGTTGAGACCTTCGAGAGAGACGGAGTTAGTTGGCACTTTACCAAGCATTGGTCTGGCTCCTTTGGCTTTTCGACAGCACAACGCGATGCCATCATCACGTACATGCACGCTCGCGGAGACAGCTAGGTTCGTCGCAGTGCTGACCTCAATCCACTAAACGGCCGGGGTCATGCCCGGCCGTTTCGCTTTGGATCCGCAGATGCCTTAGTGGTTATCGCGCGGAATGCCGGCGGTCTGGGCGATGCGCTGGTAGTTGACTGCCGGGCGCAGGACGCCGCCGTCGCCGAGCTGGTCGACGATGCCGCGCTGGATTTCCTGCCACGGCGTCTGGTGGGCCGGGAACTTGTAGCCGCCGGCGGCGTGGAGGGCGGCGCGGCGCTTCTCGATCTCCTCGTCGGAAATGAGGATATCGGCCGACCCGACATTGAGGTCGATACGGATCGGATCGCCGGTTTTGAGAATGGCGAGATTGCCGCCGGCCGCCGCTTCGGGCGAGGCGTTGAGGATCGACGGCGAGCCGGATGTGCCGGATTGGCGGCCGTCGCCGATGCAGGGCAGCGAGGTGATGCCGCGCTTCAGCAGGTAGTCGGGCGAGCGCATGTTGACGACTTCGGCCGAGCCCGGATAGCCGATCGGCCCGGCGCCGCGCATGAACAGGATCGAGTGTTCGTCGATCGCAAGTGCCGGGTCGTCGATGCGGTGGTGGTAATCCTCCGGCCCGTCGAAGACGATCGCCTTGCCCTCGAACGCGTTCGGCATCTTGGGATTGTTGAGATACCGGTCGCGGAATTCCTTCGAGATAACGCTGGTCTTCATGATCGCGCTGCTGAAGAGATTGCCGCGCAGCACCAGGAACCCGGCATCGACCTTCAGCGGATTGTCGAAATGGCGGATAACCTTGTCGTCCTGGATCGTCGTATTGCGGCAGTTCTCGCCGATCGACTTGCCGTTGACGGTCGGCGCGTCCTCATGGATCAGCCCCTGCCCCATCAGCTCGTTCACCACCGCCGGCACACCGCCGGCATGATAATAATCCTCGCCGAGATATTCGCCGGCCGGCTGCAGGTTCACCAGCAGCGGCACCTTGTGGCCGTGCTTCTGGAAATCGTCGACGGTGATGTCGACGCCCGTGTGCCGGGCAATCGCGACGATGTGGATCGGCGCATTGGTCGAGCCGCCGATCGCCGAATTGACGACGATGGCGTTGACGAAGTTTTCCTTGGTCAGGATGTCCGAGGGTTTCAGGTCCTCGTGCACCATGTCGACGATACGAAGCCCGGTGCGATACGACATCTCCTGCCGGTCGCGGTAGGGCGCGGGGATAGCCGCCGAACCCGGCAGTTGCATGCCGAGCGCCTCGGCCAGCGAGTTCATCGTCGAGGCGGTGCCCATGGTGTTGCAGTAGCCGGTCGATGGAGCCGAAGAGGCAACCAGATCGATGAACTGCGGATAGTCGATTTCGCCCTTCGCCATCATCTCGCGGGCCTTCCAGACGATGGTGCCGGAGCCGGTCCGCTCGCCCTTGTGCCACCCATTGAGCATCGGCCCGACCGACAGCGCGATCGCCGGAATGTTGACGGTCGCGGCACCCATCAGCATGGCGGGCGTCGTCTTGTCGCAGCCGATGGTCAGCACCACGCCGTCGATCGGATAGCCGTAAAGCACTTCGACGAGGCTGAGATAGGCCAGGTTGCGGTCAAGCGCCGCGGTCGGGCGCTTGCCGGTTTCCTGGATCGGATGCACCGGAAATTCCAACGGGATGCCGCCAGCGTCGCGAATGCCCTCGCGGACGCGCTGCGCCAGAACGATATGGTGCCGGTTGCACGGCGACAGGTCCGAGCCAGTCTGCGCGATGCCGATGATCGGCTTGCCGGATTGCAGTTCCTCGCGGGAAATACCGAAATTGAGATACCGTTCGAGATACAAGGCGGTCATGTCCGGGTTGTCCGGATTGTCGAACCAGGCGCGCGAGCGGAGTTTCTTGGCAGCGCCGTTGGCGCCGCCATGCGAGGTACCATTGAGTGACGTCATTTTCCTCATCCCATGGCCGCCGGAGGGAAGCGGCGGCTAGCTATTCGGGAGCGTTATAGAGCATTGCGGCGCTGGCAGGGAAATGCTTTTCCGCCTCGGCAAGCGATGATTTTGACCAGCAATTTCGGCTGGCGAGATTAGCAGCATTCGGGTTAGTTTCCGCCAGCGCGCGTGCCCGCCGAATGCCGCGCCGCTACTGTGAAGGGGCGAACGTGAATAGCCGAACCGACTGGGTCGCCGTCGATTGGGGCACCTCGAACTTGCGCGCATGGGGGATCGGCCCAGATGGCGGCACCACCTTCGCGAAATCTTCACCCGAAGGAATGGGAAAACTCGCCCCCGCGGCCTTCGCCGGAGTGCTCTCCGGTCTTGTCGCCGGCGAAATC
>Ga0134128_10012594_pt1 | contig 10083 bp, 12 predicted proteins | sample KB31754_FD_96462 | JGI IMG/M metagenome (GOLD analysis project Ga0134128, IMG submission 96462) | Terrestrial soil microbial communities with excess Nitrogen fertilizer from Kellogg Biological Station, Michigan, USA - KB3-175-4 | ecosystem: Environmental > Terrestrial > Soil > Unclassified ...
GCTTTCACCAACATGCCGCTCGCCGCCGAAGCCGCAAAACATTACCGCGCGAAATGCGCCGAACATGGCTGGGAGCCGAAAGCGGAGCAGATCATCTATCAGCTGCCGATCCATGTCGGCGAGACCGACGAGCAGGCTTTCGATACGGTGCGGCCGATGTTCGGCCACACCATGCCCGCGGGCGGCCTAAGCGATATGAACCGCCTCGTCGCGACCTCGGGCTTCTTCGGTAAGGGCGACACCAACCTGCTCGCGCGCTTCAAGGATCTTTCGGGCGACGAGCCGCGCAGCCTCGAAGAAGCGCTCGAGCGCGGCACGATGATCGTCGGCGGGCCGAAGACGGTGCTGCAGCAGATCAAGCGGCTCAACCAGGAGATCGGCTGCGGCATGCTCAATCTCATCTTCGACCGCAGCGGCGCGCCCGACAAAAAGCGGCGCTCGATCGAGCTCTTCGCCAAAGAAGTGATGCCGGCGGCGCGGGAGATCTGAGCCATGAGCATCAGCGATAAGTTCATCGATGCCGGCGGCATCAAATTCCAATATCGCGAAGCCGGCGAGAGCGGCAAGATCATCGTCTTCCTGCACGGCGCCGGCGGGCAATCGCCGAAAGCCTCGCGTTTTCCGGCGATGCTCGGCGAGCGCCACCGCGTGCTGATTCCGTCACGACCCGGTTTCGATCAGACTCCGATCGGCGATTGCAAGACGCAGCAAGATGTTGCGGCGGCGGTCGCGAAATTCATCGCCGTCGCCGCGCCCGGACTGAAAGTGCATCTCGTCGCGCAATCGGCTGGCGGCGCCATTGCGTGCTGGCTAACGATCCAGCATCCTGAGCTCGTCGAAAGCCTTGTGCTTTCGGCGCCGGCGGCTTTCGCCGTGCGGCATGGTCCGCCGAGCGGCGGGCCACCCAGCCTCGCCGAGATGGCGAAGCGCCTCTATGGCGAGGAACCCGCCTGGGATTCTGCGCCGAGCGAGGAAGAGAAGCAGCAGACGGGCAAGAATGCACAAGCCAACATGGCGCGCTTTGCTTCACCCGACGCCCATGCCGAGCTCAAGGCGCGGCTCGGCGAGATCAAAGTGCCGGTGCTGCTCCTCGTCGCCGGCGCCGATCAGATGATTCCCGAAGAAGCAATGAAGCCCTATCAGGAGCTCATCCCGCAATGCACGCGCATCATCGTTTACGGTGCGGCGCATGAATTGCCGATCTCGGCGGCAGCGACGTGGGTCAAGCTGGTCGCCGATTTCGTCGATCGCGGCGAGTATTTCGTCGTCAATATGGGATGAGACCCTCGCCCCGTGCGCCTAGGAGTCTGTCGCTTCTTGACCCGAGTGCCACGCAAGCCATAGAACGGCAGCCAATTCGGCCAGTTTCGGGGCGTAGCTCAGCCTGGTAGAGCGCTAGCTTTGGGAGCTAGAAGCCGGAGGTTCGAATCCTCTCGCCCCGACCAATCGGCCGCCCCCGCCGGTGGAGCACGGGCCGGCCAATTCTGAAGGATTTCGCCCGCATGGCGACAGCCCGTATCTTTCGCCCCTCTAAAACCGCGATGCAGTCGGGTCGAGCGGGGACGCGCCGCTGGGTGCTGGAATACGAACCGGCGACGCCGCGCGACCCCGATCCGCTGATGGGTTGGGCAAGCGCGCGCGATACGCTCAACCAGGTGCGGCTGAGATTCGCAACGCTCGAGGAGGCGAAGCAATTCGCCGAAAAGGAAGGCCTCGACTACACGGTGGTCGAACCGCAAGAGCGCAGTTTCAAGCCCAAGAGCTACGCCGACAATTTCCGCTACGACCGGCCGTCTTAAAGGCCACGAGTCCCTGGCTATTTCTTTCCGGTGGCCGTGTTCAGTGCCACGGCAGCGCGAATGAGCGCCTTCAGCGCCTTCTCATTGAGCTTGTCGTTCTCATGAATATCGATGGCGCGCCGCGCGTTGCCTTCGAGGCTCGAATTGAACAGACTCGAAGGATCTTTCAGCGAGGCGCCTTTGAGGAAAGTCAGCTTCACAACGCTCTTATAGGTTTCGCCAGTGCAGATGATTCCGGCGTGAGACCACACCGGCACGCCGCGCCATTTCCATTCTTCGACCACATCGGGATCGGCCTCTTTGATGAGGGCGCGGACACGGGCAAGAGTCTTACCCCGCCAGTCGTCGAGTTCCTTGATCCTTGCGTCGATCAGCCGGGAAGGGGATGTGGTCTCCGTCATTGTGCTCTTTGCCATTTAGCGTGCGGTTCCTGCGACTGGATGTTGCGGGTCATACTATGAGAACGGCGGCATCGCCGAGCCAGTTTCTTTTGCCACCGCTTTCTGCTGATATCGCGGGCAAGGGCCCTTAGCTCAGCGGATAGAGCAGCCGCCTTCTAAGCGGCAGGTCGCTGGTTCGATCCCAGCAGGGCCCGCCAATCCGTTTCCTTTCATCGTGTGGTCGTCGCATAAGCGTGAGCTGCGCCTACGAACGTCGCCTCACCGGCGCGCGAGCTGCGTGAGCAGGCCGCGGAGCAGCGGCGCCACGCGCCGCAACTCGCGTTGATGCGCGGCCGACAGCCGCGCGAGCAAACGCTCAGCCTTCGGCGTCAACAGCACCAGGACCTGGCGGCGGTCTTCAATGTTTCTTTGCCGCCGGATGAGATTTTTGTCCGCGAGGCGGTCGAGCAGGCCGACGGCGCTGTGATGGCGTATGCCGAGTCGCTCGGCGAGCAGACCGGCGGTCACCGGAGTCGCCGGGCGCGTACCTTTGATCGCGAGCAGCGCCTGGTGCTGTTGCGCGCTGAGACCTGCGGCGATGGCAGCGCCTTCGCTGAAGATCAGGAAATGGCGCAGCACATAGCGAAACTCGGCGAGCCGCCCGTAATTCGTGACCGAAAGGGCACGCCGACCCGGCCTTTTTTGCCTTGCGGTCATGCTGCGATGCTTATCTGTTATGCGGTGAACGATCTTTCAAACATATCGTAGTCCGATATAACGAATGGCGTTCACAATCAAGGTGCTCATCGTTTAAGGTTTCGCTCCGCAATGGCAATGTTTGTTTTGGCAAGAAAAGCTGTGATCAAAGGCGATTTATCAGCCGCCGAGGATCGGCTCCGCGATTTTAGCACGGACAGGCGATTGCTTCTTTTGGTCGCGATGGCCTTAGTTATCGGCACGATCGGCGCAGCGGCAGCGTGGGTGCTGCTCCATCTCATCTATCTCGTCACCAATATTTCCTACTACGGCCGATTCGATGCGGGCTCGGCCTCGATCAAAGGCTCGGCCACGATCGCCGGCCATGCGCTTGGCTGGTTCTCTGCCGGCATCCCGGTGGTGGGATGCCTGATCATCGGCCTCATGGCGCGCTTCGGCTCCGAGAAGATCCGTGGCCACGGCATCCCGGAAGCCATGGAAGCGATCCTCATCGGCCGCAGCCGCATCGACGGCAAGGTTGCGCTCTTGAAGCCGCTCTCCTCGGCGATCTCAATCGGCACCGGCGGTCCGTTCGGCGCCGAGGGCCCGATCATCATGACGGGCGGCGCATTCGGCTCCCTATTCGGGCAATTCTTTCACCTCTCGAACGCCGAGCGGAAGACGCTGCTCGTCGCCGGCGCTTCCGCCGGGATGACCGCAACTTTTGGCACGCCGGTCGCGGCAATGCTGCTTGCGGTCGAGTTGCTGCTCTTCGAATGGAAGCCGCGCAGCTTTGTGCCCGTGGCGGTGGCAAGCGTTGTCGCGGCGGTGTGGCGTCCTCTCCTGATGGGGCCAAGCCCGCTCTTTCCGATGGCCGCGGGCGGCGCTTTGCCGCCGCTCGGCCTGCTACTGGCGGTCGGGCTCGGGATCATCGCCGGCCTCGCCTCGGGCCTGCTGACCCAGATGGTCTATGCGAGCGAGGATTTCTTCCAGCGCCTGCCGATCCATTGGATGTGGTGGCCGGTCTTCGGCGGGTTCGTGGTCGGCGCCGGCGGGCTGATCGAGCCGCATGCGCTCGGTGTCGGATATGACAATATCGCCGCGCTCCTCAATGGCGACATGAGCACCATGGCGGTAGTGCGCTTGGCGATCGTCAAGGCGATCATCTGGTCGGTCGCGCTCGGCTCGGGCACTTCGGGCGGCGTGCTCGCGCCGTTGCTCATTATGGGCGGCACGCTCGGGGCGCTGGTCGGCCTCGTCATGCCGACGGGGAGCGACGGCATTTGGGCCCTGATCGGCATGGCGGCGATCATGGGCGGAACGATGCGCTCGCCCTTGACCGCGATCGTCTTTGCCATCGAGCTGACGCATAATTTCTCCGCGCTGCTGCCGCTGGCGGTCGCCTGCACCGCGGCGCATGCCACGACGGTGCTGCTGTTGCGGCGCTCGATCCTCACCGAGAAGGTCGCCCGCAAGGGCCATCACGTGATGCGTGAATATATTGTCGACCCGTTCGAGACGACGCGCGTCGCCGAGATCATGGCAAAGCCCGTGGATGCGCTCTCAGCCGATATTATGATCAACGACGTGGTGGCGTTCTTCACCGCCCCGAATGCGCCGGAGCGGCATAAGAGTTATCCCGTGCTCGAAGAGAGCGGCGCTCTAATCGGCATGGTAGCGCGCGCCGACGTGCTGCGCTGGACGATGAGCGGCTGGGCCGCCGGGACCCGGCTGCGCGATGCGCTCGGCGAGCAAGAGCTGGTCACCGGTTATGAAGACGAGCTCGTCGGGCCGCTCGCGGACCGGATGGCGGCGGCCGATGTCGGCCGCGTGCCGATCCTTCGCCGCAACGACGAAAAGGTCGTAGGCCTGGTCGCGCGCCGCGATCTGCTGCGGGTGCGCGCCGATGTCGTGCGCCATGAGCACGAGCGCGAGGTGCTGCTGCGGCTGCGCCTGCAGCCGCGGCGGAGCGGCTCGTAGAGCCTCCGGCCCTGTGTCGGGCCGCGATTTACCGGGGCGAGGCGAAAATTTTGTCGGTGGCGCGAATCTTTTGCGTCTCCCGAATCGTCATAGCTGCGTTGGACCCACCCAGCACCGGAGCCGCCATGAAACAGCAAATCGTGATCTATAAAGCCAAGCGCGAACATAATGCCGAGAACGATCGCCTGCTGAAGGACGTTTTCGCGGAGCTCCAGGAGAGGCAGCCCAAGGATGTCCGCTACGTCGCGGCGCGATTGGGCGAGGATACCTATATCCATATTGTCTTCACGGATACGCCCGAAGGCGAGCCGGGCTCCCTATCGAAGCTCGAGGCGTTCCGCGTCTATCAGGCGGAAGTGCGCAGCCGTCTTCAGGCGCCGCCGGTCATCGGTGAGGCGACCATCATTGGCGATTACCGTATGCTGAGCGAATGAGCACCGAGAATGACGCCGACGCGCGTGCCGCCTTCGACCGGTTGCTCGGCGAGCTGCGGCCGAAGCTGCATCGCTATTGCGCGCGGATGACCGGCTCGGTCATCGACGGCGAGGACGCGGTGCAGGAAGCGCTCGTGAAGGCAATCGAAGCGTTTCCGTCTTTCGGCTCGGTCGACAATCCGGAAGCTTGGCTCTTCCGCATTGCGCATAACGCGACGCTCGATCTGCTGCGCAGGCGCGCGCGGCAGGAAGCGCGCCAGTCCGAAAAGGAGTTGGAGATGATCGTCGATCCGGTCTCGACCGTCGAGGACCGCCTCAATGCCGCCGTCAGCCTCAGGACCTTCATGCGCCTGCCTGCGGCGCAGCGCAGCAGCGTCATCCTGATGGACGTGCTCGGCTATTCGCTCGACGAGATTGCCGAGGTGACGGAGGCGAGCCTGCCAGCGGTCAAGGCGGCGCTGCATCGTGGCCGCTCGCGCCTCAAAGAGTTCGCGCAGGAACCCGAGGATCGGCCCATGCCGGCTCTATCAACCGGGGAGCGCGCGCGGCTCGTTGGCTACATCGATCACTTCAATGCGCGGGAATTCGACGTCTTGCGCAACATGCTCGCGGAAGAGGTGAAACTTGACCTCGTCAACCGGCGCCGCTTGCAAGGGCGCAGCGAGGTCGCGAACTATTTCACCAATTACGAGCGCGCGACCCATTGGCATTTCGCGCCCGGCTTCGTCGAAGGCCGGCCCGCCATCCTCGTCTACAATCCGGCCAATCTGGCAGGACCACCGACCTATTTCGTGCTGCTCGAATGGCGCGAGGAGCGCTTGTTGACGATCCGCGACTTCCTCTACGCTACCTATGTCATGGACGGCGCGGAGGTGCAGTTGCTACCCTGAGCAGGAACGCCGAACCGAAATGGAACCGGAGGGACAGCGGCGACATTTTTATTAGCTAGGGAGAGCGCAGCCCAGAGAGAGCATGTCATGCCCATTCCGCTGCAAGTTACCTTTCGCAAAATGCTACCGTCACCTTTTGTCCGCGAGCGCATTCGCGAGCGGGCCGATAAGCTGGAGCAGTTCCACCATCGTGTGACGGGGTGCCGGGTGGTCGTCGAGGCACCGCATCGTCATCACCACAAAGGCAAGCTTTATGCCATTGCGGTCGAGGTAAAAGTGCCCGGCGGCACGCTCACCTCGCATCGTAACCCCGGGCAGTGCCACGAGCATGAGGATGTCTACGTGGCATTGCGCGATTCTTTTGATTCCATCGAGCGTCAACTCGAGGATTTCACGCGCCGTAAGCGCGGCGAATAGGCCTCGCTTCCATCCTGGCTTCGTGGCAATTTCTCCCCGCAACAAGGAGCGGGAGGACCGGATGAGGCAATGGGTTGTGCGCGCGACGCTGTGCGGGGCCGCAGCGCTCTTGGCCATGACGGCCGTCAGCCATGCCGAAGATTCGCTGCGCGTCGCCAAAGGGGCGAGCCGCGCCTATAGCTTCATGTTGCTCGATGTCGGGCTCGGCGCCGGCATCTTCAAAAAGCACAATCTCAGTATCGAAGAGAGCAGTATCGACGGTGCGGCGCGGCTGCACCAGGCGATGGTGGCCGATAGCATCGATATCGCGCTCGGCGCCGGCACCGATATCGCCTTTATCGCCAAAGGCTCTCCCGAGAAGGGCGTCGGCGTCATGGCCAATGAGGCGCTCAACATGGCGCTCGTGGTGAGCGCGAACAGTCCGATCCACGACATGGCCGGGCTCAAGGCCAAGAAGATCGGGGTCACGAGCGCCGGTTCGCTGACCGACTGGTTCGCGCGCCAGATCAACTTCCGTGAGGGTTGGAAAGGCGACGATGCCTCGAACATCGTTGCACTCGGCAGCGCGGACGGCACCACCTCGGCGCTGATCGCCGGGAATATCGATGCGCTGGTGGGAAGCGTCGAAGGCGGCTATTCCTTGGAGCAGCAAGGCCGCGCCAGGGTGCTGTTCGCGTTCGGCGATTTCGTCAAACCGTTTATCACCCATGCGATCTACGCCACCAACAAGGTCCAGGCGCAAAAGCCTGAAGCGCTCAAGAGATTCCTCGCCGCCTGGTACGAAACGATCGCCTATAGCGCCAGCCACAAGACCGAAACCGTGAATACGGTTCAGCCGATCCTCAACATGCCGGCGGAATGGGTCGCCAAGGTCTACGATCGCGAAAAGCCGATGTTCCCGACCGACGGCCATTACGATCAGCAAGCACTTAAGGTCGTCGCCAAATCCTTGATCGACACGGATCAGATGCCGGCCGGTACCGACCCGAACGGCTTGATTACCGAGCAGTATCTGCCCTAAGACGCGGTGTATGACCACCGCCTCGCTCGCGAGCATCTTCTCCGACCGGCCGCGCAGCCTGCGCGCCACGGTTCTGGGTCTCGCTTTGGTGATCGGCGCGGCCAATCTCCTCGCCTGGGTCTGGGCGCTCGCGGCGTTCAACGATTTTCCGGTGCTCCTCGGCACGGCCTTCCTCGCTTATGGCTTCGGCCTGCGCCATGCCGTCGATGCCGATCACATCGCGGCGATCGACAATGCAACCCGGAAGCTGATGCAGGAGGGCAAACGCCCGGCTGCGCTTGGCTTCTATTTCGCCCTCGGCCATTCCACCGTCGTCATCGTTGCGGCGATCGCCGTCGCCGCGACCGCAGGCTGGCTGCGCCAGGACTTCCCGCGGCTGCAAGAAGCCGGCGGCGTCGTCGGCACCGGAATTTCGGCCTTGTTCCTGCTCGCGGTCGCGATCGTCAATCTCTTCATCTTCGCCGCGGTGTGGAAAAGCTTCCGCCGCGTGCGCGCCGGCGAGAAGCTCGGCGAGGGCGAACTCAATACGCTGATAGCGGGGCAGGGATTCCTCGCGCGGCTGTTCCGGCCGCTCTTCCGCCTTGTCACGCGCAGCTGGCATATGTTCGCCATCGGGCTACTCTTTGGCCTCGGCTTCGATACCGCGACTGAGATCGGCCTACTGGGCATCGCCGCCAGCGAGGCGGCGCGCGGGCTCTCGCTCTGGGCGACACTCGTCTTCCCGGCGCTCTTCACCGCCGGCATGTGCTTGATCGACGCCACCGACAGCGTGCTGATGGTCGGCGCTTACGGTTGGGCCTTGGCCAAGCCCGTGCGCAAGCTCTACTACAACCTCACTATCACTTTCGCCTCCGTGGTGGTTGCGCTGCTGATCGGCGGCGTCGAATTGATGGGCATCGCGATCGAGCGGCTCGGCCTGAGCGGTCCGTTCTGGGACACGATCGGCGCGCTCAACGATAATTTCGGCAGCCTCGGCTATGTCGTCCTCGCGATCTTCGTCGTGAGCTGGCTCGCCTCGATGGCGATCTATCGCCTGAAAGGCTACAGCGCCCTCGATATCGAGGCTGGGGCAGCGGAATGATCGCGCGCGGGCGTGGGTTGCCGCGAACACGCCCGCCCGGCGGCGCGTGGCTCGCCTTCCTCGCCGTGGCGATGCAGGCCCTGGTGCCGTTCTTTCTAATGGTCGAGGTCGCCCGCGCGAACGAACCGGGCGGCGCGGCCATCATTTGCTCGACACTCGGCCACAACACCCACCAGAGCAGCGGCAATGCAATGGATCGCGGTCTTGCCGCGCATTGCTGCTCAATCTGCAGTGCCGTGGCCGCAGCGCAAGGCGTTGCGCCGCCCGTCGCGCCGCCGCTGCCACTTCCCCTATCGATCGGCCACATCAGCCTTGTGCCGGTTGACGTCGCGTCCTCCGCGCTCGTCCTAACGTCGCCGTACCGGTCGCGCGGACCACCTTCGATCCCCTGATCTGCACGCATTGGTCGAAGCACCGCGACGCGCGGCGCTTTGTCCGTCATTTCAGGTGATGGGAGTATCCCGTGACAAGAAATTCCAGGAGCCTCGCGCTCCTCTTGGTCGCAGCGCTGGCAGCGATACCAGGCATCGCGCAGGCGCATGCGTTTCCGAAGACCGCGGAGCCGGCGATGGACAGCACCGTCTCGGCCGCCCCGCGTGCGGTGAAAATCTGGTTCACCGGCAAGCTCGAGCCGGCTTTTAGCAAGCTCGACGTTCACGATGGGGCGGGGAAGACGGTCGATCAGGGTGATTCCCTGGTCGACCCGCAAGACACGACCCTTATGCATGTCTCGCTGCAGCCGCTGACCGCAGGCGCTTACAAGGTCCATTGGCATGCGGTGTCGGTCGATACGCATGCAACCGACGGCACTTTCACCTTCACGGTGAAATAGGGCCGGGCGACCAGAACCAGGCCGAAGCGATGGATCCGCTGCTCATTGCCGCGCGGGCCCTGCATTTCGCCGGGGCGCTGTCGCTCCTGGGTGTGCTGGGCTTTGCCGTGTTCGTGGCTCGAGAGCCGCCGCAAATCAGGCAACAATTGCGCGTCGCGGCACAACTCAGCGCAGCGCTGATGCTCATCACGGCGCCGCTCTGGCTTGTGCTTGTTGCCGAAGACATGGGCAGCGATACGCTCGCCGGTGCTCTTTCCGGCGGCGCGCCGAAGACCGCCTTGCTCCATACTCAATTCGGCCATGCGCTTTGCCTGCGTTTCATTCTGACTGTGGTCCTAGTGCCGCTCGTCGCGCGGCTCGGGGAACATCGACGGCGCGATGGCGTCGCTTTCGTTATCGCTGCGGTGAGCGTCGCGGCGATCGCTTGGCAGGGCCATGCCGGCGACGAACTCGGGCGCGATGCGATGGTCCATCTTACGGCCGATGCCACGCATCTCCTTGCCGCCGGGCTCTGGCTTGGTGCGTTGCTGCCCTTGATGCTGCTGCTGCGCGA
>Ga0134128_10012596_pt1 | contig 10081 bp, 10 predicted proteins | sample KB31754_FD_96462 | JGI IMG/M metagenome (GOLD analysis project Ga0134128, IMG submission 96462) | Terrestrial soil microbial communities with excess Nitrogen fertilizer from Kellogg Biological Station, Michigan, USA - KB3-175-4 | ecosystem: Environmental > Terrestrial > Soil > Unclassified ...
TACGCGACGAAGCCGTGTGCGCAGAAGTCCCACACCTCTTCGGCGGTGATGGGGTGGGTCGTCGCGTCGTCGGGGCCGCCGCTGGACTGCGCGATGAACATCACCGTCTGCATGGTCATGGCGGCCACGCGCTTGGGATTGATGGTGTTGCGCAACTTGCCGGCGTCGTCGGCCGCGTCCATCAGTTCCGTCAGCAATGCCAGCAACGGTGCATGGGCGACCTTGACCTCGGCCGGGTGCGTTACCAGCAGTCGAGGAGCAAAGTCGGTGAACAGCGGCCGCTTGGCCGTCGGGTCCGGCCGCGAGGCTTCGTACAACAGTTGAACGGCGACCTGCAGCCGCTCCAGCGGATCGGTGTGGCTTTCCGTGGCGGCACGAATCTGGTCGGCGGATCGACTCAACGCATCTTCGAAGAGCGCCAGCAACAGCTCATGCTTGCCATCGAATTGCAGGTAGAAGCTGCGCAGCGACTGACGGGAGCGGTCCACGACCTCCTGCACGGTGAAATCTGTGCTGCCCTTTTCGATGATGATGGCCTGCGCCGCATCGAGGAAGCGCTGGACACGTTGCGCCGCCCGCAATTTCGCCGTCTTGATGGACCGTTCGACGGCGCGCTGCTTCCAGGCGGGCTCTTCGCTGGGGTTGGTCACGGCCGACTCAAGTAATTGCCGCGCGGAGAGAACATGGTTGGACTGTACCGGAGAACGCCGTGACATCTCTGCGCTCGACCCCCTCGCGGATCACGTGTCGGAGATTGTAACTTTCTTACCGCGAGAATACTATTCTCTTAGACGTGTCTAGGGAAGCGTAATCGCAAGAGTGAACCGCACCGTCGGCGGAAAGCGTGATCTACCGGCGGCGCGTGTCTGCTCAGGACCAGTGTCGGGAAGTGCCGTGCAGCTGACGTTTGACGCCGACGTGGAGGCGTTCCGGGCCGAATTCGTTGCTTTCCTCGATGCCCATCTGCCCGCCGAGGCTGAGGCGTTCGAGCGGCCGCAGTCGAGTTCGGACATCCCGGCGTGGGCCCGTCGGTGGCAACGCCTGCTGTTCGACAGCGGGTGGCTACTGCCGGGCAACCCGCCGGAGTTCGGCGGGCGCAATGCGACGCTGCTGCAGCAATACGTGTACCAGGAAGAGTTGTCGCGGCGGCGGATCTACCAGAGTTTCAATCCGCAGGGTGTGGGCATCATCGCGGCGTCATTGCTGTCGTTCGGGACGCCCGAACAGCAGCGGCGATGGGCGGTGCCGATCCTGCGCGCGGAGATGACCGCGTCGCTCGGTATGAGCGAACCTGGCGCGGGCTCGGATCTGGCGTCGCTGAAGACCCGCGCGGTGCGCCACTCCGATTCGCAAGGCGACTACTTCGTCGTCAACGGGCAAAAGGTGTGGACATCGGGCGCCCATCACGCCGATGTGCTGTTGACCTTCGTGCGCACCGATCCGGACGCGCCAAAGCACAAGGGCATCAGCGCTTTACTGGTTCCGACCGACACCCCCGGTGTGGTCCGCCGTCCGTTCGCCTCGGTGGGCGACATCGAAGACGTCGACTTCAACGAGGTCTTCTTCACCGACGCGCGGGTGCCGGCCGAGAACTTGGTGGGGGAGCTCAACGCGGGTTGGCGCGTCGCGACCGGTTCGCTCGGGCACGAACGCGCGATGCTGTGGCTGGATTACGCAGACATGCTGCACGCGCTGACCGTCGAGTCCAGCCCCTCGGGGTCCCTGCAGCGGGATCGCTACGCGACGCTGGTGATGGATTTTTACGCGATGCGGCTGCTGGGGTCGGCGACGCTGGCCAAAGCTGCGCGCGGTGAAGAGGACGTACCGGCTCAGTCGGTGCTCAAATTGCTCGGCTCAGAGGCGATGCAACGCGCCTGCGAGGACGCCCTGGGCGCCAAGGATGGCGACGGACTGGTGTTGCGGGGCGTTACCGCCCCGTTCGCCCCGCTCAATCTGGACAGCCACTACGGCAGCTGGTTCGACCGGTACACGCGCACCTTCGCCGCGACCATCGCCGGCGGTACGTCGGAAATTCAGCGCAACATCATCGCCGAACGCGTCCTTGGGCTACCGCGGAATTGATCCGCGCATCAGCGGTTCTGGGCGTCGAGCCGAGCGTAGAAGCTGATGGCGACCAGACCCGCGAGTATCGCGATCGCCCCTAAAGCCATTCCGGCCAACGCGGTTCGGGGATTGTTCGCTTCCCCGCGGGCGACTCGTCGCCGGGCGATATCGCCCGTCACCACCGCCGCGATGCCGAACGGCACCCCCAGCATCATCCAGCACGTGATGAGCCCGACCAGGCCCAGGAGAAGCGAGGCGACGCCGACCTCGTTTCGCGGTGCGTCGGGGTGACTCATTGCGTCCCATCCTTCGGGGGGCCGTGCGTGGGCAGTCGGCGCTGTTGGTGTCCGCGCCCAGTTTGACCCGAGCTTTGGCCAACGGGCAAGGATCTTGGACGGTGTCGCGGTCGTGCGCCCGCGCTCACCAACCACTAAGCGCCTCTCGAAACAGCTCGCACATGTGCTATCGCATCGGGGAAGCGTGTCATGGTCGACACATGGTATCCGTGTGCCCCAGGGGTCGACGAGTCGCCTAAAACGGTCGTTGCCGGGATGGCTCGTTACAGCTGGGCAAGCCGCGGCGCGGATCCCGTTGCCACCAGCGCGCTTCCGGCTTCGCGCGTGAGTTCTCGCGCGCTGCCGAGCAGTCCGTCAAGGACGAGCGACCGCTTGATGTGGTGGTGCAGCGGATGTTCGGCGGTGAATCCGATACCGCCGAGGACCTGCTGGCAGTGGCGTGCGGCGGTCAGCGCCGCCTGGCCGGCCGCGGCCTTGGCGAGCAGGGAGGCCAGTCCCTCGGGATCGTCGCACTCGGTGGCGGCCTGCAGCGTCGCCTCGGCGCCCTCGATCGCCACCAGTGTCTCGGCCAGTCGGTGCCGGATCGCCTGGAACGAGCTGATGTGCCGACCGAATTGAACGCGATCCACGGCGTGCTGGCGAGCCAGCGACAGCATGGCGTGGCTGGTGCCGACCAGCCACCAGCCCAGCGCCCGCCATCCCGCATGCAGCGCGCCCGACGGCAATGGGTCACCTTGCGGCACAGGGTGTATGGGAAGCAGTTCGTCGATCGTGGAGTCGGACTGGTCGCGGCGCTCCCACAGCACCCAGGAGCCGCCGGCGAACGGCAGCGGCAACGTGCCGCCGGGTGCATCCCCCGCCGCGCATGCCACCACGTCGTTGAGCACGGGTGCTTGCGCGCCGGTCTCACCGAGCAGCTTGAATACCAAAGGTATTGCGATGTCTGGCATTTCGTCGAGCATGTCGCGCCAGCCGAGATCGGTCAGCGCGGCATCGAGCTTGGCTCCCGAGGCGGCACTCATCGTCGTCCGCAACGAGTCGGCCAGCAGGCGCAGCGACTCGGTATCCGGCGAAGGGGTCACGGTTCACTCCTTCCCGAGGTCGAGCAGCCGGCGGGCAATGATATTGCGCTGAATCTCGGCGGTGCCGCCATAGATCGTCGCCGCGCGTGAGTACAGGTATTCCGAACGCCACGGTGTGTCTTCGAGTTCGAGCCGCGCCGGCAGCAGGTCGCGGACGGTGTCGTAGAGCCGCTGCTCGGCGGCGGCCAGCAGCACCTTGTCGATGGAGGTGTCGGGTCCCAGGCGGGCTCCGTCGCGCATCCGGTGCTGGGTGCTGCGGGACCGGCAGCGCAAGGTATGAAGCGCCAGATAGGCTCCGCCAAGCGCGGATTCGTCGGGCGCACCGATTTCGGATGCCTCAGTGATCAGATCGTCGAACCGGGAGTAGAGGTAGGCGATTCGCTGCCAGAAGCAGGAGGAACGCTCATAGGGCAGCAGGTCCATGGCGAGTCGCCAGCCGTCTCCGGGTTGGCCAAGCATCCGGCTCGCCGGAATCACCACGTCGTCGTAGTACACCTCGCAGAATTCGTCGACGCCGTGCATCGTGCGCAGCGGGCGGATGGTGATGCCCGGGGTGTCGAGGTCGACGAAGAAGGCGGTGATCCCTTCATGGGAGCTTGAGTGGCCGGGCGCGGTGCGGGTGAGCAGGACGCACCGCGTCGAGAACTGCGCGAAGCTGGTCCACACCTTTTGCCCGTTGACGATCCAGTTGTCGCCTTGCTGCGTCGCGCGAGTGGTCAGCGAAGCCAGGTCGCTGCCGGATCCCGGCTCGGAAAAGCCCTGACACCATTGCTCTTCGCCGCTCAGCAGCCGCGGCACCATTTCCGCGGCAAGCCCCGCGGGGGCGTAATCGATCATGGTGGGTGCGAGCACTTCGAGCATCGAGTACGGGCCGGGTTCGGCCAGGCGACGACCTACGACCTCTTCGCCGACGACCGCCCGCAACAGCGCGGGACCGCCCAATCCGCCGACCTCGACCGGCCAGCCGTACCGCATCCAATCGGCGTCGTAGAGCGCGCGACTGACCCGGGCGAACTGCTGCATATGGCCCTGCAGCGAGTGGTCGGGCCCGGGAGTCAGATCGTTGTCGTCGAGCCACGCGCGCAGGTCGGCTCGGAACTGCTCGACATTCACCGCACTGTCGATTGGTCGGCTCCTTAGGTCGCTGCCTGGGCCGCCGAGTCCCCGGAGGGACGCCCGATGGCGTGCGGGCGCCCGGAATCGTGCACACCGCTGCGGCGGATGAAGGTCATGGCGCGGGTCTTGAGCCGCCACCCGTCGGCGGTTCGCACATACGTGTCGCGATAGTAACCGATCCGCATGTCGTGACTTGAGTGATCGATGAAGCACAGCGGTTGGGTCCCGCTGGCCGCATCGCCGTCAAGGTCGACCACCGCGGTCCCGGTGAGAAACAAGCCCTTTGGGGCCGCGGCCACCAATTCCGGGAATCGGTTCAGGCTGTAGGTTTCGCCGAATGCGCTGTATGTCCCGTCCGGTGTGAAGACGGCGACGAGACCGTCGATGTCTTGCTGGGTGATGGTCACCGCATAGCGGCCGAGCAACTGCTGGATCTCGACCAGGTCGTCAGTTCGCGTTGGCTGATTTGTCGACATAGACCTTGCCGCCTTTCATGACGAAGCTGACGTGCTGGGTAACCGTGATGTCTTCCAACGGATTTCCCGGCACCGCGATGATATCGGCGAGCTGGCCTTGCGCCAGCCGGCCGCGGTCGTTCGAGTTGATGAGCTCGGCCGCGGTGACGGTGGCCGCCCGCAATACGGCCAGTGGCGGCAGGCCCCATTCAACCAGTGTGACGAGCTCGTCGGCGTTGCGCCCGTGGGGAATCGCCGGGGCGTCGGTGCCGACGGCGATCTTCACACCGGCCTTGTGCGCGGCCAAGATCGACGTGCGTGACTTCGGGAACATCTCGGCGGCCTTGGCCTGCAGTTCGGGCGGCGCGTGCGAAACGTCCATCCCCTCGGCCAGGCGCCGAGTGCTCACCAGGAATGTGCCGTGGTCGACCATCGTGGCGATCGCCTCGTCGTCGATCAGGAACCCGTGCTCGATGCAATCGATGCCGGCGGCGACGGCGTGCTTGACCGCGTCCGCGCCGTGGGTGTGGGCGGCCACACGCATCCCGCGACGGTGCGCCTCGTCGACGATCGCGCACAGCTCCTCGTCCGAATAATGCTGTGCGCCAGGAGGCCCCGTCAACGACATCACCCCGCCCGAACAGCAGACCTTGATCAGCTCGGCGCCGTGCTTGATCTGATAGCGCACCGCTTTCCGGATCTCGTCGATCCCATTCGCGATACCTTCCTCGACGGTCAGATCCAACACGTGCGGCGCGAACGCCGCGAACATCGTCGGATCCAGGTGCCCGCCGGTCGGGGTGATGGCGTGCCCGGCCGGCACCACCCGTGGACCGTCGATCCAGCCCGCGTCAATCGCCTTGCCCAGCGCGACATCCAGCAGGTATCCACCGGTCTTGACGAACAGCCCGAGGTTGCGCACCGTGGTGAACCCGGCGCGCAGCGTGCGGCGCGCGTTGCCGACCGCCCGCAACATTCGCGTCGGTGGGTCGTCCTGCACCTGGGACAGGCCGGGTTTCTCCCCGCGACCGCCCATGAGCAGGTTGACCTCCATGTCCATCAACCCGGGCAGCAGGATCTGGTCACCGAGATCGATGAGCTCGCCTTCTGGCTCGCCGCCGACACCGACGATCCGGTCTCCCTCGATCTTCAGGATGCCGGGCCGAACGATCTCACCAGCATCGACGTCGAGCAGTCCGGCGGCCTTGAGCGTCTGCACCTGTCAGATCACCGGTTCTCTGGTCAGTTCCACCCAGGCTGCCCCGCTGTCGGGGACCCGGGGCTGCTTCCATGCTTCGATCGGAAACGACACCATGACCAACGACTGCATGATGTGCATGAGGGTCCTCGCGTCCTCCGGCAGATCGTCCAGTGGGTATTTGTCACAGTAGGCGATCGCGTCGTTCAGACGGGGAAACGCCGCGTCATAGAACGCCTGCAACTCGGGCATCGTCGAGGCCAGCCGCTTGGCGTAGCGCTCGGGTTCGGTCGCAAGGTCCCACTCCAAATGGGGCTCCAGGTCAGCGAATTCAGTGGGAAGCGCCATTGTTGGCGTACTCCTTTACGTAGTCTTTGGTCACCTTGTGCAAGTGGCGGATCAGGACCTCCTGATCGCACAACAGGAAGTCTTTGACGGCCCGGGTGCCGATCATGGTCTGGGTCGCCTCCAACGTGTTGGCGTCCTGCAGCGAGTATTCCTTGAACGTGACAGCGGCCAGCTCCTGGGCCAACCGCTCCCGCGCGTTGCGCGGCGGGACGAAATACAGCGTGCACTCGAAGATGTGCTTGTCGACGGCGGTCGGCCAGTAGTGATACGTGAGGTACCAGCCGGGCTCCCAAATCAGCAGCATGAAGTTCGGGTAGAAGTGGAATGAGTCGATTCCCCACTGCGGCACCTTCTTCGGGTTGACGCCCGGGGGCAGCTCGAGCCCTTCGATGACCTCCGGCTTGTCCCACGGACCGAACAGCCCGCTGCGCAGCACCCGGTCTATCGGCTTGACCATGGACATGTCCTCCGGAGGCGACTGGCCACCCCAGGTCGACTGCAGGCTGTGCGGGCTGGCCATCTCGTAGTGCAGCGCCTCATAGCCGAATTTTTGGATCTTGGCGGCTTCTTCCTTGGTGTATTGCCCCTGATGCAGTATCGGCGCGTGGTAGAACTCGATGAACGCGTCGATGAACAGCTTCCAGTTGCTGCCGACCTCGGCCCGGTAGGAGTAGGTCTCCGTCATCGCGTCGAACGGGTAGCCCTCGACGCCCTTGGCCAGCGGCCCGAGATAGTCGGCGAGCGGCTTCGCGTGGTCGTCGAAGTTGATGAAGATGAAGCCTTCCCACACCTCGCAGCGCACCGCCACCAGGCCGTAGTCGCTCTTATCGACGTCGAAGAACTCGCCCTCCTGCTGGATGAAGGTCAGCTCGCCGTCGAGGTTGTAGCGCCAGGCGTGGTATTTGCAGGTGAACTGCCGGCAGATGCCGGAGGTCTCCTCGTTCGGAAAGTCGTTCCACACCAACTTGTTCCCGCGGTGGCGGCAGACGTTGTGGTACGCCTTGACGGACCCGTCCTTGGTCTTGACGATGATCACCGACGTGCCGGGACCCGCCGAGGGCAGTTCCCTGGTGAAGTAGCTGCCGGTGCGTGGCAGCCGGTCGACTCTACCGACGTTCAGCCACATGCGCCTGAAGACGGCCTCGCGCTCGGCTTCGAAGAATGCCTGGTCGATCGAATCGCTGTAATCGACTGGCCCGGTTCCTAATTCGGGATAGTTTTCTGTCCAACTACCAGCGGCTGGCTTGGGGAAGTGGGCCAACGTTCTTACCTCTCTTGATTGGGCTTAGCCGCCGTCGGCGGCGTGTTCGAGCTGTATGCCGAAAGTGTTGAAGGCCATGGCCAGCAGCGCGTAGCAGCCGACCGTGAAGACGAAATCCATGCGTTGCTGGTCGTTGAGACGCTCGCCCAGCACCGCCCAGGTCTGGTCGGACAACTCCGAATTCTCGTCGAGTTCGTCGACCCCGGTGAGCACCGCTTGATCGAAGGTGTCGAAGTTGTCGGCGCTGCCGTCGCCGAATCGTTGGACCGCCGCGATCTGCTCGTCGGTGATCCCTTCGTCCTTGGCCATCCTGACGTGGTGTGACCACTCGTACGCACACGTGCGACGATGCGCCACCCGCAGGATGGCCAGTTCGCGGATGCGGGCCGGCAGCGTGGACGACATCAGCAGGTGGACGTTGAATCGGAGAAACGCCTTGGCCAGCGCCGGGTGGTGAGCCAGTGTGGAAAGCGCGTTGTTGGCATCCGGTTCACGCATAGCCGAGAGCGCCTGCTGGGTAGCCTCGTCCCACTGGTCGGCGGGGAGCGGCGGCAACCGCATCAGCAGTGTCCTCTCGGTGAAAGAGAATCGTATTCTCATTTGCAACTAACAGACTGGCACGAAACGCGCGACTGGTCAATGCCGGCGCGTGATTCGGGCGCGAAGCCGGACCCAGCCGGGCTCACCCGGCCCTCGGTAGGGCGGTATTTCACCGAGGACGCGGGAGCGGGCATCGCGCCGATCCACCACGCCGGGATCTACCTCGTTGCATCGTCGTCCGGAGGCAGGGCGATTCGCCCGTGCGCCCGACCGCTGGTCAGGGACGTGCAGCCCCTGCCAGCAACCGCTAGATGTTGATTCTCGCTTGGCGAGAAGATAGTTTTCATTTTAGTGATCTTGGCACGGGACAGCGATTCGCTGAGGCTGTGATCGACTCGGTGGAACCGACGGAAGGGACGGCCATGAACAAAGAAGACATGATCCTGATCAGCGTTGACGACCACACCGTCGAGCCGCCCGACATGTTCAAGAACCACCTGTCGAAGAAGTATCAGGACGATGCGCCCCGGCTGGTGCACAACGCCGACGGTTCGGACATGTGGAAGTTCCGCGACACCGTCATCCCCAACGTGGCGCTCAACGCGGTGGCCGGACGGCCGAAGGAGGAGTACGGCATCGAGCCGACGGGGCTCGACGAGATCCGGCCGGGTTGTTACAACGTGGACGAGCGCGTCAAGGACATGAACGCCGGCGGCATCCTGGCCTCGATCTGCTTCCCGTCGTTCCCGGGCTTTGCGGGCCGCCTGTTCGCCACCGACGACAACGACTTCTCGATCGCGCTGGTGCAGGCCTACAACGACTGGCACATCGACGAGTGGTGCGGCGCCTACCCGGCGCGGTTCATCCCGATGGCGATACCGGTCATCTGGGACGCCGAGGCGTGCGCCGCCGAGGTGCGCCGGGTCGCCAAGAAGGGTGTGCACGCGCTGACCTTCACCGAGAACCCGGCCGCGATGGGCTACCCCAGCTTCCACAACGACTATTGGACCCCGTTGTGGAAGGCGTTGTGCGACACCGACACTGTGATGAACGTGCACATCGGTTCGTCGGGCCGGCTGGCCATCACCGCGCCGGATGCGCCGATGGATGTGATGATCACGCTGCAGCCGATGAACATCGTGCAGGCCGCCGCCGACCTGTTGTGGTCCAAGCCGATCAAGGAGTACCCGGACCTGAAGGTCGCGCTGTCCGAGGGCGGAACCGGCTGGATTCCCTACTTTCTGGAGCGCGCGGACCGGACCTTCGAGATGCACTCCGCCTGGACGCACCAGGACTTCAAGGGCAAGCTGCCCAGCGAGGTTTTCCGCGACCACTTCCTGACCTGCTTCATCAGCGACAAGGTCGGCGTGGCGCTGCGCAACATGATCGGCATCGACAACATCTGCTGGGAAGCCGACTACCCGCACAGCGACTCGATGTGGCCGGGTGCGCCGGAAGAGCTCTGGGATGTCTTGTCCATGAACAACGTTCCCGACGACGAGATCAACAAGATGACCTACGAGAACGCCATGCGCTGGTACTCGTTCGACCCATTCACGCACATTTCGCGCGAACAGGCGACCGTCGGTGCGCTGCGCAAAGCCGCCGAGGGGCACGACGTGTCCATTAAGGCCCAGGGCCATGACAAGGACAGCCGAGGCGGCTCGTCCTTCGCGGATTTCGCGGCCAACGCCAAAGCCCTTAGCGGCAACAAGGACTGA
>Ga0134128_10012597_pt1 | contig 10080 bp, 9 predicted proteins | sample KB31754_FD_96462 | JGI IMG/M metagenome (GOLD analysis project Ga0134128, IMG submission 96462) | Terrestrial soil microbial communities with excess Nitrogen fertilizer from Kellogg Biological Station, Michigan, USA - KB3-175-4 | ecosystem: Environmental > Terrestrial > Soil > Unclassified ...
CCGAGCAGATGCTGCATTCGGCACGCCAGGCGCGCGAGACCGTCGTCGAAATGCAGAGCCAGATCGGACGTCTCGCCGAGCAGCAGACGATCGGCATCACCGAAGAGGTGCGCGGTCAGATCGAGCAGATCAGCCGCCACACCGAGCAGGGCTTGCAGCAGATCAAGCAGATCGCAGCCTCCGAGGCCGATCAGGCCGAGGATCTGACGCAGCAATCATCCGACTACGGCGACGATGCGCGCCACCCGCACGAGCAGTCGCAGGCGGGCGCCGGCGTCGATGCGTCAATTGAGCAGGCGGGCGCAGATCAATGGGAGCCGCGTTTCGAGCCGACCCCGAGCACGGCGAACGGTGCCGCTCACGAAGCGGGTGAGGCCGAAAACGCGGGCGAAGAACATTCGCCGAACGCGGGTCGACCGCAGCGCGAAACGCGGCGCGGCGAAGAGCGCTCGCGCGCCCGGCGCTAGCTAGGTAATCACGGCCCGCGCGGCGAGCACGCCGGGACGGCCGACACGACAGGCTCGCGAGCGCGGGCCTGTCCGTTGGACATTACGCCGCGCGCTTCTCCGCTTCGCTCGCCAGTGAAGCGTTCGCCTGCACGAGCGGCAGGCGCACCGTGAAGCAGGTCCCGCGTCCGACCTCGCTTTCGACGTCGATGCGCCCGCCATGCTTGCGCACGATCGAGTGCGAGACCGAAAGACCGAGGCCGGTGCCCTGGCCGACGGGTTTCGTTGTGAAGAACGGGTCGAAGATCCGGTTGAGGTTCTCCGGTGCGATTCCGCAACCGGTGTCCGCGACCGATATCCACGCGTCGTCGTCGACGCCGGTCGAGATCGTGATCGTGCCGTTCCCGTCGATCGACTGCCCGGCGTTGACGAGCAGGTTCAGGAACACCTGGTTGAGGCGCGACGGCATGCACTCGATCTCGGGCAGCGTGCCGTAGTTGCGCACGATGTTCGCCTTGTACTTGAGCTCGTTGCGCACGATGTTGAGTGTCCGATCGAGCGCCGCATGCACGTCGATCGCCTGCAGCACCTCCCCGACACCGCCGCGCGAGAAATCGCGCAGATCCTGGACGATGCGCTTCACGCGCAGAAGCCCGTCGCGAGATTCGGAGAGGAGGTCGGCGGTGTCGCGGCGCAGGAATTCGAAATCGGTGTCGTCGCGCAGCATCCGCGCCGCGGCGAGCGCTGGAATGTTCGTCGAACCGAGTGCCACATCGGCGTCGATATAAGCGGCGAGCAGCTCGAAGATCTTCGTCAGGTACGCTTCGAGCGAACCCAGGTTCGACAGCGCGAACGCGAGCGGATTGTTGATTTCGTGCGCGACACCGGCCGCCATCTGGCCGATGGACGCGAGCTTTTCCGACTGGATCACCTGGTTCTGCGCGTCCTCGAGCATCCCGTTGATCCGCTGCATCGTCGCGTTCAGCGTCGACAGCTCCAGGATCCGGTTCTCGCGCTCGACGTGCATCCGGTGGTTCGCCATGACCAGCGCGAGCAGGCTCATCAGCGCCTGCCCCTGGTCGAGATCGTCGGCCGTGTAGCGGGGACTCGTTTCGGCGCGATTGACCGCAACCGCGCCGATCGTGCGGCCGGCTACGCGAAGCGGCCAGCACATCGCCGAATGCGTCGACCGCTGCCGATCGACCGAGCCGCGCAGCGGCAATCCGGTTTCGGCTGCGTCGCCGTTGACGAGCACCGGCTGTCCGGTTTCGACGACGTGACCGAACACGCCGGTCCCGCGCGGCAACGGATTGCCGATCAGTCCGAGCGGCAGATCGGTGCCGGCCGCGAGCTCGAGCTGGTCGGTCGTCCCGTCGACGATCAGCGCGATCGAGCCGCTTTCGGCGTCGAAGCCGCGCACGATGTGCTCGAGGATCTCCTGGCGCACCTGCTGCGGATGCGCGCCGTTCGCTGCTTTCTGTCCGAGCTCGTAGAGCGCGTGGATCCAGTCGAGATCGGCGATGCGTCCGCGCCCCGGCGTCATGGCGATTCCACGCCGACGAGACGAGGTGCGCTTCGCTGCCCGCGCGCGTTCATTCCTCGAGGAGGACGCCACCGTCCTCGGTCCAGCGAACCTTCGTGATGCCGGGCGATTCGCGCTCGAGCCGCTCGAGCTCGAGCTTCTGGCGCAGGATCACGTCGCGCTGCGCGCGCACTTCGTCGGCCAGCTCGCGATTCTCGATCAGCAGGCGCCGATGTGCGAGCACCTCGAGGATCGTCGCCTTGAGATCAGGATCGGACCACGGCTTGCTGACGAAGCGAAAGATGCCGGCCTGGTTGACCGCGCGGACGATCCCGTCGATATCGGAGCACGCGCTCATGATGATCCGCGCCGTGTCAGGGTGACGTTCCTTGACCCGCGCGAGAAACGACGCGCCATCCATCTCGGGCATCCGATAGTCGGAGATCACGATGTCGACGTCGTGGTGGTCGAGGTAGTCGAGCGCATCCGGCGCCGACGTGAAGGTCGCGATCGACGGATTGTGAATCGCCGGCATGACCGCCGCGTTCTGGCAGAGCCGCCGCATCGCGGAGAGCACGTTCGGTTCGTCGTCGACGATCAAAAGCGAGGACATCGAGGCTCCTTCAGCCGATTCCAGCAGGATGCGCGGCAGCGATGCAAGGCCTGTGCCATGCAAATTGCTGCCGCGGTGCGAAAGGCGTTCACTACAGCTTGTTCGCGGTGTCGGAAGATTCTTACGGCCTTCATCGGCGCCCGCCGATACGATCTGCGCCGTTGGTCCGATGTACAACGTTCGCGCCAGCCGCTCAAATTGCGACGTCGCTCGCGCGATCCGCGCGGGTGGTGCACGACCGAATCGAATGCGTCGCCTGCCGTCCTTCCTCCGACTTTCGCTCGTATCGGCCGCGCTGTGCGCGGCGCTCGGCATTTCCCCGGCGCATGCCGCGGCGGGCAAGGAGACCGTGTGCACGATCACGGTCAATTCGTCGAACGAGAAGCGCGCGTTCGAGCGCTATCTGCCGAAGAGCCGCTTCGAGTTCGTCGAACTCGTCGAGCGCGGGCGCCCCGACTGGCTCGAATCGGCGCGCCGCAAAGGCATCCGTTGCGACATCCTCGTGATTTCCGGACACTACGACGGCGGCGACTACGCGGGCGGCAACGAATTCTTCTCCGAGCACGTCGAGTCGCGCGAGTACCTGCCGGTCGACGAGATGGAGCGCGTCGCGTGCAGCCATCCAGACGACGGCCTCTTCGCGCATTTGAAGGCGGTGTACCTGTTCGGCTGCAACACGCTGAATCCGGTGGCGTTGCGAAGCGCGCCCGAGGAGATCGCGCGAACGCTCTTGCAGTCGGGGCACGCGCCGGCCGACGCCGAGCGCCTTGCGCGCGCGATGAGCCCGCGCTTCGCCGACAGCAGCCGTGACCGGATGCGTCACATTTTCCGCAACGTGCCGGCGGTCTACGGCTTCTCGTCGGTCGCCCCGCTCGGTCCGCTGGCCGCCACCTATCTCGATCGCTACTTCCAGTCGGGCGGCGCGCATGAAGTCGCGATGGGGAAACCGAGCGCGAAGCTCCTCGCCTATTTTCCCGGCCATTCGCTGACGCTGACCCGCGGCTCGATCGACAGCGATCCGGATGCAGCGTTTCGCCGCGACGTCTGCCAGTTTCTGGACGACCGGATCTCGCCGGTCCAGCGGGCACAGTTCGTCCATGCGCTGCTCCGCCGCGACATGGCCGAAGTGCGCCTGTTCCTCGATCGTCTCGAGCGATATGCGGCGTCGGTGGCGAACCGCCCGGATCGAAGCGCCGAGCTCACGCAAGCGCTCGCGGCGATCGCCGGCGATGCGCCGACGCGGCAGCGCTATTTCGGCTTCATGCGCGCGACCGACGACACGGCGCTTCGCGTACGCATGATCGACCTCGCGCAGCGTCTCGGCTGGCTCTCGGGCGACGAGCGGCTTGCCGAGCTGGCGCAGCTCGTCGCCACGCGCTACGCGCACGCCGAGCTGACGGCGGCCGACGTCGACTTCGTCTGCAAGCTCGATGCGGCGCACGCGCTCGATGCATTCCGTGACCGCCTGAGCGCCGCCGCCGATGCCGGACATGCGGCGATTCTCGCGTGCCTTGGCGACGTCTCGCAGCGCACGCGACTGCTGCAGGCGCTCACAAGTCCGCACGCGGCAGACGTCCAGGTCGCGCAGGTTTACCTGCAGTACCAGCCGATTGCCAACGTGAACGAGCTCCGCGACGTCGCGAACGGGGTCGCGCAGATGCGAGACGCGACGGCGCAGGTACGCGCTCTCGACACGCTCGCGGATCATCGTGTGTCGGATCCGGAGGCGCTCGCCGATCTCGCACGCTTGTTTCCGGTCGCGAAGACGCTCGACGTGCAGCGCGCGATCGCCGGCGTGCTGCTGCGTGCCGACTACGAGACCTTGGACACGGCCGAGCTTGCGCGCACGCTGCGCGAGCATCGGTTCAAGTCGCGCGACGGACGCGACCTGATCGACGTCCTGATCAGCCGCCTCGACGCCGCCGCCTGACTTTCCGCTCTGCCGGTTTGCCCGGCCGCCGTGCGGCGTGCAATACTTCGCCGCTCGCCGCACCGGTGCCCCCGTTTCATGCCTTCTTTCCGCAGGTTCTTCTTCGCGGCCGCGATGCTCGCGGCACTCGCCGCGCACGACGCCTACGCCCAACGCAGGACGGTGTGCACGATCACCGTCAATTCCGCCGACGAGAAGGAGACGTTCCGTCGCTACCTGCCGGCCGACCAGTACGACTTCGTCGAGCTGGTCGAGCGCGGACGGCCTGACTGGCTCGCGTCGGCGTGCCGCGCGGGCGTGCGCTGCGACGTGTTGCTGATCTCCGGGCATTTCGACGGCGGCGACGAATTCTATTCGGACCGCGTCGATGCACGCGAATCGCTGCCTGTCGACGAGATGGAGCGCGTTTCGTGCAGCGATTCGTGCCCCGGACTGTTTTCGCAGTTGAAGGAGGTCTACCTCTTCGGCTGCAACACGCTGAACCCGGACAAGCTCTCGAATGCGTCGGCGGAAGTGACGCGCGCACTGTTGCGCTCCGGTCATTCGGCCGCCGACGCGGCGCGCATCGCGCAGTTCCTGAGCGCGGAGCACGCCGACAGCAACCGCGACAAGATGCGGATGATCTTCAAGGACGTTCCGGTCATCTACGGCTTTTCATCGAAAGCGCCGCTCGGCGCGAAGGCGGGGCCGATGCTCGAGCGCTACTTCAACACGGGCGCGACGCCGGCCATCGGCACCGGACGTCCGAGCGAGAAGCTGCTGCAGCTCTTCGCGGGCAGCTCGATGACCGTCGCAAGCGGTGCGACGGATGCGGACCCCCAAGCCGGCTATCGCCGCGACATGTGCCGCTTCGTCGACGATCGCCTGTCGGCGGAACAGCGCGTCGCGTTCGTGCATGCGCTGCTCGATCGCGACATGGCGGAAGTGCGGGCATTCCTCGATCCGCTCGAGAAGTATTCGGCGTCGTTCGGCGACGTCGCACGGCAGACGCCGGCGGTGGCGACGGCACTCGACGCCATCACCGCCGACACCGCGGCGAAGCAACGCTGGCTCACGTTCGCGCGCGACGCCGACGAGCCGTCGGTCCGGGCCCGCATGATCGCGCTCGCATCACGCTTCGGATGGCTTCCGCCATCGGAACGGCAAGCCGAGCTGGTTCGGCTCTTCAGCGACGTTTATGCGCGAAACACTGTCGACACCGCGGATGTGGACCTGGCGTGCACGCTGAATGGCGACCATGCGCTCGAACCGGCATTAGCCGCATTCCGCCAAGGCGCGAAGGCGAGCGACGTCGGCCATGCGGCGCTTCTCGCCTGCGCAGGCAGCCGCACCGGGCGCAATCGGGTCGTCCTGGCGCTGACGAGCGCACGCGAGCACGACGTCGCGCTTGCGCAGGTGTATCTGAAGCATCGCCCGATCGTGGAAGTCGACGAGTTGCGCGCCGTCGCGCTGCGCATTGCGCGGATGAGCGACGTCGATGCGCAGGTCCGCGCGCTCGATACACTCGCGTCGCAGCCCCTGTCCGATCACGAGAGCCTCGAGACGCTGACGCGCCTGTTCCCCGTGGCGAAGACGCTCGACGTGCAGCGGGCGATCGCCGGCATCCTGATCCGTGCGGACTACGAGACGATCGCGAAGCCCGAGCTCGTGCGGGCGCTGCGCGAAAAGCGGTTCAAGTCGCCGGACGGTCAGGACCTGATCGACGTGCTCATCCGACGAATGCAACAATCGCTCGCACGTGCGGCATGATGCAGCGGTGATGCGTGCGGCCTCGCGGTTCATTGCGTCATTCACACGCGCGCGTTGATGCGCAGAACGAGGAGGGAAGCATGATGAAGTTCTACTACCATCCGGCGTCGACGACGTCACGGCCGGTCATGCTGTTCGCAGCCGAAAGTGGCGTGAACGCCGATTTCGAGATCGTCGACATCCTGGCTGGCGTCCAGTACAAGGACGAGTTTCTCGCGATCAACCCGAGCCATATGGTGCCGGTGCTCGAGGATGGCGCTTTCCGTCTCACGGAAAGCTCGGCCATCCTCAAGTACCTCGCCGATACGATCGATTCGCCCGCGTATCCGAAGCCGCTTCGCGATCGCGCTCGCGTCAACGAGCGGATGGACTGGATCAACACGCAGATGAGCCGCGATTTCACCTATGGCTTCGTTTATCCGCAGATCTTCTCTTTCTTCAAGCGCGAGGACCCGGCCGTGCAGGCGGCGACGCTCGCGTGGCATCGCGAGCGCGCCAGCGGCTGGATGAAGATCCTCGATCGCTCGGTGCTCGGCGGCAATCGCTACCTGTGCGGCGACGCGGTCACGATCGCCGATTACTTCGCCGCGCCGTTCGTCGCGCTCGGCGACGTGATTCGCTGCGATTATGCGGCATACCCGAACGTGAAGCGCTGGCTCTCGACGATGAAGTCCCTTCCGAGCTGGCGCAAGACGAACGAGGCGATCGACGGCTACGCGGCGTCGCTCAAGGACGCTCAGTTCGAGCCGCTGTAGGCTCGACGCGAGCCGTCGCGTCGCGATCGTGTTCGTATCGTCTCGTCAGCGGAAACGGCGGCAGCCACGATTCGCGACGGACGATCCAGCTTTCGTAGGTCGGCATCAGTTGGTCCGGCGCGTCCAGCGATCCCAGGTTCACTTCGATTTCGTCCGCGGTTCGTCCAAAAACGGGCGAGCCGCAGCGCGGACAAAAAAACCGGCCCGCGTAGTCGCGTGTCTCGCCTTCGATCGTCACCGCGTCCTCCGGGAACACGGCGGAAGCGTGAAAGAGAGCGCCGTGATGCTTGCGGCAGTCGAGACAATGGCAAAGGCCGACCCGGTATGGCAGACCCGACGCGACGATTCGGACGTTGCCGCAAAGGCAGCCTCCCGTGAACCGGTCCATGCTGCGCCTCCTCCTACGTTACAGTTCGATGTAACCAATGTCCCAGCCTAGCATCCGTTCACACCCCGTGCTCGCCCATCGCGACGCTCTCGACGCGCTCGACATCGTCCGCCGCGCGGTGGAGGCGAAGGGCAGGAATGCGGCGATCGCGATTGCCGATGCGCACGGCGAGTTGATCGCGTTCGTGCGCTGCGACGGCGCGTTGCTCGCCTCCGGCCCGCTCGCGATCAACAAGGCGTTCACCGCGGCGCGTCTCAACCGCCCGACGCGCGTGCTCGGCGAGACGCTTCGCGCGAAGGGCACCGATGTCGCGTTCTACGGCGATCCGCGCTATGTTGGATTCGGTGGCGGCTTGCCGGTGCGAATCGACGGAATCGTCGCCGGCGCGGTCGCGGTCAGCGGACTGTCGGACGACGAGGACGAAGCCCTCGCGGCGTTGGGCGTCGCGCACCTCGAGGGGCGCACGCCGGTTTCGATCAGCGCGTAGGGGCGCCTCATCGTTCGGGGCGGCCCTTCACGATGAGGGGACGTCCCCCCACGCTCGCTCCGCTCGCTGCCCCCCATGGGGGCGCCCTCATCGTTCGGGGCGGCCCTTCACGATGAGGGGAACGTCGCTTCGACAGCGCGGATCAACTCCGGCGTGATCTGCGGCATCACGCCGAACCACGCGTGGAACGCCGGGCGGGCCTGGTTGAGCAGCATGCCGAGTCCATTCAACGTCGCGTTGCCGCGCGCCCGCGCAGCTTTTAGAAACGGCGTCTCGCGCGGCACGTAGATCAGATCGGCGACGATCGCGTGCGCCGGCAGACGCGTGAGCGCGACGTCGAGCGCCGGCTGCCCGTCCATTCCCTGGTTCGTCGCGTTCACGGCGAGAGCGACGCCGTCGAGCGCACGCTCGCGATCGTCCCACCGAACTGCGGCGATCGGCGGCCCGAACGCATCCTGCAATGCCTTCGCACGCTTGAACGTGCGATTGACGACGCGGATCTCGCGCGCGCCCACCGCCGCGAGGCTCGCGATCACCGAACGCGCAGCGCCGCCGGCGCCGATGATCGCGATGGGCCCGCTGTCGGGTCGCCATGACGGCTGCGCGTCGCGGACGCTCTGCACGAAGCCGTTGCCATCGTTGTTGTAGCCGCGCAGCGAGCCGTCGTCGCCGACGACGATCGTGTTCACGGCGCCGATCGACTTCGCCAGCGGGTCGACGTCGTCGAGGAGCGGCATCACCGCCTGCTTGTGCGGCGTCGTCACGTTGCAGCCGCGAAGCCGCAACACCGACAGACCTTTCACCGCGGCGGGGAGCGCCTCGGACGGCACGCCGAACAGCACGTAGCGCCCGGAGAGGCCGTATTGCGCGAGCCAGTGATTGTGGATCACCGGCGAGCGCGAATGCGCGACGGGCCAGCCGAGAAGGCCGGCGATTCCGAATGCCGACTGTGCCTGCATCAAACCGGCCCCGTGGCGCGCATCCCGACCGCTATTTGGCGGAGGCCGCTGGCAGCGTCGCCGTCACGACCTGCTTGCCGTTCTCGACCTTCGTCATGAAGCTTTCGCGGTCGAGGTCGCCCTTGTCGTCGAACGTCACGTCGAGCAGCACGCCCGGGTATTGCTTCGCCGACAGGTGCAACCCGTGCATCGTCTTGGCGAAGGCCTTCTGATCGAACTTGCCGATCTTCTCGGTGACGGCCTTGACGATGTACATCGCGCTGTAGCCTTTCATGCCGTTGTGATCGGATTTCGTGTGGTACTCCTTCTGGAACGCCGCATCGAACTTCTTGATCGTCGGCTGCGGCGCGTCGGCCGTGAGACCCACGTGCGCCGTCGCGCCGTTCGCCGCATCGCCGGCGAGTTCGATCACCTTCTGACTCGTGAGCACCGTTTCGCCGACGATCGGCTTGTCGTAACCCTGCTTGCGCAACTCGCGCAGCGCGCGAGCCGCTTCCTCTTCGTTCGTGTAGACGAAGAGCGCATCGGCGTTCACCTGCTTGACCTTCAGCACGGCGCCGGAGAAGTCGAGCTGGCCCGGCTCGGTGGACACGTCGATCGCGACCTTGATGCCCTGCGCGTCGAGCGCCTTGCGCATGACGTCGAGGCCACCCTTGCCGAAGTCGTTGTTGACCCAGATGATCGCGACGTTCTTCGCCTTGACCGTGTCCTTCAGATAGCGCGCGACCTTCGGCATGGCGGTCGTTTGCGTGAAGGACGTGCGGAAGATGTACGGGTCGCCCTTTTGGGTGATGGCCGCCGCCTCGCCGCCGGTGAAGTTCGGCACTTCGGCGCGCTGCGTCTCCGCCATGCTGACGAGAATCGAACCCGAGAAAACCGGACCCATCACGACGTAGGCGCCCTGGTCGATCGCCTTCTGCGCCAGCGCCTTCGCGACCTGCGGTTGCGATTGCGTGTCGAGCGACGTGTATTCGACCTTGCGACCGAGGATGCCGCCGCTCGCGTTGATCTCCTTCACCGCGAGCTTGACGCCGTTGTCGAACATCGTGCCGGACGTCGTTCCGGTGCCGGACAGCTCGACGAGCCCGAAGATCGGAACCGGTCCTTGTTGCGCCGTGGCGAACGGAGCGGCGGCGGCGAGTGCGAGCGAAAGCAGCCAGCCAATGGCTTTCATCGATGTCCTCCTGGGATGGGTGGGAAGTTTTCCGCGACCGCGAATCTAGACGCGCCG
>Ga0134128_10012599_pt1 | contig 10080 bp, 7 predicted proteins | sample KB31754_FD_96462 | JGI IMG/M metagenome (GOLD analysis project Ga0134128, IMG submission 96462) | Terrestrial soil microbial communities with excess Nitrogen fertilizer from Kellogg Biological Station, Michigan, USA - KB3-175-4 | ecosystem: Environmental > Terrestrial > Soil > Unclassified ...
ACCGGCTTGCCCACGTCGCCCTTCCGCGGCCATTGGCCGTCATCGGCACATTTTTGCTGTTTTACCTCGGCTGATGCCGGGGCTTTGACGGCTGCCTCGCGGGTGTTCCGATTGCAATTCTGGCCTGCTGGCTCTATTCAGCATTCCTCACTCGAACCGAAGGAGGGCTTACGTGAGCGTCTATTTCCGTCACATCCGCAAGCGTGGCCCCGTTTTCGCCCTGCGGCTTTTGTTGCAGGGCTGACCGGCCGGGTCCTGACGTTTTCGTCGATTTCCCTCTGGTTTGCCCGACGGCGTTCGCACTGCATTGCGCCAATGATCGGCCAAGTTGTGCCATTCCAGAGAGAATTTCAAAATGGGCTCAATCAGCCTCCACAATCTCGGCGCTACCGCCATCTTTCCGCTGTTCACCGACCTAAACCTCACCATCCAGGATGGCGATCGCCTTGGTCTCGTTGCAGGCAATGGCAATGGCAAGACGACCCTGTTGCGCATTATCGCCGGGGTGGCCGAACCGACGAGCGGCGATATCACCCGCTCGCGCGGCCTGCGCGTCGGCTATGTCGAGCAAGACGTGCCGGCGAGCCTCATGGACCTGTCGCTCAGGGACGCGGTTGCCCTGGTGCTGCCGGCCGGCCAGCGCGACAGCGACTCCTGGCGGGTCGAAGTCGCTCTCGACGAGTTCGAGACGCCAGATGAACTGCGCGCTCGCCCGGTGAAAAGCCTAAGCGGCGGCTGGCAGCGGCTGATGCTGATCGCCCGCATCTGGGTGACGGAACCCGATCTCCTGCTGCTCGATGAGCCAACCAATCACCTCGATCTTGGTAAGCTGTTCCAGCTCGAGGATTGGCTGAACCGGACGGCGCGCAATGTCCCGGTCGTCATCGCCAGCCACGACCGCGAATTTCTGGACGCGACGACCAATCGGACCCTGTTCCTGCGGCCCGAAGGCTCGCGCTATTTTGCGCTGCCGTTCTCGGCCGCGCGACTGGCGCTGGCGGAGGATGATGCCGCCGATGCGGCAAAGCTCGAACGCGACCTGAAGAATGCAAAACAGCTTCGCAAGCAGGCTGCCAAGCTCACCAATATCGGTATCAACTCCGGTAGCGACCTGCTGACGGTGAAGGCGAAATACCTCAAGGAGCGGGCGGCGAAAATCGAGGCGGCGGCAAAGGCCGTCCATAAGGAACGGTCGGGTGAGATCCGGCTGTCGAACAGCGGCACGCACGCCAAGGTGCTGCTGGCGCTCGACGATCTGGCCGTGACGACGCCCGATGGCAGGCCACTGTTCAAAACCGGCAAGCTGCATGTGTTCCAGGGCGACCGTATCGTGCTGCTGGGCCGCAACGGGGCCGGGAAGTCGCAGTTCGTAAAACTGCTGCTTCAGGCCATGAGTAGTGCCGAGGAGGTTGCCAGCATCAAGGTCATGCCTTCCGTCGTACTCGGCTACATCGATCAGGACATGAGCCAGCTTCCGCCGGCGGTGACGCCCGACGAGATCATCGGGCGCTTCAAGGTTGGCGACACGCGGGCGCGGGCGCTGCTGGCGTCGGCGGGGTTTACGATCGAGAAGCAGGCACGGCCTATCCGCGAATTGAGCCTTGGGCAGCGCGCCCGCCTTGGGCTTCTCGTGTTGCGTCTGACCGAGCCGAACTTCTATCTCATGGACGAGCCGACCAACCACGTCGACATCGCCGGCCGCGAAGCGCTGGAGGAGGAGATCGAGAGCCGGGGTGCGACCTGTATTCTGGTCTCACACGACCGGAGCTTTGTCCGGAACGTTGGTAGCCGTTACCTGACGATCGTGGGCAGGAAGCTGGTGGAGACTGAAGCCCCCGATGCGTTCTTTGCCGAGATGGCGAGCGAACGGACGTGAGGGCAAAACCGGGAAGCCGCCGATGGGTTGGCCCGCACCCGGCCGGGTGCTAGGTTCCGCTTATGCAGCAAATCGAGCAATCGCGTCCGGTCGACTCGCCGTATCTGGAGAGCATCAGCTCGATCAGGTTCACGGCGCCGGGCGAGACGCTGATGCGCCCAGATGGCTGCTGGGACATCGCCATTTTGAAGCGCGGCGACGATGTGCAGGTGCTGCGCACCGGGCTCACCACGCGATCGGTCGTTTACCAGCACGATGCCGGCGATGAAATTCTGGTGATTTCGTTCAAACCCAGCACCTTCATGCCGCTGATGCCGGGCGAGATCATGCGGGACGAGGGCGTGCTGCTCGAAAAGTTCGGCCGCTGCGATTTCTGGATTGGCACGGACGTGCTGGAGATCCCGACTTTCGAGAATGCGGACGTGTTCGTCGAGCGGCTGGTGCGCGATGGGATCGTCGAGAACAACGACATCGTCGCTTCGGTCGTCGAGGGGCACCCCAAGGCGATGTCCGAGCGGACGATGCAGCGGCATTTTCTGCGCACCACCGGCCTCACCTACAAATCGTTCACGTTGATCGAGCGGGCGCAGAAGGCGATGTCGCTGCTGCGCATGGGCCGGCCGGCGGCGGGTGTAGCGTTCGCGCTCGGCTATGCCGACCAGGCGCACATGATCAATTCGCTCAAGGCCATCATGGGCGAGACGCCCGGCCAGATCGCGCGGGCATCGGCGCCCTAGGTTGTCGGATTCTTACAATCCCTGCGGAGGCCGTCTGGGTAACTTGGGGACGTCAACACGAACCCCAACACCCCGGAGCCGAAAATGCCCGCGATCACCCCCTTCAAAATCCACGTTTCCGACGCCCAGCTGGCTGACCTCATGGATCGGCTGGCGCGCACCATTGTGCCGAGCGAGGTCGAGGCCAAAAGCTGGAGCTACGGCCCAACGAACGCCTATGTCGAGGGGGCCGTCGGCCGGCTGCTCGGAGGCTACGACTGGCGGGCGGAGGAGGCCGCTATCAACCGCCATCCGCAGTTCACCACCGAGATCGACGGGCAGACGATCCATTTCATCCACGTCAAATCGGCTGAGAAGAACGCCACGCCGCTGCTGCTGATCCACGGCTGGCCCGGCTCCATCGTCGAGTTCCTCGGCGTCATCGGGCCGCTCACCGATCCCGTCGCGCATGGCGGCAAGGCCGAGGACGCCTTCGATGTGGTTATCCCGTCGCTGCCGGGTTTTGGCTTCTCCGGTCCGACCCGCGAGGCCGGCTGGAACAACGGCCGGATCGGCAGGGCATTCATCGAGCTGATGACGCGTCTCGGCTATCAGCGGTTCGGCGTGCAGGGCGGCGATGCCGGGGCAATCATCGGGCCCGAAATCGGCCGGCTGGCGCCCGAGAAGGTGATCGGCGTCCACGTCAACGCCGCGACGATGGGGTTTATCCCGATGGGGCCGATCTCGCCCGAGGACATCGCCAGCTTCAACGATCGCGAGAAGACCCGGGTGCAGCGACTGCAACGATTCATGGCCGAGCATTTTGGTTTCAACGCCATCCAGTCGACCCGTCCGCAGGCGCTGGCTTACGGCATCTCCGACTCGCCGGCCGGCCTGCTGGCGTGGATCAGCGAACTCTTTGCCAGTTTTGGCGATCGGCCCGACGCAGTGCCGCTCGACGTGTTCCTGACCAACTTCATGATCTACTGGTTCACCGGCACGGCCGCGTCCTCGATGCGGCTCTACTACGAGAACGCCCACGATCCGGCGGCCTGGGCGCCGAAGGCCAACTCCGGCGTGCCGACCGCTGTCGCCGTCTTCGGGTTCGACGAAGTCCCGATCCGCCGCTACGGCGAGCCCTCCAACACCATCGCCCGCTGGACCGAGTTCGACGTCGGCGGCCACTACGCCGTGCTCGAAGTGCCGGAAGTGTGGACGGGCGATGTCAGGGCGTTTTTCGGCGGGCTCTGATAGCCTGCCAACGTGGTTTTGATCATCCAAATGGCGCGAGGGGCCCGCCTAGGGCCCTTCGATCGCTGCCCTCTCTCGGCAGAGTGGTCAAACGTCCTTGTACCAACTAATTTCTACGCCAGGACGCATGACGACAGGGAGGAAGGGCATGGACTCAGCTTCGTTGCGCACGCTCCAGGCGCCCCTGAAGGAGCGCTACAAGGCCGATCCATCGGCAGCGTTCATCACGCTGAAGGCGCGTGGCACGCTCGGCGAGGAGAAAATCGCCTGCAAGATCGAAACCGGCCGCGCTATCACCGAAGCCGGGTTGCACCCTGCGACGGGCGGCACGGGTCTGGAACTTTGTTCTGGCGACATGCTGCTTGAGGCGCTGGTCGCCTGTGCAGGGGTGACGCTCAAATCTGTGGCGACGGCGATCGACGTGCCGATCCGCTCGGGCAGGGTTCTTGTCGAAGGAGACCTCGATTTTCGCGGGACACTTGCCGTCTCGCGTGAAGCCGCGGTGGGATTTGCCGAAATCCGGCTCAGCTTCGAACTCGATACCGATGCGCCGGACGACAAACTTGCCAGCCTGCTCAAGCTCACCGAGCGTTATTGCGTCGTGGCGCAATCATTGAAGTCGCCGCCGCTGATGACGCTGCAGGTGGGCCCGCCTCGCGGGGCGGCTGTCTGATAAAAAAGGGCCCCATTGGGGCCCTTTCCAATTCGCTCATGATGGGCCGATCAGGCCGAATAGTACATTTCGTATTCGACCGGGTGCGGGGTGTGCTCGAACTTGATCACTTCCGTCATCTTGAGATCGATATAGCTCTCGATCTGGTCGTCGTCGAACACGCCACCTGCCTTGAGGAACTCACGGTCCTTGTCGAGGCTTTCCAGCGCTTCGCGCAGCGAGGCGCAGACGGTTGGGATCTGCTTGAGCTCTTCCTTGGGCAACTCGTAGAGGTCCTTGTCCATCGGGTCGCCGGGGTGGATTTTGTTCTTGATGCCGTCGACGCCGGCCATCAGCATCGCCGCGAAGCCGAGATAGGGGTTCGCCAGCGGATCAGGGAAGCGGACTTCGACGCGCTTGGCCTTCGGCGACTGGCCGAAGGGAATGCGGCATGAGGCCGAGCGGTTGCGCGCCGAATAGGCGAGCAGCACGGGGGCTTCGAAGCCGGGCACCAGACGCTTGTAGCTGTTGGTGGTCGGGTTGGTGAAGGCGTTGATGGCCTTGGCGTGCTTGATGATGCCGCCGATGTAGTAGAGCGCTTCCATCGACAGGCCCGCATACTGGTCGCCAGCGAACAGCGGCTTGCCGTCCTTCCAGATCGACTGGTGGCAGTGCATGCCCGAGCCATTGTCGCCGTAAACGGGCTTCGGCATGAAGGTCACGGTCTTGCCGTAGGAATGGGCGACCTGGTGGATCACGTACTTGTAGATCTGCACGCTATCGGCCGACTTGATGATCGGCTGGAACTTGATGCCAAGTTCATGCTGAGCCGAGGCCACTTCGTGGTGGTGCTTTTCGATCGGCACGCCCATGGCGCCCATCGCCGCCAGCATTTCGCCGCGCATGTCCTGCGCGCTGTCGAGCGGGGGGACCGGGAAGTAGCCCTTCTTGAGGCCGATATGGTGGCCGCTATTGCCGGACTCGTATTCGGCGTCGTTGTTGGACGGCAGCTCGGACGAATCGACCTCGAAGCCAACCTTGTAGGTGCTGTTCGAATAGCGGACGTCGTCGAAGATGAAGAATTCGGGCTCCGGGCCGAAATAGACGCTGTCGCCGAGACCCAGCGACTTCACATACGCCTCGGACTTCTTGGCCGTGGTGCGCGGGTCGCGGTTGTACGGCTGGTAGGTCGTCGGATCGAGAATATCGCAGTTGATGGCGAGGGTCGAGGCGCCGAAGAACGGGTCCATATAGGCGGAATCCGGATCGGGCATCAGCACCATGTCGGACTCGTTGATCGCCTTCCAGCCGGCGATCGAGGAGCCGTCGAACATCGTGCCTTCCTCGAAGATGTCGTCATCGATCATGGTCTGATCGAAGGTCACGTGCTGAAGCTTGCCGCGCGGGTCGGTGAAGCGCAGGTCGACGAACTTGATGTCCTCGTCCTTGATCTTCTTGAGGATGTCGCTGCCAGTCGTCATAGGTTTCTTACCCCTGTATTGGACGTTCTTGTTCGCTGGGCCGTGGCCGGGAGGGTTGGCTTCTGGTCCCGTTTTGCTTGCTCGCGCTCTAACTTTTGTGGTCGCGCGCTCCAAACGCAAAAGTGGTGACCACTTTTGCTGAGCACGCTCCTAAAGCGCGTCGTCGCCGGATTCGCCAGTCCTGATGCGGATGGCTTGTTCGATCGAATAGACGAAAATCTTGCCGTCGCCGATGCGGCCGGTTTGCGCGGCGCTGCGGATCGCTTCGATCGCCTTCTCGGCGAAATCGTCGGGGCACACGACCTCGATCTTCACCTTGGGCAGGAAATCCACGACATATTCGGCGCCGCGATAGAGCTCGGTATGGCCCTTCTGCCGGCCAAATCCCTTGGCCTCGGTTACCGTGATGCCTTGCAGGCCGACTTCCTGCAGGGCCTCCTTCACTTCGTCGAGCTTGAACGGCTTTACGATAGCCTCGATTTTTTTCATTCAGGCCTCCAGGGAACAACTGCCGCCGCGACCTTAGGGCCAGGACGGCAGATGCCCAACTCACTTCGTTACGCGCTGGATAGACCCTTGGGCCTCAGTTCGCGCCGTCTCCCGATATGCACGGTCCATGCCAGCCCATGCGGGCCGGCTGAAATGCAAGAGATACAGGTGATTGCTGCCCTTATTCAAGGCGTCACCTCATGGCAGATGGCCGCCACATGAACAAACAAGTGGCATGATGCCTATGGATTAGGCAATATCGCGGGAGGCGGGAATTCAGGTTGTCATGGAGGCGTGGCCTGGCGCGGCTGGAAACAGGCTTTGACTGGACGTTGCAGTTCAGATAGACCCTCGCCGACCCGGCCGGAGGGCAGGCGTTTCGCGGGTGTGGCGGAACTGGTAGACGCACTGGATTTAGGTTCCAGCGCCGCAAGGCGTGGAGGTTCGAGCCCTCTCACCCGCACCAGTTGCACGCCACGGCTCGCCGCTCCCATATGCGATGCGACGGCCACACGAGAGAGAAAGACGGGATAGAGTCCAATGCAGGTCACCGAGACCCTCAACGAAGGCTTGAAGCGCAAACTGGCGATGAGCATTCCGGCCGACGACCTGGTTACCCAGCTCGACGCCAAGCTTGCCGAAATCAAGGACAAGGCGGTCCTCAAGGGTTTTCGCCCCGGCAAGGTGCCGGTGGCCCACCTCAAGAAGGTCTATGGCCGCTCGGCAATGACCGAAGTGATGCAGGACGCCATCAACAACAGCGTCAACGAGACGCTGCAGCAGCGCTCGGAACGCGCGGCGGCACAGCCCAAGATTGATCTTTCCGAGGACCAGACCGAGATCAACAAGATTTTGGACGGTCAGGCGGACCTGGCTTTCGACGTCAGCTACGAAGTGCTGCCGCCGGTAAAGCTGATGGATTTCAAGACCATCAGCTACGACAAGCCGGCCGTGGAAATCACCGAGGCCGAAGTCGACACCGAGATGCAGCGCGTCTTCCGCACCAATCGCGGCTATGAGGCGAAGGGCGATGACGGCGTGGTTGAGAACGGCGACCAGCTTGGCATTTCCTTTGTTGGTACGATCAAGGGCAAATCCTTTGCCGGCGGTTCTTCCGACCATGCGCATGTAACGGTCGGTTCGGGCGAGTTCATTCCGGGCTTTGAAGAGCAACTCATCGGCATGAAGAAGGACGAGACCAAGAAAATCTCGGTGACCTTCCCCAAGGACTACCAGCAGGAAGACCTGCAGGGCAAAAAGGCCGATTTCGACGTCACGATCCTCCACATCGACGCGCCGCGGGCCGGCGAGTTCAACGATGATTTCGCCAAGACGCTCGGCCTCGAAAACATCGAGGCGCTGCGCGAGGCGGTGAAGGGCCAGATGCGGACGGCCCTCGATTCGATGGGCCACCAGCACGTCAAGCGGCAGATTCTCGATGCCCTCGACGAGGGCCACAGGTTCGATGTGCCGCAACAACTGGTCGACGCGGAGTTCGAGCAGATCTGGCAGCGCGTCGAGCACGAGATCAAGGATCACGGCCGCAGTTTTGAGGACGAAGGCACCACCGAAGAGGAAGCGCGCGAGCAGTATCGCAAGATAGCCGAGCGCCGCGTTCGCCTTGGTCTGGTCGTTGCCGAAGTCGGCAACGAGAACAAGATCGAGGTGAGCGACGACGAGCACCAGGCGGCGCTGATCGCCGAGGTGCGCCGCTTCCCGGGTCAGGAACAGCAGGTCTATGACTATTATCGCAAGAACCCGCAGGCGCTGGCTTCGCTCCGCGCCCCGATCTTCGAGAACAAGGTTGTCGACTATGTCGCCGGCCTCGGTCAGGCCACCGACAAGGCAATGACCCGCGACGATCTCGCCAAACTCATCCAGAGCGACGAGCTTGATGATGACGAGCATGATCACGATCACGACCATGGCGACCATGATCATCACGACCACGAAGGTCACGATCACGATCATGAGGGCCACGACCACGATCATTGATCGTGGCGTTGTCGCCGATCGCATTGAGGCCACCCTCCGGGGTGGCCTTTTGTTTTCCGCCGCTTCGCCTCAACCACTGAGTCATTCCCGCGAAAGCGGGAATCTCTGTTTGTCCGAACGTCGGCGCTTGCGAGGTAACCGAGATTCCCGCTTTCGCGGGAATGACTCGGTGGTAGGACAAGCAACTTTGTCACTGTTGGCGTCTCTGCTATGTCCTCCCGTTCAGAACTCCTCACCCCCACCGAAATGTACGAGGCCGATCGGCTCGCGATTGCCTCCGGCGTTCCATCGCTCACCCTGATGGAAAACGCCGGACGGGCGGTCGTCGAGGCGATCGTCGCGCGCTATGCCAAACGGCCGGTCGTGGTGCTCTGCGGTCCCGGCAACAATGGCGGCGATGGGTTCGTCGTGGCGCGCCTGTTGGCGGAGCGCGGTTGGCCAGTGCGGGCCTATATCTTTGATACACGCGCCAGGCACACGCATGACACCATCACAAATGCGAACCGGCTGATCTCGACGCGCCCGGCTCGTCTTTTCGGGAAGGGCGACCTTGTACCCATTGGCGATGAGCAGGCAGCCAGCTTGGCCGTCTCTGGGGCAGCATTAATCGTTGATGCCTTGTTAGGTGCGGGACTTGACCGCGATGTCGTCGGCGAAATGGCGGCTTTGATCAGAGCAGTAGGCAAGAGCAACGTACCTGTCGTCGCCATCGACGTGCCTTCGGGCATCGACGGCGCAAGCGGCCAGGTCCACGGCGTTGCCGCGCATGCCGATCTCACAGTGACCTTCTTCCGCAAGAAGCCCGGGCACTTGCTGCTCCCAGGGCGTGAATATTGCGGCGAGGTCGTGCTGGCGCAGATCGGCATTCCTGACAGGGTCCTCGATACCATCGCGCCGCGCCTGTTCGAGAACGGCCCCGGCCTCTGGCGTCTGTCTTCGCTCGGCGCCGAGACGCACAAATATAAGCGCGGGCACTGCGTCGTTGTCAGCGGCGGGGCGCTGCAGACCGGCGCGGCGCGGATGGCGGCGACCGCGGCGCTGAGGGCCGGGGTAGGGCTTGTCACTCTCGTTGGTGGCAAGGATGCGCTGATAGTCCAGGCGGCGCACGTCACGGCCATCATGCTGCACGAAATGGGCGATGCGGCGTCGTTCGCTGGTTATCTCGGCGATGGGCGCAAACACTCGGTGGTGATCGGGCCGGCCGCGGGCGTTGGCGCTGCGACTGCCGAGAATGTCCGAGCGGTTCTTGCCTCGGGTCTTCCTGCGGTAGTCGATGCCGACGGCATGTCAAGCTTCAAGGACGAGCCTGAGACGTTATTCGCCGCGATTAAGGCAGAGCCTGACCGGCCAGTCATTATGACGCCGCACGAAGGCGAATTCCTGCGGCTGTTCGGTGATGTTCCCGGCTCAAAAGTCGAGCAGGCGCGGACGGCAGCCGCACGCTCCGGCGCGATCATAATCTTTAAGGGCGCCGACACCGTCATCGCCACGCCGGATGGCCGCGCTGCAATCAATACCAATGCACCGCCGAGCCTTGGCACGGCCGGCTCGGGCGACGTCCTCGCGGGCATCGCCGGCGGTCTTCTCGCGCAGGGCATGACCGGCTTCGACGCCGCCGCG
>Ga0134128_10012600_pt1 | contig 10080 bp, 15 predicted proteins | sample KB31754_FD_96462 | JGI IMG/M metagenome (GOLD analysis project Ga0134128, IMG submission 96462) | Terrestrial soil microbial communities with excess Nitrogen fertilizer from Kellogg Biological Station, Michigan, USA - KB3-175-4 | ecosystem: Environmental > Terrestrial > Soil > Unclassified ...
GCCGCCGGCGACGAAGAAGCACTGAAGCAACACACCTGCCCAGGTGGCGGAACTGGTAGACGCACTACCTTGAGGTGGTAGCGACGCAAGTCGTAGGGGTTCGAGTCCCCTCTTGGGCACCAACACAGCGATTTGCAACGTAGCAGCAAGTCGCATTTGACACAGATAACCCCGCGTAACTGCGGGGTTTTTTGTTTTCTAGCGTCTTATAACGTGTTGCACCATACTGCGCCCTATACGGACACAGGTACGTACACAAACCCGTATCCGGTGTCCGGATACACGGGACCACCGTGTCCGTATCCGAAAAACACGTGTAGGGCCGCGCCATGCCTAAACAAGTTGAGCCACTAACCGCCGCCGTCATCCAGCATGCAGTCCGCAAGGCCCAAGGGGGCCAACAGGGTGGCAGGGACTTCCCCCTTGTGGACGGCAAGGGGCTGTACCTGGAGCACCGCAGCGGGCGCTTCCATTGGCGCTTCCGGTACGTGCGCCCGGACGGCAGGGAAAACCGGCTGGCGCTGGGGCAGTTCCCTGAGGTGTCCTTGGCCGAGGCCCGCGACCGCGTGCTGGATCTGCGGCGCCAGCTCCGGGACGGGATTGACCCTGGTGCGGCGCGCAAGGCTATGAAGGAGGAGGCCGAGCGCGCTGGTGCAGCAACTTTTGCCCACTTTGCACAGGCGTGGATTGAGCTTAAGTCACCTGGCTGGGCTGAATCGACGCGGCGCAAGGCCGAGCTTTGCGTCAATAGTTACCTCGTCCCCGCATTGGGCAAGCGCGATGTGCGCGACATTGCCAGCCACGATGTTGTGGAAGTTCTGCAGAAAATGAGCAAGCACGCGCCCGTGCTGACGCGCAAAGCAGCAGGTGCGGCGAAGGCAATTATTAGGCTCGCCATTGCCAAGCGTGCTCGTGAGGAAGGGCGGCTGCTGGATCTAAATCTGCGCGACAACCTGCCGTCCTATAGCAAGGGGCATTACAGCGCCGCCACGAATGGCACGGACGTCGCCACGGTGCTGCGTACCATCAACGCGCTGCCATATGACGTCACGCGCGCGGCTTTGCTGGTGTGCGCTTACACGGCGCAGCGTCCAGGCGATGTTGCCGCGATGCGTTGGGCAGACGTTGATACCGACACCGCCGAATGGCTTATCCCTAAGACCAAGACCGGGCAGTCGCACATCGTGCCGTTGTCGAAACAGGCCATGACACTTGTGGAAAGCATGCGGCAATACACAGCCGGGCGCGAGTACGTGTTTCCGCCGTTGGCGCGGCAGAACACGCCGCACCTGCACCGCGACACACTTTCCAAGGCCCTGCGCGATGCCGGACTACAGGGTAAACAGACACCCCACGGTCTACGTGCAACCCTGCGCACGTTGGCGCGCGAACGACTAGGGGTGTCCGCTGACGTACTGGAAGCCCAGCTTGCCCATGCCAAGAAGGGTGAGGTGCAGGCCGCTTACGACCGCACGGGTTTTGTCGAGGAACGCAAGCACGTTATGCAGGTATGGGCCGACTATCTGGACGGCGCGGTTGCCGACAACGTAACGCCGATTAAGAAGGTGCAGGAATGAGCGCCCGTTCGAACAAAGGCAAAGACCGTGCAGGTGCAACCAGCATGACCATTGCGAAGTTGCGACGTATAGGAGCATTCAATGGTGGCGGAAGTGCTGAGGATTGCTTACGCAGAGACCTTAAGGTTGCAGAATTAACCGTGGACTACTTGATGCCTCTCGCGCGTACTGGCAACAAGGTGCGCGAGGGAAGTGCGGGAGGCAATGTCGGTCGAATCAAGGAAGCGAACGACTTGCATGCAGATTGGCAGAGGCAAGCGGCATTACTGTGGGCACAACCCCAGCACGCCAAAAAGTCTGTGTCGGACATTGCTCGCCTTGTTGATCCCAAGCGCTGGAATACCGTGCGGCACCATATCAGCAGGCGAGACAAATAGTTGTTCGAGCCCGGCGCGCGAACAGCACGATATGCATAGTGTACTGGCACCGCCTAATACGGCATTCAACGCGGTGCAACGACATGGCAGCGACAAACCAGCAGCCGGCGCATGGGATGCGATTTATTCGTCTTCCCACTGTTGCGCGCAAGACGGGCTACTCGGGCCCCTCGATCTACAGACACATCAAAGAAAGCAACTTCCCCAAGCCCGTCAAGATCGGCCCGCGCGCTAGCGCGTGGATCGAAGAGGAAGTTGATGCGTGGATGCAGAAGCGCATTGAAGCATCACGCCAGGGGCAGCGCGATGAATAACCATCGGCCCGATGAAGAAATTATTTCAGACGTGGCTGCCAGCGCATCGGCACTCGCGACGATGGCCGAGGGCTGGCTTGCAGAGGAGCAGTGGAGCGGCAATCTTTCTGCGGCGAATGCCACTGTGATCGACCTGACGCGCCTGTTGGGCGAGCTACGGAGGGCGCGACATGGTGCATAAAAAAGAAACGCCCTCGGCTTCGGCCACCGAGGGCGCAGACCAAAACAACATTGTGTACGGACAGCCTAGCGACGGCGGCTTGCACTCTCAACCGTTGAACATGAGTTTTGCGCAGGCATACGACAGCATTCCTGTGGAACTGCGCGCGCTTCGGCAATGGGTTGCTGCCGACGCCAACAATAAAGCGCCCATCAATCCGCGAACCGGGCAACGTGCCGACGTTACCGACCCCAGCACATGGGGGACGTTCGATGAAGCCATAAAGCGCGGTCCGCGTATCGGCTTTGTGTTCACCACAGGTGACCCGTACTGCGGCATCGACCTTGACCGAAAGACCGGTGATGAGGCCGAAGCCAAGCTGCACAGCAAAATCCTGGACGCGTTCCCCAGCTACACGGAGCGCAGCACCAGCGGTGCGGGCTACCACATCATCGTCAAAGCCATGCTTAGCCACGGCCGACGTCGTGACAGTGTCGAGGCGTATTCATATGCCCGCTATTTCATTTTTACCGGCAACGTCGTGCGCCAGGCACCCATCATCGAAGCGCAGATGAAGGTCGATGCCCTGGTTAATGAGATGCCAGCTGCAAAGGTGGGTGTTGATCTTGTAGACATTGCATCGCCATATACGGATGAGCAAGTCCGAGCGACGGCACGAGGAGCGAGCAATGGTAAAAAATACGATGCGCTTTGTGCGTGCACGAGCTGCACGGGCGAAGGTGTGCAGAAAGTGCACGGCACCTATACGCAGCTTGGCTACACATCGCAGTCCGAGGCTGACCACGCCCTGCTGGCGATCATCGCCTTTTACACGCGTGACAACGCGCAGGTGCGGAGGCTATTCCGTTCCACTGGCTTGGGCAAACGCGACAAGGCGATCAAGGACAACAAATACATCAATACGTCGCTGAAGAAGATTCGCGCGGTACAGGCCGAGCGCGAAAACACCGCACAGCAGGAATCCGATGTGGCGAAGTGGCTGGCGCCGATAGAGTCTGCTGCATTTGCAAGCTCTACTATTCGCGGTGCTCCCGAGCCTTTGCGCCGTCCTGTAGCGCCGCCTGAACATTATCCGGTAGATAGCTTGGGCCTGATTCTTGGTTCCGCTGTGAAAAGTATCGAGCGGGTAATCAAGGCACCCCGTGCCGTTTGTGGATCCTCCATATTGGCTGCCGCAAGCCTGGCGACGCAGCACCTAGCCGATGTCGAGGTCGATGGGCGACGCCATCCGCTTTCGTTGTCGATGATGACGATTGCTGAAAGTGGCGAGCGCAAGAGTGCCGTTGACAAGGAAGCACTGCGTGCTGCGCGGATACACGAAAAGGAGCTGATACGAAAATTTGAAGCTGAACTTGATGCGCGCAAGGCGTCGAAGAAGACTAGCAGCGATAGCGGCAATAGCAGCGGTGATGCTGATGGGGATGAGCCAGAACCGCAGCTCCCTTATATCTTGGTCGATGACTTCACGTACGAAGGCGTTTTCAAGCTGCTGCATAAGGGCCAGCCAAGCATAGGTCTGATCGCGGATGAAGGCGCGCAGGTTTTCGGTGGACACGGCATGTCCAAGGAAAACGAGATGCGCACCGCCGCAGGGTTGTCGAAACTGTGGGACTGCGGCGAACTGAGCCGGGTGCGAGCGGGAGATGGCTCGGCGAAGATGTACGGCAAGCGCACGGCTTCGCATTTGATGGTGCAGCCGGTGATTGCCGAGCGCGTACTATCCAATCCCGTGCTCGTGGGCCAAGGCGTCCTCGCACGGAGCTTGCTGGCTTATCCCGATGGCACGGCGGGGACGCGCACGTATGTGGCTGAGAGCTTGCGCGACGACCTTGCGATGAGAGAGTACGAACGTCGCCTGCTGGAGCTTCACCAAAAGGAGCCAATTTACGCGCAGCAGGGGGATTACGAGCTGGAGCCGTATTCACTGCATCTGAAACGTGATGCCAAGGATGAATGGGTCGCCTTCTATAACTGGGTGGAAGAACGCCTGCGTCCAGGAGGCGAATTTGCCGCAGTGAAGGCTTGGGCCAGCAAGACGCCCGAGCAGGCACTACGTATCGCGGGGGTGCTGACTCTCGTTGAAAACCCGAACGCCGGGGAGATAGACAAAGACACCATTCGGCGTGCTGCCGAACTTGCGCTATGGCACCTGTCCGAAGCTCGTCGGCTGGCAGGCACCGCTGAGTTGTCGTCGGAAGTTCGTGATGCCGAAGCGTTGTTGAACTGGTGTCATGAAACCGGCCGCGAGGAGCTGTATTCGGCGGTCGCATTGCAGTACGGGCCTTCGCGTATCCGCGAGAGCAAAATCTTTAAGTCGGCAATAAATGAACTTGTCCGGGCCGGCTGGGCTGAACCTTTGGGTGCCAAGGTGGTGGATGGTGCGAGTCGCCGCCAGGCTTGGAAGATTCTTCCGTCCAAGGAGGCCGTCTGATATGGCTATCCTCTTGGATACGACGTACATGCGGACTGCGGGCATGCATCCGCTGCTAACCGCTAATCCCGCTAATTTTGCTAAATCCACGCACTGCTACAAATTAGCGAAATTAGCGGAAATAGCAGTTAGCAAGCCAGGCAACCCGTGCAAACGCTGCCTGACGAAGAGTGGCCGCCATGGCTAAGCGCCGCCGTCCACCATCCCGTCCAGCAGCCTCCACAGCCGCCGCCAGGCCCCCGGGCGCTGCACGGGTAGCCGACGGCTGCCAGTCCCGCGCCAGGACGCCGGCCGACGCCTTGCCGAGCCCGGCCATCAACGCCAGTATCCCCGCCACGCGGCAGCGGCAGGTGCGCACGCTGCCCGCCTTGCACCGGGACTTTCTGCGACGCTGGGGGTTTCAGCTATCGGACGTGGTGGTGCCTGCTTTCTGCCTGGGCTGTGGGCCGGTGTGGGTGAAAGAAGATCATGCGGGCGACGCCTGGCTTATCGCCTCCTGCCGGTGGTGCAATTTGCAGGACGTGAAGCTTGTGCGGCCGCCAGTTGAATGCGGAAGCTGCCGGTATTTCGCACCAGACCCGAATAATGCGAACGGCATCGGTCACTGCACGGTGCGACGCGGCACGTACGCTCCGCATTGGCCGCATCGTTGTGCTGTGTGGTGGTGGCGTCCGTGAACGCACTAACCAAGCCCTGTCCCTGCTGCGGCACACTGGTGACGTTCGCGGACATGTCTCACACACAGGTCATCGAGGCGCGCGTCGAAATCCTACGCAACCTTTGTGTCAATAGAGGCTGGCGCATCGTCGCCGGTAATCTTGTGTTCGAAAGTATCGCTGCTGAATTGCTGGGCAAATCAAAAGGGCACCTGCGCAACCTCCGCCTCGGAAACCGACCGATTCCGTGCAGGCGTGTCATGGGCGGGTGGATGTACGCGCTGGAAGACCTTGCGGCCGTGCTTGAAAACTCCGACGACCAGTAAGCGCAGCGTCAGAGAACGTCATCTTTGCGCCTAGGCCCGTCCCCGGTAGGACGCCAGCCTTGCGGTACGCCATCGCGTTGTGCGGTGGCCATGCCCAAGGAGGTTTCCCCATGTCGATGATCCAAAGCGCCAATGTGGCCGAATACGTGTTGATGGCCAAGTGCCTGGCCAAGGCGGGCGGCAGGCTGTCCCTGGCGGCGCAGTACGCCGATGAACACCCGAACGGTAGCCGTGTGGGCACCGTGCTGCGCTCGGCTGTGTCGGCCGGCACCGTGGCGGATGCGGGATGGGCAGGCAACCTCATCGGCCATAGCCTGGTTGCAGCGGGCTTCATTGAGACCTTGCCCGCAGCGTCTGTGCTGGATCGTTTGCTGGCAGACAACTCGCTGCGCCGCGTGCCCCTGCATACGCGCCTCGCCATTTCCACCGTGGCAGCGACGGGGCACGTGGTTGGTGAAGGCGCGCCGACGCCCGTCAGCAGCCTGGCGTTCAATGGCCAGGATCTTGACCCCATCAAAGCGCAGGCATTGGTGGCGATCTCCTCGGAACTGGTCAACGGCACGACGGCAGCCGGCAACATCCTGCTGGCGACGGAACTGCGCAATGGCGTTGCGGCCGCCACCGATGCCGCCTTCCTTGCCCGTGTGGCCACAGGTGCATCATCGGTCACGGGTTCGGCGTCGCCCTTGACTGACCTTGGCGCGGCACTTGAGACGGTGAACGTCCGTGCGACCGGCAAGCCCTACCTGGTGATCGACGTGCACACCGCCAACCGACTGGCGACGAAAGCAACGACCACGGGTGAGCAGGCGTTTCCATTGATGGGTCCAAGCGGGGGCGAGCTGGCGGGCATCCCGGTGCTGGTCAGTGATCAAGTTCCCGCAGCCGATAGCAATGGGCGCAAGGCGGTACTGCTGGACGCAACGGCTATTGCCGGCGATGCCGAAGCGCCGATGCTGGATGCTAGCGATCAGGCGACGCTGCAACTCGCCACCAATCCAGCCGGCGGCGCGCAGAACCTGGTCTCCATGTTCCAGACAGACTCCGTTGCGCTGCTCGTGACCCGCTGGCTGGGCTTCGATGTGACGCGGCCCTCCGGCGTGGTCGTGATCGAAGACGTGGCTTGGTGATCGCCATGAGCCGAGAAAAAACTGAAGCACCTACGTCCTTCGAGGACATCATTGCCGGTGTGCCCAAGGAGATGCACGGGCGGCCGTTGACCATCGGCTACTTCCTCTCCTTCATGTCGCTGCTGGTGAAGGCGAACAAAGAGTTACAGCGACGCGTCGCCCAACTGGAACGACAGAGAGGAGGCAAGCCATGAGCCTGCAAGCACTGTTTGAGTCAATGGACGTCAACGCCGCAAAGGCCAAGTACCCAGCGGCATGGCGTTGCATCGAGGCGCAGATCGTTGAGGTGCGTACCGCGTCGGGCAATGCTTACGTCACGCCCTTCGTCGCCCAGGTAGTTGTGGTCAACGGCATTGAGACGTTGAAGGTTACGGCGAGCACGGACTTGCTGCTTGACGAGGCGAGCGACGAGCCGGTGAACATCACCTTTCTCGCGCCGACCAATCCGTCAAGACCGATGCTGTCACTCGTGCCAACCCACCGGGGGGAGTGAAAATGTTCGCTCCCTTCGAGCTTAAACAACGCGCGCCAAGTCTTTTTCGCGTATCGGAGGATTGGCGCAGCATGATAGTTCTAACGTGGGTGACACTACCGAGTGAACCAGCCACGTGTACCGAGTGAATGCTGGTGCACGTGGCGCTCAACCATGGGCCAGCCTGTGGTGAGGGCACGATTTCCTAGTATTCTTCAAGCCGAATAGGACATCAGCCATTAGGGGAGGCACGTCCATGCACAAGCTCGCTTTTGTGATTCTGCTGTTCTTCGTTGGTGCTGCCCCGGCAGCCGATAAACCGCATGGCCCCTTTGGCAATATTCAACTGATGGAGGCAATGGGGTCTTTGGTTGCAATGACGGCCGATCTCGACGTTCAAGCTGGCCAAGTGCCAGACGAGTCAGACAACCTCGACCAATTGGCAGGGCACTTCCGCAAGGGGCTTGTCGAGGCGCGTGGGCACGCTGACCTTACGGCCGCATTGAAAGATTACTACTCGGCTATGCGTGCGTACCTGACCGGTTTGAACCCGCAGGCCGATGAAGCAAAGATCGTCTACAGCGCTCGCATTAGCGGCCTAGAAACGAATGTCAACAACGCCAAGGCGCGATTGGACGTCGAGCTGCAAGCTCTCGGCGTAAACCAATAGTAGTGAGTGCTACCAAGTCCCGTTATGCACTGTGCTGGCCGGGGTTTGTCAGGGCAATGCATCTGCTTCGGTGTCTCCATTGATCGTTTTCCATAGCAATAGATGGCCATTGGTCAGATTATCGGCAACGAAGCTATTCCAGTCAGTGGCGGTGCGTTCCCAGAGCTTCTGACGAAAGGGCGCGGAGCGCACGATGCCATCGAGGTTCTCCACCATTGTCGCATCCGGAGCATAGCCTCGGAACTCGTCAGCCATGGAGGCGTTGAAGTCAGTTATGTTTTCCCACTGCTTGCGCGAGCCGAAATGGTCTATCACAAAGAACTGAATTAGTTCTCGCACGTGCAGTGATGCCGAAACAACGTCATCGACTCGCAGTTCTATCTTTTCCTGCATCCATCGGTCGAAATGCTCCTTGGGTGCAAGGACAAAGTCCACGTCCCCGACCTTGTCGCAGTCTATGACCCGGAGCCCGACCATGAAATGGATCGTGGACTTGACCTCGTCGGGTTGGTGCGTGATCCATGCTTGAACAGCTTCGAGTGGGTTCGGGATTTTCATGGATATATATATGTGGCGCGCTTGCATGGTCGAGCTGCAAGATACCTCGGCGTCCGCGTCGCACGCTAGGGTATGGGCGGCTCTTACCTTCGACCGAACAGCCCTGCACGAGTACGCCATGCAGACGTTGTGGCCACAATGTTGGATCTACCGCCATGTCGGTTCCTCTGAATCTAAACCGGCCAACCGAATGGCCTGACACCTTAAAGGTCATGCTGGCCGACGTGCGTCCCATCATGCGTGCTTGGGAACTGGACTTGCCGGCAAAGAGCGCGGCCGACTTTGATCGCGCGATCGTTGCGCTTGGCGACGCACTTCGCCCTTACTCCGTTCGTGGGTGGCACTGCACGCGCCTGGCTGATAACGAGGCAACCGACGTCCGAGCGAATGGCTTAGCGCTTTTGAGCGCTGATATGGTCGAGCGCCGGATCACTACCCAAGTGCAGCGCGGAACATTGCCAGTGGCGGTAGGCGATATTTTGCGCGCTGCGCACCAAGGTGCCGCGAGCAATCGAACCGGCATGATCTGGTTTTGTTTCTTCCCTCCCTGTGACGCGGGCGAGAGTGGTATCCATCGCCTACTGCGTCACTGGGGCGGTGAAGCGATGTACTGGACGCATGAATCGGACGCGACGGTTGCTCCCGTGCTGCGCCAGCTTGGCACGCCCTGCATCGTCGAGGCTGACGTGCCCGTTGCTTGGCTGTCGGATACATTCTCGGTGGCAATGTCCGTCGCCCGGCGCGATCTAATCCACCACGGCGAATCCGTCACCGAGCCTATCCGGTTCGAGGCGCATGCAACGTGCGCGATCCCCGGCAACTGCGTGCAGGCGGTACACCGATTCCCCGACGCGCACTTCATTGAGCTGTCCGGTTGCGACGGCTGGCGCACGCCGTTGTCATAGAGCTGCCACTGCCAGTCCGCTGCGCATGGCGGCCGGGCCTCCGCCGCCCTCGTGCAGGGCCTCAACGAGACGCCTGACGGGCCTTGTGGGCCACAGGGGCATACCAAGGGTGCGGAAGGGTGCGCGGCACGCGCGTGGCCGGGCTTTGCTGTTGGCCGTGTCTCAAGGCGCCGCGCCCTGGGCACCTGCTGTCGCTGTCGCGCCCGTTTTCGGACACAGGTTCGGACACGGCAAAACGAGGGCGACGGGGAAGCCGCATGGCTATTGGGTTTGAGTCCCTACGCCGGGTGCCCTCTTGGCACCAAGCACTTGGTTCGGGCGGGTATCCGCCGGAATCCCGAAAGCGAAAGGCCGCCGACCGGCGGCCTTTCGCTTTCGCCTGTCCAATCGACAGTTCCATGATTTCCCTCCTGCATTCGGTGCCCAAGAGGGGACTCGAACCGGGGCCTCGTCGCGCCGCGCCGTGGATCGGCGCACGGCACA
>Ga0134128_10012601_pt1 | contig 10079 bp, 8 predicted proteins | sample KB31754_FD_96462 | JGI IMG/M metagenome (GOLD analysis project Ga0134128, IMG submission 96462) | Terrestrial soil microbial communities with excess Nitrogen fertilizer from Kellogg Biological Station, Michigan, USA - KB3-175-4 | ecosystem: Environmental > Terrestrial > Soil > Unclassified ...
AAGCATCTGGACGCCGGCGCGAAGAAGGTGATGCTGTCGGCGCCGTCGAAGGACGACACGCCGATGTTCGTCTACGGCGTCAACGACAAGACCTACCAGGGCGAGGCGATCATCTCCAACGCCTCGTGCACCACCAACTGCCTGGCGCCGATCGCCAAGGTGATGCACGACAAGTGGGGCATCAAGCGCGGCCTGATGACCACCGTGCACGCGGCCACCGCCACCCAGAAAACCGTCGACGGCCCCAGCAACAAGGACTGGCGCGGCGGTCGCGGCATCCTCGAGAACATCATCCCGTCCTCCACCGGCGCGGCGAAGGCCGTCGGCGTGGTGATCCCCGAACTCAACAAGAAGCTCACCGGCATGAGCTTCCGCGTGCCGACCTCGGACGTGTCGGTGGTCGACCTCACCGTCGAGCTGGAGAAGCCCGCCACCTACGCCGAGATCTGCGCGGAGATGAAGGCGCAGAGCGAAGGCGCGCTGAAGGGCATCCTCGGCTACACCACCGACAAGGTCGTCGCCACCGATTTCCGCGGCGATGCACGTACCTCGATCTTCGACGCCGACGCCGGCATCGCGCTCGACGACACCTTCGTCAAGCTGGTCAGCTGGTACGACAACGAGTGGGGTTACTCGAACAAGTGCCTGGAAATGGTGCGCGTGATCGCGAAGTAGACCTTCCCGGTTTGCCATCGGAACCCGCGTCGATGTCCGTCGACGCGGGTTTTTCGTGCCCGGTATGCGCTCAGCGTCCCGCCCGCGCCGTCGCGCGCACGCCGAGCCAGCCCTTGATCGAGGCGATCACCAGCGGAATCGTGCCGAAGATGATGAAGACCAGGTCGCCCGGCAGGCGCAGCCACTCGATCACGTGCGAGCGCGGCATGCTCATGTAGTCGATGCTGCGCGCATGCCAGTAGCCATGCTGCACCACGTCCCACAGCTGCAGCACGCCGCTGGGGAACAGGCTCAGCAGCAACATCATCGCCAGCCCGATGTTGGTGCCCCAGAACCCGACCTTGACGTACTTCTCGATGCCCGGCCAGCGCTCGTCGCTGCTGGTCTGGCGCAGCACGAACACCATCAGCGCCAGCGCCAGCATGCCGAACACGCCCATCAGCGCCGCGTGGCCGTGGGTCGGCGTGACCTGGGTGCCCACCTCGTAGTAGCTGACGATCGGCAGGTTGATGAAGAAGCCGAACATGCCGGCGCCGACGAAGTTCCAGAAACCCACCGACATCAGGAAGTAGAACGTCCACTTGTGCGGCACGCGGATCGACTTGCCATCGACATCGACCTTGCCCTGGGTGGCGCGGACGAAATCCCAGGCGTCCAGCGTCAGCAAGGTCAGCGGCACCACTTCGAGCACCGAGAACATCGCCGACATGGCCATGTTGAAGTTGCTCTGGCCGCTGAAATACCAGTGGTGACCGGTGCCGATCAGGCCGCCCAGGAAATACAGGATCGCGTCGAGGTAGATCACCCGCAGCGCCACGTTGCGGTGCGCCAGCCCCAGTTGGTAGAAGGTCAGCGCGACCACCGTGGTGGCGAAGAACTCGAAGAAGCCCTCCACCCACAGATGAATGATCCAGAAGCGCCAGGTATCGACCACGGTGTAGTTGGTCTCGGCGCCGAAGAACAACGCCGGCACATAGAACACCGGGATCGCGATCGCCGCGAACAGGAACATCTTCGCCAGCGGCCGTGCGGCCGCGTTGGCCACGGCGCCTGGACGCGCCAGGCACCACAGGATCGCGAACCACACCAGCAGGCCGACCACCAGCAGGTACTGCCAGATCCGTCCCAGTTCCAGGTACTCCCAACCCTGGTCGCCCAGCCAGAACCACCAGGTACCGAGTTTCTGCGCGATGCCCGCCCACACGCCGAGCAGGCTGCCGCCGATCACCACCACGAAGGCGGCGAACAACACGTGGATCCAGCCGGCCAGCCAGCGCGGCTCGTCGCTGCGCAGCGAGCGGCCCAGGAACAGCGCGGCGGCGACATAGGCGGTGGCAATCCAGAAGATCGCGGTCTGCAGATGCCAGGCGCGCAGCAGGTTGCTGGGGAAGATGTTCTCCAGCTGGAAGCCATAGAAGCTGCCCGGATCGGCGCGGAAGTGCGCCACGCCGCCGCCCACCAGCGCCTGCATCAGGAACAGCAGGCTCACCACCACGAAGAACTTCACCAGTGCGCGCTGGCCTGCGCTGGACTGTCCCGGCATCACCTGCGGATGCATCTGGTGACCGCGGCTGATCCACCCCAGGTAGTCGAATTTGCCGAACGCCAGCAACACGGTGGCGATGCCGGCCAGCAGCACCAGCAGGCTCAGCGCGCTCCACAGCAGGGCGTTGGGCGTGGCCACGTTGCCGACGCTGGGGTCGTACGGGAAGTTGTTGGTGTAGGAAGCTTGCGTGCCGGGCCGGGTTGCCACCGAGGCCCATGCGGCCCAGGTGACGAAGGCGGTGAACCGATGCAACTCGGTCGGGTCGGTGATCAGGTCGGGCTTGAGTCCTCCATTCCTGCTCGGATCCTTGAAGTAGTCCGTCCAGTAGCCGATCTGCTGGCGATAGGCCGCCGCCTCCGGCGCGGTCAATTGCAGCACGTCGGTCTGCGCGTCGTGGCGGTTGGTCTTCAGGAGCACCGCGGTGGCAGCCTGCACCGCTGCCCGTTGCTGCGCGTCCAGCTCGGCGAGAGGCTTGGCATATTGCTGCACGGCGATCGCGGCAGCAGTGTCCTGGCCCAGGCGATGCAGGGCTTCAGCCGAGTAGTCCGGCCCGAGATACGCGCCATGCCCCCAGATGCTGCCGTTGTCCATCAGGCCGTATTTGAGAAAGATCGCCTGGCCCTTGCGGATATCGTCGCCGCTGAACAGGCTGCTGCCCTGGGCATCCACCACCTGCGCGGGAATCGGCGGCGCGTTGCGATAGGCCAGCAGGGTGATCGCAAGCAGACCGGCGAAGCCGAGCACCATGACGATCGCGATCGTGCGCAACCACCATGGGGACAGTGCCGTATCGTCGTCGGTCAAGGGTTGTGCCGCGTCATTCATGGTGTTCTCCCCGGTGTGGCGAATGAGTACGAGTTTCAGCCAGGCCGAAAGCCTGCTGATCGAGCGTGCTTCACGCCATTCCATCGGCGCCCCACCCCATTGGCGACAACCGTGCCCTTCCGCCCCGAATCGCCGCCATCCAGCCTCTGTTCGTCTATTCGCGCAGCATCTGCCCGGCGACGCCGTTCACTCGTCGAGCCGGCGCTTGAGCAGCGGCAACTTGTTCGGCACGCCATCCCATGTCGCAGCATCCTCCATCGCGGCGATCTTGCTGGTCAGCACCGGCCACTGTGGCGCCAGCTCGGCGTTGATCGCCATGAAAATCTCCTGCCCTGGCGGCACATCCAGTTCGGGAAAGATCGCACCGACCGGGCATTCCTCCACGCACAGCGTGCAGTCGATGCATTCGTCCGGGTCGATCACCAGGAAATTCGGGCCGGCGTGAAAACAATCGACCGGACACACCTCGACGCAGTCCGTGTGCTTGCAATTGATGCAGTTGTCGGTGACAACGTGCGTCATCGGATCTCCTTGCGCTCCGGCGGATCGGCACAGTCCGTACTGCAGTCTCCCGCAGTGCCGACGAGGCGGCAATGACCCAGGTCAGGGCCGCGGGGCAGCCGTTGCCGCACAATGTCCAGGCCTTGTCTCGGGACTCAACCGGAACGCGCCATCATGCGCAAACTGGGCGGGTAGACTCCGACGATACGACGACGCATCCCGCCATGATGACGGGTGCACCCTGATCATTTCCCCGCGATGCCTGTGACCAACCTCGCATGAAACCAGCTGCAACTTTCAACCAGGCGGTGATCGCCACCCTGGTTGACCACTTCTACGAGAAGGTGCGCCGGGATCCGCAGCTCGGCCCGGTCTTCAACGCGGCCGTGCACGACTGGGACGAACACAAGCACCTGCTCACCTCGTTCTGGGCGTCGGTGGCGTTGCGCAGCAACAGCTACCGCGGCAATCCGATGGCGGCGCATCGACCGCACCCGATCCGCGCCGAACATTTCGATCGCTGGCTGGCGCTGTGGCGCGAGACCTGCGAGGAGGAACTGGACGAGGTCCACGCCGGCCGGATGCTGGAGTACGCGCAACGCATCGGCCGCAGCCTGAAGTACGGACTGGGTCTGCATCCGCAGACGCAGCCATTCGGCGTGCCGATCGTGAGCGTGGCCAAACCGTAGGAGCCCGCTCGCGGGCGATGCTGTTGCTCTGATGCATCGATGGGAGATCAAAGCAACAGCATCGCCGGCGAGCGGGCTCCTACGGGGATTTGACTGGCATCAGCCCAGCGCTTTCAGCGCCGCATCGTAGTTCGGCTCGTGGGCGATCTCGCCGACCAGCTCGGCGTGGATCACCGTGTCGTGGTCATCCAGCACCAGCACGGCGCGCGCGGCCAGCCCGGCCAGCGGGCCCTCGGCTATCGCCACGCCGTAGTCGTCGAGGAACTGGCGACCGCGCATCAGCGACAGGTTGACCACGTTCTGCAGGCCCTCGGCGCCACAGAAACGCGCCTGCGCGAACGGAAGGTCGGCCGAGATGCACAGCACCACGGCATTGTCGAGCCTGCTGGCCGATTCGTTGAAGTGGCGCACCGACGCCGCGCACGTCGGCGTATCGACGCTGGGGAAGATATTCAGCACCTTGCGCTTGCCGGCAAAGCTGGACAGCGTGGCGTCGGACAGATCGCCCGCCACCAGCGCAAACGCCGGGGCAGCCGAACCCACGGCGGGAAAGCGGCCATCGACGCTGATCGGCTGGCCCTTGAACGTGACACTGGACATGCTGGAACTCCCGTCTGGAAAGATGGCTACAAGTAGAACATGGTCTTGGCCAGGAAGACGATACCGACCATCAGCGCGAGCACGATGCGATGGGTGTACTTGAACCGGCAGACGTCCATCCTGCCGCGGCGCATCGCCCACATCGCGTTGACGAACACGCCGAGCACGCCGAACGCCAGCACCACCTTGAGCAACAGCCAGTTGCCAAAGCGTGAACCCACGCAGGTGAAACCACCGCAGCGGATATCGAACAGCATGCCGCCGCTGACAAACAACAGGATCACCAACACCGGCATGTACCGGAGCACGCGCGCCATCACCGCCTGCTCGATGCGTTGCACGGTCACGATGTCGAAATGCTTGTGCAGCGACTCCAGCACGATCACCTCGAACGCCACCGCGCCCACGAAAACGATCGCGCAGGCCAGATGCAGCAGGACGATCCACGGGTACCAGGCAGCCATGTGATCACCATGAAAGCATGCGGTACCGCCAATATCCGCCGCATCATGGGTTGCGGCCATGACCTGCATCAACCGTCGATGCACGTCGCCTGGTGATCGGCACCGTGTCTCAATCAGGGCAAGAGCATCGCCCGCGGGGGGCCCGCCAATCCAACTTCGCGTGCAGGAGCCTGCTTGCAGGCGATGCTCTTGGTGGCATGGTCGGGCATCAGAGCAAAGGCATCGCCCGCGAGCGGGCTCCTACGGGTACCGCGGGCGCGGCGCGGCCGCATGCCGCATGCCGGACGTAGTGCAGCAGAAGCGGGCGCGACGCCCGCGATCACACGCGGGCAAACACCAGGCTGCCGTTGGTGCCGCCAAACCCGAAGCTGTTCGACATCACGGTAGTCAGCTTTTCCGGACGGCTTTCGCGCACGATCGGAAAGCCCTCGGCTCGCGGATCAAGCTCGGTGATGTGGGCCGAACCGGCGATGAAGCCTTCCTTCAGCATCAACAGGCTGTAGATCGCCTCGTGCACGCTGGCCGCGCCAAGCGAGTGACCGGTGAGCGCCTTGGTCGAGGACAGCGGCGGCACCGCGTCGCCGAACACCTCGCGCATCGCATTGAGCTCGACGATGTCGCCCAGCGGCGTGGCGGTGCCGTGGGTGTTGACGTAGTCGATCGGCCCGCCGACATTCGCCATGGCCATCCGCATGCAGCGCACCGCACCCTCACCTGACGGCGCCACCATTTCGCCACCGTCGGAGGTGACGCCGTAACCGACCAGCTCGGCGTGGATCTGTGCGCCGCGGGCCTTGGCGTATTCGTACTCCTCCAGCACCAGCATGCCGCCGCCGGCGGCGATCACGAAGCCGTCGCGACTGGTGTCGTAGGGTCGCGACGCGGTGGCCGGCGTGTCGTTGTGGTGGCTGGACAAGGCGCCCATCGCGTCGAACTGCGAGGTCATGCCCCAGTGCTCTTCCTCGCCGCCACCGGCGAACATCACGTCTTGCGCGCCGTGCCGGATCAGGTCGGCGGCGGCACCGATGCAATGCGCCGAGGTCGCGCACGCGGCGGAGATCGAATAGCTCAGGCCGAGAATGCCGAAGGTCGTGGCCAGGGTCGCCGACACGGTCGAGCACATCGTGCGCGGCACCATGTACGGGCCGACCTTGCGCACGCCCTTGTTGCGCAGCAGGTCGCCGGTCTCGATCTGCCAGCGCGGCGAACCGCCACCGGAACCGGCAATCACGCCGATGCGCGGGTCACGAATCTGCTCTGCCTCCAGCCCGGCATCGGCCATCGCCGAACGCATCGACACGTAGGCATAGGCTGCCGCGTCGCCCATGAAACGCTTCAGCTTGCGATCGATCACCGCGTCCAGATCGATATTCGGCACGCCGGCCACATGGCTGCGCAAGCCGAGCTCGCTGTACTCATGTATCGCCCGGATTCCGCTGCGGCCGTCACGCAGCGCGCTGGCCACCGTCTCCGGCTCATTGCCCAGGCACGACACGACGCCCATCCCCGTCACTACGACACGCCGCATGTCAAAACCCCTCGGTCGACTGGAACAGGCCCACGCGCATGTCGCTGGCTTCGTAGATCAGCCGGTCGTCGACGAAGGTCTTGCCGTCGGCGATCACCAGCCGCAACTTGCCGCGCATCACGCGCCGGATGTCGATCTCGTAGCGCACCAACTTCGCCGTCGGCTTCACCTGGCCGGAAAATTTCACGTTGCCCACGCCCAGCGCACGGCCGGCACCGGGCTCGCCCAGCCATGGCAGGAAGAAGCCACTGAGCTGCCACATCGCATCCAGGCCCAGGCAGCCGGGCATCACCGGATCGCCGATGAAGTGGCAACCGAAAAACCACAGGTCCGGACGGATATCCAGCTCGGCATGGATCAGGCCCTTGCCGTAGGCGCCGCCCTCCTCCGAGATCCGCGTGACGCGGTCGAACATCAGCATCGGTGGCGAAGGCAAACGGGCATTGCCGTCGCCGAACAATTCACCACGGCCGCAGGCACGCAGTTGTTCGTAATCGAACGAGGAAGGACGTGTCATCGAAAAGCCACCAGGTGAGGAAGTCGCGGAATGTGCATGGAAGGCTGTTGCCCTGACATCGACAGCAGCCACGCCGACGGACAGACGCTGCCCGTCACATCGCGCCGGCGAAGCGGGCGAAACGTCTTTCCATCGTACATGCTCCGACCGCTGCAGGACGTGAAACCGGCACGAGCCGGCGTCGCCGCGACATGCCTGATCCCGCTCCATGCACGCGATCCGGCCGCGCGCCGGATCAGCGCGCCGCCTGTCTTGCGCCCCGATGTGTCAGCCAGGCTTGCCGTCGGCACGCGGGGTCAGGTAGATCCACGCCGAACGCAGCACCCACGGCAGGAACGCCAGCAGCCAGCCGTAGGCCGCGATCACCAGCCACAGATAGACATCGCCACCGAATTCGGCGCGGATGCGCAGCAGCGCCACCACCTGCAGCAGCGCAAAACACAGCCACGCCACCTTGCCCATCTGCAGCGGCCGGCCCGAATGTCCCTGGGTCACCCGCGTCACCATCGCCACCAGCATCGAGCCGAAGAAGCCGATGCCCAGCGCGTGCAGCGGCGCGCGGCCAAGGATCAGATGCCCGCTGGCGACATACACCACGTCCTGGATCGCGAACAGCACGAACGCCACCGGCAACCACGCAAACGCGAGGTGCAACACCGCCAGCAGGCCCGGGTGCATCGCCTGCCACGGCCGCCAGCTCAGCGCATGCCACGCAAACACCAGTGCCAGCGGTACGTCGACCAGGTACAACCACCCCAGAATCCCGCGCCACGCCAGCAGCAGGTGCGCCAGCAACAGCACCCACACCACCGGCATGCTCCAGCCCGGCCGGATCACCGCATAATTCTTCACCATGTTGCCGGTGAAGAACGGCAGCATGCGGTGCATTACCGAGAAATAGATCGGCAGCAGCAGCCCGAACGTGCCGATGTGGATCGCCAGCAGCGCGCAGTCCGCCGGCGCACCGAACAGATACGCCAGGAAGATCGCCAGCCCCAACGTGCCCAGGCACAACGCCGCCAGGCAGGAACGCGCATGGCCCTTGCGCTCGGCCACCGACGCGCGCAACACCCCCGCCAGCGTCCACACGCCCACCAGATAGCCGACCAGCATCAGCGCGATACCCAGCTTCAGCAGCCACGCCAGATCGAGCAGCCCGACATTCGCCAGCACATACCCGCCGAACACGCCGCCGGCCACCGGCAGATACCGCGTCCACGGCAGGTCGGGTCGTCCCAGCCAGCGCGGGAACGTGGTCATCAGGAAGCCGAACATGAACAGCGGGAACAGCCCGTACTGGATCAGCATCGCGTGCGCCCAGCCCGGCGGAATCGACGGCTGCGGCCAACCCGCCAGCCCGAAACGCATCCAGGTCAGCTCCACCGCCCACCACGTCATGCTGAGCAGCACCGCGATGGTCCCGGCCAGGAACAGGGGTCGGTGCGGGGCGGAGGCGAGCAGGCGTGGGATGTCAGCGAAATTCGCGGGCATGCCGTCGGCGGAAGACGATTCGGACATGGACTCGTCGGCTTGAGTGGAAACGATTCGCCATGCTGCCACGGCCGGACTGACAGCAGCCATGACTTGCATCAGGTGGATCGGCTGCGATGGGTTCCATCTCACGGTCGAGACCAAGACCCGCCGCTTTGTCGGCATCTATCCAGCCCACGCTCCATCAAGACCTACCGATAAGTGAACCTGACCCCGATCGACCCGTTAGTGAACCTGACCCCGATCGACCCGATCGACCTACCGATGGCAAGCGACGAGTGTTTGGGAACGCAAGCTCAAGGGCGCGCAGCGCCTTGATGCAGAACGGTGACTGGTGCGGGATCACTCCGTAGCCGGCCGGGAACATCGGGGAGACGGCCAATCGAATCAGGGGGTCAAACTCACCACCTGCGATGAGCGGGAGCGGAAAGCTATGCGCCTGTTGACACGGACCGCGAAATGGTGACCCCATGCTCCGCAATAGATCAGAACATCCCTAACCCCGAGGAGTTTTCTATGTTCGTTAGACTAGGATGAGGGTAAGAAACAAAATGAACGCCCCGGCAAATATCACGCGTACTGTATAAATTTGAATCTTCAATGCCCGTGGATAATCAGGCGCCGGAAGATCGGCATCAAAGATCATCTGCGTGATACCGAATGACGCCTTGATTCCTATCGGTAGGTTCCCCTCCTCACTATCAAAGTCAAAGTAGGATGGGTCGACCTTGTTCAATTGAGTTGCCACATAACGCGCAAAAAATATTGAAGTGCTATGTATACCCACATTATCCAAATGATTATGCTTACAGTCATTCAGGCCTCAATTCGATTGTCTAGATTTTACGAGATCAGAGATCAGTGGGCTTTGTTTGGATCATTGACGGCATCTTTTTTAACAAGTTGGCTCGACAAAGTCATCGCTCCAAGCTTAGGTAGCCTGAGCGTCGCTAGCTCACCAAAGCCAAAGCCGATTTTTGGTACAAACGTCGCATTTCCGTTAGTATCCAAAGTGGCTGTAAGTCCTCCATGTAAGAGATCACCACATTCAAAAGATAATGCAATACTCTTCTGCGAAGGCGTAGTGCTCCCAAAACAGGGGTCAGTGTGCACTACTTCCCCCGCGGCTTGGCCCGATGCGTCGGCGTCGCCGTCCACGGATCGTCGGGCCAGGGATGCCGCGGGTAGCGGCCCTTCAGCTCCTTCTTCACCTCGGGATAGGTGCGTTCCCAGAAACCCTTCA
>Ga0134128_10012604_pt1 | contig 10078 bp, 9 predicted proteins | sample KB31754_FD_96462 | JGI IMG/M metagenome (GOLD analysis project Ga0134128, IMG submission 96462) | Terrestrial soil microbial communities with excess Nitrogen fertilizer from Kellogg Biological Station, Michigan, USA - KB3-175-4 | ecosystem: Environmental > Terrestrial > Soil > Unclassified ...
CGGGGCGGAGCGGCCATCCGCTCAATTAGCTTCAACACGCCGATGACGATAATCAGCAGCGGCCAGGTGTGCGAAAAAGGCAGCACATCGGATTGTTGCATCGCGAACAGCACCCCGACCGTAATCAGCAGAATGGGGCCGCGGATTGCCTGCGCGAACATGGCGCCCCTACTGTTCATGACGGCTTCCCATTAAATCGTTGGCCGGCGGATTCACGGGGCCCGCATAGGGTTGGGAGCTGCGAGGAGGAACCGGTCCGCTAAAGCGGTTGTACAGCATGTAGGCGCCGACCACGATAAGAATCACTGGCCAGAATCGGGAAATGGCCTGGAAGTCGATCAGCTCCAGTGAATTCAACAGATAGATGACGCCGATCAGAATCAGCAGGATGGGGCCCAGCGGCACATGTCCGGCATGGCGGTGCCGCGGCAAAATGCTCGACCATTCATCGATCACCTGGCCAGACTGCCGCCGCTTGGCGGTATGGTAGGCCTCAAACGGCATGTAGAAGATAAAGGCGGCCATCAGAATCCCCAAGAGCGGCTGCGCGCCGGTGTGGTCGGAGTTGCTTATCAAAGTGACCAGCAATCCGAAAATGAGGGCGTGGATCAGACCCTTCAGATATTGGCCGTTATAGATGGCGCCGACTCCGGGGATAAAGCCCAGGATGAAAGCCAGTCCGGGCGAAGTTTGCACAGGCGGCGGTGCTACGAACGGCGCAGCCGGTTGCCCGTAAGGGTTGGCCGCGCTCGCATTCGGGTCGGCATTCGTGCCGTAGTTCGCTCCCCCATAGTTGAGAGGGACATGGTCCTGGCAATAGATGGTTCCTTCCGCCGGCCGCTGGCATGTTGCGCACAGCGGTCTCCCGCAGGACCGGCAGAAACCCGTCGCGGGTGTTTCGGAATGGTAGTAGCAGTTCATTTTCGATCTCCCTGGCTATCGCTGCTCCCGGTCTGCCCATTCTGCTGGGCAGGTCGTTTTGTTCGTGGAGCCTGATTCTGCGAAGCCTCCTGTTGTTCTTGCAAATCTCTCAATCTCGTCTCAATCTCGTACACAAAGCGAAGATTCTCGTAATACTTCACGGCGCGGTCTTTCACGCGGAACGCTTTGTCTTCGACGCCTGCCCAAACGCGCACCGGGTTCAGATCGGCCGGCTGAAGATGCTGCACCTGGACTCCCGTGCAACGCTCCAGCATCGCGAAAGAGAGGACCGTCATGGCCATCCCCATCGCCAAACGCGGTTGAAGGAAGGGCTGCAGCCATTTGGTCAGCATCCGGCTCAGCCAACCTTGCCGCTCAAGAGGGTGCCGGGTCCGGCCGATGGGGACCTGGTAGGCGATGCGCGTGACCAGGGCGGGCGGCAGGGCCACGTCATCGGCCCGCTTCAGGAAAGAAACCGCGCCCCGCACGTCGGCCATAAACGCGCCGCAAGCCGCGCACGAAGAGGCATGCCGCTCCAGGGCGGCGCTTTCGGCGCTGCCGAGAGTGCCGTCGATGTAATCGGCTAAGATGCTCTCAAATTCGGCGCAGTTCATGACTTAACCACAATTCCGCTCTATACCGTCACCTTGTTGCGGCGAAGCACCCGCGCCAGTTCAGCGCGGCCGCGGTTCAATCTAGATTTCACGGTTCCTTCCGGAACATTTAATACCCGCGCGATTTCACGGTATTCCATCTCCTGCAGATCGCGTAAAATCACCGCTTCCCGCAACTCCGGCGAGAGCTTCTGTAATCCCGCCTGCAGCAGTTCTCCTGCTTCGCGGCCGGCCAGCATGCCGTCCGTTCGCGAATGCTGCCCGGTTTTCTCTTCCAGAATCGTCAGCTTGTCGTCTATGGCATCGGTAACACGCTCATTCTTGGTCCGGCGGTAATGATCGACCAGCAGATTGCGCGTCAGCCGCGTGAGCCAGACCACGAACGAACCTTCACCCGCGCGAAAGCTCCCTAAACTCTTGAAAACCCGTAGAAATACGTCCTGGGTCAGATCCTGGGCCTCATTGTCGCTGCCGGTGAAGCGATAGCAGATTCCGTACACACGTTTGGTGTAGAGCTTGATCAGATCTTCCCAGGCGCCCTGTTCACCGCTCAGACAACGTTCAATTAGACTGGTTTCGGTATCCAACCGCGGAATCGCTCCGGAGGCGCGACGCTCGTCCCAATTCCAAGGCGCGCCTATCGCTCTTGAGCTTAACGAACCCTTCGAGTTTAGTGAAATCGCGGCAACCGCGGCGGCTGACATTCGTGTTCCTTGAAATTTGCTCAGACAGCGCGGAAAAGATTGAACCGGTTGCTTTTGCGCGCGGCTCGGAACTCTTCAGCTAATCTGCATCGCCTACAACCACATAAACGAGAATCAGGGGGATGAAGTTCAACCTTTGGGGAGAGGACTGTGCCGGGTAAAGCCGACAGTAAGCCGGTCAGGGGAAAGGTACGTCTGAACGAGGATATGCAATTTCTTTGGTAAGAGGACCTGCCGGCCGTCAATGATTTCCGTGTGGTATTCAGTGGATACGCCAACGGCGGACACAATCCAAGTCTCACACGCAAAGGTCGAAAACTGCCCGGCAAAACCGTGGCGGAAGTTGCTCTGACAAGGCAGCGGTTTTTTCGGAATTTTCAGGGAGTTCGTAGCCGCTTTACTATGTCTGGGCCGCAGCGGGCGTAATGCCCGATGTTCCAGCTGTAAATGGTTTCCACTTTGGCTTTGATAGCGCACTGCGCCAGCATGGCATCATAGATTCCGCCGCCGGCAATACCCAATGCCGCCGAGATCTCAAGTGCCTGGGCATATTCATCGCCATCGAGCGCCACGATGGAAAGCCGCTCGCGTATGCTGCCGATGAAGAGCATGGCTTGCTCGCCGCTAATGCGGTGTTTTCCCGGCATACGCGTCAACGTGGCATAAACTTCCGCAAGGCTGTGCGCTCCGCAGCAGCCCGTTGACTTGCCGAACCGGATAAACAGAGCCAAACTGGCCCGATGGTGTACATGATCGCCGTAGAACACCGGCACCAGCACAGATGTATCAAAAAAGGCCTTCATTCGCCTTTGCCGAGATTCGCTATATCGCGCTCCTCGCGGATCTGCTGGAGAATTTCATCGGTGGTGGAGGCGGGGAGGAACTGGCCGCCGTAGAAGACCCAGACACCGTGCTCTTTGCTGAGCGGTCCTGTCCCGCGTACCGGGCGCAATGTGATCTGCTCACCCGCAGTCTCCATCTCCAGGGAATCACCGGCCTCCAGATGGAGTTCTTCGCGCAAGCGCTTCGGGATCACCACCCGGCCCGCTTTATCAATGAGCAAGCGACTGTGCATACTGGTATGATACTGTGGGTTCAACCAGGGCTCAATACCATTTCTACGGTCTAGAAGATGACGTGTCCTTTCTGCGGCCATCGCGAAGATAAAGTAATTGATTCACGTGAGAGTAAGGAAGGGGATTCTATCCGGCGACGCCGGGAATGCCTGGCCTGCGAACGGCGATTCACTACTTACGAACGTTGCGACGAAGTGCCGTATATGGTCATCAAAAAAGACGGGAGAAGGGAAAAGTTCGACCGCCAGAAGGTTTTGAATGGGCTGTTGCGTGCGTGTGAAAAGCGCCCCATCAGCATGGGTAAACTGGCGGAACTGGTGGATGAGGTCGAAAACTCGCTTCTCGAGGTGCCGGATCGGGAGCTATCCACTACACTTATCGGCGAGCGTCTGATGGACCGGCTCCGGGGGTTGGATAAGATAGCTTACGTCCGATTCGCGTCCGTCTATCGGGATTTTCAGGACGTGGAAGAATTTTTAAGCGAACTGAAGAACCTTATGCTCCAGCGGAAAGTCTAATATAAAGAACGGTCTTTTCAGACCGGGTTTCAGACTGCGGTAGCAGAGCTATCTTTTGTGTAACCAACCACTTTGCCGGACATCTCCCTAAATAGATATTAACTTTCAGCAGGGAAACAGATATAATAGGTGCGCGCAATATTTACACGGTGTGACGCTTGCATCCCGCTCCGTCGAGGATGGGGCAGAGAAGTATACACAGAACGAGCTAGGCGTTCGTATCAGCTCTGGAACCGCTCTGGTTTGGCCGATGAGGCTGCTAGGTGTTTGCCCGGCGGGAGTGTTTCCGGAGGCTGGTAGAGGTGTGCAAGTAGAGGTGATGAGTTAGTGGATCAATTTGAGGATCAATATTTAGCGGAGGGGCGTGAGCCGCTGGGGCTGCCGTTCGACGAGGATTCCAATTTCTTCCATCCGGAAGAGGTCCAGGACGAGGAATTTCACGGCGTTCAGCAGGTCGAGGAGTCGATTTATACCGACGATCCGGTGCGGGTGTACCTGCGCGAGATGGGATCGGTTCCGCTGCTGACCAGGGAAGGTGAAGTTACCCTGGCGCGCAAAATGGAACGCGGCAAGCTGCGGATGCAGAAGGCCATTAGCCGGTCTCCGCTGATTCAATCGTTGGTTTGCGAGTTCGGCGAGCTGATCCGCAAGGGCGCCGAGGATGTGGACAGCTATGTGGATTTCCCGCCTTCCGATATCGAAGAGGGCAGTGCGGCGGACCTGAAGCGCCGCGCCGAAATCAGCGAATTGTTCATGAACTATCTGGCAGCTTTTAAGAAGCTGCAGCAGACTGCCGACAAACAGAGTGCGGTCCCGGCCATAAACAAGAAACTGCGCAAGAAGTGGGGCGGGAAGGTGGCTCGCGCGAAAGTAGAGCTTTCCCGGGCGTTCCGGGCGATTCCATTCAACCTGGCGCGCTGGAAAGAGTTTGTCCGGGCGGTTGAAAAATCGGCCGACGAGATGGCCCTGCTCGACAGCGAAATCCGCAAATTGGAGGCGCGCAACTCGACTTCGGCCCAGCAGCGGGTGAGGGAGCTAAAGCGCGATCTCAAGAAGAAGGAAGCCGAGGCAGGCGCCAGTTTACCCGACCTGCGCCACAGTCTGGCCGTTATCCGGCACGGTGAGATCGAAGCGGAACGGGCCAAGAAAGACTTGGTGGAAGCGAACCTGCGGCTGGTCGTTTCGGTGGCCAAAAAGTATGTAAATCGCGGCCTGCACCTGCTCGATTTGATTCAGGAAGGCAACATCGGGCTGATGCGCGCGGCCGACAAGTTCGAATTCCGGCGCGGCTTCAAATTTTCCACCTATGCAACGTGGTGGATCCGTCAGGCCATTACGCGGGCGATTGCGGATCAATCCCGCACTATTCGTATTCCCGTTCACATGAACGAGAGTATGAACAAGTTCCTGCGCGCCACGCGTGAGCTCGAAAAGGAGCTCGGCCGGGTGCCCACGAACGACGAGATTAGCCGCCGGATGGACATCCCGGTTGAAAAAGTTCAAAAGCTCAAAACCATTTCGCGCGATCCGGTTTCGCTAGAGACCCCGGTGGGCCGCGATGGAGAATCCGCGCTGGGCGATCTGATTGAAGATCGCTGGGTGGGTTCGCCGGTCGATGCAGTGATCGATTCCAATGTCCGCGACGAGACCGCGAACATTCTGAAAACGCTCTCTCCGAAAGAAGAGAAGGTCATCCGGCTGCGCTTCGGTATTGGCTGCGAACGCGAGCATACGCTCGAAGAAATTGGCCAGGAATTCGACGTCACACGCGAGCGCATTCGCCAGATTGAGGCGAAAGCGCTCCGCCAGCTCCGTTCGCCCGAGCGCGCCCGTCATCTGCGGGCTCTGTTAGCGGCGCGATAGAGGAGGCTTCCAGCGCCGTGGCGACGCTCGCCACAATCACCGCCGAGCAGTTTGATGCTCTGCCGTATGAAGAGGGCCCGCGCTGGGAACTGCTCGAAGGAGATGCTATCGAAGTGTCCAGCTCCACTCCGGAGCACCAGGACATCGTCTTCAACCTGCTCGCTGCGTTGAAACAGTTTCTAAGGGCTTGCGGCGGCGGGCGTGCTCATAGAGTTCTTGATTCAGCTACAAGGGAACGCGAGCCGAGATTAGGGCTATTTGTCCGTCTCAACGAACCGCAAGCTGCAAACGGAGCAGCAGAAAACCCGTAAGCCTCCTACATATGGAAGGGCTACGGTCCCTTCTTCCATAATCAATACTAACTAAATTGTAGCTCCCGCCGTAACCAACTGAATTCGCGCGGCTTGCTTCATTCTCGAACTTGGTTCTGAAATTGCCCTCACCCCACATGAATACGCGGGGCTAGTTCTACCTTTTTGTGCTAGCCGACGCTCACGGGGATATACATGAAATTTCTAAAACTTCAGATCGGCCTGGCTCTGACCGCATTGTTGTTTTTTAGCCTGCCGGCTTTTTCTCAGCTCACCAGCGGGAACATAACGGGGACGATTTACGATCAGACCGGCGCTACCGTGCCGGGCGCCACCGTAGTCGCGCATAATACCGCGACCGGAGTGGATTCAAACACGACCTCGACTTCATCGGGCGATTACCGGTTTGAGAACCTGCCGGTGGGAACCTATACGGTCACTGTCACCGCTCCCGGATTCAGTAAAGCCGAGGTTGGAAACGTAGCCGTCCGGCTCAACCAAACCGTAACCACGAACGTGAAGCTGGCTGTCGGACAGGCGACCACCAGCGTGCAGGTGATCGAATCCGCCGTGGCGATCGATACCACGACTGCGCAGATTCAGAATACGTTCGAAAGCAAGCAGATTACGGATTTGCCGATCACTGCCACTGGCGCCGGCATCCTGAACCTGTCGCTGCTCGCTCCAGGTGTGGCTACCAGCGGCGCGGTGGGAGCGGGTACCGGGCCTTCGGTGGGCGGCCAGCGTCCTCGCAATAATAACTTCACGGTGGAAGGCATCGACAACAATAGCGGCAGCGTTACGGGTCCGCTGGTTTATGTCCCGAACGATTCCGTTGCAGAATTCAGCGTGCTTCTGAACCAGTATTCGCCCGATTTCGGCCACTCGTCCGGCGGGCAGTTCAATACCATCGTGAAGAGCGGCACGAACGAATTTCACGGTTCGTTGTACGAGTATTTTCAGAATCGAAATTTAGATGCGGGCGATAATCTGTCGGTCGTCAACGACACGCCACTGCATCCGCGCTACGACAACAACCGCTTCGGCGGAACATTCGGCGGTCCGATTAAGCGCAATAAGCTGTTCTTCTTTGTGGATTACGAGTACAACCCGGTCGGTCAGGCCGGGTCGGCGGGCTTAGTGTTTGCGCCGACGAGCGCCGGCTACGCGACCATCAACTCCATCCCGGGAATCAACCAGACCAACCTCGGCATTTTTCAGAAGTACGTGGGTACTGCCGCGAGTTCCTGTGCAGGACAATCCAGTTGCCCCAGTCTCGACATGAGCACGCTGGCGGCGGGTCCGCTGTGGAACCAGGCAAATCCGCAGAATTTGACTCCGATTGAGATTGGCCAGATCTCGATTCCAACGCCAAATTACCTGAACAATGAGGCGGGAGTGGCATCGGTCGATTACAACCTTTCCGACCGGGATGCCCTGCGAGGGCGATTCATTCTGAACCGGCAAGGTTCAATTGACACGGCCGCCCAAATTCCGGTCTTCTTTACCACCGTTCCGACCAACAATTATCTGGTGACGTTATCCGAGTACCACAACTTCTCGCCAACTCTGATTAACGAGTTGCGTATCGGCTATAACCGCAACGCGCAAGTATTCCCGGTTGGGCCGCAAACGTTTCCGGGCCTCGATCAATTCCCTTCAATGAATTTCTCCGACCTGGGCGACTTTAACCTTGGGCCTGACCCGAATGCTCCCCAGTTTGGATACCAGAATACGTATCAGGTGACAGACAACGTGACCTGGACGAAGGGCGCCCACAGCTTCAAATTTGGTTTTGATGGCGTGCGGCTCATTACTCCACAGAGCTTCACCCAACGCTCGCGCGGCGACTACGAATATACTTTCTTTAACGATTACCTGTTCGACTTTGCTCCGGATTTCATTGCCCAGCGCTCGGCCGGAAACCCGATCTACTGGGGCAACCGAAATCTATTCGGCTTTTATGGTAACGATAGCTGGAAGATCAGACCCAATCTGACGATTAATCTGGGACTCCGCTACGAGTACCAGACCGTCCCCGCATCCGAGAACGAGCAGGCTCTGAATGCCGTCGCGAGCGTGCCCGGCCTGATCACGTTCGGCAAACCGAAACCACAGGGCGACAACTTTATGCCTCGAATCGGCATCGCGTATTCACCGGGGACGAGCGGCAAGACCTCATTCCGTGCCGGTTTCGGAATTAACTACGATGTCCTATTCGACAATCTCGGTCTGCTAACCCTGCCTCCGCAGCTTTCCACGACGCAGGACGTAACGGGTGATTTGACAATTCGAAATTTCCTCGCCAATGGCGGGCTACCGCCGACCGGTCCCAGCTCTAACTTCAGCCCCGCCGATGCCAGGTCTAACACGGCGGGGTTCGTACCCGACGTGAAGCGGCCCAAATCGTATCAATGGAACTTTGGTATCCAGCATGAATTCGGCAAAGATTATCTGTTTGAGACCCGCTATGTCGGAACGCGCGGCACCGATTTGGATATTCAGGCGCAGTTGAACCGGCAGCCGGTTGTCACTGCTTCGAATAATCTGCCGGTTTTCTGGTCCATGCCGAGCCAGGCGACCCTGAATTCCTTGACGACGACCCTGGACGGGCTAAATGCCGAATTCAAGGCCGGAGGGAACACTGTTCCGGCATATCGGGCCGCCGGCTTTGATTCCATCATCACCTCATACCAGCCGTGGGGTAATTCGGTATATCACGGGTGGGCGAATCAGTTGACGCGCCGCTTCGATAACGGCCTGCAGTTCATCGGTTCCTATACCTGGAGTCACGCAATAGACGATTCGACGGCCGACGTATTCAGTACCTACACAACACCACGCCGTCCGCAAAACACCCAGGATCTGCGTGCCGACAGGTCCAGTTCCGCTCTCGACCACCGCAACCGGTTCACGCTGGCGCTAGTGTATGACATGCCCTACTTCAAGCATTCGAACTGGTTCATGAAGAACCTGGTTGGGAATTGGGAGATTGCGCCTATTTACACGTACCAAACCGGGACCCTTTGGACGGTGCAGAGCGGGACGGATTCGAATCTGAACGGCGATTCCGGCCCCGACCGCGGCATCGTGAATCCGAATGGCGGCACGCCCGGCATCGGTTCGGGTACTACCGGTTTGACGAACAGCGCGGGCGATACGGTGGCTTTCCTGGTCGACAATCCCAACGCGAAATACGTAATGACGCCGAAGGGTGCACTGCCAACCGTCGGCCGCAACACAGAGCACCTCCGGCCGATCAACGACATCGATGTAACCGCCGCCAAGCGCTTCAACTTCACCGAACGCGTTGCGCTCGAATTTTCCGCTCGCGCTTTTAACGTGTTCAACCACCCGCAGTATACCGGCGGCTATCTGAACGATGTGACGCCGAACGGCGCCACCAGTGGAAATCAACATAACTTCCTGATTCCGAACAAGCCGATTTTCGCGGATCCGACGCAGGCATTCTCGAGCAATCCGAGAAATCTGGTGCTGGCTTTGAAGCTGGTGTTCTAGACAACTCGCCTGGAAGTGGGAGGGAAAAAAGGGGAGCCCGGAGGCTCCCCTTTTTGCGTGCTTCCACGCAAAATTTACAGCAGTTCGGTGGGTTCCCAGGTGGGGCCGCTCCACTTCTCCAAAGGACCGGATCAGCGACGGGCGCTATTTCAAAAACCGTACTACAAAGCTCGGGAGGTCTTAATCTTTCCTAAAATTTAGCTCACATATTGGTAACCCCAGGCTTGGCTCCTCGATTGCTGTCTCCACCCTAAGGGTGTGCTTACCCAGCCGCCCGACGGATAGAGAGGTTAGGCAAATGACAGGCAGGCGAAGTTCACTGTTCGCGGCGCTGACGTTGTTCGGCGCTGTTGCTCTCTTCGGCCAAACCATCACAACCGGCGACATTACCGGCAGCGTGAAAGATCCAACCGGCGCAGTCATCCCGACCGCCACGATCACTTTGAAGAACACAGACAATGGCGAAACGCGCACCGCCACGCCAAATTCGTCTGGAGAGTACCGCTTCAGCACTCTGCCGGCCGGCAATTATGAAATTTCGGCCGCAACTCC
>Ga0134128_10012609_pt1 | contig 10076 bp, 8 predicted proteins | sample KB31754_FD_96462 | JGI IMG/M metagenome (GOLD analysis project Ga0134128, IMG submission 96462) | Terrestrial soil microbial communities with excess Nitrogen fertilizer from Kellogg Biological Station, Michigan, USA - KB3-175-4 | ecosystem: Environmental > Terrestrial > Soil > Unclassified ...
ATCCGGCGTGGCATGAAGTGACCTGGCACGTGTTCGACCTCCCGGCACGTGCGGGCGACTTCGATGCGCGCGTGCCGGCCATCCGCAGCACGGTGGCGGCGGTCGGTGATCCGTGGGTGGTGGCGATCCGGCAGTTCCACGTTGCGAACGAAACGCAGCTCTACGCCGAGCTCAAGCGCGTCGTCGACAAGGGCGGAGAAGGCCTCGTGCTGCATCGCGGCGATGCGCCGTATCGAGCAGGCCGCGGCGTGGGATTGTTGAAACTGAAGCCCTACGACGATGCCGAAGCACAGGTGATCGCGATCCAGCCGGGGCAGGGCCGGCTCCAAGGCCGAATGGGTTCGATCGAAGTGCGCACGCAGGACGGGCGTCGCTTCTCGATCGGTTCGGGATTCTCGGATGCGGATCGCGCCGATCCGCCGCCGGTCGGATCGTGGGTGACCTATCGGTTCAACGGTCTGACGGCCAGCGGGTTGCCGCGTTTCGCGCGCTTCATGCGCAGGCGCCCGGATGGACCGCCGCCGGAACCGGCCGTTCCCCAGCACGTGGCGCATCAGGCGCAGCAGTGAACCACAGTTCATCCTTCACCATCGTCACGCGTCGTGGTAGCGCCGGCAACCGTTCGACGCGCGTGCCCGTCCCTGGAAAATCAAAGCGCGGCGCATCTGCGTCGCGCTTTGGGCTTCCGCGGTGCTGAAACCGCTGCGGCGATCAAAAGGTGCGTGACACCCGCTTGCGCGTTTCTGCCGACCGGCGCCAGGCAAACAAGCCAAGTACGCCCGCGCCGAACAGCCACAGGAAGTCCGGCTCCGGCACCGCCGCGCGGACGCCGCTGAACTGGTAGTCACCGATCGCGAAGCCTTCGGGGCTGCTGTCGGGCGTCAGGACGGTGAACCCATAGGTCAGCCAAACGGGGGTACCGGTCGGGACGAACAGGGATCCGTCACTCCACAGATCGACGACATCGCCATTGGCGAGCGTGAACATCACGCCATAGGTGTCGAACATGCCTCCTGCGAAGGGATAATCCCAACACGACTGCGGGGAGCCGCCGAGGTAGAAAAGATCGCTGTACGTAATGACCGGGGGATTCGTATCCGAGACGGGCAGCTCGCTGAAGCTATACGGGAAAGGTACATCGCCGGGTTGCCAGTCGCCGTCGATGACGTCCGCGGGCGTGGCGAAATTGCGCGCCAGCACGCCCGTGATCGCAACGTTGCTGATGTTGAGGTGGGAGTCCGAAAAAGTGCCGCTGGCGCCCGTGATCAGCTGGGCATTGGCAGGATCCCCGTTGGGCTGGCCGGCGTAGGAGTCGGGTCCCACCGTCAGCGATACATGGCCGGTACTCCCGACCCCGATGAAGCCGATCTGGACAGGGGTGGCTTGGGCGTATGGCATCAATCCCGGCAGGACCAGCACTGCGCCGGCTGCAAGAAGCCCGGCTTTCACCAAGATTCTCTTTCCAGTTTTCATCACTTCGAACCTCCTCTGAGACACTGAGCGCCCCAATCCGCTCGTCAGGCTCTCCCCGGTTTCGGGTCAGAAGAAGCATCCAATGTGCCAATTATTCAAGCCATTGATTCTGCTTCATTTGTAGATGATCATCCGGATAAAACGGGGTGCTTTGTGTCAAGAATTCCGACGCCCTCGTTTACTGCGGAATGGCTTGCGAGGCGCACCGGCGCTGAAAACCCGAGCATTCGTGCAGGTTGCATGTTCATGTAAGAAGCTTCGACAGTTCGAAAGCCGCTTCACCATCGCGAGTTGTCCACGCACGGTTCTGTTTCCGTGCGCGACAACACCTTGACATGTGCGTGGATGGGAATCTGATCCGCGTGCGCAACAGCAAAGCCCGGTTTTCGATTTCGTGCCTCGACCGGAAAACCATCCGAACTCTCATGGTCGTGGCCATCAACGCTTACACGCCGTGCGAGCGTGCCCACTGCACGATGCCGGAAGTGTGCATCGCGCCCGCTTGGCGCGCGACTTCGCGGCCGCCGCGGAACAGTGCCAGCGTGGGGATGCTGCGGATGTCGTAGCCCACGCCCAAGTCCTGTTCGGCTTCGGTATCTACCTTGAGCAGTCTCACGCGAGGTTCCAGTTGTGCTGCGGCCTGCGCGTAGTGCGGCGCCATCATCTTGCAGGGCCCGCACCATGGCGCCCAGAAGTCCACCAGCACCGGAATGTCGTTGCGTGAAAGATGTTTCCGGAATGCAGTCCGGTTCACCGCCAGCGGCTTGCCTTCGAACAATGGCCGATGACATCGGCCGCAATTCGGCGAAGCCCCGACGCGTTCGGCTGCGACGCGGTTCACCGCTTCGCAATGGGGACAGACGATGTGCAATGCGTCGCTCATGGCATTGTCTTGCTGTCGTCGGCGGGCGGATCGCGGGCGACCGCGCCGGCATGGTAATGGGCGGCCGCGTTGATCATCGCGTTCGCGGTGGCGATGATGGGCACCGCGAGGAACGCGCCGGCGACGCCGCCGACGGAAGCGCCCGCGATCACGCCGAGCACCACGCCGAGCGGATGGACCTTGACGACGCCACCCGTCAGGAACGGATGCAGCACGTTGCCTTCGAGCTGGTTCACCAGCAGCACCACGCCGAGCATGATCAGTGCATCGCTCAGCCCATTGAACAGGAACGCAATGATCACCGCGGCCGCGCCCGCGACGATGGAACCGATGATCGGCACCAGCGCGCCGAAAAACACGATGACGGCGATGGGGGTGACCAATGGCACGCCGAGCAGCCACGCGCCGACCCCGATGCCAACCGCGTCGATCGCGGCCACGAAAATCTGCACGCGGGCCAACGCGGCCAGGGTACGCCAGCCGGCGTGCCCGGCGTAATCGAGTCGCGCGCGGGCGCGCTGCGGGAACAGCCGCGTCACCCACGCCCAGATTTCGGCACCATCGATCATCGCGAACAGGATCACGAAGATCATGACGAAGATGCCTTCGAGCATGTGCACGATGCGCAAGCCGGCGGCGGCAGCGCGCAGGCCGACATCGGAAGCGTGGGATTGCAGCCACTGGCCGAGTTCCGTCATGTATCGGCTGACCTTCGCGGCATCGAGTCCGAACGGATGGGTCGCCAGCAGCGACTTCAACTGGTTGCCGACGCCCTCAATCTGCTTCTGCAGCATCGGGATTTCGTTGAGCACGCGTTCGGTCACCAGCGATGCCAACCCTGCGATCACGCCCAGCAGGACGATCCAGGCGACGATGATCGCCAGCCATTTCGGGCAGCGGTGACGTTGCAGGAACGCGGACAGCGGCACCAGCAACGCCGCCAGGATCACGCCGATGAGGAACGGCACGACAACTTCGGACAGCACCCATGCAAGTGCGAGCACGCCGCCGATGGCCGCGCCGATGACCAGCAATCGCCACGAGAACGCGGCTCCGACGCGCAATCCCGGTGGAATCGCATCGTTCGCCGGATCACGGGGATTTCCACGCATCGCGTTCACGCCGGATCGTTGCACGAACCCACAGCCTAGCCACGTGCGGGTTGATGTGATGTCAACGAGGCCCGCACTGCATCGGGCCGCGGGTAATCGGTTCGTGACGGCGAGCGGCCGCGGCCTTCACGCGATGTGGAGCATTGCGTCCCGACAATCCGGCCTTTGGCCAAGGAGATCGGATGATGAACCTGAAGATGCCTGCGCTCGTCGTCGCCTTCACGCTGGTGCTCTCGGCATGCGGCAACAACAATCCCCAGTCCCAGGCGCCGAACGAACCGGCGCCGGCGGGCACGGCGCCTTCGCCCGCTTCCAGCGCCCCGATGGCGGGTCCGATGACGGCCGCGCCCGCAGCCACCGCGCCGGAGACCGGCGCAACGTCCGGTGCGGCGGCCGGCACGACCGCGGCGGCACCCGGAGCCATGGCAGGAAACGGCAAGCCCGCCGCAACCGTCAGCAACTGCAGCACGGAAATCGAGGCCAACGACGCGATGCAATACAACGTCGGGTCGATCGCCGTTCCTTCCTCCTGCAGCAACTTCAAAATCACCCTGAAGCACACCGGCAAGCTGCCTGTCGCGTCGATGGGCCACGACGTGGTCATTACCAGGCAATCCGACATGCAGGCGGTGGATCAGGAGAGCGCGGCGGCCGGTTTGGACAACGGCTACATCAAGGCCGGTGATTCGCGCATCATCGCGCACACCAAGTTGATCGGCGGCGGCGAAACCGCCTCGGTGAGTTTCCCGGTCAGCAAGATCAAGAATGGCGGGCCGTACGTGTTCTTCTGCAGCTTCCCGGGCCATTCCGCGCTCATGCATGGAACGATCAGCGTGCAGTGAAGCGGATTCATCCCGTCAATGCGAACGGGCGCCCATGGCGCCCGTTTTTTGTACGCAGTAGACACGCTGCGTGGTTCAACCCACACTTCGCGGAATCTCTGGCGCAAGGAACCCGTCGTGATCCATCTGCCCGTGCTGGTTGTCTTGTTGAATGTGTTGGTGCTGTTCGCCGCGGGCCTTCTGGTCGCCCGCGCGCGTGGACGCCACGGTATCAAGGCGCCCGCGACGACCGGACACCCCGATTTCGACCGTGCGTTTCGCGTGCAGATGAACACGCTGGAGCACACCGTGGTGTTCCTGCCGACGCTGTGGTTGGCGGCGACGTGGGGCAACTCGACGTGGGCCGGCATTCTCGGACTGGCGTGGATCGCGGCGCGCATCTGGTATATCCCGGCCTACCTGCGCGATGCCGGGGCGCGCCACAACCCCTTCATGCTGTCGATGATTGCCTGGGCGCTGCTGCTGTTGCTGGCAATCTGGGGCGTGCTGCGCCTGTTCGTATTGCAGCCGTGGTGACCCGTGCGCGTGAAGCGGTCAGGCGGCAGCCGTCTTGGCGGCAATCTCACGCAGCGCGTTTTCGAAAACTTCCGGCGGCTGTCCGCCTGAAATCAGATATTGGCCATTGACGATCGCGGCGGGCACGGAATGGATGCCGGCCTGCTGCCAGTGGCGCTCCTGCGTGCGGATGTCATCGGCGTACCGATCGCTTTCCAGCATGCGGCGGGCCTCGTCGGCGTCCAGCCCGGTGTCGCCCGCGATGCGCACCAGTACATCGCGATCGGCGACGTTTTCGTTGTCGGTGAAGTAGGCGCGGAACAAGGCCTGCTTCAGCGCCACGGCTTTGCCGGAATCCTGCAGTCCGGCCCAGTGCAGCAGGCGATGCGCGTCGAAGGTGTTCCACACGCGACTGCCGCGCTGCATGTTGTAGGCGAAGCCGACGGCGGCCGCGCGCTCGCGGAGCGCCTTGCGATTGGCTTCCGATTGCGCTTCGCTGATGCCGTATTTGTGCATGACGTGATCGACCGCGTCCTCGCCTTCGAACGGCATGTCCGGGCTCAGCTCGAACGGCTGCAGGTGGACGTCCGCCTCGATACGGCCATCGAGTTTCGCCAGCGCCTGTTGCAGGCTGGCGAGCCCGACCGCGCACCACGGACAGGCGACGTCGGAAACGAAATCGATGCGAAGCGGGGAAGGATTGTTCATGACGGTCGGACCGGGTGCGGATATCACACCGATGTGGAGGCGCCCGGGCGCATGTCAATGCAGAGCGCGGGCTTCAATGCGCCAGTTCCCGGCGCCCAGCACCCTTTCGGCATCGACGACCTGCACGTTCGGCATCTGGCCGAGGATCTTGTCGAGCTACGGCTTGTGGGTGGCGCCGACGATCACCAACATGTGCGCGTCGAGAGGTTCGCGGAAAGTCGTTCGGAAAAACGGGGAAGCCGCCATCATGCTTGCGGTACCACAAGGGGCGCGATCGGCAAGCATCCGCCGGTGTACAGTGCGGAGTTTGTTGTATTGGAGCGACGGCATGGCGAGCGGCACTGCGGCGGCAGCCGCGTTTTATCCGATCGGCACACCCGGCCAGCCCTGGGGCGACGCCGAGAAAGCCGAGTGGCTCGCGCGCCAGCGCAAGCAACGCAGTTACGCCGACGAGGTGTTGGGCGCGATCGATCGCTTGCGTGCGCGCTTCGACGTCACGCAGTACGGCAAGCTGGACTATGCCCCGGACAGTTACCCGCTGTTTGCGCTGAAGAGTCGCAGCTGGAACGACGGATTGCCGGTCATGCTCGTGACGGGCGGGGTGCACGGTTACGAGACCAGCGGCGTGCATGGCGCGTTGCGTTTCGCGGATCGGCATGCGCAAGATTACGCAGGCCGGGTCAACCTGGTGATCGTGCCTTGCGTGAGCCCGTGGGCTTACGAGCGCATCCATCGCTGGGATCCGTACGCGCTCGATCCCAACCGCAATTTCATCGCCCGTAGCCCGGCGCCCGAATCCGCCGCGCTGATGCGTTTCGTCGCGTCATTTCGCGAGCGCGTGGTGATGCACATCGACCTGCACGAAACCACCGATACGGACGAATCCGAATTCCGCCCCGCGCTGGCGGCGCGCGACGGCACGCCGTTCGAGGCGGGCACGATCCCGGACGGCTTTTACCTGTGCGGCGACAGTGCCAACCCGCAGCCGGAGTTCCAGCAGGCAGTCATCGCCGCGGTGGCGGAAGTGACCCACATCGCGCCGGCCGATCCGGACGGCACCATCATCGGTTCGCCCGTGGTCGCGCCGGGCGTGATCGAATATCCCCTGGTCAGGTGGGGACTGTGCGCCGGCATCACCGCCGCACGCTGGCGCACCACCACCGAGGTTTATCCGGACAGCCCGCGCGCCACGCCCGAACAGTGCAATGCCGCGCAAGCTGCCGCCACGTGCGCGGCCATCGAGTTCGCCCTGGCGCACGCGTAAGGGGCGGCATCGCTTTCGCCTGTTTTTCCTCGGTGCGGAATCGCGAAGGCGACTCCGCGGGGCAGGTGTGCGTTCGAAGTGAACGTTGCCGCCTCGTAGAGGACAATGCCTTGCGTGTCGTGAGAGATAGTTATTAAACAATAATCTACGCTATGTATCTTCAGTTAAACATGAAGTATTTTGCAGCGCGTCCAACAAAAGCGGCCTGATTGTGAAAATTTGTGATGGATTTCTTGGAAACAAAGCGTAAAGTATCACATCCCGTCGCTGGCTTACCGGACCATTTTGGGGAAACTTGCCGATAAGTGTCAGTGGGTTACCGGTCTTTCTGCATCTCTTTTTGTGATCCGGCCCCACGGCGCTCGTGCGTGTTTCCGATCCGCGAATCCTGTCGATGGGCAAAAAACTCGACCTGACCCGAGGAGAAAGTCATGAGTGTGCGTTTTGAACGTAGTGGTCCCCTGACCGACGTGAACAGCTACCCGCAATGGGCGCAAGACATGATCGGTGATTGCGAGGACGCCAAGCAGGCAGTCGTGGGCCACGAAATGTGGTTGAAGATGCGCGAGTGTCGCGTGGAGCCCGAGGAATGCCGGAACTTCATGGTCGGCCTGTGGCCGGTGATCGAAGGCTTCCCCGGCTACATGGCGCGAAGTCTCCTCAAGACGCGCTACGGACGCAGCGACGGCGACAACCTTGCGCGCCGCTGGCTGGTCCGCAACATCCGCGTCGAGCAGAACCACGCCGAGTACTGGCTGAATTGGGCCGATGGCGCGGGCGTTGCGCGCGAAGACGTAATGCGTGGCCCGTTGCCTGCAGGCACCCAGGACCTGGCGCGCTGGTGCGAAGACGTCAGTGGCCGTGACACGCTGGCTGCCGGCATTGCCGCCACCAATTACGCCGTCGAAGGCGCGACCGGCGAGTGGGCGCAGCGCGTGTACGAAAGCGCGTTGTACGCCGACAGCTTTCCCGCGGCATCGCGCAAGTCGAGCCTGCGCTGGCTGCAGCTGCATGCCGCCTACGACGACGAGCATCCGTGGGAAGCGCTGGAAATCGTCTGCACGCTGCTCGGCACGTCGCCGACGGTGGCCAACGTCGAGCACATCGCCGAGTGCATCAAGCGCACGTATGCGTGCATGCGGGTGTTCGGGGATCGTTGCCTGAAGGTGGCTGACGAACAACAGGGCGCGGAATATGGGGCGTCTGCAGTAGCTGCATGAACAGGGTGACGGGTCGGTGGGCCGTGCCTTCCGGGGGATCCCGCATCGGATTCCCGGAGGGCGCGGGCGCGAAAGCATGCGTTGCGTAACGCAAATGGCCTGCAAACTGGCATAATAGTTGCTTCGCAAGTAGCCGTTGCATCAGGAAAATTGTGATGCGCGGTTCCCCGCTCGCCCTCCAGCACGCCTTGACAAGGAGGCTCATGCCTTTGGCTTGGGCCTTGGGGGTGGTTGTCGGCCTGATTCTTGCGCTGACCTGGCTCGCGTTGAACGCCCAGATCAGCCTGGCCGGGTTCCTCAACGGCGAAAGCGTCTGGTCGAAGGCGCAGAAGCAAGCCGTCATCGAACTGGACGCCTACGCCTCCAACGGGCAGCCCGAGAGCTACGCGAACTTCAAGCGCAATTTCGATCTGCTGGAGTCCGACCGCTGGGGCCGGGACGCGGTCACGCGGCCGACCTATGACAGGCAGAAGGTGTCGCAGGCTTTCAACCGCGGCGACGTGATGCCGTCGGCGAAAACCGGCATGATCCTGATGATCCGCCACCTGTCCTGGGCGCCCTTCATCGAACAGGCACTCGCGGATTGGCGTTCCACCGACGCGCCGCTGGATGACCTGGGCAAGGTGGCTGCGGAACTGCACGCGACTTACGCGGCCGGCACCCCGTCGGCGGATGAAATCGCCCGCATGCGCGCGCGCATCCGCGCCATCAACGCGACGGTTTCGCCGCGCAGCGCCAATTTTTCGTTGGCGGTCGCGCAAGGCGCCGAATGGTTCGGCCACATCCTGTTCATGAGCGTGCTGGCCGCGGCGCTCTTGGCCGGCCTGCTGTGGCTGTGGATGGCGCGCCGCGTGTTGGCGGGAATCCGCGGCAGCGAGGAACGCTACCGGCTGCTGTTCGACAGCGCGCCCGACGCCATCGTGATGGTGGACGAGAACAGCGGCCTGATCCTCGACGCCAACCGGACGGCAGGGAAATGGACGGGTCGCAATCCCCAGGAGTTGCCCGGCAACCGCTATCTCGACTTGTTCGAGAAGGAGCCCGTGCGCGGCGATTCCGGGGCACGCGGCGAATTGCGCGATGCCGTCGGGGGCTCCCGTCCCGTCGAGGCGCAGACCAGCATGGCGGTCTGGGGTGAACAGGTGGTGCGCCAAGCCATCATCCGCGACATTTCCGAGCGCGTCGAAAGCGATCGCGTGCGGCGGGTGGCCGCCGAGGCGCTGGCCAGCATCGCGGAAGGGGTGATCATCGCGGATGCCGAACGCAAGGTGCTCACCGTGAACGCGGCCGCCACGCAGCTCACCGGCTTCACGGCGGAAAGCCTCGTCGGGACCCGCCTGGATGCCACGCGAACCCTGGTGGATGGCGGCCCGCTGCCGGCCACGATCTGGGACGAAGTGGTGGCCACGCACCATTGGTCGGGCGAAGTGCAGAGCCGCCGCCAGGACGGCAGCGTGTACGCCGAGAAACTCGACATCAGCACCATCCGTGACGCGGAGCACCGCGTGCAGCATTACGTCGCGGTGTTCAGTGACATCTCCGCTGCCAAGGCGGATCGATATCGCCTGGAGCACCTTGCTGCACACGACGTGTTGACCGGCATGGTGAACCGCGCGCAGTTCCAGCACCACTGCGAGCAGGCCATCGAACGCGCGGCAAGGGATCGCAGTGCCGTGGCCGTGCTGTTCATCGACCTTGATGCCTTCAAGTTCGTCAACGACAGCTACAGCCATGCGGTGGGCGACCGCCTGTTGAAACTGGTCAGCGAGCGCATCCAGCAACAGTTGCGCGAAGGCGATATCGCCGGACGCATCGGCGGCGACGAGTTCACGGTGCTGATGTCGCACCTCAACCTGCGCGAGGACGCCACGGCGCTGGCCAGCCGTCTGCTCGCGGTGTTGTCCGAACCGTTCCATATCGACGATTACGAACTGGTGGTGAGTGCCAGCATCGGCATCGCCGGCTACCCGCTGGACGGCAGCGACGCCAAGACGCTGATCGCCAACGCCGATGCAGCGATGTACGCGGCGAAATCCGAGGAGCGCAACGCCTCGCGTTTCTACGTGCCGATGATGCAGG
>Ga0134128_10012610_pt1 | contig 10075 bp, 10 predicted proteins | sample KB31754_FD_96462 | JGI IMG/M metagenome (GOLD analysis project Ga0134128, IMG submission 96462) | Terrestrial soil microbial communities with excess Nitrogen fertilizer from Kellogg Biological Station, Michigan, USA - KB3-175-4 | ecosystem: Environmental > Terrestrial > Soil > Unclassified ...
CGCCCAGGCCTGCGCGACGAGGCCGCTGACCCGGCCCGCCTGCTCGGCGCAGTCGCCGATCGCGTAGACGGCGGGATCGGTGACGCTGCGCAGCAGCCCGTCCACCACGATGCCCGCGGCGACCGCGAGCCCGGCCGCCGCGGCGAGTTCGGTGCGCGGGCGGGTGCCGCAGCACAGCACGAGCAGGCCGGCCTGCCGCGCCGAGCCGTCGGTAAGCGTGACGCCCGTCACCCTGCCAGCCTGCGTGGTCACCCGCGCTAGCGAGGCTCCCGCTCGCACGGAAATGCCGAGCGCGCGGGCGGAACGCGCGAGCACGCGGGCCGCACCCGCGTCGAGCTGGCGTTCCATCAGCCGCGGCGAGCGCTGCACCAGCGTCACGGCGAGGCCGCCCGCGGCGAGCCCGGCCGCCGTCTCCAGGCCGAGCACGCCGCCGCCGAGCACGACCGCCTGCCGCGCGGCCGCCGCGGCCGACTTGATCGCGGCGGTGTCCGCGAGCGTGCGGAACGCGACCGCACCGTGCGGCAGGGCACCGTGCGGCAGGGCACCGTGCGGCAGCGCGCCGTCCGGCCCGCCGGGGCCGCCGGGGCCGCCGGGTCCGCCGGGGCCGCCGGTGCCGCCGGGGCCGCCGGTGCCCGCCGGGCCAGCCCGGCCGGCCAGGCCGTGCGCGCGGGGCAGCACCGGTGCGGCGCCCACCGCGAGAACGAGCACGTCATACGGGAGGGCATCGCCGGAAGCCGTTTTGACTCGGTTGGCGGTCCTGTCGATGCGGCGGGCGCTCGCCGTGACCAGGCGGACGCGGTGGCGTTCGTACCAGCCCTCGTCGGACAGCGCGATGCTGTCCGCGCGGGCCGCGCCGTCGAGCAGCAGCGGCAGCCGTGCCCTGTTGTACGCGCCGCCAGGCTCGTCGCCGACGACGGTGATGTCCAGCCCCGGCGCTAGTTCCACGAGCTCCTGTACGAAACGGAAGCCTGCCATGCCGTTGCCCACCACGACAACTTTCCTGGTTCGTGCGCTCACCTGGCCGGCTCCAGCCGCACGGCGCACACCTTGAACTCGGGCATCTTCGACACCGGGTCGAGCGCCGGGTTGGTCACCAGGTTGGCCGACCCACGGCCGCCCCAGTGGAACGGCATGAACACGGTGTCGGCACGGACCGCGTCGGTGATGCGCGCCCTGGCGCGGGCGGCGCCGCGGCGGCTGACCACGCGGACCTGGTCTCCCTCGCCGAGCGAGCAGGCGGCGGCCAGGTCGGGGTGTATCTCAAGGAACGGTCCCGGCTGCGCGGCGCGCAGCGCGGGCACCCGCCTGGTCTGCGCGCCTGACTGGTAGTGCTGCAGCAGCCTGCCCGTCGTCAGGTAGACAGGGAAGTCACCGTCGATGTCCTCGGCCGCGGGCCGGTGCTCGGCAGGGAAGAACCTGGCGCGGCCGTCCGGCGTCGCGAACCCGTCGAGGAACATCCGCGGCGTACCCGGATGGCCGGGCGCCGGGCACGGCCAGAACACGCCGTCCTCGGCGGCGATCCGCTGGTAGCTGATCCCGGTGTAGTCGGCTTGGCCGCCCGCGCTCGCCAGGCGCAGCTCGCCGAACACCCGCTCAGGATCCGGGTCCCACTCCCCCGGCGCGCCGAGCCGCCGCGCGAGCGCGGCGATCACCGCCAGGTCGGTCCGCACTCCGGCGGGCGGCGGCGCCGCCTGGCGGCGCAGCAGCACCCTGCCCTCCAGGTTCGTCATGGTGCCCGTTTCCTCCGCCCACTGCGCGACGGGCAGCACGACGTCGGCGAGCGCGGCGGTCTCGGAAAGCAGCGGGTCGCAGACGGCGAGGAAATCGAGCGCCGCGAGCCGCCCGGCAACGCGGCCCGCCGCCGGGGCGGACACCGCGATGTTGGAACCCGCGACGAGCAGCGCGCGGACGCCGCCCGGCGTGCCGAGCGAGTCGAGCAGCTCGAACGCCGAGCGGCCGGGCCCGGGCAGGAGCGCGGGGTCGACGCCCCACACCGCCGCGACGTGCGCGCGGGCCGCCGGGTCGTCGATGCGCCGGCAGCCGGGCAGCTGATCGGCCTTCTGCCCGTGCTCGCGCCCGCCCTGCCCGTTGCCCTGGCCGGTCAGGCAGCCGAAGCCGCTGCCCCTGGTGCCTGGCAGGCCGAGCGCCAGGGCGAGGTTGATGAACGCGGACACCGTATCCGTGCCCTTGCTGTGCTGCTCCGCGCCGCGGGCGGTCAGCACGGCCGCGTGTCCTGCTGCGGCGAGCAGCCGCGCCGCCGCCCGCTGCTCCGCCGCCGTGACGCCGGTGATCCGCTCAACCCGTTCCGGCCAGTACGCCGCCACCAGCTGGCTTGTCTCTTCGAAGCCAGCGGTGCGCGCCGCGATGTAATCCTTGTCGACCAGGCCCTCGGCGATCGCGATGTGCAGCAGGCCGTTGGCGAGGGCCAGGTCGGTGCCCGGCGTCAGCTGCAGGTGCAGCGTGGCGCGGCGGGCGGTCGGCGTCCGGCGCGGGTCGGCGACGATGAGCGCGCCGCCTGCCGCCTGCTGGTCGGCCAGCCAGCGGGTGAACGGCGGCATCGTCTCCGCCGCGTTGCTGCCCGCCAGCAGGATCACGTCCGCGTCCGCCAGGTCGGGCAGCGGGAACGGCAGCCCGCGGTCGACGCCGAACGCCCGCGCGGACGCCGCCGCGGCCGACGACATGCAGAACCGGCCGTTGTAGTCGATGCTCGCGGTGCACAGCGCCACCCGGGCGAACTTGCCGAGCCAGTAGGCCTTCTCGTTGGTGAGGCCGCCGCCGCCGAACACTCCGGCGCTGTCCCTGCCGTGCGCCGCCTGCGCCCGCCGGAACTCGGCGGCCACCCGGTCGAGCGCCTCGTCCCAGCCGGCGGCGCGCAACGGCGCGTCGCGGTCATCGCGCATCAGCGGCGTGGTCAGCCGCTCGCCAGGCGCCAGCAGGTGCGCGGCGGTCCATCCCTTCTGGCACAGGCCGCCGCGGTTGGTGGGGAAGTCGCGGGGACCGACCTCAAGCGTGCCGTCGGCGGCGCCGCCGGCGCCGCTTGCGCGGTGCAGCGACATGCCGCACTGGAGTGAGCAGTACGGGCAGTGGGTTTCCACGGTGACTTGTGACATCACCCGCAACCCTGCACGGGCCCCGTTACCCGGGGTCTTCGGCCCCGTTACCGCGGCGAAACGGTTGCCGCACCGGCCGGCGAGGAACCCCGTGCGGAGCGGCGAGCGACGCGCGCCGCCTTCGCCGTTGCCGTCCACGCCGAGCAGCAGGTGCCAGCACACGGCACCGAGTTGGCATAGTGACTCATACCGACTACATTGTAGTCATGAGCAAGCGCGCCGCGACCCCAGTCAGATTCGACCCACCGGTAGCGGAACGGCTGGGTTCCTTCGTGGCCGCGAATCCTGGCTTGTCATTGTCTTCGGCGGCCAACCGGCTGGTTGACGAGGCTCTCCGCATGACTGAGCATCCCGGGATCATCTTCCGGCCCGGCCCGACCGGGCGGCGCGCAGCCCTGTCCGCAGGTCCGGACATCTGGGAAGTGATCCGTGCTATCAAGTCGGCTCGTGCGGCCGAACCCGGTCTTCATGACGATGACCTGCTAAGTCTGGTCAGTGGCAATACAGGAATAGCACCGCGCCTGATAGGTACCGCGGTTCGCTACTGGGCTGCGTACCCGGCAGAGATCGATGCGGAGATTGCCGTCGCCGAGACGGCAGAGGAAGCCGCCGAGCAGGCATGGCTGCGTGAACGTCAGCTGATGGCCGGATAGTCATGAGCGCTTCCTTGCTGCTGGACGAAATGTTCTCCGACGCCATCGCTCAGCAGCTCCGTGACAAGGGCTTTGATGTCGTTTCCGTCGTTGCCCGTCAAGCCCTGGCGGGGCTCCCCGACGATCAGATCCTCGCGTATGCGACGGCCGAGGGACGCGCGCTGGTTACCGCCAACATCAAGGACTTCATGCCGCTAGACAGCCGCTACCGCGCTGCCGGGCAGGATCACCATGGGCTGATCCTGGTGTCCACCAAAACATTTCCGCAGGACTGCGGCTTCACCACCGCGATCACAGCCGCCCTCACAGCCCTGCTCCGCGGCACTGACAAGATTCAGGCCGGCCAGGTGCACTTCCTCACTCGCGGCTAGGGGCGGTCCGCCAGCTAGCGAGGAGCTTGCCTGGCGCGGTGGATGTCGCCGGCCACGCCAACGGCTGCGGTCAGCGGATGTCCAGGGCGGTCAGGCGTTCCTGCACGGCTGCGGCTTCCTCGTCGGTCAGGGAGCGCCGCGGCGGTACCAGGGCGCGGCCCGGGAGGACGCCGAGGGAGGCCAGCGCGGCCTTGAGCGCCGCCGGTGCGGGGCCTGCCGCGAGGGCGGACTGGACGGCGCGGAGCTTCGCCTCGTGGCGGAGCGCTTCGTCGAGCTTGCCCGCCAGGACGGCCTCGTAAGCGGCGATCACGGTCTCGGGGACCAGGTTGGCGCTTGCGCAGATGGTGCCGCGCGCGCCGGCCAGCAGGTAGGAGACCAGCATGGTGTCGGCACCGGTGAGCACGGAAAAGTGCGCGGCCTCGTCGCCGACGGCGGCCAGCGCGTCGAGGAGCGCGTTGGCGTAGCCGAGGTCCCTGCCGGAGTCCTTGAGTCCGGCCACCCGGGGGTGCGCGGCCAGCACGGCGGCGGCCTGCGGCGCGATCTTGATCTTGGTGTAGACGGGGATGTTGTACAGGACCAGGGGCAGCGCGCTCTCGTCTGCCAGCCGGGAGAAGTAGGACAGCTGCTCGGCCGCCTCGAGCGGGTAGTAGGCCGGCGGGGCGGCGAGCACGGCGGTGGCACCGCGGGCGGCGTAGCCGGCCACCTCGGCGACGGCCTGCTCGTGATTGTGCGCGAAGACGCCGGGGATGACCGGCATGCCCGCGGGCACCGCGCCCGCGACGGTGTCCGTCACGGCGAGCCGCTGCTCCAGGCCGAGGCTGTAGCCCTCGCCCGTCGAGCCGAGCGGGCTGATGCCGGTCACGCCCCGCGCGACGAGGCGCTCGGTGAGAGCGCGGAGCGCTCCGTGGTCTACCTGGCCGCCGGAACCGACCGGGGTGAGCAGAGCGACGATGACACCCTCAAGCACTGGCACCGGGTCATACTACTTCTTGGGGTTCTTCGCGGTGCGCCTGGCCTGCTTGGCCGTTCCAGTGCACGTGCTTGAGGGTCAGTGCGAGGTCGTTCAGCGAGTTGAGCCGGTCCTGGAGCAGTTCGATCACCCGCTCGGCGGTTTCTGTCTTGAGCCCCGGCACGGTGTACGTCACCATTCGCGGTCACCCTCCTGTGCGTGTCGTTGTCGATCACTATCAGCGTCGATCACTATCAGCTACCGCGAAGCCGCCGGGCTAACCCAGCCGGGCGGAAGACACGAGTGAGAGGCGGGCCACGCTGGCCGGGGACATGCCCCGATGACCCGTTCCCGCCGACCCGCGGCAGCGGATGAGAACGCCCCGCCGACGCGGTAGCGCCCGCCACGGCCGGCCGGCGACGATGTGAGCATGCGGATCATCGTCACCGGCGGCGCCGGGTTCATCGGGACGCTGCTCGCGAGGCGGCTGCTCGCCGGGCCAGTGGCGCTCGGCGGCGCGGCGCCAGCCGGAGTCGACGAGCTCTACCTCGTCGACCTCACAGCGCCGCCGGCCGACGTGGCCGCAGACCCCCGGGTAAGGCCCCTCGCCGGCGACCTGCCGCTGCTGCTCGGCGGCAGCGGCTCCGCGCACCCCGTGGGCGACGCCGACGCCATCTTCCACCTTGCCGCGGTGCCGAGCGGCGGCGCCGAGGCCGACTTCGACCTGGGCATGCGCACCAACCTGCACGGCACGCTCGCGGTGCTCGAACGCGCCAGGCGGCAGGCCCGCCCGCCGGTGCTCGTGTTCTCGAGCACGCTCGCCGTGTTCGGCGCCGACCCGGCGGCAGGGCCGCCGGGTCCCGTCGGCGACGACACCCTGCCGACACCGCAGACCAGCTACGGCAGCCAGAAGTTCGCGGCCGAGCAGTTCGTGGCCGACTACACCCGTCGCGGCTTCGTGCGCGGACGCAGCGTGCGGCTGATGACGGTCGTGGTGCGCCCGGGCAAGCCCAACGCCGCGGCGTCCGGCTTCATGTCGGGCATCATCCGCGAGCCGCTGGCCGGCGTCAGGGCCGTCTGCCCGGTGCCGGACGACACGCCCGTCGCGCTGTCCTCGCCGAGCCGCACCCTGGAGGGGATCCTGCGCGCCGCGGAGGCAAGCGACGCGGACTGGGGCAGCAGGACCGCGATGAACCTGCCCGCGCTGACCACCACGCCCCGCGAGATGGCCGAGTCCGTGGACCGGGTGGCGGGGCGCCCCGTCAGCGAGCTCATCGACTGGGCAGACGACCCGGTGACCGGCCCCATCGTGCGATCCTGGCCGGCCACGGTCGACGCGCCACGGGCGCGGGCCCTCGGGCTGCTGCCCGTCGAGTCGTTCGACGACATCGTGCGCGAGTACCTGGCCGGCCGAGGGGAGCAGGCCCCGGGATCGGCGGCGTGCGGATGAGGAGGCCGGCGGCCCGGCGGGTCAGCCGCGTCACCGTCGGCCGGCGGATGAGGAAGTCCGGGGCGGGACGGTCTAAGCATGCTCCCGTTCGGTAAGAAGATCTTTATTTTCAGCCCGAACGGGAGCGTGGCTTCGCCTTGTCCCTCAGCGCGGCTTGAGGGTGGTCACGACGACGGATGACTGGTCGATGGCATCGCTCATGTGCATCGTGCCGTTCTTGATCGCCTCGGTCATCGACGCGAACACCTGTCCGGGGTCGGCGCTCGTCTCGTAGATGGCGGCGTAGACCGGCTTGGCGTCCGGGCTGGGCGAGACGACCTTGAACCTGCGGCCGTTGAGTACCCCGGGCAGCGCGCTGAACTCCGGCAGGTGCACGTCGTCGTACCAGGCGTTGTATTCGTCTTCCCGGCCGTCGGCCGGGCTCGTGTGGACGATCAGGGTGTACTCGTGGCTCATCGCGACCTCCTCGTCGGCTCGCCAGTCCCGCGAGGCCGCCGGCCCCGCTAGCGCTCTGGCGTCCCAGCTATCGCTACCCGGAATCCGCGGCCCGCGCAACCCCGCGCCCCCGCTTCGTGATCGAATGGGTGCGCGCGTTCGGCAATACCTTCCCGGCGCGGACAAGGAGACGAGGACGAGATGACCGACCAGGCGGCAGCGCAGACCGGGGCAGCGCAGATCGGCGTGACGGGACTCGGCGTGATGGGCCGCAACCTGGCCCGCAACTTCGCCAGGCACGGTTACCCCACGGCGCTGCACAACAGGACGACGGCCAGGACCGACGCGATCATGGCGGAGTTCGGCCACGAGGGCACCTTCGTGCCCTCGCACACCGCGCAGGAGTTCGTCGCCAGCCTGGAGCGGCCCCGCCACCTGATCATCATGGTCAACGCCGGAGCGGCGACCGACGCGGTGATCGGGGAGTTCGCGCCGCTGCTCGAGCCCGGCGACATGATCATCGACGGCGGCAACGCGCACTTCGCGGACACCAGGCGGCGTGAGGCGGCACTGCGCGAGTCCGGCCTGCATTTCGTCGGCATGGGCGTGTCCGGCGGCGAGGAGGGCGCGCTGAACGGCCCGTCGATCATGCCCGGCGGCTCGGCGGAGTCCTACGCGACGCTCGGCCCGATGCTCGAGACGATCGCGGCGAAGGTGGACGGCGTGCCGTGCGCGACGCACGTCGGTCCTGACGGCGCTGGGCACTTCGTGAAGATGGTGCACAACGGCATCGAATACGCCGACATGCAGCTCATCGCCGAGGCGTACGACCTGCTCAGGTACGCCGGCGGTTACCCGCCCGCGGAGATCGCGGAGATCTTCCGCACCTGGAATTCCGGCCGGCTCGACTCCTACCTGATCGAGATCACCGCCGAGGTGCTCGCGCACACCGACGGCAAGACCGGGCGGCCGTTCGTGGACGTGGTGGCCGACGCGGCCGAGCAGAAGGGCACCGGCCGGTGGACCGTGCAGGTCGCGCTCGACCTCGGCACGCCGGTCAGCGGCATCGCGGAGGCGGTGTTCGCGCGGTCGGTCTCGGGGCACGCGGACCTGCGCGCCGCCGCCCGCGGCCTGGCCGGGCCGTCGCGCGAGGCCGTGGCCGACCCTGACTCGTTCGCTGACCAGGTAGAGCAGGCGCTGTACGCGTCGAAGATCGTCTCCTACGCCCAGGGCTGGAACATGATCGCCGCGGGCAGCGAGGAGTACGACTGGGACATCGACCTGGGGCGGATGGCGGTCATCTGGCGCGGCGGCTGCATCATCCGCGCGAAGTTCCTCGACCGGATCCGCGCCGCGTACCAGAGCAACCCGCAGTTGCCGACGCTGCTCGCCGATCCCGACTTCGCCGCCGAGGTCACCGCGGCACAGAACGCGTGGCGCGAGGTGCTGTCCGCCGCCTTGTTCAACGGCATCCCCGTGCCCGGGTTCTCCGCGGCGCTCGCCTACTATGACGCGCTGCGCGCGGACCGGCTGCCCGCGGCGCTCGTCCAGGGGCTGCGCGACTTCTTCGGCGCGCACACCTACCGGCGGACGGACGCCGACGGCAGCTACCACACGCTGTGGGCGGAGGACCGCAGCGAGGTGAGCCGCTAGCGCGGCTAGTTCTTCTGCTGACGCGACGCCGACGGGATGCCGCCTCCGGCTTCTTGCTGTTATCAGGGTGGCGGTGGCGCGGGCAAAGATGGTGGATAGCTCTCGACACCGGGATGTGCCGAACTATCCGCTATCACGCCGACTGGGTGCTGCCCTCGGTCGCGGCGGCCTGGCGCCTGCGGCTGTTCACCCCGGACGGAGGAGGAAAGCCGCTGCCCTGGCGTGGACGATGGGGGCAGCGAAGGGAGTTAGCCGGCCATGAGCATTGGCGCTAGCGCTTTCCTCGTCATCGCGGGTGCGATCTTGCGCTTCGCGGTGACCTGGTCGCCGCAGAATGTCGACCTCCAGGTGATCGGGGTGATCTTGATGATCGCCGGCGGCGTTGGGCTGGTCGCTTCGAGCGTGGTCCTGATAATGCGGCGACGTAACCAGCGGTCAGCCGAGGTCTACGAGGAGCGGCACTACATCCAGCCGCCGCCCTGATCGCCGGGCGCCTGGCCGGCGATCAGGTCAGGCCGGCCAGGCCGAGCGCGCCGTTGACGACGAGCGCCACCCCGGCGACGGCAAGCGCGGCGACGGCCAGCGCCCTGCCCTGCACGCGGAGCCAGCCGTTGACGGTCTTCAGCCTGGCCGTCGTGGCGTCGGGCGCGGCCAGGTAGGCAAGCAGCGGCAGCCAGGCGGCCACGGCGCTGACCGCAACGACGATCAGGATTCCTGCCAGGGTCAGCAGGATGCCGGTGTTGGCCGACGCAATGACCTGCACCGCGGCGAGGAATGTCGCCGACGGCGCGAACAGGATGAGACCGGCCGCGAAGGCGGCGCGCGGCGTCGTCTTGGCGACGAGCCTGCCCACGACGCCGCCGCCCGCCTGCTCGCCGGTCTCCCCGGGCGCCGGCCGGCCCGGGTGGCGCACCACGATCGCCGAGACGAGGGCGAGCACGCCGAGGCCGAGCCGCAGCCCGTAGCGCGGGTCATGGTTGAACGAGAGGTTCAGCCCGACCGCCCGCAGGATGAACAGGCTGGCCACGGCCGCCGTGCCGGTCATCACGACGGCGCCAGCCGCGAAGGTCATCGCGAGGCGCCGCGGGCTTTCCGTGCCGAGGAAGACCGCCATCACCACGAGCGCCGTCGGGGAGATGGAGGCAAGCAGGGCGAACCCCGCAGCCTCGGCGATCACCGGCGCCGAGGCCAGCAGGCGCTCAGTCTTCCGACTCGAAGGCCATGCGCAGCCGCTCCTCCTGCTCGGCCGACATGTTGGTGCTGATCAGCTCGGCATCGGTGGCGGCGAACTCCTCCTTGACCCGGTCGAATACCGCGTCCGAGCTGAGCACGAAGAGCGCCGAGGTGCCTGGTGTCACCTTGTCCCGCACCGAGCGGATGAACGAGTCGCTGATCCCCACGTCGGTCAGCGAGCCCGCCAGCGCCCCGGCCGCTGCGCCGATCGCCAGACCGAG
>Ga0134128_10012611_pt1 | contig 10074 bp, 8 predicted proteins | sample KB31754_FD_96462 | JGI IMG/M metagenome (GOLD analysis project Ga0134128, IMG submission 96462) | Terrestrial soil microbial communities with excess Nitrogen fertilizer from Kellogg Biological Station, Michigan, USA - KB3-175-4 | ecosystem: Environmental > Terrestrial > Soil > Unclassified ...
GCCATCGGCAGTCCGAGGTCTTGCATCACCAGCTCGATCGTCGGCTTGCGGACCTGCGTGAAGATCACGAAGTCGATGTCGCTCACCGCGAAGCCGCCGTTCTGTGCGACCTGGCGCACGAGCCGCGGCCATCCTTCGTTGTTGATCTCCGGCGGATAGCGCTCGAGCATCTTCACGCGCGTGCGTCCGCCGGTGACGGCCTCGCACGACGCCGGCTCGACGGTGCCGCCGGCGGGGATCAGCCAGTTGCGGTGGTACGAGCCGTCGGCGGCGAAGGCGGCGGCGATGAAGCCCGGCTCGTCGCCGCGCTCGAGCACCGCCGCGCCGGCGCCGTCGCCGTAGAAAAAGATCATCGGATCGGCGTCGTTGGCGAGCTTGTGCATCATGTAGACGCCGACGACGAGCACCGTGCGCAGCGACGCGTTCGTGGCCATGAGCCCCGCCGCGGTCGACAACGCCGTCGGAAACGACGCGCACGCGCAGCCGACGTCGAACGTCCCGGCGTTCTTCGCGCCGAGCTTCGACTGCAGCACGACCGAGGTCGCGGGGGTGATGTAGTCGGGCGAGTCCGTGCCGAGGATGATGAGGTCGACGTCGAGCGCGTCTTTCCCCGCGCGCTCCAGCGCCTGCCGCGCCGCGCGCTCGGCGAGATCCGACGCCGCCCACTCCGCCGGCGCGTACCAGCGCGCGCGGATGCCGCTCGACGCTTCCATCTTGTTCACGAAGTCCGGCGCCGCGGCGTCGAACTTCGCGCGCAGCATGTCGTTCGTCACCAAGATCTCCGGCAGATAGCTGCCGGTGGCGGCGAGGTTCGCGTAGCTAGGTGCCAAGGACCAGCCCCCCATCCACGCTCAGCACCGCGCCGCTGACGAAGCGCGCGGCGTCGCTGGCCAGCCAGGCGTAGGCGTTGGCGATGTCGCCGGGCTCGCCCATGCGTCCGAGCGGCGCCTTCGCCGCCATCGACTCCAGCACCTTCGGCGGCATCGCCTTCAAGATTTCCGTGCCGATGAATCCCGGCGCGACAGCGTTCACGCGGATGCCATAGCGCCCGAGCTCGCGCGCCCACGTCTGCGTAAAGCTGATGACGCCCGCCTTCGTCGCCGCGTAGTTGGTCTGGCCGAAGTTGCCGTACAGCCCGACGATCGACGAGGCATTGAGAATCACGCCGCGCCCGGCGCGGATCATGTGCGGCACGATCGCGCGCGTGCAGACGAAGACGCCTTTGAGGTTGACGTTGACGACGGCGTCGAACGTGGCGTCGTCCATCGTCGACACGACCGCGCCGTCTTTCCACTTCACCAGTTGCGCGTCGCGGACGATGCCGGCGTTGTTGACGAGGACGTCGATGCGGCCGTGCTGGCGGATGACGTCGTCGACGGCGCGCTCGACCGACTCGCGGTCCGTGACGTCGATCTTCGGCTCCGACGTCACGTCCCACACGACGACGCGCGCCCCCTCCGCCGCAAAGCGCTCCGCCGTGGCGCGGCCGATGCCGGCCGCGCCACCGGTGACGATGACGACGTGGTCGTTGAGGTTGAGTTCCATCGTTTTCACCGCCTGTCACCCCGAGCGTGAGCGAGGGGCCTGGGCGGGCCGGGTGACGCGAAACGGCAGCCGAGTCGCGCCGCCCACGCCCCCAGGCCCCTCGCTACGCTTCGGGGTGACATCTTTTTCAGAACACCAGCCTCAATCCCAGCTGAATCTCGCGCGGCGACAGCGTCTTCGAATACGTCCCGAACGCGGTGTTCTTCACCGCCGCTCCCGGCTTGGTCTTGTCCGCGGCGGTGCGGTAGTTCGCCAGCGTCGGGCCGCTCAGGAACTCGCCCGCGGCGACGCTGTTGACGTCCCAGTTTTTGTTGTTGAAGAGGTTGAAGGCCTCGGCGATCGCCTCGAGGCGGCCGAAGCGGCCCGCCGGAATGCCCTTGGTCAGCCGCAGCGAGAACTGCCGGAACGTCGGCCCATCCTCGGCGTTGCGGTCGTACGCGACGCCGCCGGGGCAGACGTTGCCGAAGAACGCGGAGTCGAGTCCCGCCGCGCAGCGGTCGGAGTTCTTGCCGTCGCCGTTGAGGTCGTAGCCGAGGCGGTGCGTCCACGGCTGGCCGGAGCCGTACTCGTAAATCGGCGCGACAGTGATCTCCCACGGCGCGTGGAAGATGCCCGACAGCACGACGCGGTAGCGCTCCGTGCCGCGCGCGCGGCCGTACTCGGTCTCGACGTTCGCCGGGTCGTTCGGATAGCCGAACGGGAACTCGGGGCTGAAGTCGTCGCTGACGTTCTTCTTGTTCGCGAACGTCACCGAGGCCGTGACGAGGTCGTTCTTGCGCACGTTGCCGTTGAGCGCGAGCACGAGCGCGCGGTACGTCGAGTGGCCGTCGTTGGTGTAGACGTTGATCTGGTCGAACGCGGTGTTCGGGCGGACGAGCGCCGACGTGGCGGCGACGGCGTTGCCGGCGAAGTTCGTGTCGCGGACGACGATCTCGTCGCGCCCCTTCACGTAGATTCCCTCGGCGTCGAGATACAGCCGCGACTCGCCGAGCCGCATGGTGTACCCAAGCGACGCCTGATCGGCCTCGGGGCTCTTGTAGTTCGGGTCGAGCAGGATGATGGCCGGCTTCGACACGATGCCAGTCGTGGTCGGGTTCTTCGGATCGAGCGCCAGCGCCGGGATGCCGAGCAGCGCACCGTTGATGCGCGTGAACGTCACGCGCCCCGTGAGGCCGTTCTGCTGGCGCTCCTGCAGCGCCGGCACGAGGAGGAAGCGGCCGACGAAACGCCCCGCGCCGCCGCGCAGCACGCTCGTGCCGTTGCCGAGGAGGTCGTACGTGAACGAGAAGCGCGGCTGATAGTTGTTCGTGTCTTTCTTGCGCCCGTCGTTGAGCGGCGTCTTCAGCGTGGGGTTGTTGCCGTTCGTGTCGAGGTCGTAGCGGAGGCCGAAGCTGAGGAGGAGGTTCGCATTCGGGCGCCACGCATCCTCGACGAACGCGCCGTAGAGGTTCGTCGACATCGTCACGTCCGAGGAGCCGACGCCGTACGCGTAGGCCAGCGGCAGCGTGCGGTCGTCGGTGACGTAGAGGAAGAGCCCTGTCGCGTACGTGTCGATGCGCGAGCGCTCCTTGACGCGCTGCGCGGAGAGGCCGGCCTTGAGGTCGTGCGAGCTGCGGCCTTGGGCGAAGTGCTTGTAGAACGTGTCGCGGACTTCGTAGGTGTCGCCGGCGCCGAGGAGATCGCCCAGGATGTTGCCGCCGGTCATGAGCGTGTTGCCGGAGGAGAACCACTCCGCCACGGCGTCGGAGTTCGTCGGCTCGTCGTAGCGGTGGTAGCCGTACTGCGCGCGCACCTCGTTGTTCATGTCCGCCGAGATCAGCGCGTTGTGCTGCAGGGTGGTGCTCCAGTTGCGGCGCTTCAGCGTCTGGCCGTACGACTCGTCGGCAAGGCCGCCGACGCGGAAGTTGTCTTCCTTGTAGGTCTCATAGACGAGCTTCTCGCCCGCGGTCTGCTTGGCGCTGAGCTGCTGATCGAGACTGCCGAAGAGGAGGGTCTGGTCGACGGGGTTGTTGATGTCGGCCAAGGTCGTGGCGAATTTGCCGAGGGGACGGAAGAGCGTCGGCTTGGTCTCGCTGATCTGCTCCGCGGAGAGGAAGTAGAACATCTTGTCGCGCGAGATCGGGCCGCCGATCGTGCCGCCGACCTGGTGGCGCGAGAAGTCGTTCTTCTGCTGCTCGGCCGCTGACTTGGAGCGGAGAGAGTTGTCGCGGAAGAAGCCGAAGACGTTGCCGCTGATGTTGTTGGTGCCGCTCTTGGTCACGATCGACATCGCGCCGCCCGCGGAGCCGCCGATCTCGGAGGAGAAGCGGTCCTGCACGACGCGGAACTCGCGGATGGCGTCCTGGCTGAAGCGCGAGCGGGCCAGGCCGAGCGCCGGATCGGTGACGTCGACGCCGTCGACGAGGATCGTGGCCTGCGAGGCGTTGCCGCCCGAGCCGATGACCGGTCCGTCCTGGATGAAGCGGAAGCCGCCGCGCTCGCGCTGCACGCCCGGCGCGAGAAACGCGAGCTTCTGGAAGTCGCGGTTCGGCACCGGCAGGGTGTCGATCTGCTCGGGAACGATGTTCGTGGAGCTGTCGGTCTTGTGGACGTCGATGACGTCGGGCGCCGCGCTGACGGTGATGGTCTCGCTCGCCTTCGGCTTCATGGCCACGGCGATCTTGGCGTTCTGCCCGACGACGAGGACGACGTTCGACTCCTTGACGGTGCCGAAGCCCTCGAGCGCGAACTCGACGGAGTAGCTCCCCGGCGCGAGCGAAAAGAAGCGCGCCGTGCCGGCGGTGTCGGTCACGGCCATGACCGAGAAGCCGGTCTCCGGCCGGACGACGGTGACGGTGACGCCGGGCAGCGGCGCCTTCGATTGATCGAGGGCCACCGCTTCGATGGTGGCTTTGTCGACCTGGGCGAGGAGAGGAACGGCCAGGAGAAGCAGGGCCACAAGGACGAGGGTCAGCGTGCGCGGCATCGAAGCCTCCAAGCAAGTCAGTTAAAGTTACCGGACGGTCGGTCGGTAACTGTAGGCGGGGAGAACGGCGATGTCAAGCGCGTCCTAACGCCGCCGTCCCAGCGGCTGGTCAGGCGGCGTCCTCGCCGGCGTTACGAATGATCGCGATACACTTCCCCCGCATGCTCCGCCGCTTCCGCAATCTTCTCCGCGGCTTCTTCTCCCTCTTCGTCTCGGGGATCGAGCGCCGCAACCCGGAGGCGCTGCTCGAAGTGGAGAAAGAAAATCTCCGCAAGCAGATCGCGAACTACAACCAGGGGCTGGCGGCGCACGCGGGACTCTGCGAGCGGCTGATGGCGCAGATCCGCAAGCTCGAAGCGGACGAGCGCGACCTGCGCGCCAAGACCTCGGCGCATCTCCGCGCCGGCAACCGCGAGCTCGCCGCCGAGCATGCGCTGCGGCTCGACACCGTCCGGCGCGAGCTCGGCGAGAACCGCACCCAGCTCGGGCAGGCCGAGACGACCTACCGCGAGCTGCTCAAGGCGCGCGACGTCAGCGTCCGCGCCGCGCAGGAGAAGATCGCCGCGCTGAAGTCGTCGATCAACGACCTGAAGATCAAGCGCGCCACCGCGGAGCTCGCGGAGATGGCCAGCGGGATGATCAGCACGATCGGCGGCTCCGGCGACACGCTGAGCCGCCTGCACGAGATGGTCGAGGAAGAACGCGAGAAGGCGGCCGGCCGCGCGCGCGTGGCGCGCGACTCCCTGGCCGGCACCGAGATCGCCGTCAAAGAAGAAGAGCATCGCGCCCTGGCCGACCAGGCCCTCGCGGACTTCGAAGCGCGCGAAGGCATTCACATCGAAGCGCGTCCCGTCGAGCGCAAGCTCATCGAACCGCAGCACAACTGAGAACGCATGTCGATCCTTCAGCAGAAAAAAGGAACCACCGCCCCTCTCCCCCGCATGGAAGGGAAGGAAGTGCTCGTCGGCCCGAAGCCCGACATCGCCAAGGTCAAGGGCGTGATGTTCGGCGCCCGCAAGCAGTTCCTGATCGAGACCCTCGGCGAGCAAGGCTTCTACGACATGCTCCTCCGCCTTCCGCCGCGGACGATGGGCTACACGCGCACGCCGCTGGCGTCGAGCTGGTGCGAGTTCGAGTCGCTCATCGAGCTCGATCGCACGATCTACGAGACGCAGAAGACAAAGATGCCGAACGTCCTCGCGCTCATCGGCGCGGCGTCGGCGGAGCTCGGCATCGGCCGCGTCTACAAGTCGCTCGACACCACGGAGCTGACGAAGTTCCTGGAGAGCATCGCCCTCTTCCACAGCCAGTATCAGAAGTTCGGCACGGTGAAGTTCGAGAAGACGCCCGCCGGCGCGCGCATGGTCTACAGCGACTACCCGTGCTACAGCCCGGTCTTCTGCGCCAGCGGCACCGGTTTCTTCATGGAAGCGATCTACCGCCACGGCGGCACGGAACCGAGCGTGGTGGAGACGAAGTGCCAGACCCTCGGCGATCCGACGTGCACCTATGAAATGACCTGGCGGTAGAGCGCGAGCACGTCGTACGCGCAGCCCCACGAGACTGTGAAGCCCGCGCCGCCGTGGCCGTAGTTGTGGATGACGTTTCCTTCGCGCTCGAGGCGCACTTCGTCCCGCTCCGGTCGAAATCCGAAATCAATCACATAGTCCGCCGGCAATCGCGGCTCGACGGCAACGCAGCGCGCGTAAATCTCACGGGCGAGCTCCGGCGGCACGTCCTCCGAATCGGTCGGCTCGTCGGTGCCGCCGAGGACGATGTCGTTCGTGCGGGTGAGGACGTAGGTCAGCGTCGTGCCTTCGACGCGGGCCATGTGCCGGACGATGCCGGGATTCTCGGTCTTCAAAATCACGCCGCGGCCGGGCGTGACGGTCTTGTCATCGCACAACGCGCCGGCGCCGAGGCCTGCACAGTTGACGATGACGTCGGCGTGCACCTCGGCGAAGTTGGCGATCGTGCGCTGCTCGATGCGCAGGTTTCGCCGCAGCCACGGCAGATAGATCGGCGTCTCGATCAGCGGCACGCGCATCACGCCTTCGCCGGCCATGTCGAAGTCGACCATCGACACACCGGTGCCGGGCACGCGCGCGAGCTCTTCGAACTTCGCGTACGACTGCCGCGACCAGCGCTCGACATCCTCCGGCGGCTTGATGTTGTACGGATACCAGATCGCCGCCGCCACCGCCGACGTCATCCGCTCGATCTCCCGCGCGAACACCGTCACTTCGGCGCCCACCTCCGACAGCACGGCGGCGCAGGTGAGTCCGCTGACGCCCGCGCCGACGACCGCGACCTTCGTCACGGCACCGGCGATCCCTCGGCGAGCTTGTGGTTATCGAACACGTCCGCGCCGGCGCGGCGGACGATCAGCCGTTCGATCAGGGAGATGCGCGCCATCAGCTCCGCTTGATTGCGCAGCATGGCCTCGATCTCCATCTCCGCTTTCAGGTTCACCTGATAGTCGTTCTCCGCGAGGAGCTTGTCCTTCGACGCCTGGCGGTTCTGACTCATCATGATGATCGGCGCCTGGAGCGCGGCAACTGTCGAGAGGGCCAGGTTCAGCAGGATGAAAGGGTAGGGATCGAAGTGCGCCACCTGCACGATGTTGACCGTCATCCAGGTGGTCATGACCGCGCCGAAGAGGATGATGAACGGCCACGAGCCGCCGAAGGCCGCCACTCTGTCGGCGACGCGCTGGCCGAACGTCAGCCGCTCCTCCGCTTCCTCGAGGACGTTGCGCGAGACCTGGCGCGACATCAGCTCGTTGGTCTGGCGCAACCGCTCGCTCATCTCGCCGATGATGCGCAGCGCCGCGGCGGGCGAGCTGTTCACGAACTCCACGAGCTCGTCGCGGTCGAGCCGGATCAGGCGCGAGCGCTTCACGGCCGTGGCCGTGGCCGAGCGCGGCGCGCCGTCGAAGAGCGAGAGCTCGCCGAAGTATTTGCCCGGAAAGAGCGTGGCCAGGCTGAATTTCGACTTCCCTTCGCCGTAGGAGATCTCGACCGCGCCGTCCTCGACGATGAACAGCGACGACCCTTCATCGCCCTGACAGAAGATGACGTCGCCCTCGCTGTAGTCGACGGTCTCGAGGCGCTTGGCCAGCGCGTCGACGTCGTCGTCCGTCAGCGACTCGAACAGCGGAATGTTCGACAGGAGCTCTTGCGGGGTCATGGATGGTGAAAGGGTAACCGATCTACGGCCAGATCCCTCGGGCCATCGCCACCGTCGCCACGCGCTTGATCGCCAACGCGAACGCGGCGGTGCGGAGGTCGACGTCGGCCTTGTGCGCGTCCTTGATCTCGATCTGCATGGCCAGCACGGCGTCGGTGGCGTTCTCCATCTTCCGCTTCAACTGCGCGTTGACCTCGTCCTCCGTCCAGTTCTCGTTCTCGATGTTCTGCACCCACTCGAAGTAGCTGACGGTGACGCCGCCGGAGTTCGTGAGGATGTCGGGGAGCACCGGGATGCCGCGCCCGAACAGCGCCTTGTCGGCCGCCGGCGTGGTCGGCCCGTTCGCCGCCTCGGCCACGAGTTTCGTGTTCACGCCGGCGACGTTGTCGGCGCGGATCTGATTCTCGAACGCGGCCGGGATCAGCACGTCGCACGGCGTGTGCAGCAGCTCTTCGTTGGTGATGTTCTTCGTCCCTTCGAGGCCGACGACGGAGCCGCCCTTTTTCTTGTGGGCGAGCGCGGCGTCGGGGTCGATCCCCTCCTCGGCGAAGATGCCGCCGGTGGAGTCGCTGACGGCGACGATCGTCGCGCCGGCGGCGCGGAACAGCTGCGCGGCAATCGCGCCGGCGTTGCCGAAGCCCTGGATGGCGACGGTGGCGCCGTCGAGCGTCGTCAGCCCCGGCACGGCACCCTGCGCAATGGCGCGGCGGGTGACGAAGAGGCAACCGCGCGCGGTCGCTTCGTTGCGTCCGAGGGAGCCGCCGATGCCGATCGGCTTCCCGGTGACGACGGGAAGGTTGTTCTTGCCGGCGTGCATCATGTCGTACGTGTCGTAGATCCACGCCATCGTGTTCGCGTCGGTGTTGACGTCGGGCGCGGGGATGTCGGTGTGCGGCCCGATGGTGTCGCCGAGCTCCGCGATGAAGCGCCGCGTCAGCCGCCGCCGCTCGTTGTACGACATCTCTTTCGGATTGCAGACCACGCCGCCCTTGGCGCCGCCGAACGGGATGTCGGCGACGGAGCACTTCCACGTCATCCACGAGGCGAGCGCGCGCACTTCGTCGGCGCTGACGTCGGGGTGATAGCGGATGCCGCCCTTGCCCGGCCCGCGCACTTTCGAGTGCAGCGCGCGCCACGCTTTGAACATCTTGGTCGTGCCGTCGTCCATCTCGACGGGGAACTCGACGGTGGTCATGCGCATGGTGCGGCGAAGGTACTCGCGCAGTCCGTTCGGGAGGTTCGCGACGTATTCGGCCGCGGTGTCGAACTGCTGCTGGGCGATGCGGTAGGGGTTCAGCTCCTCGGGCGCGGTCTCGGCCGGAGCGGAGCTCTTTCTGGAATTGCCGCGGGCGACAGCCATCGGGTTTCTCCTCGACTTTTGAGTGGAAGGGCAAGATACCACTCGCCGCGGCTCACCGCCTGCGCCACACGGTTGCGACGGCCGAGCCGAGAAGCGCGCCGGCGGCGTCCGGAAGAAGATCGCGCAAGTGACAGCCGCCGGTGCCGGTCGCGCCTTCCTCGAGCTCGATCAGCACTCCCATCGCCATCGTCGCCAGCGCCGACCAAAGCATCGCGTGGCGCGCGCCGCGCAGTTGTCGCCACGTGAACAGGAAGAACAGGCCGAAGAGGACGATGTGCTTGTATTTCGTGAGCGCGAAGAGGGCGAGATCGATGCTGGGAATGCCGTCGCACGGCGGCGCGTGCAGACGAAAGCCGGTGCGCGCCGGGATCCAGACGAGACCGAGAAGGATGAAGATCAGGTACGCCCACCGCGCGCCGCGCAAGGCGAACACCGCGAGGATCAGCCAAAGAATGACTTCGATCGCGGTGAGCATGAGGTCAGTGGCCTACGACATCCAGTTCACGCCCGCTTCCTTGTTCCACTTCGTGGTCATCTTCTTCGACTGCGTCCAGAACTCGATCGAGCCGCGGCCGGTGATGTCGCCGACGCCGAACTTCGACTCGTTCCAGCCGCCGAAGCCGAACGGCTCGCGCGGCACCGGCACGCCGACGTTCACGCCGACCATGCCGGCGCTGGCGTTCTCCATGACGTACCGCGCCACGCCGCCGCTCTCGGTGAAGACGCTGGCGGCGTTGCCGTACGGCGAGCGGTGCTGCACGCGCACGGCCTCCTCGACGTCCTTCGCGCGGATGATGACCATGACCGGGCCGAACACTTCCTCCTGGGCGATGCGCATGTCGGGCGTGACGTAGTCGATCAGCGTCGGGCCGACGTAGTAGCCCTCTTCCTTGCCGGGCACGGTGTAGCCGCGCCCGTCGACGAGCACCTTCGCCCCGGCCTGCTCGGCCTCGGTGATGTATCCCTCGATCCGCTTCTTCGCCGCGGCGGAGATGACCGGGCCGATGTGCTGCCC
>Ga0134128_10012613_pt1 | contig 10073 bp, 6 predicted proteins | sample KB31754_FD_96462 | JGI IMG/M metagenome (GOLD analysis project Ga0134128, IMG submission 96462) | Terrestrial soil microbial communities with excess Nitrogen fertilizer from Kellogg Biological Station, Michigan, USA - KB3-175-4 | ecosystem: Environmental > Terrestrial > Soil > Unclassified ...
CCTGCGGTCGGCGATGTGCTGGATATACTGACGGCACAGGGCGGCGTTGAGCCCCAGAACCCCGTTTGGCACGCAGTCCTGGGCGTAGGCGGCCTCCAACTCCACGGCCTCGCGCACCCGCTCAACCATCCGCTGCTGGAAGGGCGCCGACCACAGATGGGGATTCTCGGCCTTAATCCCGTTGATCAGATCAATGCCGAAGTTGAGATGGATCGTCTCATCGCGCAGGATGTACTGAAACTGCTCCCCGATCCCGGTCAGGCGATTCTGGCGATGAAATGACAGAATCATCACGAATCCAGTGTAGAAGAAGATCCCTTCCATGATCACGTAGTAGCCGATCAGGTTCTCCAGAAATTGGCGAGCCCCCTCCGCCGTCTCGGTCGTAAAGGCGGGATCGAGCAATCCGGAGGTCAGTTCCATCTCCAGGGCATCCTTGCGGGCGATGGTCGGCACTGAATGGTACATGTCGAAGACCTGGCGCTGATCGAGACCCAGGCTCTCCACGATGTAGAGGAAGGCGTGGGTATGCACGGCCTCCTCGAAGGCTTGCCGAAGGAGATACTGCCGGCATTCAGGATTGGTGACGTGCTTGAAGATGGCGAGCACCAGGTTATTTCCTACCAGGCTCTCCGCCGTGGCGAAGAAGCCGAGGTTGCGGATAATCACCAGTCGTTCATCGGGGGTCAGCGCGGTGGAACGCCAGGTTTCGATGTCTCGGCCCATCGGAACCTCGGAGGGCATCCAGTGATTGGCGCAACCGTTCCGATAATGCTCCCAGGCCCAGTGGTAGCGCAGGGGCGCCAATTGGTTGACATCCACCTGCCGGCAATTGAGTAATTGCTTCATTGACACGCCTCGCAATCTTCCTTGATTGAGCAGATAGGGCCAGCGGTCGCCGTGGGGTCTAGTTCCAGAGCCCGTTCGACCTGGATGCCGCTGGACGGACTGGCGCTTCGCATCCACCGGGGCTGGATCCCCCAGCGATTGATGTCGAGCGTGGACTTTTCCACCTGAGTGGCTGCCCGAGTGCGGAGATAGTACGTCGTCTTGAGCCCGCTTTCCCAGGCTCGCCGGTAGGTCTCGTGGAGATCCCGGCCGGTGGGGTGGTCCAGGTAGAGGTTCAGTGATTGGCCCATGTCGATCCATTTCTGACGCCGGGAAGCGCAGGCGATCAGCCAGGAGGGCGCGATCTCGAAGGCGGTGCGATACCGGTCCTTGAGGTGGTCCGGAACGCGGTCGATGTCACGCAGCGAGCCATCATAGTACTTGAGGGCCGCGCGCATGTCCGCGTCCCACAGTCCTTCCGCCTTGAGGTCGCGGACAAGCGCGGCGTTGACCTGGGTAAACTCTCCCGATAAATTGCTCTTCACGTAGAGATTGGCGTAGGCCGGTTCAATGGAGGGCGATACGCCAACAATGGTTGAGATCGTAGCCGTGGGCGCGATGGCCATGATCTGGCTGTTTCGCATCCCATACGCCGCGAGGGCCTGGCGCGCCTCGTCCCAGGGCAGGGTTGAGCCGCGATCCATGTCCACCCTGATGCCGCGCTCGGATTCGAGGAGCGCGATCGTGTCAAGCGGGAGCAGCCCACGTTCCCACTTGGATCCGGCGTAGCTGGGATAACGTCCGCGTTCCCGCGCCAGATCCACCGAGGCTTGCAAGGCGTGGAAGGCGATTGCCTCCATGCTCCGGTCGGCAAAGGCCACCGCCTGGTCACTGGCATAGCTGTACCCCAGCGCGTACAGGGCGTCCTGGAAGCCCATCACCCCGAGACCGATTGGCCGGTGCCGTTGATTGGCGGTCTCCGCCTCTGGGGTGGGATAGAAATTGAGGTCGATGACGTTGTCCAGCATGCGCACGGCCGTCCTCACCGTGTCCGCGAGCAAACGCTGGTCGATCGCGCCGCCGGGGCTCAGGTGAGCGGCCAGGTTGATCGATCCCAGGTTGCAGACCGCCGTCTCATCCCTGGAGGTGTTCAGCAAGATCTCGGTGCAGAGATTGGCGCCATGGACCACCCCCGCGTGGTCCTGGGGAGAGCGGAGGTTGGCCGGATCCTTCCAGGTAAGCCAGGGATGGCCGGTCTCGAAAAGAGCGCTCAAGATCCGCCGCCACAGATCCAGGGCGGGCAAGCGCTTATGGTGGGGAAGCCGGCCGGCCGCGGCCTCCATCTCGTAATGGGCGTAGCGCCGGTCGAAGGCTGACCCGTAGAGATCGTGCAGATCCGGCACATCATCGGGACTGAACAGGGTCCACTCGCCCGCCGCCAACAGGCGCCGCATGAACAGATCCGGGATCCAGAGGGCGGTGTGCAAATCGTGGGTGCGTCGCCGATCGTCGCCGGTCGTTTTCCGCAGATCGAGAAATTCCTCCACATCCAGATGCCAGGGCTCCAGGTAGGCGCACACGGCGCCCTTCCGCTTCCCGCCCTGGTTCACCGCCACCGCTGAATCGCTCGCCACCTTGAGAAACGGGATAACTCCCTGACTGGCCCCATTCGTCCCCCGAATCGGAGCGCCAAGGGCACGAATATTGGTCCAATCGTTCCCCAGGCCGCCGCTCCATTTGGATAAAAGGGCATTGTCGCGGAGGCACTTGTAGATATCGCCCAGGTCGTCGGGCACCGTGGTCAGGAAGCACGACGACAGTTGGGGATGGCGGGTGCCGGCGTTAAACAGGGTGGGAGTAGCGGGAGTAAACAGGAACTGGGATATCAGGTGATAGAAGGCGATGGCGTGAGCCTCGCGGTCCCGCTCGCCGAGCGAGAGTCCCATGGCCACGCGCAGCCAAAACAACTGCGGCAATTCGAATCGGCGCCCTTGATCTTGCAGGAGATAGCGGTCATGGAGGGTCTGCAAGCCCATGATCGCGAACCGCAAGTCGCGCGCGGGCGCCAGCGCCGCCGCCATCTTGGTCAGGTCAAAGGTGGCGAGGGCAGGTTCAAGGAGGCCGGCGGCAATTCCCGTCTCCAGGTAAACCGGCAGATACGCCCGATACGCGGCCCCGGCGTCGCTCAAGGATACGGGCCGTCCCAGGGCCTCCCGATAGAGGGCGACGAGGAGGAGCCGGGCGGCCGCGAAGGCATAATCCGGCTCGATTTCCACCTGGGCGCGCGCCGCCAGATTAGCGGCGCGCACTACCTCGTCCTCTGGGATGCCAGGATAGAGCGTGCCAAGAGTAGCTTCCAGGAGCGCGGAGGGATCGGCGTTCAGGCCGTCGCACGCTTCCTGGATGGTTTGCCGGAGAGCAGCCACGTCCAGTGGGGCCGGCCGCCCCTCGCGCGTGACGACATGCGATGGTCTGGTGACCGCGGGATTGCTCGAACGCGGGGTGGTCTGGGCGAGAGCCATGGGACATCCTTTCCACGCTTCCATCGTGCCTGCCCGCCACCCGAGCGGGAACATGACGGAGACATGGCGCCCGCGACCCACCGCGTGGCGACATCCTCGATCACGCCCTCTCAAGCGAAGGGCAAGCCGTGATCGCGTCATAGATGGGCATTCGGACTTGGCCATGGGCCTTACCGCTGCGCGACAGTGCCGGATTTACACCGGACTTTCCCCATTATTTCAGCCGTGCCACGACGGCACGACTCCTATGACATACTACCTGTAGGTACCTACCTCGTAGAGAATACTATATCTTGGTATCGTAGTCCAGGGCGTTATGCACGCGGGCCTGATAGGCCATGTTAAAGGCGGCCGATCCAGATACCATCCTACCTGCTAGATTGCGCTAGGAAATGAACGACGAGGGAGCAGACCTCATGCCCAACGACGATGAGACACGGATAGCCCTGGTGACCGGCGCCAGCAGTGGGGTGGGGCGCGCGGCGGTCCTCGCTCTGGCCCAGGATGGCTTCGAGGTATATGCCGCCGCCCGCAGGGCGCCCCTGCTGGCCGAGTTGGCGGCGGAGTCTCCCCACATTCACGCCGCCCCGCTTGACGTGACCGATCGGGCGGCGGTGGATGCCCTGGCCGCCATCGTGCAAGAGCGGCATGGCAAGTTGGACCTGCTGGTATGCAACGCGGGGGTGAATGTCCCGCGGCGCCGCTTCGCCGAACTGAGCGTGGCGGATTGGCATCTGCTGATGGATACCAACGCCACCGCTACCTTTCATGCGATCCAGGGGTGCCTACTCCCATTGCGGGCAGCGGCCGGACTGGTGATCGTGGTGGCCTCGGTGTCGTCGCGCTGGCCCGATGCCTCGGGGCCAGCCTACCAGGCCAGCAAACGGGCCATGCTTGGCCTCGCGCACGCTGTGAGTCTGGAGGAGCAAGCCAACGGGATCCGGGTCAGCTCGATCCTCCCAGGCACGGTCGATACGCCGCTGCTGGACCGCCGGCCACGGCCGCCGTCCGCCGAGCAGCGCGCGCAGTCAATTGCCCCGGAGGACATTGGCGCCATCTGCGTCTTCCTGGCCAACCTCCCAGCCCGCGTCTGCGTCCCCGAGATCGTGGTCACCCCGAGCGCGCTGCAGCGGATCGGCGCCATGGGGTAGGGCAAGAGCGTGCCGGAGTTTTGTGCCGGCACGCTTGTAGGAGCGCGGGTCTTGAGACCCGCCTGGTTCGGTGACGGATCGTCATCTCGAGTAGCGCCGTGGTCGCCCACGGGCAGGCGTTCGCGCTCAGCGGGCCTGGCGACCCACGCTCCTAGCTCGTGGTCACCGCGCCGCCGGCCGAGCCCCCGCGGATCAGTTCAGCGCCGATCCGTTCCGCCTGTAGGCGACGTTGCTCCTGAAACTCGCCCCGTGCGCGGGTGACCCGACCCACCAGGTCGGGATCCGCTATCCGCGGATGGCCCCCTGTGAACGGCGGGGCCGGGTCATATTCGATCAGTAACTGAATCTCGCGCGCCACCGCTTCCCCGCGCAACTCCGCCGCCAGGACGAGGCCAAAGTCAATTCCGGCCGTGACGCCGCCTCCGGTAATCCGGCTACGGTCGATCACGACCCGCTCGTTTACCGGGATAGCCCCCAGAGGGATCAAGAGGTCCAGCGAGAGCCAATGCGTGGTCGCGCGGTATCCCCGGAGGAGTCCGGCCGCCCCCAGAAGGAGGGCGCCGGTACAGACGGCGGTGACGTAGCGGGCTGCCGGTCCGCGTTCCTGGAGAAAGTGGATCAGAGGCGCATGTTCCATCATCGCCAACTGTCCCGGCCCGCCGGGGACGCAGAGCACGTCCAGGGGCGGCGCCGAGTCAAACGTGGTATCGGCGACGATGGCCAGCCCTTTCTCCGAGGCGATGGCCCCCGCGGTCTCGGCAATCAGGTGTACGTCGGTTTCCGGCAGACGGGAGAATACCTCATAGGGGCCGGAAAGGTCGAGTTGCGTGAAGCCGGGATAGAGAACGAGTCCGATGGAGAGTGGCTTCGTGGGATCGGGTTGCATGGCAAACCTTCAGCGCTCAACTAAACTTCGCGTGAGCGCGACGATGGTCACGAAACGCTGGAACAGGGTGAGCGTATTGGTGTCTTCCAGCACGACTTGCCGCGTGCCTTTGCGGGTGACGCCGCTGATCCAGGCTGCCATGGCCGCCATGTCGGCGGTGAGAAAGGTCAATTCCAGTTCGGTGGGCTGGGCGAAGCGCGGCGCCCCCATGGCGCCGATCCGCTCGACAGCCCGCCTGGCGCCTACGTGGATGCGGGCACAGGCCTCCTCCGGATGGAGGTTATGGGCGGCGAATCGGCTGATCGACTGCTTGACCACCACCCGCTCACCGAGTGGGGCGATACCCTCCGCCTCCGCCGCCGTCGCTTCATCGCCGCTTACCAGGGCAATTGGTACGCCAAAGTGGGCGGCCACCAGGGCGTTGAGACCCGATTCGCCCACGATCTGGCCGTCCAGTCGGGCTTCCCAGATGGCGCCCGGATTGTAGCTGTGCGAGAGGATAGCCGGATCGGCGCCAATCGATCCGTGATAGCCAAGGAAGAAAATGGCCTGGGCCGAGGCGTCCAGGCCCTCCATCATGTAGAGCGGCTTGTGGCGGCCGCTGATCAGGTCCGCGCGCCCGTGTAGCTCGCGCGGGGTGAGATTCCGCATCCCGGCATGGGAGTCGTTCACCACGAACTCGGTGGCCCCTCCTTCCATGGCCCCGTCGATGGCAGCGTTTACCTCATCCATCAGCAGGCCGCGCCCGTACTGATACTCCGGTCCGTCGCCCAGGACCTGGGCCCAATCCACGATCCCGCTCACCCCCTCGAAATCGGTGGATATGTACACCTTCATGGCTTCCCTTTCGCCTTTTAACCAATGGTACATGGAAATCGGGCGGTGTAGCCGTTCGTGCCGGCATTTGGGCAACCTTACCCTGAGAGCGCAAGACCCCACCTGGGAGCGCGGAGCCCCTTCGAGCGCGAGACACCCGCACGCGGGTACCCGGCTCGCACTGGCGCGCCAGCGCCAGCGACGACGTACCTGCTTCCCAGGGAGCCCATGTCTCCCGGCCGGGCCGTCTGGCGGAGATGCCAACGAGGGCGAGCAAGATGCTCGCGCTCCCAGCCGGGGCTCTCGCCGACTATCATCGCGGTCCAACAGCGATCATAAAACTCCAGGGCGCCGTACTCTAGTTTGACAGGCCGGCCCTGTCTGCTGTTATATAACACCATCACAGTAGACGTAGGGAAGGGTTTCGGGCGGATGTGGCGCATTCGGATCGACCGTACGTTGCCGATCTCGATCTCGGCCCAACTGAAAGGTCAGATCGAGTTCGGCATCATGTCCGGCGCGATCCAGCCGGGCGTCCGCCTCCCTTCGGTCCGCGAATTGGCGGCCGGGGAGGGGATCGCGCACGTCACCGTGAGCCATGTCTATCGTGAGTTGACCCGTGAGGGGCTGATCCGAGTGCGGCCGGGGCATGGCACCTTCGTGGCCGGAGAGGGCTCCGGGAATCGCACCGATCTGACGATCCTGCAGCGGCTGGTGGACGGAATGGTCGGCCAGGCAATGGCGCAGGGTTTTACCCCGGCCCAGATCAACCGTATGTTGGCCGCGCGGCTGGCGACCGGACACCGGCGCCGGCCCCGGATCGCCATGGTTGGCCTGTTTAGCCGCGCCACCCAGGTCTACGCCCACGACCTGGCGGAGGGACTGGCCGACCTTGGGGCGGAGGTCTTCCCCTGTACCCTGGAGGCGCTGAAGACCGGCGACATCGATCTGAGCGAACGGGTGGCGCGGGCCGACGTGGTATGTACGATGGCCACCAAGGTCCGGGAAGTGCAAGCGTTGCTCGGCCCCTACCATCCGCCCGTGCTCCGGCTCTCGTTCGTGGCCCATCCGGAGACCGTGGCCAGATTGGGTGCGTTGCCGCGCGCGGCGCGATTGGGAATCATCAGTACCTTTGCCGAATTCGTTCCGACCATGCTGGCGGGGATTCGAGAATACTCGGGCTATCCTGGTACTCCCCTGTGCGCGGTGCTGGACGACCCGGCGCTGGCGAGCAGCGTGGTCACCCACGCCGAGGTTTTGGTGTATGCCAGTGGGAGCGAGGCGGTACTGGCCGATCTCCCGGCAACCACCCTGGCGATTGAATATCTACACACCCCCGAGCGATCCAGTATCGAGCCCGTGCGGGCTTTGCTCGATCGGCTATTCTCCACTGATAGCCTACAGGGAAGGGAGGTGCTCGCGCGCTGAATCGGCGAGGCAGACGCTTCGCCCCAGACCAGGTTTCGCCTTGTTTCTCTCTAGCGAACGGAGCACCGATCCGATGGCCCTTTTCAGTCGTTTTTCCACTCCTCGGCGGCTGCTCGCCGCCGCCATGCTGGCGCCCATGGCCTTCGGGGGCATCGCCTCGTCCAGTCACCTGGTGAGTGCCGCCTCCGGTTCCACGAACGCCAATACGCTGACCATTGGTTGGAACATCGAAACCAAGACTCTGGATCCTGCTGGTAACTCGCAGAATCCTGATATCTGGGTGCAGGTCAACATCTTCGACCGGCTCCTCCAGGTCAGCACGGACGGCAAATCGTTGCAGCCGGATCTGGCGACCAGTTGGAACATCAGCAAGGATGGCAAGACCTATACCTTCCACCTCCGGCCCAACATTACCTTCCAGGACGGCAGCAAGGTTACCGCCTCGGATGTCGCGTTCGATATTATGCGGGCCGCCAAGCCGGCGGCAGCCTGGAGCTGGACCCTCACCGAGGTGAACAACGTCCAGGCGCCCGATCCGAACACGGTAGTCGTTCACCTCAAGTACCCCTGGAGCCCCTTCCTGTCCGATGTTTCCCTGTTCGACACCGGCATCTACCCCGAGGCGTACTTCAAGAAGGTTGGGGCCAGCGGCATGGCCAAGAACCCGGTAGGCTCCGGGCCCTATATGTTTGACTCCTGGGTCCGCGGCCAATATGTGCGCCTGAAGAAGGATCCCACCTATTGGAATGCCGCTAAGTACCCCATGCAATACGTGGAGTACGAACTGATCCCGAACGACACTACCCGCCTGCTCAACGTGGAGTCGGGTCAGTTGGATGTCGATAATCTGCTGGCCGATAACCTGATTCCTCAGGTCCAGCACAGCTCTACCGCTCAGGTGCAGATCAACCCCTCCACGGAGACCAACTACCTGACCTTCAACACCAAGGTCAAGCCGTTTCAAGATGTCAAGGTACGCGAGGCGATAAGCTACGCGATCAACCGCGCCGCGATCATCAAGGCAGTGCTCCAGGGTCACGGTACTCCCGCCAACTCTTTCATGCCGGCCGGCGCGATCGATTACAACCCCGCGAACCCAGGACCGTCCTATAATCCCGCGCTGGCCAAGAAGCTGCTCTCGCAGTCATCGGTGCCTCACGGCTTTACCATGGACATGCAGACCCAGGCCGGATTGCTCACCGACCAGCAGACCGGAGTGCTTGTTCAGTCCGAGTTGAAGGCGATTGGCATCACGGTCAACCTTCAGCCGACCGACCCCACCACCCTATTCAATAACCAGCAAGTCGGGAAGTACACCTTCACGACTAACCTCTGGACCAACGATATTCCCGACCCCGACGAGTTGGTTTCCTTCGCCGCGGGTGACCACAGCAGTTCCTACAACTTCTTCACCTGGTACAAAAACCCAATGCTCGCCGGCCTGGCCAATCAGGCGGAGCACGAAACGGATGCGGCCACGCGGAAGAACCTGTACTACCAGATCCAAAAGATCTGGGCGCAAGACCAATGGTTTATCGCCATGTATTACAATCCCTTCGTCAACGCGGCGAATAACCATGTACATGGCTTCTCCGAGAATCCGCTCGGATACTTCAATCTCCAGGGCGTAACCAAGTCGTAGAGTCGTAGGTTGATCCCCCGACTGTGGTCGGGTGGTAGCGCCAGGCCGACTGCGGTCGGGGGGATCAACCTATGTCGGCTGGAAAAGCAACAGGTGAGTGAAGGGCGGGCTGGAATAGCCCGCCGTTCACCAGGAATGAGGCAGGCCCGTAATGACCGACGAAGCCGTCATCTTCCCCGCCTCCGGGCACCGGCGCCAGGGGCTCTTGAGCTTCGACCATCCCTTGCTGGCGGACGATCGCTGGCCGTATGTCACGATCAGCGGGGCCCACGATGGACCAACCCTGTGCCTGACCGCCGGGATCCATGGGGCGGAATACCCGCCTATCGACGCGGTCATCCGATTCACGCGGGATCTTGATCCGGCCCGGCTCCGCGGGCGCGTGCTGGCCATGCCGGTGGTAAACCTGCCCGCCTTTCATGCCAGGACACCGTTTCTCTGCCCCAGGGACGGCAAGAACCTCAATCGGGTGTTTCCCGGCGACCCGTCCGGCACCTATAGCCAGGCCCTCGCCCACCAGCTGGTGGAGGGCCTGTACCGGCAATCCGATGCCTTGCTGGATCTCCACTGCGGAGACATGGTGGAGGATCTGGCCCCGTTCAGCATTATCCACCAGGTCGGGCAACCGGAGACGGACCGGAAATCGATGGATCTGGCTCTTGCCTATGGGCTCCCCCATCTGATCCCCGTGGTCGACTCCGGCGGCCTTACCGGCACCCCGATCAACGCCGCCGCCCGGATCGGCGTGCCGGGAGTGGTCCCCGAGGTTGGGGGGATTGGCCAACTCCAGCGCGAGGCCG
>Ga0134128_10012614_pt1 | contig 10072 bp, 13 predicted proteins | sample KB31754_FD_96462 | JGI IMG/M metagenome (GOLD analysis project Ga0134128, IMG submission 96462) | Terrestrial soil microbial communities with excess Nitrogen fertilizer from Kellogg Biological Station, Michigan, USA - KB3-175-4 | ecosystem: Environmental > Terrestrial > Soil > Unclassified ...
AGAAGAATTCATAATTTGGTTTTTGTCCCTTCATTTAAAACAGCAGAACGGATAACAAAAGAACTTATCAAAAGGGGATGTAATTTGTCTTCGGATGGCAGGCCAATTATTGGCATGTCTTCAAAGCAGTTGCTCGAGTTGATCCTGGAGATTGATGAACGTTCACTATTAATTCCAGCTCATGTGTGGACACCATGGTTTGGGATATATGGACAACTTTCGGGATTTCAGTCGTTAGATGAAGCCTTTGAAGAAATGAGTCCGTATGTCTATGGCGTTGAGACAGGGCTTTCTTCTGATCCTGAAATGAATTGGCAGGTGAAAGAACTGTCTACTCGTTCAATTTTATCTTTTTCTGACGCACATTCTCTGCCAAAAATGGGAAGGGAGGCAACGGTTTTTCAGCTAGAAAGTTTGTCCTACGAAAATATCAGAAGAGCAATTATGAGGCCAAGTCTGTATGCTGGGGAAAAAGATTCTTCACCTTCAGATGAGAATGACAATAAAGTCCTTTATACCATTGAATTTTATCCAGAAGAGGGGAAATACCACTATTCAGGACATAGAAAATGTCATGTTGTGCTGACTCCTGAAGAGCAGCAACAAGCTAAGGGGATTTGTCCGGTGTGTCATAGAAAATTGACTGATGGAGTGATGAGAAGAGTTGAGGAGCTGTCTTCAGAAAAGAGAAGAGGAGAGCATGTAGCCAATGGTCAAAAAATAGTTTGGACACATGACCCAAAAAAGATACATCCGCCATTTGTAAAGATGGTTCCTCTCCAGGAGATTATCGCCGAAGCATTAGGCAGGCCTGTAACAAGTCCTCGCGTCAAGGTTTTGTTTGAAAATCTTTGTGGAAACAGTAGGTCTGAATTTTCTCTTTTGCTTACAACCCCTCTTTCGGTGACAGAAAAAACACTTCGTGCTCTCACAACAGATGCGTTTGCTCGCAGAATTACCGAAGGCATAGAAAAAGTCCGGGCAGAGCAGATTGTGATAAAACCTGGCTATGACGGTATCTATGGAACAGTCAAAATTTGGCCCGAAGGACAAGACAGGGCAAAAGATACGGATGCAGATGGCCAACAAATGGGACTGGAATTAGCATGAATTTTGCTTTGATAAAACTACCTGTGAGTACCCACATTGACTTTTCCTTTTTGCCTCTGATAGTCTGAATAGAGTAGCAAAAAAGACTACACGCTACTGATTGGAGGTGAATTTTATGGCAAAACAAACAACAACCTGGCAAGAAAAATTTGAAGATTTTTTTGTAAAGCTGCCATCCCTTCCGAAGAATTGGCAACAAGTTCTTGTAAAAATTACCCCATTTTTCGCATTAATATTCGGTATTTTGGGAGTTTTGGGTGGACTTGCAGGGCTTGGAATATTTTCTGTTTTCTCTCCATTTTTGATGGGGACAGGAATGAATAGTGTTGGAGGAACGTTCTTAGGTATGCTGGCTGCAGTCGTTGCATCAGCATTGCTTTTGGCGGCATTTCCAGGAACCAGAATGAAAAAAATGCAAGGATGGAATATGCTTTTTTGGAGTGAAGTCGCAAGTCTTCTCTCAGCATTTCTGTCGTATTCTTTCGTTGGAGGAATGATCGGAGCATTTATAGGATTTTACATTTTATACCAAATCAAGCCTTATTATAAATAATGGCTCTCAAAAAAGAGTATTTCAGTAAGTGGAGTACTCTTTTTTTGTGGAAGCTTCACAGCTTGTAATACAACACACAGAAACTCTTTACAGATGGAGTATAATAACAACAGATGAAACTGATTATTGGCCTTGGCAATCCGGGAAGTGAGTACGAAAAGACAAGACACAATATTGGTTTTATGCTTGCTGAGCATTTCCTCAAAGACTTCGAGACAGAAAGAGATACCGTCTGGGATAATAGTAAAAAATTCAAAGCAGATATAGCAGAAATAGATTGGAATTCTAAAAATGGGCATGTAGAAAAAGTAATTTTGGCAAAGCCCAAAACCTACATGAACAACTCTGGTATGGCAGTAGGCCTGCTTGCTCGCTATTATAACGTTGCCCCAAAAGATATTTGGATTTTGCATGACGATATTGATTTGCGGCTAGGTTCGCTCCGCATCCGTCAAGGAGGGGGATCTGGAGGACATAGAGGTATTGAGTCTCTTCTGACTATTTTCCCGAATGGTGACTTTTGGCGATTTCGCTTGGGTATTGGGAGGCCAGAGGAAACAGCAGACACCAAGGGAGTCGATACATTCGTTTTGGGAGCGTTTGATCATCAAGAACATGCAAAGATCCGCGAACTCTTGTCTCATGCCTCCAAAGCCCTTCAAATGGCTCTAGAAGATGGTCTAGAAGCCTCTATGAATAAGTTTAATACGAAATAATTTTTTTCCTCTTTTGCACGTTTCCTCTTGTATAAGTTTTATGGCTGTAGTACAAATAGGTTGATTATGGCTGGGCCAGAGAGACTGACAGGAGATCCTCGAAAAATAATTCCTCCCTTATTACAACAGGGCAGAAGACTTAGAGGTCGTTTCCCGAGAGCTTTACTAAGACTAGTTAATGTGGATACAAAGGAATTTTCGGGAGTGAGAGTGATTCGAAGGATGGGGGGGCAGGAAGAAGAACTTGGCCTGTGGGGGTTTGATAGAATGGATGGCGAGGATGTAAAGATTACCCGACATGAAAGAGATTCTGTTGTTAGAATGGCTGGAAGTGTGGTGAGACCATTTTGGGACAAATTAGAAAAAACTGAATCCTAAGTTCAAGAAGTCCTTTTTCTTCTGCTATACTAGTCTCATGCAATCCATCAAACAAGTCCTACAAAAATTCAATCCAACAGAGGATAAATATGTGAGCCGGGAATTCCAAACTTTTGGCGTCCATTTGTCAGAAGTTCTGGATGATTACAAGCATAAATCCCTTTATATTAAGATGTCCAAAGATATTCCTCGGGCAATACTTGAGAAAGCACTGAGTTTTGTTATAGATAGCACTGCCAAGAATAAGGGAGCACTTTTTATGTGGAAAGTACAGCAAATAAAAAAGGATATGAAGATGAAGAAAGTGCCAGTGCCAAAAGAAACTCCTACAGTAGTCCAAGAACCTCTTTTATGAAGCAAAGTCTCTACGCCTTATCATTTCTTCTTTCCATAGGCCTTATCTATCTTGCCTTTGTTTTTCATGGACAACTCGGTCAATTCCATTCGTGGGGGATTTTTGGAATCTTTCTGATCAATCTTTTCGGTTCAGCCACTCTTTTTGTACCTGCTCCTGCTATTGCCACGGTGATTGCAGGGGGAGCAGTGTATTCGCCATTACTTGTAGCTCCTGCAGCAGCAATCGGAGCCTCTCTGGGAGATTCATTGGGTTTCTTTCTGGGAAATTCAGGCACGCATTTGGTTGTGAAAAAAGGCGAAGCCTATTGGTACAACTTACTTAAGAAAAATTTTAAAAAGTTTGGTGGACTCATTATTTTTCTTTTTGCTTTTATTCCAAACCCCTTTTTTGATGGAATAGGAATTTTGGCTGGAGTTTCTGGGTATTCATTTGTGCGTTTTTTTACCATTATGTTGTTGGGAAGGCTGGCACGTGATATACTGCTGGCATCGCTTGGAGCAAGATTATGAAAATACTGCATGCACTTGTTTTTGGATTTGTTCAGGGAGTAGGGTATAGAAAATTTGTCAAACAACAAGCCACGAAATTGGGACTGACTGGATGGGTACGTAACCTTCCTGAAGGAACAGTCGAATTTGAAGTCTGTGGAGACGAAGACAGAATAGAAGATTTACTGGCATCCTGCCGTCGTGGTCCATTTTTAGCACAAGTCAAAACGATTGAAACAGATTGGCAAGAAAAAGATTTTCCCTACACTGAATTTATCCTCAGGCATGATGTAGACTGAAAATAACTACACAACATGGTTCTAGAGGCTCGTATACGAATTTTTTTTGACTTTTCTAGTTCGCTCATCAGGGGTGTACAAGAGAGATTTATAAGAAGCTATCTCCTTCTTTTTAGACAACCATTTTCTGCTAGCTCAAATGTAAAAGTAAAAAAATTGTATCCTTCGCCTCCTGAGTTTATTTCCAAAGGAATGGCGAATTTAATGACAGGATTTCTATTAGTGGACGTGGAGAGTAGCGTGCGCATCTTCTTTACCATTTTTTGCAAAATAAGGAGCAAGATAAGAAGCAAGAAGCGTGGCAATTGGCACTGCCAGCATAAGTCCCATACTTCCTGCCACTGTTCGGACAATTTCTTCAGAAATCTGCTGATTATTAATCATCACCCATAAAGGCAAGTGCTGCGGATTGACTAAGATAAAAATAAAAATGGGGAGGGAAGTGCCTGCATAAGCCAGGACCAATGTGTTGACAAGAGATACAATGTGTTCTCTCCCAATGGTAATGCCATGCTGGATAAGGTGCCAGAAGGTTTGAGTAGGATTGGCCCGAAAGACAGCAAATACAGCCGAAACTTGAGTCGTGGTAACATCATTGAGTGCTCCTAATGTGCCGATAATAATGCCCCCTAAAAGAAGTCCTTGGGGATTGATTGCCTGCCCTGGAGCCAGTTCGAGCAAGTAACTGTCTTCTGTCCCAAGACCAATAAGATGGGCAAAATCAACTGACAGCACAGCAAAAAAGTACGTTGCCAATAGCGCCAAAAAAGTTGAGGCAACAGCAATTGCGGTTTGCTTTGAGAACCCATGAGCAACAAACGTAGTAATAAAAAGAATCAGAAATGACCCAATAACACTTACAGTGAGAGGATCTGCCTGATTGTAGAGCATTTGCGGCAGAATGTAGCCAATAATAATTGCAAGACTAATGCAAAGGCCAAAGATTGCCCCAATGCCCTTTTTGCCTGCGATAAGCATGGTAAATGCAAAGAAAATCAGTGCCAAAAGAATAAGGCTCGGAATACGATCCGTGTCATTAATCGTATATTGCGAATTGCCATTGCCCACTGCCTTATCAATAACAACTGTCTGACCCTGAGAAAAACTTGCCACTTTAGAAATCCGGGCATCATTTTGTTGGGTAATGGTGATAATTTTTCCGCGATCATTCCCATCTAAAATCTGAATTTGCATAGTTTGGGCAACTTCTGTATACCCTCCGTCACCAACAGTGGTTGTTTGTCCCAGAATCTTCAGAATTTTTCCCTGCATAAAAGTATCCTGACTTTGCGTGATGCTTGGAGTAGGGGTTTGGGCATAGCTATGACCAAAAACAGATGTAAATACAAAGAGAACAAAAAAGATAAAGAGAAATTTTTTCATACGTAACGAGAGCAGGAATAGCCTTAGTATACCACAGAGAGAGGGGAGCTTATTTGATTTTACAATATACCCCGTCTCGTAATTTTTTTATCATGTACCAGCTTGAGATAATCAAAAGTACCAGTGACAGAAGATGAATTTCCAGCCCATGAAAGGGGAGAAATGAAAGTGATGCAGAAAGTCCCAGAAGAGACAATACGGAAAGACCGCATGACGCGCAGCCGCTTGAAACAAGGCCAATAATGGTTGCTCCGCCAACTGAGAAGCCTATTTTCCCCTGATGTTCCAAAAGGTACAGTGTTTTGATGAGAAGCGTGAGATTGATGCCGACAAAAAGGCCACTTAAAAGCGTAATAATCGTATCAACAGGAGAAAATGCAGTAAAAATACCAAGGCTTAAAAAGAAAAGGACCTGGGACTTATAAAAAAGAGGGAAAGATCCCAGGAGTGTATCACCCACAAACCGTCCGTTACTAAGGAAAACAGTCAAGAGAATGTAGAGAAGAAAGATAAAAAGTATCATCAAGAGGGAAGAAAGGGTGAAAAGTTCTTTCTTTGTGACAGAAAAGAGTGAGGGTATTTTGACCATAATTCTAGTATAGCAACTTTTGATGGGCTTGGGATAATTTGAGAGGTATTATTTACCAGCTAATGCTTGATCGATTGCGGTTTGGAAAGCACTATATGGTTGAGCTCCGACTACTGGAACGCCGTTAATAAAGACTGTTGGTGTTCCATTGACTCCTGCTTTTTGTCCGTCTGACAGATCTGTTGCTGCATCTTTTGCAAATTGATTTGAATCCATGCAGTTATTAAATTTGGTAGTATCAAGCCCCATGGTTGCGGCGAACCCTTCAAGATTGGCTTTTGAGAATGCTCCTGAATTCTCCTGACCTTGATGAGTATAGAGATAATCATGATAGTCCCAGAATTTTCCTTGGTCGTTAGCACATCTAGCTGCATTTGCTGCATCAGTTGATTCTTGTCCTAAGAATGGATAATCTCTCCATGCAAAGGCGATCTTTCCGGTATCAACATAATCTTTTTTCAGTTGTGGCCAGACTGTTTGGAACCATTGTTCACAGAATGGACATTGAAAGTCAGCAAATTCAACGACTTGTACTTTTGCATTTGCATTCCCCAAAACAGGAAGATTACCCATACTCATATCAACTTTTGCACCAGGAGTAACTGCTGCTTGCTGTTGGGAGCCTGCTGTAGTGCCGGCAGCTGGTGCTGTAGCGCCGCCTTCAAGATACTGTACTTTGGTGTAGAGCATGCCGATAAGGAATGTTGCAATGAGGAGCAAAACCATCAAAACTGGTGTCCAAGATGTTGGCATAGGAAGGCGGGATATTTTTGGAAGTCTCAGGGTAAATTGTCTTGATGATACTTCAGCTGGGAGTGCTGCTTCTGGGGCTTTTTTTGCGTGGGTAGATTTTTTTAATGCCATAAGTATGGAGTGAGTATACGGACTTTTTTTAGGTCTTGTCAAGTTGGAAAAACATGCAGAAGAGGACAAGGTTTATAATTTTTCTAATCAATGTTTTAAAGAGGGTAGAAGGAATAGAATTTCTTTTCCCTTGCCTCATTTTCCTCAAAGTTCTATAATCACCATAGCCGTATCCAATACTATCTATGGAAGAAACATCACCGCAATCAACTCCTGACACCCAAACCCCACTTCCGGCAATTCCTCTTGTTTCACCTTTTTCCCGTCCTGCAGAGTCGATTATTCGTGTCTTTGAAAAAAAGGAAACTCCCAATCATGAGTCCAAAATCACGGTCAATCGGTTTGTCTCAGAAATTGCCTCTTGGTATGAAAAACTCCGTAATGCTATGGATTATCGGGATGAGGAAGTTGTTCTTCGTGCATCAATCGAGCGAATTCTAAAAAGACGGATTGGTATGAAAGGAACAGGGAAAACCGTTGCGGATGCTCTGCTTCGTGAACTTGTTTGGGCACATTATTTCCCCAATGGGGAAATTCCTGAAAGTAATATAGAGAAAGTTGCGCACATTATTGACTTGTATTTACGGTGGAGAAAAGGAGTCAAGTCTCGCTATATTATGCGGGACCATGTCCTGAATGAATGGATGTATCAGCTGATGTCTTCTCATCTCGCCAGGTTTCTTCGTCCTCAGGTAAAGAAAAATACCATGGCTAGTTTTATGTATTATGTCATGAAAGATTCAGTGAAAATTAGTGATGACTCTGAAGAAAGAAGGAACATTCAGATCTTTTTGGCAGTCAGGAGAGCTTATACCAAAGATGATGTAGCATTTTTGCGGTTTGCACTTTTTGAGCAGATCTTTGGAAGGCTTACTGATGCGAATATGGAACATGCAGTCCACGGCTTTAAAAAAGGGTATCAAGAAATTAAATCCCAGCTTTCCTACAAACTCAAAGAAAAAATCTATCAATATGTCAAAAAGCAGGCTCCGGTTTTTATTGTTTTAGAAGATGTTTTGTCATTAAAGAAAGGGAAAATACAAGAAACCTTCCAGAATGAAGAGGACTTCAAGAAAATCGTTTTTGATGCCTGTGAAAAAAGGTATAAAAGTATCTCTGCAAAAGTGAGGCTAGCTATCGTGAAAAGTGTTGTTTTCCTCTTGGTCACCAAGGCAATTTTCGCGCTCAGCATTGAGGGTTCTTACGATCAATTAGTGTATGGCACTGTCCAATGGGGGGCAATTGGGCTCAACATTGGTATTCCACCCATCCTTTTAGTGATTGTCAGTCTGTTTATTACTCAGCCAAAGGAAGACAATTCCCAGCGTATTTTGGATAAAATTCATACGGTTTTGATAGAAGAGGAGCCCAAGATTACCCACACCTTTGTTGTTGCCAACAAAACCAAGAAAACCCCCCTCCATTATGTTTTTACAGGGCTTTGGATGTTCGCGTTCTTCCTGAGTTTTGGCACGATGGTTGATATTCTCACCCGAATGCATATGAATCCAGTAAGTCAGGTAGTATTCCTCTTCTTTATTGCAGTCGTTTCATTCTTGTCCTATGGCATTAACTCTACAGCCCATCAATATATGGTTGACCCAAAGCCTGGCATGTTTACTCCTTTTATTGACTTTCTTTTTATCCCTATTGTGCGGGTAGGAAGGTGGTTTACTGACGGGATTTCTTCAATTAATGTGATTGTTTTTCTTTTTGATTATGTGATTGAAATTCCCTTTAAAGGTATTTTTGGCTTTTTTGACCAGCTTTTCTGGTACCTCCACACTAAAAGGGAAGAGCTAGAGTAATTTCTCTGGCGTCATTGCGATGGTGACGAAGTCTAACCAGAAGCAATCTCTTTGTCATTGTTGCTCGCTGCTTCGCGACCCTTCAGGGAAGGTAGTCCTGAGTCAGGAGGCAAGCGAGTACCCTTGGGGTATGTCCAGAGTTTTCATTTTTTTGTACTTTTGCCCGCCAAAAGGTACCAAAAGCTCTTGCCATGCGGCTCGTGCTTTCGGATTTCACTTGTGCTGATCGGGTGATTTCACCCCTTCCTCGACAAGTATGCCAGGAATCCCCCTGATAGCACTGCGTTCACACTCATGCACTTACCGGCAGAATGGCAAATAGAGGCTGCATTATTAGCAGGGTACTTCCCAAAAATTCAGTACTTGCACAAAAAACAGGGAAGGGTGTAGGATAAATAGTACCTTCTATGGCAGATGTAACAGACACAACATTTCAACAACAAGTCCTTGATTCCAAAACTCCTGTTTTGGTAGATTTCTGGGCACCTTGGTGTGGTCCATGCAAAATTGTTGGGCCAATTGTTGAAGAGCTTATTAAAGACTACGATGGGAAAGTTCAGCTAGCAAAAGTAAATGTGGATGAAAACCCAGACGTTTCAGGACAATTTGGGATTATGAGTATCCCAACTCTCATGGTTTTTAAAAATGGCCAGCCAGTCAAATCCACAATTGGCGCACAAGGGAAAGAAGCCCTCAAAAAAATGGTTGATGAAGCCCTCAATGCTTAAAATTGTAAAATTTTTTCTTTTTAACGTTCAACAGGTTTACCAGCTACACTCGTTAACCGCCCTTCACTATCGTACCTTTCAAGACCATTAGGACCTAATTTGACATCTCGAAGAGAATATCTTCCGCGATCTATTGTTGGCCTTTCAGTTGGGTCTCTGTGGATTACTCCATATTCCTTGTGAGAGCGGCGACAATTACCTGCACCATCTCCAAATATAAATATTTTTGCCATACATTTTCACCTCCATTTCAAGATATGATCGCTATTATACTCCGATGCTATAAGAATGTCGATGCATCATGGATGCATATCTATAACTTTTCTCTTGCGAGCTCTTGACGACTTTGCTAGTATAGAAAGACGATTATGGAAGATATGTATGACGTTATTATTGTTGGATCTGGTCCTTCAGGACTCACCGCTGCAATTTACACAACCCGAGCTTCTCTTAAGACAGTAGTTATTAGTGGAGTGAAATGGGGAGGACAACTGCAACTCACCACAGAAGTAGAGAATTTTCCAGGGTTTCCCGAAGGCATTCAAGGCCCAGAGCTGATGATGGCTATGCGTAAGCAAGCTGAGAGGTTTGGAACAGTCTTTGTTGATGATGATATGGCTCCAACAGATTTTAGTACTATGTCGGGTGGACCTTTTATTATCAGTGCAGGAGGAAAAGAATACCAGGGGAAAGTCTTACTCATTGCAACAGGTGCTGATGCCAAACAATTGGGAGCACCAGGAGAAAAAGAGTTAACAGGTCATGGCATTTCTTACTGTGCAACCTGTGACGGCGCAT
>Ga0134128_10012615_pt1 | contig 10072 bp, 10 predicted proteins | sample KB31754_FD_96462 | JGI IMG/M metagenome (GOLD analysis project Ga0134128, IMG submission 96462) | Terrestrial soil microbial communities with excess Nitrogen fertilizer from Kellogg Biological Station, Michigan, USA - KB3-175-4 | ecosystem: Environmental > Terrestrial > Soil > Unclassified ...
ATCGAGATGATCCGCAGGTCCTGTTCGGCCAGCGGCTGGCTGGCATCGACCAGCACGACCGCGACCTCGGCGCGCTCCAGCGCCCGCTCGGTGCGCAGGGCCGCGAAGTAGTCGGCGCCCTGGATGTGGCTGACCCGCCGCCTGATCCCGGCAGTGTCGACGAACCGCCAGGTCTTGCCGCCGAGCTCGATCAGTTCGTCCACGGGGTCGCGGGTCGTGCCCGCTATCGCGTCGACCAGCACCCGGTCCTCGCCCGCCAGCTTGTTCAGCAGGCTGGATTTCCCGACATTGGGCCGGCCGATCAGGGCAACCCGGCGCGGGCCGGTTTGCGGGCCGAGGCGCTCGCCCGGAGTGGGCGGCAGTGCGTCCAGGATCACGTCGAGCAGGTCGCCGCTCCCCCGGCCGTGCAGTGCGCTGACCGGGTAGGGCTCGCCTAGCCCGAGTGACCAGAGCGAATGAGCGCCGGATTCGGCCGGCGCGTCGTCGACCTTGTTGGCCGCCAGCACGACCGGCTTCTTCGAACGGCGCAGCACGGCCGCGACGGCGGCGTCGGCGTCGGTGACTCCGACCACGGCGTCGGTGACGAACAGCACGGCGTCGGCGGCGTCCACCGCGACCCTGGCCTGGGCCGCGACCTTGGCGGCGAGCTGGCCCGAGCCTTCCACCGAGGGTTCCCAGCCGCCGGTGTCGACCAGCGTGAACGCCCGGCCACGCCAGGTCGCGTCGTAGGCGACCCGGTCCCTGGTGACACCCGGGGTGTCCTCGACCACGGCCTGGCGGCTGCCCAGGATGCGGTTGACCAGGGTCGACTTGCCGACGTTGGGGCGGCCGACGACGGCGAGTACCGGGGCCGGCCCTTGGGCGTCGTCAGCGGCTCCGCCGCCCTCGGCTTCGCCGCCCTCGGCCTCGCCGTCTTCGGCCTCGACCCAGGCGGACTCGTCTGGGTCGAGGGCCGATCCGGCCGGCGCGGTCTTTCCTGAGTTGCTCATTGCGTTGCCCGATTCGATCTGGCCAGGCTGACGATCCGTGCGATGACCTCGGCCAGGCCTAGCTCGGTGGCATCGATCTCGACCGCGTCGGTCGCCTGCTGGGTCTGCGGTGCGTCGAGCCGGTCGCGGGCGGCCTGCTCACGCTTGGTCAGCTCGGCGTCCGGCCGCGCGGCGGCCGCCTGGCCCGCCTTCTGGCCGGTCGGCTGGCTGGTCAGCTCGGCGGTTCTGCGTTCGGCCCTGGCCTGCTCGCTGGCGGTCAGGAAGACCTTGACGCCGGCATCGGGAGCTACGACCGTGCCGATGTCGCGGCCCTCGGCGACGATCCCGCCGGAGGCGGTCACGGCGTCGGCGATGATCTGCCGCTGCATCGCGATCAGGTAGCTTCTGACCGGCGGGAGCGCCGCGACCTGGCTGACCGCGTTGGACACCGTGCGCTCCCTGATCTGCGCCGTCACCTCGATGCCGTCCACGAGCACGCGCTCGGCGCCCGGGTCGGTACTCAGCTCAACCGGCAGCCTGAGCGCCTGCTTGATCACCGAATCGGCATCGGCCAGATCGACATTGTGCTCGAGCATCCACCAGGTGACCGCCCGGTACATCGCCCCGGTGTCCAGGTAGCGCAGGCCGAGCGCGGTCGCGACGCCGCGAGCCGCGGAGGACTTGCCCGATCCGGAAGGACCGTCGACGGCTATGACCAGACCTTCATCCGGCTCGCTGGGATTCAAGGGGGTCGTCCCCATTCGGCTAGCACGGCTGATGTCTGGGCCGGAACCGTCGCGAGATCGGGCAACCATATCTTTCACGGTGGTGATGCTACCGGCCAGCCGCCCGCTGCCAGTCCGCTCGATAGCGCAGAGGCGGCTTCCGGACGGACAAACAACTCGACGACGCCCACCGGAAGGCCAGGCGAGTGCTCGATCCGCACGTCCTCGATGTTGACGCCGGCCACCCCGGCAGCCGCGAACAACCTGGCCAGCTCGCCGGGCTGGTCGCCGAGCACTACCTGCACGACCGCGTAGTCCGGCGCCGCGCCGCCGTGCTTGCCAGGGATCCTCGCGACTCCTTCCCGCCCGGCCTCCAGCAGCGTGGTCAGGCGCTTGGCCGAATCCTCGTTGCCGCCCGCCAGGTCGGCCAGCACGTCCGCGGCGCAGGTTAGCTGCTCGGCGACCGCCAGCAGGATCTCGCGGGCAGGTACGGCGTTGGCAGTAAGGATCTCGGTCCACAGGCCCGCGTCACTGGCCGCGATCCGCACCACGTCGCGCAGACCCTGTCCGGCCAGCGCCAGCGTCTGGGGGTCGGCCTCGGCGCACCGGGCGGCCATCGAGACGGCCAGCAGATGCGGGACATGAGAGACGAGCGCCACGCAGCGATCGTGCTCGGCGGCCGGCATCTCAGATGCCGCGCCGCCACAGGCGGCGATCAGGCCGGTCACGATGTCGACCGCCTCGGAACTGGTCTGGCTGGTCGGGCAGATAATCCACGGCCGGCCGGCGAACAGGTCGGCCCGGGCGGCGGCGGGACCTGATCGCTCCCGGCCCGACATCGGGTGGCCGGGCACATAGGCCGACAGGTCACAGCCGAGCTCGGCGGCCGCCCTCAGCGGCAGTTGCTTGACGCTGGCCACGTCGGTATAGCACCTGGCCAGGCCGCGTCGCTGAGCGTCCGCCAGGCTGGGCGCCACCGCGACGGGCGGCATGGCCAGTACGACAACGTCGGCTGGCTCTGACAGTCGTTCACCGTAGCCGAGCAGGCGGCCGGCTCCCAGGTCGGCGGCGAGCCTCGCATTGACCTGATCGGTGTCACTGAGCCAGACCTCGGTGCCCGCTTCGCGCAGCGCGAGAGCCACCGACGTGCCGATCAGGCCGGTGCCTAGCACGACGGCGGACTTCGGAGCGGACGGGGCCGTGGTCACTGTGCGGCCGCTACTGGGCGATGTCCAGGCGCAGCGCCGCCGCGCCGCGCAGGTAGACGTGCTGGATCTGGGCCCGGCTCACCTCGGTCTCGATGTGCATCATCAGCCGCACCACCCTCGGCATCGATCCGGGCACCGCCATCTCGGTGCAGCACAACAGCGGTACCTCCTGGAAGCCGAGGGAACGCGCCGCGAGGGCAGGAAACTCCATGGTGAGGTCGGGAGTCGCGGTGAAGATCACGCTGACCACCTGGTCGGTACTCAGCTTGTTCCTGCTCATCACCTCGGTGACGAGCTCAGTCGTGCCGTCCATGATCTGCTCACGTTCGTTCGCGTCGAGCTGGACGGCGCCTCTGATGGCTCTGATCGTCACGACCTCTCCTTCGAGGAAGGCTCTTGAATGGCAAGCGGACTCCGGCACTGGTGAAATGGCGCCGGCGCTTCCTACATCCCGACAGCGGCGTACAGGTCGCCAACCTCGGCCGTGGTCAGCCGCCTGGTCGCTCCGGGGCGGAGCGAGCCGAGGCTCACCGGGCCGACCTGAGTCCGCACCAGCCGACTCACCGGGTGACCGACCTTGGCCAGCATGCGCCGCACGACGTGCTTGCGTCCCTCGTGCAGGGTGAGCTCAACGAGCACCCGCGAGCCGGCCTGATCGACCACGCGAAACCGATCGGCGACCACATTACCGTCCGTAAGCTCCACACCGGTCGTCAGCCTCCGGCCCACGTCCCTGGGCAGCGGGCCGCTGACTTCCGCGAGGTAGGTCTTGAGTACGCCGTACCTGGGATGGGCGAGCCGGTGCGCCAGCTCACCATCGTTGGTCAGCAAGATCAGGCCCTCGGTGTCGTAGTCGAGGCGGCCGACGTGGAACAGCCGTTCGTCGTGATCCCCGATCAGGTCGGCGATCGTGCGCCTGCCCCGGTCGTCGGCCATCGTGCTGACCACGCCCGGCGGCTTGTTGAGAGCGAGGTACATCAAGTCCGCCCGGGCTGGGATTCGCTTGCCGTCCACCCGGATGATCTGAGTTTCCGGATCTACCCGCGCGCCGAACCTGCGCACGATCTCACCGTCCACCTCGACCCGGCCGGCCCCGATGAGCTCCTCACAGCTCCTGCGACTGCCGACGCCGGCCGCTGCCAGAACCTTCTGCAGCCGTACCCCACCGGGGACATCGATCAGCGAGTCGCGCTCACCGGGCTGATCGCCCCAATCGTCATCGTCATCATCTATGGCGAAAACTACCCTTTCAGGCTTTTGACCTTGGCGGGCTTGGGGGGCTTGCCTCGGGCGAGCGCGACCGGCACCGGGATTGCGGCCAGGCTTGGAGGTCTTGCTACGATCCGGCACGGCTGGGCCCCGCCTCAGGTTCGTCGTCGAGTTGGTCGGGCAGGAACGGCGCAAGCTCCGGCAATTGATCCAGACTGGCCAGGCCTAGCCGCTCCAGGAAATACGAGGTGGTGCGGAACAATATCGCACCTGTCTCCGGGTCGTTGCCAGCCTCCTCCACCAGGCCCCGCAGCGACAGCGTCCGCATCACGCCATCGCAGTTGACCCCGCGGACGGCCGAGACCTGGGCCCGGCCGACCGGCTGCCGATAGGCCACGACGGCGAGGGTCTCCAGGGCGGCCTGGGTGAGCCGCACCTCCTGGCCATCGCGCACGAACTTCTCGACCACGGGCGCGAACTCGGGCCTGGTGTAAAAGCGCCAGCCGCCGGCCACCTCACGCAGGTCGAACCCGCTCCCCTGGGCGGTATAGCGCTCGGCCAGCCTGAGCAGCGCCGTCGCGATGGTCTCCTGCGGCAGCTCAAGCACCTGGGCCAGCATGGTCTGCGGCACCGGCTCGTCGGCCACGAGCAAGATCGCCTCCAGGCTTGGCTCCAGATCAGCCAGCGACCGCTGGTCTGGCGGGAGGTCAAACAACGCCGACTCAGTGCCGGTGTCCGGTAGTTCCTCGTTCATTCCTGCTCATCATCGCGATAGTTAGCTTCGTCTTCGCCCGACCAGGTGATGTACAGGTCACCGAGCGGAGCTACCTGCTCAAACGACACGCACTTGTCCCGGAACAGGTCGAGTACGGCGAGGAACCTGGCCACGATCTCGTAGGTGTCCGCGCAGTCGGCCGACAGGTCGCGGAACGATGCCCGGCCGATAGCGCGCAATTTTACCGTGAGAATGCCGGCCTGCTCCCTGACCGTCGTCCGAGGCATGTGGAGGTGTGCCGTCGATACCACCGGCGGCTTGCGCGGCGCGAGTACCCTGGCCGCGATCGCTGCGAACTGCTCGGGGCCGAGGCCGAGGAGTACTTCGGGCAGGAGTTCGGCGAAGCGAGGCTCCATCGGCACGCGCCTTGGGAACAGGCGGCTCTGCCGAGCGATGTGCCCGGCCAGGACGGCGGCGACCTCCTTGTAGGCCCGGTACTGGAGCAGCCGGGCAAAGAGCAGGTCCCTGGCCTCGAGCAGCGCCAGGTCTTCTTCGTCGTCGACCTCACCTGAAGGCAGCAGCCGAGCCGCCTTGAGGTCGAGCAGCGTGGCCGCCACCACGAGGAAGTAGCTGGCCTGATCAAGGTCCCACTGGTCGGCCAGTGCCCCGATGTAGCTGATGAACTCATCGGTAACCGACGACAGCGCGATTTCGGTGATGTCGAGCTTGTGCTTGCCGATCAGCGCGAGCAGCAGGTCAAACGGCCCTTCGAACACGTCAAGGTGTACTTCAAAGGTGCCAGCCATCCGGACCCCGACGGCCTCGTCGGGTCCGCTCATTCCCATTGCGGTCAACGTCCCTCGCGTAGCCGGCGCACCATGAGGCTTTGCTCGCCGCCGACCTCAAGATCCGCTAGCAGTATCGCCAGGGCTTCGCTGACGATCCGGCCTGGACTGGTGGTGGTAGGGCGAAGCAGTTCGGCAATCCCGGGTACTTTTACCCGGCGTTGCCCTGACCTGCCAGTTCGGCCCTGCGCCACCGGTCTAGCACCTCCCTGGCGAGCTCCCGGTAGGACGCCGCACCATTCGATGTTGGATCGAAGACCGTGATCGGCTCTCCGGCGACCGAGGCATCAGGGAACCGCACCGTGCGGCTAATTACGGTATGAAACACCTTGTCCCCGAAGCCCGCCACGACGCCGGCGAGTACCTCCCGTGTATGCAGGGTACGCGAGTCGTACATGGTCGCTAGCAGTCCGTCCATGGTCAGCTTCGGGCTGAGCCTGCTGGACACCTTATCGATGGTCTCCATCAGCAAGGCGACGCCACGCATCGCGAAGTACTCGCATTCGAGCGGCACAAGAACGCCGTCGGCGCAGGTCAGGGCGTTAACGGTAAGCAACCCGAGCGACGGCTGGCAGTCGATTAGGACGATGTCGTACTCCGGCAGCAGCGGCGCGAGCACCCGGCCGAGAATGAACTCGCGGCCGACCTCGTGCACCAGCTGAACTTCCGCACCGGACAGGTCTATGTTGCTCGGCAGCAGATCCATGCCGTCGACCTTGGTCGGGAAGACCACGTCCCCGGCGGTGACCCCGGCCTCCATGAGGACGTTGTAGACGGTGGCGTCCAGCTCGTGCGGCTGGAAGCCAAGGCCGACCGACAGCGCCCCCTGCGGGTCAAAGTCCACCAGAAGGACCCGGCGGCCCACCTCGGCCAGCGCTGCCCCGAGGCTGATCGTGGTCGTGGTCTTGCCGACGCCGCCCTTCTGATTGCAGACGGCGACGACTCGGGCCGGACCATGCCGGAGCAAGCGCTCAGGTTCTGGAAATACCGGAAGAGGGCGGCCAGTGGGGCCGATCGCGCCTGTGTACACCTCCGCCATCACCGATGCTGCCACGACTGCTGCACCTCCCAGGCAGCCACGCACGCTGCCGGCTGCTGCCTTCCGGACTTTAGAGCTTGCCATATGCGTCGGCAAGCCGACTCACCGTTTGCGGGCAATTCAGAGTCCCCTTTGGCTGACCGCTAGCCGAGTGCCCGGGGATGGGCGGCGGCGTACACTTCGCGAAGTTTGTCGACCGTCACGAGCGTGTACACCTGGGTGGTCGACACCGAGGCGTGACCGAGCAACTCCTGGACGACCCTGACATCGGCGCCGCCGTCGAGCAGGTGCGTCGCGAAAGAGTGCCTGAGCATGTGCGGCGAGATCTCGTCCAAACCCGCCTTGGCGGCGGCGGCCCGCAGCGCGCCCCAGGCGCCTTGCCTGGTGAGACGGCCGCCGCGCGCGTTCAGGAACACCGCCTGCCCGTGCTGACCAACGCCGTGCTGACCGGTGCGGGTTCCCGCGGCCAGCGCTGGCCTGGCCTGAACCAGGTAGGCCTCAAGCGCGTGGCAGGCATAGGTGCCGATCGGCACGATCCGCTGCTTGTCTCCTTTGCCGGTCAGCCGGACGGTGGCGACTGTCCCGACCGAACCGCCCCGGCCACCAGTCAGGTCGAGATCTTCTACGTCGAGGCCGAGGGCTTCGGAGATCCTGGCCCCCGTGCCGTACAGCAACTCCAGCAGCGCCCGGTCCCGCCGCTGGGCGGGCGAGTCACCCGCGATCTGGAGCAGCCTGGCGACGTCGGGCACGGAAATGGCGTGCGGCAGCCGGCGCGGTGGCTGCGGTGGCCGCACCGTCTTCGCCGGATCGTCTTCGCGGAGCCCCTCGGTGAGCGCGAACGCGTGCAGCCCGCGCACGGCAACCACGGCCCGGCCGGCCGAACTGGCGGCCAGGGGGGCGTGCTCGCTGTCCCCCGCGCGCAGGCCGGCCAGGTAGTCAGACACGTCGGTCGTCGTGACGTCGCCGATTTCGGTCCGGCCGGCCGCGCTGAGCGTGGAGACGTACCTGGACAGGTCCCGCCGGTACGCCTCCAGGGTGTGAGCGGCCAGCCCGCGCTCGACGGCAAGATGATCGAGATACCGGCGGACCGCTGTGGCGACGGAGGTCAGCTAACTCTCCCGCCCTCAGCTCAGCACCTCCGCCAGCGGCGTCACCGGCAGTCCGTGCGCTTCGGCCACGGGCTCGCAGGTGATCGTGCCGCTGTGGGTGTTCAGCCCGAGCGCGAGCGACGGGTCCTTGCGCAGCGCGTCGCGCCAGCCGTACTTGGCGATCCCCATGATGTACGGCAGCGTGACATTGGTCAGCGCGTAGGTCGAGGTGTGCGGAACGGCGCCCGGCATGTTCGCGACGCAGTAGAAGACCGACTCGTGCACCCGGTAGGTGGGATTGGCGTGAGTCGTGGGCTTGGAATCCTCGAAGCAGCCGCCCTGGTCGATCGAGATGTCGACGAGCACGGACCCCGGCTTCATCCGCGAGACCAGTTGGTTGGTGACCAGCGTCGGCGCCTTGGCCCCGGGCACGAGCACCGCGCCGATCACCAGGTCGGCGTCGATCACCGCGCGCTCGATCTCGTAGGCATTCGACGCAACGGTCTGCAGGTGGCCTTGGTAGATGGCGTCGGACGACCTCAGCCTGGCCACGTTCTTGTCGACGAGCAGGACCTCGGCCTGCATGCCGAGCGAGATCGCGGCCGCGTTCATGCCGGACACGCCCGCACCCAGCACCACGACCTTGGCCGCGTACACGCCGGACACGCCGCCCATCAGCACGCCCCGGCCACCGCCTTCTCGCTGCAGGTGGTGAGCGCCGACCTGGGGTGCCATCCGCCCGGCCACCTCGGACATCGGGGCGAGCAGCGGCAACGACAGGTCCGGCAGTTGCACGGTCTCGTAGGCGATCGCCGTGATCCCCGACCCGATCAGCGCGTCGGTGCACGGCTTGGACGCCGCCAGGTGCAGGTAGGTGAAGAGCACCTGGTCTTTGCGCATCCGGTGGTACTCCTCGGCGACCGGCTCCTTCACCTTGAGGATCAGGTCACCGGTCCGCCAGACGTCATCGGCGGTCGGCAAGATGGAAGCGCCAGCGTCGACGAAGTCCTGATCCGGGATGGATGAGCCGGTGCCGGCATCCTGTTCGACGAACACCTCGTGCCCGAACCTGACGAGCTCGTGCACGCCCGACGGGGTGATGGCCACCCGGTACTCGTGGTTCTTGACTTCCTTAGGAATGCCCACCTTCATTGGCCCTGCATCCTTCCTAGCGTTCCGGTGCGTCCGTCCCGCGCAACTCGGCGAACTTGCCGGTCATCACCGCGAACGCCGCAAGCACCGCGACTGCCGTCACTCCGTTGTGTAGGTCTCCGGCCAGGAACCTGGACACCACGAGATCGAGCGGCGCCCACTCGATCGTCAGATGCGCCTCCTCGTGGTTGGGAATGTAGTCCCGGTCGGCGTCGGGAACATAGGTGAGATCCCTGGCCAGGAAGACCCTGAGCCGCTCGTTGCTGATCCCCGGCGAGGTGTAGATATCGGTGAGTACCTGCCAGTCTGAGGCCAGATACCCGGCTTCCTCAAGTAGTTCCCGCTGAGCTGCCTTGATGAGCGGCTCTCCGGGCACATCACGCAACCCGGCAGGAATCTCCCAGAGCAACCGCCCGACCGGATGCCGATACTGCCGGATCAAAAGCACTGAACAGTTTTCATCCAAAGCCAACACCGCGACGGCGCCGGGATGCTCTACCACCTCGCGATCGGCTTGCTCGCCGCCGGGCATTTGAACGGTGTCGCGCTTGACGTTCACGATGGCGGCATTGGCCAGCACGTTGGAGGCCACCACCGGCCAGCCTTCGACCAGGTCGCAAAGCCAGGACTGCTCGCTCATGCGCTTGCGACCGAGCGGCCGCCCGCGACAGCAGGCAGTGACTGACCGGACGGCTTGACCCGTGACCGTTCGAGCGCCGCCGCGATCAGCCCGCTGAACAGCGGATGCGGCCGGGTTGGCCTGGACAGGAACTCCGGATGAGCCTGGGTCGCGACGAAGAACGGGTGCTCGGTCTCGGGCAGTTCCACGAACTCGACCAGCCTGCCGTCGGGAGACAGGCCTGAGCAGATCAGGCCCGCCGCCTCCAGTGCCGGCCGGTAGTCGTTATTGACCTCGTAGCGGTGCCGGTGCCGCTCGTGCACGACCTCCGCGCCGTACAGCCGCCTGACCAGGCTGCCTTCGGCCAGCACGGCGGGATAAAGCCCGAGCCGCATCGTGCCGCCCATATCGCGTTCCCCGGCCACGACGTCTTCCTGATCGGGCATCGTGGCGACGACCGGGAAAGGCGTGTCGGGGTCGAACTCGGCGCTGTTCGCGCCGGCC
>Ga0134128_10012621_pt1 | contig 10069 bp, 7 predicted proteins | sample KB31754_FD_96462 | JGI IMG/M metagenome (GOLD analysis project Ga0134128, IMG submission 96462) | Terrestrial soil microbial communities with excess Nitrogen fertilizer from Kellogg Biological Station, Michigan, USA - KB3-175-4 | ecosystem: Environmental > Terrestrial > Soil > Unclassified ...
CGCAACCGAAGCACGCTCAACCGCGAGTGTTTGAAATATTGCGCCATTTCATAAACCGGTTAACAGAATGGATGTTAGGCAGGGCGTCAGCCCCGCAGAACCACGGTCATCATGAGATGGCTACACGCAGAGGTCTTTTTTCAATTCAAAAGGAGGCAGTTTAGATGGACAATGTAAATCCGCAAGAACTAGTAAAAGATGCGGTGCTCACCGCAAAGAAAAAATCCGCGCTCAGCATCGGCGACATGTTGATACGGGGCGCCCTATCCGGCGTTTTTCTCGGCTTCGCCACTTCGCTGGCGGTAATTGTGACCACGCAGGGATTGCCGCCGATTGTTGGCGCAATTCTGTTTCCCGTCGGCTTCGTCATTCTCGTATTGCTTGGACTTGAACTCGCCACTGGCAACTTCGCTGTGCTTCCCATAGGCCTGGCTGCCGGAGAAGTTTCCGTGGGGAAGTTGCTGCGCAACTGGGGATGGGTCTACTTCGGCAATCTCCTTGGCTGCCTCTTGTACGCTGTTCTCTTTTATTGGGCCGAAACGAATTTCGGCGCGACCAGCAGCGGCGCTGTCGGGGAGATGTTCAAAGCGGCGGCGCAAAAAAAGACGCTGGCATATATGACGCTTGGCTCCAGCGGCTGGGGATCGGCGCTCATAAAAGGAATATTGTGCAATTGGATGGTCACCGTTGGCGCGCTGCTGGCCCTGGTTTCCCGCTCCACGATGGGCAAAGTAGTCGCCATGTGGCTACCTCTCATGACTTTCTTTGCGCAGGGGTTTGAACACTCGGTCGTGAATATGTTTGTCATTCCCGCAGGAATGATGTTTGGCGCGCCCATCTCCATACGTCAATGGCTGCTGTGGAACCAGCTGCCGGTCACAATCGGGAACATTATCGCCGGAGCTTTCTTTACGGGCCTTGCTTTGTACGTTACGTATAGGCCAAAGGCTGGAAAAGCAGGGACCGAAAAGATCGCAGCGATGCCCAAAGCAGAGGCGCAAGCTATTTTCGCGCAGGCTACCGGCGCCGCGCAGTAGCAAGTGATCCATGTGGATCGCGAAAGATAAATTGCATTCTGTACGGGGCAGCCTTGTCGCTGCCATCCTTCCTGCCGCGTTTCCCATTTTGCGAAATTAAGTCCAGAGTTCGATCATCCACAGAAGCCATTCGTTTTTTGCATGTCGGGAATTCTTTTTTCTTCATCTTGCTGGTTTATTGCAGCCATAGAAAATTGCAATTGGACAGTTTCGAGAGCGCCATTTAGCGTCATGCTATGGATGTTCCCTCCGCGAGTGATCTCGATTTTGACCTGCTGCACGAAATCGGAAGCCGGATGGCGGCGGCCGATCCATTGCACCATGTGCTGGCAAAAGTGGTGGAATTTGCCGTTGCTCTGGTCAAGTGCGATTCCTGCCTGGTTTACGTGCTTGAAAATGACGAGCTGGTTTTGCGCGCCTCAAAAAATCCCCATGATGAGGTGGTAGACCGGCTCAAACTTTCAGTGGGGCAGGGAATTACCGGATGGGTGGCACAGCACCGCGAGCCGGTTGCGGTTTCGCAAAATGCCTCGCGCGATCCGCGATTTAAATTTTTTAATGAGCTGCCCGAAGATCTCTACGAAGCATTCCTTTCCGTTCCCGTGTTGTGCCGGGGACGACTTGTGGGCGTGGTGAACCTGCAGCACCGCAAACCGCATGTTTACAGCCGCCGCGAGATACAGTTGATTGCCACCGCCGGCTTTTTGATGGGAGCGGAAATTGAAATGGCCCGCCTGGAGAGCGAAAATTCCAACCTGACCCGGCAACTGGAGGTGCGCAAACTCGTGGAGCGCGCCAAGGGCATTTTGCAGCGCGATCTGGGAGTGAATGAAGAGCAGGCATACTTGACCTTGCAGCGGCAAAGCCGGCAAAAGCGCCGCTCCATGAAAGAAGTTGCCGAGGCCATCATTCTGAGCGAAGAAATCAGGCGCGGCACCCAGAGCAGCTAGACCAAGCCGTTCCCGGCGCATTGAGAGAAGTAATCACAAGTCCCCCATCGGCGTTCTCCGTCCTTGCAGAGCGTTCCTCTCCCAATTAAGATCAGCTTGTCCGCCACATGCCCAAAGACGGAATCTGGATGTTGAGCGTCGTGCTGGCCCTGGCCGCCGGATGGACCGATTGGCGCACCCGGCGCATTCCAAATTGGCTCACTGTGCCCGGACTGTTGCTGGGAATTATTGCGAATACGGTCGCCTTCGGATGGCTCGGCGCAAAAGCATCCTTGCTGGGCGCGTGTTTGGGGCTCGCGGTACTGCTGCCTTTTGTGGCGTTGCGCAGTCTGGGCGCGGGAGACTGGAAATTGGTGGGAGCGTTGGGCGCATGGCTTGGCCCTTACCGCCTGATTGCAGTTCTGGTGATTACGGTTTTGATTGCAGCATTGATGGCGCTGTTTGTGATCCTGACTACGGGCCGTGTGCGCAGGACTGTGCATAATCTGGCCCACATGGCCCACTCCCTGATCGCGTTTCGCATGCCTCCGGCAGAACTTACGCTTGATGATCCAAGTTCGGCTAAGATACCTTTCGGGATTGCCGTCGCTGTGGCCGTGATTTTGTACACGGGCGCGTATGTCGTTCATGCGGCAGGATGGAGTTTGTGAGAATTAAAAAGACGATCATGGCAGCGAAGATTATGGGAATGAAGATGCGCGGGATGAAGATGCGCGGCGAAAATTCCGGCGGCAAGAAGATCGCGAGGATTTCATACGCATCTGCCATGCGCGATGAATCCGGCGCGGAAATTGCCGAAGCGGCATTTGTGCTGCCGCTGGTCTTCATATTGATCTTCGGAATTATGTGGTTTGGCCGCGCCTTCAATATCTACACAACATTGAATCGCGCCGCGCAGGAAGCGGCGCAGGCGGCTGCAGTTTCAGACTGCGCGACATGCACCCCGAGTGTTTTGGATCCACAAGATGTAGCAAACTCAGTATTACGAGCCGCGCATATGGATCCATCCCAAGTAACTTTTACGCTAAGTCTTCCACCGTCCGCTACCTCAGCGTTGGGTTCGAATCCGCTTCCTGTCAACGCAGCAGTAGTGGATTTGAGGTATTTGTATTCGTTTAAGCTGAATGGTATTACCTGCTGTCCGTTGACGCTGGCGCCCATCACCTCCGGCATTACGATTCACGCCCACGCGCAAGCCTTACAGGAAAATTGATGTCAGGATTTGCTTCCTCATTTCGGGTCCTACTTCAAACTATGAAGCGGTTCGCGCGGCGTATGCGCGAGCAGGATGGCGCAGAGCTGGTGGAGTTTGCGATCTCGCTTCCGCTGCTCGTGGTCTTCGTCGTTGGAATTTATGATTTTGGCGCGGCATTCACGCTCAAGCAAAAATTGGGCAACATCACATTGGAAGCGGCGAGAATTGCCGCCAGTCAGCCAATGAACGATCTTTCGAACGCAGTCGCCTGTGGTGCTCCCGCATCGGTATGTGAAATCCGTGACATTGTAGCTACTGACCTGCAAAAAAATCATGCAGATAACAATTGTCAGTTAGCAGGGGTGACAGCTTCACCTATTGCAACTCTTGACTGGACGTTCACTTCTTCAGGTTGCATTCTGGAAATTAATCGCGGTTTTTTAGTGTCCGCAACATTGCAGGATCCCTTGCCGTCATCATCGAGTTACACCATCGAAGCGACGCAGGTGACGCTAACTTATCCTTATCAATGGCAATTTGGCCGCGTGATCGGATTACTAGTTACGGGGGCTAATTTCTCCGCCAGCGCCTTCAGTTCCCAAGCTACCATGGAGAACCTCAATTGATGAATGCCGCAATTGCTCCGATAGGAGCCGGGATTGACTGATGGCGGGAATAAACCAAAACAAAAATCGAAACTCCGAGCGTGGCGCAACCATTATCGTGGTGACCATTTGCCTGGCTGCTTTGGTGGGCATGGCTGCGCTTGCCATTGATGTTGCTTCGCTCTACGTCGCGCGCGGGGAAGCGCAGCGTGCCGCAGACGCCGCCGCGCTCGCGGGTGCAAGCATTTTTGTGCGGTCGGGAATTACATCGGTCAGTGGAATGGACCAAACCGCAATTTGTCAGTCGGCGCAAGCAGCCGCGGCCGCAATTGCCGCTAAAAATACGATTGCCGGACAGACACCCACAATCACGAGCAGTTGTACATTTGACACCGCAGATTTGCCTGGAAACCCTCAGATCACCGTGAAAATTCAATCAGGCACATTGCCTACATTTTTTGCAAAGATATGGGGTGGCGCTGCAAGTACGGCTTCGGCCAGCGCAACTGCCGAAGCCTACAACGCCTCCGATTCCTCGGCACCTATTTCGGCGCCTATAGCTGTTGCGGTAAAGCCGTGGTTGTTGCCGAATTGTGATCCGAGCAGTGCCACGTGTACGCCAACTTCTAATTTTTTTGTAGACTCAAACGGCATCGCTAACAATGGATCTTTTCTGGGGCACACCATACAATTGCGGCGAATCTCCAGTGGTAGTACTGGAGGCAATGGTTCTCTGCCCTCAAACCTATCGTTTTATCCTTTGAATGTGCCTGTCACCTCACCTCCAGTGTGCCCCGGAAATGCCAATTCTTGCGCTTCGGTGGGTTCGAACCAATATCTCGACAATATTGCCTGTTCGTCTCAGTTCCAACTTGCTTGCGGACAGCCAATTGGATCTGGCCAACAGGTCACCGTACAAACTGGATTCGGGCTTAGTAACCTCACCAAGTCTGGAGCGAGATGTCTCATGCATGCTAATGGAGATGGGCTTGGGCAAGGCCAAGACATCCTACAAGAGTCTTTGCCAGATACGCTCCCGGCGCAATTGGAACCAGGAGAAAACAATCCCAATACTGCATTTGCCTTAGCAGGCTCAGATAACATTAGCCGCAGCGATTCCATTGTGACTGTGCCGCTTTATAACGGCAGTGCTCTTTGCAGCTCAGGTGTTTGTAACGGCCCGGCCAGTGTTGTAGGTTTTTTGCAACTTGGTTTAACGCAAACGTTTTCATCGGGGAATCAAATCGAAGCCATCATCCTGAATGCGGTGAGTTGCGGGAAGGTAGCATATCCGCCTTCAGGCACGGTAGTTTCCGGCGGGGGATTTTCCCCAATACCAGTGCGCCTGGTGCGCAACCCGTAGAGGACTTCCGGCTGCGAATTTACTGCAAATTTAATTACTGCATCGGCTCGGGCTGCGGCTCAGGCGGATCGGGTGGGGGCGGCGGTGGCGTTTCTGCATCGGGCGCGGTGTTCGTGTCAGGCTGTGGTTCGGCGTTTTCAACCGGGCTGGCATCTTCCGGCGGAGGGTTCACGACGACCGGGTTGATCTGCGAATCAGGGATAGCATTTCCTTGCGGCGTCAGCAATATCGTGCGCAGGCTGTTCGGATCTTTTTCGGAACCGACCAGTATGAAATCAAAATGCGAGCCGTCTAATAGTGAAGCCAGCGCGACATTTGGCGGCGCGGGGCCTATATCGGCGACAATCGGCTCCTGCTGCGCTTGCGGCGGAATCGTTACCTCGGCTCCGGTTTTGCGCTGTATTTCGGCAAGCACTTGCCCCAGCGTCGCCTTCCGCGCCCGGATGGTCAAAAGCCCATTCTGAAAATCTACTTCGTATCCTTGACTTGAGAGTGCGCTGGAAGGTGCGCTGGCAGCACGGGACGGGGCTGGCGAAATTTCAGAGCCGGTGTGTACATCACTAATTTGTAGAACGGGCTTTCCTGCGGAAGCATTCACCGTGCGCGCTCCCGCGCCCTCCAACTTCACAATCACTGACCTGCCCGAAGGAAACAGTTGATAAGGGGAGGGCGAATTCAAATCAAGGACGACGCGAGTGACCGGAGGGCTTGAGCTAAACAGGCCCACGCGTACTCCCTTGACGTCGCCGCGGTTCACGGCGACGTTGTGCAGGCCGGGGCCGGGAACCGTGCCCGGAAAGTCCACCACTAATCTTGCAGGATTGGCAATGGCCTGGGCTTTTGGCATCAGCGCCTGGCTGCCGGAAATTTCAATTTCGACGCGGCTGCCGACTCCAAGAATCGCTACGTGCTTAACGATTGCATGCGGTTCAGCGCAACGCGCTGCGAGAGTAAATAGGCAACCGCAAGCTGCCAAAATCGAAATGAAAAAAAATCGCTTCACAATGCTTTCAAAATCGCGGGCTGAATGCCCGGGACTGGGTAGATTCTAGCAGCGCGATTCTTCCCAATACACCATTACGAAAGCACCTGGGTGACGCGAAAGGGCAGTCCCAATTTTGCATTTCGCGAATCTTTCACTTTGCCTGTGCCGTCGGTTAGCGTATCGCTGCCAGGATTTGCGCTGCTTCCAGCCTTGCTAGTTGCCGGGGAAAGCAGTAAGCTGAATGCGCTCTCCGCGATTCTCTTCTTCCTCTCTTTCCCACTCAACATTTAGCTAGTTGTTGCATTGTGTGTGCAAAATACGGCAGATACTCGTAAGGGCATACCAGATATAGTGTTTTAACACTTGACCCCTGCCCGATTTGACCGTTACAGTAGCTCTAATTTGTGCCCTGCCCTGTCCAGCCTGGGGAGGCGCTGACAAGAGCAATGCAGGGGGGAACCAGGACCGTTAACATCCGGTTCGGGAGATGCCAGCCGACTCGATGCAGCACCATCAACTTACAGGCGCGGTAGTTTCAAACTGCCGCGCGGCCGGCACTGAAATGCGGCCGCTAAGGAGTAGTAAAGTTGCTCAAACTCAAAAGGCTCCAAATTCTCGGATTCAAGTCCTTCTGCGACCGTACCGAACTCAAGTTTCACGGCGAAGGCGTTGCCGCCATCATTGGCCCAAACGGCTGCGGCAAATCGAATATTGCTGACGCCATCTCCTGGGTCCTCGGCGAACAATCCGCCAAGACCCTCCGCGGATCGCGCATGGAAGACGTTATCTTTGCCGGCAGCCCGGACCGCAAGCCTACAGGCATGGCGGAAGTCTCGCTTACGCTGATTGATCCCGAGGTGTACCAGGGCGCCGATGCCAATGAGCCGACACAGGTGGATATTCTGGATGAGCTCCCCGCCGGGAATGAAAATGTGGAAGATTGGGACGAAGCCGCGATCCGCGCGCAATCTGCGGAGGAAGTCGAGCGGCTTACCGAGGAAGCGCAGCCCGGAAAAACTGAGGAAGTGGAAGGCGTGGAGAGTGGCGCCGCATCGAGTGAAGCAAGCGCCTCCGAAAATGGCGCGGATGCAGCCAACATAAAAGACTCCGCAATTGCGAAAGAAAGCGACGCCGCTATTCCCGCTGGGCCGCAGGTGGTATTAAAAATCCGCCGCCGCAAATTTAATCAGCAGCAATACCGCCACGGTGAAATTGCCGTTACGCGGCGTTTGTTCCGCTCTGGAGACAGCGAATATCTTCTGAATGGCAAATTGTGCCGCCTGCGCGATATTCAGGAACTGTTTATGGGTACCGGTCTGGGCCCGGAATCCTATGCGCTGATTGAGCAGGGACGTATTGGGCAAATCCTAAGCAGCCGCCCCACTGACCGCCGCGCCATTATTGAAGAGGCCGCGGGCATCACCAAGTTCAAAACCAAAAAGCGGCTGGCGGAAGCACGCCTGGAAGAGTCGAAGCTAAATCTTTCCCGCATCAACGATATTTTCGAGGAAGTCACGCGGCAAATGAATTCATTGAAGCGGCAGGCCTCCAAAGCAGAGCGCTATGCGCGGTTGCGCGAAGAGATGCGCGCCAAACTACGGCTGGTTCTGGCCAGTAAGTTTGCCCAAATGGAGCGGGAAAGCTCTGAACTCGCCTCGCAGATTAATATCATTTCCGAACAGATGCGGCAGCAGTCGGAATCTGTGCAGCAATTGGAAGGTGAGCAAAGCGAACGGACGCAGCGCGGCTACGGCATTTCCGCAGAATTGCAGGAAAATCGCGAACGCCTGAATCAGATCAGGCTGGAGATCGAATCGGCGCAAAGCCGCCGCCGCCATAACGAAGAGCGCTGCGCGGAGTTGCTGGTGCGCGCTTCCTCTTCTGAAGTGGAGCTTGGCCAGGCGCAAACCCGGCTCTCCACTCTCGAAGCCGAGAGCGATTCCAACCGGCAGGTGCTGGAATCGTCCTCTGCCGATGTCGCCGCGGCCGAACTCGAAGCCTCCCGCTTGCAGGAAGAAGCGGCGCAGGCGCGGGCGGCCCTCAGTGACCTGGAGCAGCAGCAGGAGCAGTCGCGCAGAGAAACCATGGAGGTGGTCGCGGCCATTTCCGATCTGCGCAATCAGTTGACGCAGGCGCAGGAGCGCATGGCCGCCGTGGAGCGCGAATCGCAGCGCTTGCATACGGAAATGGCCACGGCCAATTCGCAGGTAGACGCCTTTGGCGGGCAACGCGGCCAACTCGCTCTGGAGTTTGAAACCGTCTCGCAGCGGGTATCCATTTTGACGGAGGAAATTCTTCAGACGCGCCACGCGCTTGAAGCAAAACGCCGTGAAGAGACAGAGGCGAAGAACCGTCTCGATGGCCTGCGCGCCGAATATGCTTCGTCCCTCGGCAAGCGAAGTTCACTCGAAGCAGTAATTGCCGAGCATGGATATTCCACCGAATCCGTGCGCCGGCTCTTCCAGTCTGGCGCAATGAATGGCGGCCGCGCGCCCGTTGGAGTTCTGGCCGACTTCCTCGAAGTCGAGCCGCGCTTTGAAGGAGTGGTGGAAGATTTTCTGCGCGATGAGTTGAACTACATCGTCGTCAAGTCGTGGGATGCGGCCGATGAAGGCCTGCGATTGCTGCGCTCCGATGTAGACGGCCGCGCAACGTTTTTAGTCCATCCCGAGGACGCGCAGGCCAAATTTTCCTTTGTGCTGAATGAGGCCAATCACCAGGCCCCTCCGGGGCAGGCCATTACTCCGCTCAAGCACACCATTCGTGTGCTCGACGGTTTCGGCAAATCGCTTGAAGTGATCCTGCCCAAACTGCGCGATGGCTACATTGTTCCCGATGCGAGTTTGGGACGCGAATTGGCCCTCGAAAATCCCGACGCATTTTTCCTCTCGCAATCCGGAGAATGCTTTCACAACGTGACGGTCACCGGCGGCAAGCAGCGCTCGGAAGGGCCGCTTTCCATGAAACGCGAATTGCGCGATGTCTTGCGGCTGCTGAACGAGCTTGAGCAGGCTTTGCGCGACGGCGAAATGCGGGTGCTGACGTTGGGCCGCGAAATCAAAGAACACACAGGATTGCTGGACCGGCTTGAAGGCGAAAAGCGCGAAGCAGAAAAGCAGGCCATGACCTCTGGCCACATGTTGCGCCAGCTCGAAACAGAAATGGGCCGGGTAAGTGAGCGTCTGAACATCTGCGAGCGTGAAATGCAGCGCCTTGGTTTCGAGCGTAGCGAACAGGAAGCCCTGATTACCGGTCGGCAGGCGGAAATCAGCGCTGCCGAAGAGCGCCGTTTAGAGTTGGAGCGGCTTACCGCGACTGCGCAGGAACAATTAACCGGATTGCGCGAGCGGCGCGACCTTACCGCGCAGAATGCCTCGCAGCACATGGCGCAAATGGCGGTGCTTGAAGAACGGCGCAGGGCTGCCGCAGCCGTAGTGGAGCGGATTGAATCGTTGCGAGCGGAGATGCAGCAGCGCGTGCAATCGCTCCATGCGCAGATGCAGGCTTCCATCAGCGAGCGCTCGCAGCGCGAAGAAGAAAATCTGCAAATCGCCGGCAAGCTTCTGGATTATGAGGCGGAGCGCAATGCCAGCGAAGCCCGCGATGGCCTGCTGCAAGTGGAATCGGAAGAAGTCCGGGCGCGAATTGCAGAAATTGAAGATGCACTGCGCCAGGCCCGCCAGCTCTTAGACCAGGCGCGTGACCGCAAAGCTGAGTTCTCCACTGCCGCCGCCAAGCTCGAATCCGACGCGGAATACATGGGCCAAACCTGCCTGAATGAATTGGGAATTCAACGCGAAGAACTAAACGCGGACAGCGCAATTCCCATTGTTTCCGGCGAACAGCTCGCTATTGAAGACCAAGCCCATCGTGAAATGCGTGCGCGGCTTGATGCCATGGGCCCCGTCAACATGATGGCCCTGGAAGAATACAA
>Ga0134128_10012624_pt1 | contig 10068 bp, 7 predicted proteins | sample KB31754_FD_96462 | JGI IMG/M metagenome (GOLD analysis project Ga0134128, IMG submission 96462) | Terrestrial soil microbial communities with excess Nitrogen fertilizer from Kellogg Biological Station, Michigan, USA - KB3-175-4 | ecosystem: Environmental > Terrestrial > Soil > Unclassified ...
AAACAACTGCAATCGAAATTGGTAAACATCCACTTGTGGGGATTGAAGCAATAGCTGTCGGCGAATTCGACTCCATCTTGAATCCAGCGAAATTCCGGACACAACGCGGCCGTGCCCGACATAGCAGCGTCCACATGCAGCCATATTTTATTTTCGCCGCAGATGCGGCCAATTTCCGGAACCGGATCCATTGCATTGGAAGAGGTCGTGCCAACCGTGGCGCAAACAAAGCAAGGCGTCAGTCCGGCCTGGCGGTCGGCTTCAATTTGCTGCAGCAGAGCGTCCGGCCGCATAGCAAAATTTTCGTCCACTTCGATGAGCCTTAAATTCTCGCTGCCAATGCCTGAGATCTTTACCGCTTTTTCAATGGACGAATGCGCCTGTGCCGAGGTGTAAACCGCCAACTTTGCCGCGCATCCTTCGCGATTACAGACGAAGTTCGTGGCACGTTCCCGCGCCGCCAGCAATGCGCAGAGCACGGCGCTGGAAGCGGTGTCCTGGATAACCCCACCGCCTTCCGCAGAAGACAGAAATTTTTTCGGTAGGCCGAGCATCTCCACCAACCAATCAAGAACATGAGTTTCCAGTTCTGTGCACGCCGGACTGGTGGACCACAACATTCCCTGCACGCCTAGCCCTGAAGACAACAAATCGCCGAGGATCGCTGGACCAGAAGCATTTGCGGGGAAGTAGGCGAAGAAATTTGGCGACTGCCAGTGCGTGATTCCGGGAAGAATCAACTTTTCCAAATCGGCAAGAATTCCATCAAACGCTTCGCCAACTTCCGGAGGGTGCGATGGGAGCGAAGCGCGGACATCTCCGGGACTGACCTGCGACAGCACGGGGAAAGACTCGATGCGCTTGTAGTAGTCCGCAATCCAATCCACGACGGCCCGTCCGTGGCGGCGGAACTCATCGGGCGTCATATGAAAAGATTTTGGTTCGGGCACGCGAGTCCTCCAAGGTTGCTTTCACATTAGAACAAATTTCGTAACCGAGTAGGATACGGATGCGCAACCTGTTGAACCGTTTTCGGCTCGACTCTATGAATGCAAGTTAACTTTCGGGTGATAGTTCCACGAAAATATCCAGGATCATCTTGCGGCGACTTGAGAAGGCGACACTTCAGTGCCTTTCCGGCCAAAGGCAAATTTCAGCACCCACTCGCTGGCAACGTTCTGCCCATTCATTTGCGCGGGAGCAAATTTCCATTGCTCGGCGGCATTGTGCGCAAGACGGGCAAAATATTCGCTGGGGCCATGAGAAACGAACGTGACATCCGTCACGTTTCCTGAGGCATCCACGGCAACCTTGACCGCAACGCGGACTTTTCCGTGAACTGTATTGCGGGCGCCTTGGGATGGGGCGGGCATAACTTGATGGATAATTCCCGGCGGAAGGCCAGCTGAATCAGGCTGCGACGAGCTGCGGGCAGCCGGCTTCGGCGTAACGTTTTTGGGGTCCGACACCGGTATCCCTGCCTGCTCCGATTGGGATGACGATGTTTGGCCGCTCTGTAGGTCCGTGGAAGCTTGCGCGGGCCTCTCGGACGCCGATTCGTGACGAGGGCCGCGCATTTCGATCCCTGCCACTATCGCAACAATCACAATGACCGCCGCAATCAAAATCCAAAAACCTCTTTTTGCGGAGGGCTCCCGAGGAACAGGAATTGTGTCTGTTGAAGCTGTGGGAAGACCAGATTGCAGCCAGCCGGCGATTCGCTCTACTGTCCACCGCCGCTGGGGATCAAAACGCAGGCTGTTGCGAATGATCTCTTGAAATGGCTCCGGGATGGCCCCAGAAATGGCAGGGTCCTGCTGTCCAGGCTTGCCCTTCGCCGTAGCAGGCACGGCCGGCAGTTGCTGGGTGAGCGCCTCAGACAAGAGCATTCCCACCGACCAGACGTCGCCAGCAGGAGAGGTCATCATGGTCGCGATCTCAGGGGGATCGTAGGAGTCGCGTTTTGCGCGGCCGCTGGGCTCATTGATCTTGAAGATCCCGTCGCTCGAAAGCTTGAGCTGGTCGTTCACGGCCTGAACATTCGAGGGGCGAAGGTGCCCATGCACAAAACCCGCGCGATGCAAGTAAGTAAGCACGTCGAGAACAGGACGAAGCATCTCCTGTGCTTCGCTCGAAGTGAGTGGGCGCTGAGGTAGTATCTGCGCCAGGCTTTCTTCCGCGTACTCAGTAGCGATGTAAAGAAGGTTCGCGCCGGGCAGATCGCAACGCCCAAATTCCACCACGCGCATTAAATGTGGATGGGAGAGATTCGCCGCCTGTTTCCAGCGCAGAAGTTGGGCGTCCGCATTTGCCGGAGAAGCCAGGACAAGCTTTACGGCTACTTTCCGGGTGCCTTTTGCGTCGGCACTAAGAAAAACAGCAGCGCGGTCCGAACCGCCCAGGTATTGATCCAGACGGAACTTCCCTTGAACCAACTGCCCGCGCCATTGTTCCCAATTTTCAGCCATCTTCGCTGCCTTAACGGCCTTCCGCCCCGTTATTGTAGGACGCGAATGAGCAGTCATGGCAAATATTTAGTTCAATCGGCGAAAAATCTCGCGAATCGCGTAACTCCCTAACGCAAGGAGGGTTCGCATTGCCGCACAGTCATCGCCTGTTTTTCCCGGAACCCTTGCGTTTAGCAACCATCAATTGACATTCCGCAGACACGCCGAAGGGCAACTAGTGGAATTAATTCCACGTCATAGTCCGAAGGAAAAGGCGGCGAGAAGATTGGGGCAGAATAAAGATTCCGGCGGAATTGCGACCGGCTCAATATGGCTAATGCTCGTGGGCATCTCGTTTATCGGTCTCTCTATGGGCCCGCGAGCATTGGGAAGTCCGGTGCACGTGCTCCATCCTGAAGGCGTAGTCCACGGATTCCTGGCACTGCGAACACCGGCGGGCAAAATCATTGCGAACGGCGATTTGATCCAGACAACCCGCGGTAGCCAGATGACCGCGCGCCTCGAATTTCATTTTTCCGATGGCTCTCTGCACGGAGAGACTGCCGTCTTCACCCAACGAGGAAGCTTTCGTCTGCAGAGTTATCACATGATTGAGAAGGGGCCGGCATTCGAGCATCCGGTCGAAATGTGGATTGACGTTTCAAAAAATCAGGTGAGAGTACTGGACTTGTCAGATGGGAAAAACAAACTTTCCACCAATCATGTGGATTTGCCCGATGATCTCGCGAACGGACTTGTGCCCATTCTGGTGAAGAACATGCGCTCAGGCGCGGCGGAGATCACGGTTTCGCTGGTAGCGGCCACGCCGAAGCCGCGAGTAGTCAAACTCATCATCACCCCCCAGGGTGACGATTCATTCTCGATCGCTGGTTCACAACGTAAGGCAAAGACTTTTGTGGCAAAGGTAAAAATCGGCGGAGTCGCGGGCGCCGTCGCTTCGCTTGCCGGCAAGCAGCCGCCAGACACTCATTTTTGGATCAGCACGGGAGAGTCGCCAGTATTTCTAAAGTCCGAAGGACCAATTGCCGCCAACACCCCGGTGTGGCAAATTGAACTCGCAAGCCCGGTATGGCCAGAAGCAAGCGCATCACAACGATAAGCCATTTTGCCTTGCCAAGTGCGCCCAACGCTTTCTGCGGTGCCAGGGAGACAACCTGACGCCGTCATTCACCCATCGGACTATGGCATTGCTTATACGGTGCGCCTAACGATCCTTTCGCCTTCCCATGCCTGCAAAATGCGCGAAAATCCAAGATTACGGAATCATCGGCGACTGCCGCTCGGCGGCCTTGGTTTCCCGCGAAGGTTCGATTGACTGGCTCTGCTGGCCAAAATTCGACAGTCCAGCGATTTTTTGCGCGATTTTGGACCGCGAACGCGGAGGCTACTGGCGCATTGGGGTCCTGAATGCCACGAGCATTGCTCGAAAGTATGTGCCCGATACGAATGTTCTGCTGACCACTTTCCATTGTGCCTCGGGCACCGTCACGCTCACCGATTTAATGCCTGTATCGTCGGAAGCATTCAAGCGAACCACGCGTCTTCCTGACCAGGAAATCGTGCGCCAGATCGAATGCTCGGCTGGAGAAGCCGAGATTGAGATGGAATTCGTGCCGCGAGCTTTGTATGGATTGCATCCCATCTCTGTCCATGATCTGGGGAAACTCGGTATACGGGCGAAAGTGGGCAAGGGAGTTTATTGGCTGCGAACCAACGCTCCTTTAGACCTCAGCGAAACACTTGCGCACTCTCGTTTCCGCATTCGTGCTGGGGATACTTTTCAGTTTTCCTTCTCATACACCGAGGAAGCGCCCGCCGTACTGAACCCGCTGGGAGATTTCGTGCGTGCGGGGATCGAACGATCCATCAACTTCTGGCGTGAATGGGCTGGCCGCGCCACTTATGAGGGCCCATACCGGGAGGCGGTGGTGCGCAGCGTTCTTGCCCTCAAGTTGCTCACCTTTGCGCCTTCAGGAGCAATTATCGCGTCGCCGACTACGTCCTTGCCGGAGCGCATTGGCGGATCGCTCAACTGGGACTACCGCTATTGCTGGCTCCGTGACGCTTCCCTCACGATCCGGGGCCTGCTGGGACTCGGCTATTGGGATGAAGCTTCCGACTTCATGGAGTGGATGCTGCACACCACCTGGCTCACGCAACCTGAGTTGCAGACGGTATATACGCTGTATGGGCGTCCGGCCCTGGAGGAACGCGAGCTCAAGCATTTAAGCGGCTTCAAAAATTCTAGTCCGGTGCGAATTGGCAACCTGGCGCGGGATCAGTTGCAACTCGATATTTACGGTGAGGTAATCGATGCGGCCGCTCAATACGTATTTCGTGGCGGAACTCTGGATGCCGGCATGCAAAAGGCGTTACGCAATTTTGGGAAATACGTCGTCAAGCATTGGAGCTTGCCTGACGAGGGCATATGGGAGCCGCGCAGTGGGCGATCAAAACACACTCACTCCCGGCTGTTATGTTGGACTGCCATGGACCGTCTGTTAAATCTTCGCGATCACGGATGGAAGCTTACCGACGCCCATTCCTTTAGTGAGACGCGCCAGCAGATCGAGCAGGAAATTCGCTCGCTCGCTTGGAACCCGGCATTGCAGAGTTACACAAGCGTCTTGGGCGGCGATCAAATGGACGCCAGCTTGTTGCTGTTTGCATGGTACGGATTTGAAAAATCGGACAATCTAAGGATGCAGACGACCTACGCACGCATCCGCGATCAACTGGACGCAGGCAATGGCCTGCTCTATCGCTATCGCAATGACCACTCCGAGGGCGCATTCGCGCTGTGCAGTTTTTGGGAGGTTGAGTTCCTTGCCCTGGGTGGCGGTACACAACAGGCCGCGGAAAATCTTTTTCACCATCTCCTCTCATTCCAAAATGAGCTGGGTCTCTACGCGGAGGAAATTGATCCGGCCAATGGGAATGCGCTGGGCAATTTCCCTCAGGCATTCACTCATGTGGGCGTGATTGGGGCCGCACTCTCTATCGCGGACCGCGCAAAAGGGACACAGTCTCTTCCCCATCGTCAGGAAAAAGCATCGTCACATGGGACCGCGCAGGAGGCAAGCGCATGAACTGGCAAGGATGGTTGCTGTGGGGCTTTGTAGCAACTCTCGCGCTGACCACAATGCTTTCGGGAAGCCAGTCTTTGGGATTGACGAGAATCAATATTCCGTATTTTTTGGGGACCGCGTTTACTCCCGACCGAAGGCGGGCAAAACTGTATGGATTTCTTTTTCATTTGATTGACGGCTGGGTGTTCGCAATCATCTACGCATTCATTTTTGAATCCTGGGGCCACGCCAACTGGTGGCTAGGAGGCTTGCTGGGCGCGGCGCAGGCGGCTTTTGTGCTGATGGTGGGAATGCCGCTTATGCCAAGCTTTCATCCTCATATGGCGAACGAACAACACGGGCCTACCGCAAGCCGCGACCTGGAGCCGCCGGGGTTCATGGCCTTAAATTACGGAGTGCAAACCCCGGTTTCCATTTTTATTGCCCATATTGTGTTCGGAATTATCCTGGGCGCGTTTTATCACGTACATCTGTAATGGCTAACGAAGAGCTGCAACGATGTCGCGAAGGCGCTATTGCGACTTCATTTTTTCACGAGTTTCGCGAACAATGGCGACGAATTGCCTTGCAGCTTCTGTGATCGGAGCGAGGTCTCCTGATTTGAGCGCGGCGGCGGAAACCAATTCCCCGCCGATTCCCAGCGCCGCTGAGCCAGCCTGCAGAAATGCCGCGGCGGTATTCAGGTTCACGCCACCGGTAGGGACCATGGGAACCTGAGGCAACGGGGCTTTTAAAGCTTTGATATATTTCGCACCACCGACCGTTCCGCAGGGAAATATTTTTACAAAGTCGCTTCCAGCCTTCCATGCAGCAATCACTTCAGTTGGGGTCAATGCGCCAGCCATGATCAGTTTACCCAGGCGCTTGGCGAGTTGCACGGTGGCAAGATCGAATCCGGGACTGACCAGAAATTCCGCGCCTGCATCCAGGCACCGCTGCGCGGTCTCCGCATCAAGCACGGTTCCCGCTCCAATCAGGATTTCTTTGCCGGAAGCTTTCGCCAGTTGCGAAATGGCGTCAATAGCGCCGGGAACAGTCATCGTCATTTCTACGATGGGAATGCCGCCCCTGCAAACCGCCTCCGCTGCCTGCAACGCCTGTTTGGTGGAAGACGCGCGCACTACCGGAACAATGCCGATTTCTGTAATTCGATTTGAAGTTTCCTCTTTCGTCATTCCGTTCCTTAATGAGTGAAGGTTAGCGTGCGATGCGCGCACCCACACCGCGCATCACTTGGGTGACTTCTTCTAGTGTGACCATGGTGGTGTCGCCGGGTGTGGTCATAGCCAGCGCGCCATGGGCTGCGCCGCACTCCACCGCCCACTGCGGGCCTTGTTCGGCCAGAAATCCATAGATAAGACCAGAGGCGAAGGAATCACCGCCGCCGACACGGTCAAAAATCTCCAGACTTTCCCGGTAAATGGCTTCGTAAAAGCTACCGCCTTCGTAGCAAATCGCGCCCCAGCCGTTCAGGGTCGCGGTATTCGCCTTTCGCAAGGTCGTGGCCACTGCCTTGAAGGGAAATTCCTTTACCGCCGTTTGAATCATTTTCTTGAACGCTTCAACCTCGATTTTGGAAACGTGTTCATCCTGCCCCTGCACTTCAAAACCAAGGGCGGCGGAAAAATCTTCTTCATTCCCAATCATTACATCCACAAGAGGGGCGAGCTTCCGGTTCACTTCCTGGGCGCGCTTTTTTCCGCCAATGGTCTTCCACAGCGATTCGCGATAATTCAGGTCATAAGAAACAATTACGCCGTGCTTCCTGGCGGCCTTCATGGCTTCCAAAGCCACGTCTGGAGTGCTTTCGGAAAGCGCACAAAAAATGCCGCCGGTATGGAGCCAGCGCGCGCCGTGTTTACCGAAAATTTCCTCCCAGTCAATTTCGCCCGCCTTCAGTTGGGACACAGCGGTATGTCCGCGGTCCGAGCATCCCAGAGCTGGCCGCACGCCAAATCCACGTTCGGTGAAATTCAAGCCGTTGCGCACGGCGCGTCCCACGCCGTCGTAATTCACCCAGCGAACCAGGCTTTGATCAACGCCTCCCTGAAAGATGAGGTCTTCCAGTAAACGCCCTACGGGATTATCAGCAAAAGCCGTGACGATGGCGGTGTTCAGGCCGAAGCAGCGCCTCAGTCCGCGCGCGACGTTATATTCGCCGCCGCCTTCAGAAACTTCAAAATTTCGAGTTGTCCACACCCGGCGGTCGCCCGGGTCAAAGCGCAACATCACTTCGCCGAGGCTGACCAGGTCCCAGCGGCATTCTGATTTAGGCTTGACCTTCAGCGCCATGCATTACTCCCGACACCTAAACTTAGGATTCCGTGACCAGCCTGTGTTGCGGAACGAGAATCTTCATCAGCCCCCACGCAATCAGGTAACTTAACCCGCAAACCATGAACATGAACAGGTATGCGGTTTGTGGTGTTCGAATAAAAACATCCGTAAGCTTGCCGGCCAGCAACTGCAACAGTACACCACCGATGCCCCCGGCCATCGTCCCAATCCCTATCACGGACGCAATGTTCTTTTTCGGAAACATGTCAGAAACGGTTGTAAACAGGTTGGCCGACCACGCCTGGTGGGCAGTGGTGCCGGCGCAGATCATGGCAATTGCCAGCGGAGCCGCGGCGCTGCCAAAACGATCTGTGTTGCCAAAGAATTGCGTAAGCAAAACCAGCAGCGGCAAACAAGCAATCATCAACATGGACTTCATACGCGCACTGTAAACGCTCATGCCGCGCTCAATCAGCTTCATCGGCATTCTGCCGCCGTAAATGCTGCCCACGATTGCGATTCCGTAGACAGTGAATGTTGGCAGCATGATCTGCCGGTCGGTCATGTGGAATTGCTTGTGCAAATAGTCCGGCAGCCAGAACAAATAAAACCACCACACGCCGTCGGTCATGAACTTTCCCGTAAAAAAAGACCAAAGTTGCCGGTAGCGAAACAACTTCAACCACGAAATTCCCGGCTGGGCGTTGGGTTGAATGGCCGCGTGTGCGGCTGCTGGCGTAGTCGAAAGCTCGTCATCCACCCGAATGTAGTCCAGTTCGGCTTGCGTGACCTTTTTGTGCCGCGAGGGGGGATTGTAGAGCCAGAACCAAAAAATCAGCCAAAGAAAGCCAACCGCGCCGGTGATGATGTAGGCCATCTTCCAGCCTTTCACATCTCCGTAGTGGATCATGATGACCGGCACCAGCAACGCCGCCACCATCGCGCCAGCATTGGACCCGGCGTTAAAAATGGCCGTGGCCAGAGCGCGTTCGCGCTTGGGGAACCATTCCGCTACGGTCTTGATGGAAGCCGGAAAGTTGCCCGCCTCGCCAACCGCGAAGGCGCTGCGCACAATGATGTGCATTCGCAGCACGCCTCCGACAAACGCATTGGCGATTCCGCAAATGGACCACACGATGAGCGATAGCGCCAGGCCAAGCTTGGTGCCGATCTTGTCAATGAACCATCCAGCCAGCACCGTGACTCCGGCGTAGACACCGGTGAAAAAAGACGTGAGGTAAGAAAATTCCTGATTGCTCCAGCCAAAACCGCCCAACGCGGTGGATCTGCAAAAGAACTCTTTCAGATAGCCGATAACCTGGCGGTCCATGTAGTTGATGGTGGTGGCAAAAAACAGCAGGGCGCAGATGGTCCAACGGTAGTGGCCGATTGTTTTCGCGGCGTTTTGCAGTGCGGATGGAGATGACGCAGCGGGCGTGGAAGCAGAAGTCAGATTTGGAGAATTTTCCATGAACAGGGGCCTATTTTTGAAACCTCACGGAAATATCATGGACCATAACCCGTCCAGCATCGGGCATTCTATCTCCATCACGCACGAGCATTACCGGTCGGATACTCAGTGTCTTTATCATTAATCTTTATACACGAGTCTCAGTCGCGATGCGGACATCAGCGCGCACCAGCATTGACGCTCATTCCCAGATTTTCGCGCGGTGTTCCTTTGATCGTTATTGGTTCACTCCGCTCGCTAGAAACCCACCATCCACGGCTAGCAAATGTCCGGTCACGAAACTGGCCGCATCCGAAGCCAAAAAAACCGCAGCACCCGTCAACTCTTCCAGGATGCCGAAACGGCGCATGGGAGTGCGCGCCAAGAATTCGTGGCCGCGCGGGGTGCCGTCCAGGAGCGCCGCATTCAAATCAGTCCGGAAGACTCCGGGCGCGATGGCGTTCACGCACACGCCATACCGCCCCCACTCCACGGCAAGCGATTTTGTAAGCGCCGCCACCGCCGCCTTGCTGGCGCAGTATGCCGCTACCTCATAGAGTCCCACGAACGATGACAATGACGCGATGTTAATGATGCGTCCGTGCTGGCGCTTGACCATTTCGCGCCCGAATACCTGGCAGGCCCGCAAGGTGCCAGTCAAGTTGGTTTCAAGAATTTCGCTCCATTCGCTTTCAGGCAGGTCAAGTGTGGGAGTGCGCCTGGTCATCCCCGCGCTATTCACAAGAATGTCCACATGCCCAAACTCTTCGCGTACGGCGTGCAG
>Ga0134128_10012626_pt1 | contig 10067 bp, 7 predicted proteins | sample KB31754_FD_96462 | JGI IMG/M metagenome (GOLD analysis project Ga0134128, IMG submission 96462) | Terrestrial soil microbial communities with excess Nitrogen fertilizer from Kellogg Biological Station, Michigan, USA - KB3-175-4 | ecosystem: Environmental > Terrestrial > Soil > Unclassified ...
CCTGGTCTGCGCTGAATTCAAAAGGAAACCTCATGAGCAAATACACTGATATCGGCGTCGAGACGCACGGCCATGTCGGCCTGATCGAAATCCGGCGGCCACCCCTGAACTTCTTCGACATCTCGCTGATCAACCAGATCGCCGACGCGCTGGAGGAGTTCGATCGCGATATCGAGATCCGGGCCTCGGTGCTCGCCGCCCAGGGCAGGGCGTTCTGCGCCGGCGCCAATTTCAACGATCCGGCGCGGCAGGCCGCGGAGGCCCGCGAACGCTCGGACCCGGCCTCGAGTCTCGGCCAGATCAACCACCTCTACATCCAGGCGGTGCGGATTTTTCGCGCCAAAAAGCCGATCGTCGCGGCGGTCCATGGCGCGGCCATCGGCGGCGGCCTCGGCCTTGCGGTCGCGGCGGATTTTCGCGTCACCTGCCCCGAGGCGCGGTTTGCCGCGAATTTCACCAAGCTCGGATTCCATCCGGGCTTCGGGCTCACTGCCACGCTCCCCGAACTGGTCGGGCAGAACAATGCGGAACTGATCTTCTACACCAGCCGTCGGGTGACTGGCGAGGAAGCCACGCGGATGGGCCTCGCCAATGTCTGCGTCCCGCGGGACCAGGTGCGCGCCGAAGCCATCAAGCTCGCCGCTGAGATTGCCGAATGTTCGCCGCTCGGCCTGCTCTCGACCCGCGCCACCATGCGCGCCGGCCTCGCCGACCGCGTCATGGCAGCCACCAACCATGAACTCGCCGAACAGACGCGGCTGCGCGCGACCGAGGATTTCAAGGAAGGCGTCAAGGCCACCGAGGAACGCCGCATCGCCAATTTCAAGGGACGGTGATCCGCGACCGCGAGGGACGAAGGCGGAGCGCTGGATTGTCGCGGCCTCCGCCGCGGAAATGGTCATTCCGAGGCGCGCGTGGGCGCGAGGTGCTGCCTCCACGCTGTCATTCCGGGGCGCGCCACCGGTCCGCGCAAAGCGCAGCCCGATGCGCGAGCCCGGAATCCACAGCCACGATGGCCGCCGCAGCCGCCACGGTGGCCCCAGCTTCGCGCAGCATCAACGTTCGTGGTTATGGTTTCCCCGATGCGCAATTGCGCATCTGAGGCCTGCGCCAAGGGGCGCATCCCGGAATGACGAGAGAGAGAGAGCGTGGTCTGCGCGACTCGCGAACCAGCGCGCAGCATCGCTGCTGTGCTTCGGACGTCGTGACATCTTTGTTCCACGTTGTACCACTCGATTTGCTGCAAAACTCCGATCTTACTACTGGACGTTGCGCCTCAAGCAGCTAGTTTTGTTTTCGTAGGACATTTGCACTTTCGGTAGGACAGACCGCGGAACACGTTCGTTGGGTACTCGCATGCCGCGCCGTACGCCTCATCGCCCAGACAGGAACGCAGGCAAAGTCTCGCTTCTCGTAGTTTGCCTCGCCGCATCTTCCGGGAGCGAAGCGCTGGCCCGGGACATGACGACGCCTCCGCTACCACCGCCGGCAACGGCGATATACGACTGGTCGGGCTGCTACGCAGGCCTCAATGCGGGTGGAACGTTTAGCGCCGAGCAATATTCTCTGGCGATGGCGGGCGGATTTCTCCTGAACAACAACCTGTTTTCAAATCCAGCCAACAGTTCTCAGGTCGGTCACGCCTTTGCGTCGCATGCCTCGAGCTTCGCGGGAGGCGGCCAGGTTGGTTGCAACAGACAAACCGGCATCCTGGTTTGGGGCTTCGAGGCGGACTTCGACCACGCGGGACCCATGAACAGTACGGCCAAAGTTGGTCCGGCCGGACCCATCGTCGGCGCCAATGACCCCACCCGGAATCACGTATCCTCGCAAACCGATAGCGTCGGCCAGAATGGTGACTGGTACTCGACGGTGCGAGGGCGTATCGGGCTAACTCCGACACCAACGTTGCTCTTGTATGCAACGGGCGGCCTGGCCGTTGCCCGAATCAGTTCCTCGGCCGACGTCACATTCGGCGCCGATCGGTTTTTCCTGAGCAACAATGTCTTCGCTGGATCGCGTTCGGAAACCCGCACCGGATGGACCATCGGCGCCGGATCGGAGTGGGCTTTCTTGGCCAACTGGAGCCTGAGGGCTGAATACCTGTATCTGGATTTTGGCAGCTTTAGTTACGGGTTGGCCTGCACGGTCCCCTCCTGCTCCAATGCGCCGACGATCCCGTATGCTTGGTCCGCCCATGTGCGGTCCGCAGACCATGTCTTTCGAGTCGGACTGAACTACACGTTCCATTGAGGAAACAAAAATGCCCCGTCTCAGCTTTGCATTGTTCGGCGCGGCTGCCTTGAGTTTCGGATTTGCAGGGGTTGCCGGCGCCGCCGACATCCCGATCAAGGCGCCGGCCTACGTGGCGCCGGCTGCGGTACCTGGCTGGACTGGTTTCTATGTCGGCGGCGACCTCGGTGCGCTGTGGATGAGCCAAGATGCGGTGTGGAATCCGCTGCCATCGCCCGCGGCCTTCACCGTTTTCCCGATAGGGGGGCGTTTGGATTCGAGCCACTTCGTCGGCGGCGTACACGGCGGCTATGATTGGCAGCTTGCCCCGACCTGGGTCGTGGGTATCGAGGGTGACTATTCCTGGACCGACGCCGGCGCAAGCGTGCAGGGCGTTTGGCAATCCTTTCCCACCGGGCAGCCGTCATTCCCTACCACATTGTCCTCTCTGAGTGACAAGCTGGAGTCGTTGGGTTCGGTGCGTGGCCGTATCGGCTATCTCGTTACACCGAACGCGCTGGCCTACGTCATCGGAGGTGCGGGTTGGGGCCGCTTCGAGTATGACGCCTTCGCCCGCAACACCGCAAATTCTTATCTTGCCAGCACTTCGTTTTCGAAGATCCAGAGCGGTTATGTCCTCGGCGGCGGCCTGGAATGGGCGCTCACACAAAACTGGATGGTCAGGGGTGAATACCTTTATTATAGCCTTGACGGTTCGTCGACGGTCGCTCCCGCGCCCGGCTTCCCCACTTTCCCATCGGGATTCGCCTGGCACAACGCCGTCATTCAGCAAGTGCGCCTGGGCCTGAGTTACAAATTCGACTGGGGTGTTCCGGCCGCGGGTCAGTATTCGGCGCGCAACTAGAAATCGAAGAAGCCGCGGTTCTGACGACGTAAGCGTTGAGTGAGTAGATTCCGGTCATGTTGAACGTCGGAAAAATCTACAGATTGGAGTTTCCGGGAATTGCGGCCCGCGTAATCAAGCCGCCAGCCGGATATGCGCCTTCGAAATTTCCCTATCTCGTCGAAAGCCTCTTCCTGAGAAGCCGATGGTACGTGAATGGGCGCGGCGAGCCTATCTATCCCGATGCCCCGCGTTTGGTCGTTTCATCGACCCTTGAGGTTTTTTCATGGCGATGGATCAAGGAGGGTCATCGTCATGAGACCTCCTGAAGTGCGGGCAGCGCGAAAGAGAGTGCTGCTGGCCGGTGCTTCCATCATCGCGATGGCGGTCGCTTGCTCCGACGTCAGCGCCGCGGACCTTCCGGCCTTTCCTACCAAGGCACCTGCGGCGATCGTGAAGGACGAATGGAGCTGGTGGGTTGAAGGTGGATTTACAGGTCCTCCGGCCGGAGACCCATCCATCGGCTTCCTGGTGCCGGCGATCGCGACCTTCAATCCGGGACCGGGTTGGGAAGCCGCCATTGGATTCGACTACGAGCGTGGTGAGTGGTCGCCTTATCACATCGTCATGCAATTTCGTTACGGCGAGAACGACAGAGGCTCGAGAAATTTCAGCGGCGGCCCCTTCCCGATCACACTTGTAACGCCCTTCCGCTTTTCGCCTACGCCTGCCAATGTCATCGCCAATGGATCGGATAGCAGTCGGGAAGATCATTGGCTGGTCGATTTCGCGGTCGGCCGGGACTTTGCCCTCGGGTCTGGAATCGCGCAAGGCACGCTTGGAATTAGGGTCGCTGAAATCACCTCCAATTCAGTCGGCAACGGCAATCTCCTGGGATGTCTGGCGACGACCCCCATTACGGCCTATCCATTTTGCACCAAGGTCAGCGGCAACTTTGCCTTCCAGTCCAGAAGCCGCTTCCTGGGCGTAGGTCCGCGTCTTGGCGTTCAGGGCAGCCAGCCGCTCGCGGGTTCCTGGGTGTTCGAATATCTTGGCGGTGTCGCTGTATTGTTCGGCGACCGCACTTTCAGTGCGACCCAAATGCTCAATGCAATTTCCACCGGCGGGGCCTTTACCGCGATACCCACCACCAGCCTGACCCAGTCGGGTGCGGCCGCGGTCTTCAATCTCGACGCCCAGGTCGGGATTTCATACTGGCTCACTCCAACCTTCAAACTGACGGCGAGCTACCGGTTCGACGGCTATTGGGGCGCGTTGAAGGTGCTGGAAGCCGCCGATGTCAGAAACCAGGATCGCTTCTATTATGGCCCGATGTTGCGGGCGACCATGACCTTCTTCTGATGCAAGGCTATCTGTCCTCCACGACCGGCGGATCCAACCCGTCCCGCTCCAGAGCGGATCAAGCGATGGCGGAACTCAAAGTAAAGCCGCCGCTTCGACCGGAGGCACAGCCAGCAACAGCGACTGTACTTCAGGACAGCTTCCTTCGCGTGCAGCATGCCGAGGCACTCCGCCTGCACGGGCGGTTCGATCAAGCCCAGGCCATCTGTGAGTCTCTCCTGCGATCCAACCCGGATTACGTGGCGGCGTTGCACACGCTTGGACTCGTTTTAGCAGACCAGGAGAGGCACCGTGATGCACTGAGTTATCTGGTGCGCGCCGCGATGCTGAACCCTCTTGGCTGGACAGCCCTTACCGCGTTGGCCGGAGTCTACCTGCGCCTGGGCGCCATCGAAATGGCGGCGCAGACCGTCGAGCAGGCGATAGCCATCGAACCGGGCGACGCCGGCGTGCTTCTCATGCTGGGTGATATCCGTCGAGAGCAATGCGAATACGAGATCGCCCGCGACGCCTATCGTCGAGCCCTTACCATCGATCCCGGCATGGTTGAGGCCGAGATCGGAATGGGCTGGTGCTGTGCGGAGATCGGCGACTTCGCCAAGGCAGTAGAGGTGTTCGAGGGCGTCGCCGGGCGTAATCCACGCCTGATTGAACCGCTGCGCGCTCTGGCTGCCTTCCCTGCAGGCGAAGGGCGCATCAATCTGCTGGCGCAACTGGAAAGGATGACGCAGGACCGAAGGGACGACGATGCGGAGTTTCAAATCTCCGCTGTGTTCATCCGGTCAGCTGCGCTCGATCGCGCAGGCCGTCACGCCGAGGCCTGGCAATGCGCTGGTGATGCGAACCGGACCATGCTTCGGGGGATGACGAACAGCCTGAAGCAACTCGCCGAAAGCCGGCGCGCGAGCCTCGCCACGCTGTGCGAGCAAAAGGAAACATCCGAACGCCGCGAACCGGGCGGCGGGGAAATTCCCCTATCGCTCTTCATCCTCGGGCCTTCCCGATCGGGGAAGTCGACAATGGAAAAACTCGTCAGCGGGCTTGCCGGCGTCAAGCGGGGTTATGAAAATCCCATCGTCGAACTCGCCGTGCGTCGGACCTTTCAGCTATCCTCTCTTCCGACGGATACACGGCTCAGTCAGCTTCCGCCGCCGGCTCATCCGCTCTGTCGCCGAATCTACCTCCTGGAACTCAGGCGCCGTATCGGCCAGGCAAGAATCTTCACCAACACAAATTCCGCTGGCATCTTCGAGGCCGCATCCATGGCCACGGTGTTCGAGCGGACCCGCTTCATTCTCGTGAAACGCAAGCTGGATGACAATCTGCTGCAGATCTATCTGCGCAAGTACGGCGCAGCCAACGCCTACGCCTATGATTTGAAGGCCGCGCATGAGCATATCTCGTGGTATCACCAAATGATCGATCTGATGGCCGCGAAATTTCCGAGCATTGTTCGGATCATTCACTATGAGGACATGGTCGCGGATCCGGATCTCGCGCTGCGAATGGCGGCAGGCCTCTGTGAGGTATCAGTTCATGATGGACATTCGACCACAATCACCGGCGATCCCGACTGCGCCGCTCCTATCGAGAATTCATTTCCGCTGAACTCGATGGTTGATTGCCCGCTGGCTTCGCGCACATGACCTGGCCGACGAACCCAGTGACCGATCCGCAGGCCGGCCGGCAAGGGGCGGCTGAGCCCCGGTCCGGCTTTGTCTGGCTCGCCTCTTATCCCAAATCGGGCAACACCTGGACGCGGGCGTTCTTGCACAACCTCATCAAGACGATCTTCGACGAAGACGACATCCAGGATATCAACGGTCTGAACCGCTTCACCGTCTCCGTCGGCGGCAGGGACCTCTATGCCGAGATGCTGGGGTTCAAACCAACCGATCGACATCGCGAGCAGACCGCCGCGGTGCGGCACCGGGTCCAGCGCTACGTCGCCGAGCAATTCGAAGGCCTGATTTTCGCCAAAACCCACCAGGCCCTGATGGTCGATCGCGGCTCCACGACGATCGATTTCGAGGTTACGGCCGGCGCGATCTATATCGTCCGCAATCCGCTCGACGTGGTCATTTCGCTCGCTCACCATCTCGGTCAATCGGTCGACAGAGCCATCGCGATCATGGGGACCAGGAACATTGAACTGGACGTTACGGAGACCCAGGTTCACGAGGTCATTGGCTCCTGGAGCCAGCACGTGCTGACTTGGACACGAAGGCCGCATCGGGCGATCTACATCATGCGCTACGAGGACATGCTTGCCGCGCCGGAGGCAACCTTTGACGCACTTGCGCGTCATTTGCTGATGAGCCCGACCGCAGCCCAGCTCGCCGACGCGATCGACCGTTCCTCGTTCGACAAATTGAGAGCCCAGGAAGACGTGGATGGCTTCCGCGAAAGACCGCGACACGCAGGACGCTTTTTCCGCGAAGGCCGTGCCGGCCAGTGGAAGGACATCCTGACCGCGCAGCAGATCGACCGGATTGTCAGAGATCACGGTGAACAGATGACCCGGTTTGGCTATCTTCCGGTGTAGCCGGGCGACTGGCGCAAGAAAGCCACTGGTTGCGCGGCGTCCGGCACGATAGAGTTCCATCATGGCAGTCACAGACATTGCAAGCAGAACCTATAATCACGGCTGGCGGCTCGATCCGATCGTGCGCAGCCTGCTCGACACCGATTTTTACAAGCTCCTGATGCTGCAAATGATTCGGGCTTATTACCCGGAACAGCACGTCACCTTTTCGGTCATCAACCGCAGCCGTCAGGTGCGTCTCGCCGAAGTGATCGATGAGGGTGAACTCCGTGCCCAGCTCGACCACGCGCGCACCATCCGGTTCAGCAAGAAGGAGCTGATCTGGCTGGCCGGCAATACCTTCTACGGCAAGACCCAGATGTTTTCACCCGACTTCATCAACTGGCTCGCCGCGTTCCGCCTTCCCGAGTATGAGCTCCGCAAGGTGGACGGCCAATATGAACTGCATTTCCACGGACCGTGGACCCACACCACGATGTGGGAAATTCCGGCGCTGGCCATCCTCAACGAATTGCGCTCGCGCCAGGTGCTGAAGGGACAGGGTCGATTCGTCCTCGATGTCCTGTATGCGCGCGCCAAGGCCAAGCTTTGGAGCAAGGTCGAGCGCCTGCGCAAGCTGGAGGACCTGCGGCTCTCCGATTTCGGGACGCGGCGGCGCCATGGCTTCCTGTGGCAGCGCTGGTGCGTCGAGGCCGTGAAGGAAGGCCTCGGACCGTCCTTCACGGGCACCTCCAATATCCTGCTGGCGATGGACAATGACCTTGAAGCGATCGGGACCAACGCCCATGAACTGCCCATGGTCGCCGCGGCGCTGGCGAATGACGATGCGGAACTGCGCTGGGCGCCGTACCGCATCCTCGATCAGTGGCGCCATATCTATGGCGGCAATCTTCTGATCGCCCTTCCCGACGCCTTCGGCACCAAGGCATTCCTCCGCGATGCCCCCGAATGGGTCGCGGACTGGACCGGCTTTCGGCCCGACAGTGCGCCGACGATCGCGTCAGGCGAGGAGATCATCAAATGGTGGAAGAAAAAGGGTCGTGATCCCAGGGAAAAGCTGCTGGTGTTCTCCGACGCCATGGACGTCGGATCGATCGAAGACGCCTACCGTCATTTTGCCGGCCGTGTCCGGATAAGCTTTGGCTGGGGCACCAACCTGACCAATGATTTCGTGGGATGCGCGCCCGACGGCTCGGTCGATCTGGATCCCATCTCGATCGTCTGCAAGGTGACATCGGTGGACGGCCGACCAGCGGTAAAACTCTCGGACAATCCGGAGAAAGCGACGGGGATCGAGTCCGAGGTCGAGCGTTATCTGCGCGTGTTTGGCAATGCGGGGCGGGTTCGCGCTCCGGTCAGCGTCTGAGAAGATCGTAGCCCGGATGGAGCGAAGCGCGATCCGGGGCCATTCAACCCGTGATTCCCGGATTGCGCTTCGCTCCATCCGGGCTACGCTTGCCGGCAGCAATCGCTCGGCTCGGCGGCGCCGGCCGTCGTTCGACACATGCAGGAAGACATGATCGGCACGTCCGCAAGCGCCATCGCGGATGCTAGCTTTCCCTGCACGACGGCCAGTTCTTTGGTCTCGCCGCGCTGCCGGAGACATTCTACCAGGCCGTGCAGCGCCCAGACATTGTCCGGATGCTGGGCACACCGTTGAATCCGGCCGCTCAGGCCCAAATCGTCGCGACAGACCTGCTCGGCCTCGGCGTACTGGCCCTGCTCTGCCAGCAGGGCCGCCAGCGCATGCCTCGGCGGATGCATCCAGGCCCACGGCTCGATGTACTCCAGATTGTCGTCGCGATCGACCGCCTCCCGCAGATGGGCGTAGCCCAGCTCATGATTGCCTTTGTGGTATTCGAGTTCGCCATCCAGCATCTTCTCGCCCACCGCGAGGATGCTGCGGGCGCTATTGTTGAAAACCTTTCGCTGCGCGGGGATACGCCGCAGGCTGTCGTGAAACATCTGGCGTTCCCGGTCGGCGTCGCCGAACTGCTTCAGCGACGCCTGCGCAACGCCCTTGGCGTAGTGAGCCATCGCCGTCGAAACCGGATACAGCTCCGGGTCATCCGGCAGCGGCGCGTCGATGATGTCCTGCCAGCGCCCGAAACGCACCATCGTATGCTCGCCCATCGAATAATAGCCTTCGAGGCTGGAGACGAATCTCGGGCGGCCCTTGACGCCGAGAACCTCCTTCGTGATCAGGCCGCGCAATTTGCTCGCCGCGGCGATCGAGTCCTCATATCTGCCCATGAACATGCAGGCATGCATCATCAACAGCAAATCGTGTGCACATGCCGTCGTGTAGGGGGTGAGCGCACCGGCGTAGTCGAGATAGCGGTCGTTGGCAGCGATCGCCTGCCTGCTGGCGATCCCTGCCTTTTCGTATTCGCCGCACAGCACATGGACATGCGCGGGCATATGGTTCAGGTGGCCGGCGTCCGGGCACATCGTGGCAAGGGCGTTCGCCGAGGCCATCGCCCGTTCCGGCTCATTCGACGTTTCAAGGACATGGATATGCAGATGTACGATCGCCGGATGGTGTTGCATTCCCGTCCGCTCGGCGAGGCCGATCGCGCGCTCGCACACCTCGAGCGCCTCGATCACGTCGGAGCCCTTCGCAGGCAACCCGCTTCTGACATTCCACAGCCGTCGTGGCGTTCGAACGATCAAGGCTTCGACAAAGAGCGCCGCCACGTCGTGATCGTCTCGATGTTGATGATGGACCCTGCGCAATTCCGCGGCGTAGTCGTTGTCCCATTGGTCAAACTGTTCCGGCTCGACGGAATGCGGCTGCTGGACGCGGCGGCCTTGCGTCTCCACCAGCCAGTTCTCGAGCGCCGTCGCCTGATGCGCCAAGGCGCGCGCCTTCTCGATATGCGCGCAGGCCCTCTTCGTCGCGATATTCGCCTCTTCCTCGCTGTGGTCGCGCCATGTCATGTTGTAGTAAGGCCCGCATCCATAGGCGATGCCCCAATGCGCCATGACGCATTCCGGATCGTATTCGAGCGCCTTTGCAAAGCATTTGACGCCCTCCGATCTGTTGAAGGCAAAGCACCAGTTCAAACCCAGGTCGAACCAGCG
>Ga0134128_10012630_pt1 | contig 10066 bp, 8 predicted proteins | sample KB31754_FD_96462 | JGI IMG/M metagenome (GOLD analysis project Ga0134128, IMG submission 96462) | Terrestrial soil microbial communities with excess Nitrogen fertilizer from Kellogg Biological Station, Michigan, USA - KB3-175-4 | ecosystem: Environmental > Terrestrial > Soil > Unclassified ...
ATCCAGGAACGAGCTCACGCCGGCGCTGGCCGACTGCCCCGCGTACTCGGCGATCGACACCGGTCCGCTCAGGTTCTGCAGCGACACCTGGCCGAGCAGCATGCGCCAGAAGAGCGTTCCCTGTAGCGCCGTCATGTCCCAGGCCTCCTGGCCGGCGCGCCCGACGGCAACCAGCGGCGAGACCTGCAGATGGTGCTTCATGCTGGGCGGATACGGTACGTCCGGCGAGGTTCCCGCCTCGAGGCGCCCGACATACTTGCCGTCGACCCGTTCGCTCTCGAGCTCCACTTGCACCGTGTGAGTGCCCCCGCCGCGCTCGAACGACAGCCTGATCGTCCCGCCGGGGTGCGCCGTGACCTGAGCGACCAGGGCCTGCCAATCCTTCACTGCATGTCCGTCGACGGCGAGGATCCGATCGCCCGGCCGCAATCCCGCACGTGCCGCCGGCCCGTCCGACTTCACCTGAGTGAGCACGGCGGGAATGGCCGGCTCCCAGAATGCGAACCCGAGCCCGGCGAGCGGATCCACCGTGAGATGGCGGCGCAGCGTCGCATCGGTCACGTCGAGATCGACCTGGCGCGCGGCTCCGTTGCCGCCGCGCACCGTGAGATCCGCGTCGCCGCGCGAGCTCATCACATCGAGCAGATCGAAGAACACATCGCGCTGGTCGCTGACGGCAGAGCCGTTGATCGCCACGATCCGGTCGCCGGAGGCGAGGCCCGCCTTGGCGGCAATGGAGCCGGGCGTCACATCGCCCACGACCGGCAGAATCTGCGTGATGCCGTTGAGCCACATCATCCCCGCCAGCACGATGATGGCGAACAGGAAGTTGAAGCCGGGGCCGGCGAGCAGCACCAGCACACGCTGCAAAGGCGGCTTGCGGGTGAAGGAGCGCGGCAGATCCTCGGGCGCGACCGGGCCTTCGCGCTCGTCGAGGAGCTTCACATAGCCGCCGAGCGGAATGGGCGCGATGGCGATCTCGGTCCGGTCCGCGCCCACCCGCCAGGAGAAGGGCGGCGGCAGCGGCCGCCCGAATCCGATCGAGAACCGCAGGACCTTGAAGCCGAGGCGGCGCGCCACCCAGAAATGGCCGAACTCGTGCACAGTGACCAGGAGCCCGACCGCAACGACGAACCACAGTGTGTACCAGACGACACTCATGCCCGCGCGCCCTCGAGCGAGCGCCCCCCGGTCGCACGCGGCCGGCCATCGATCTGCTCCGACGCCAGCCGCCTGGCCTCCGCGTCGGCCGCGAGCACGTCATCGAGCCCGCCGATCGTCCCCGCGGTACACCGTGTGACCACCTGCTCAATGACTGCAGCTATGCCGGGAAAGTTCAATCGGCGCTCCAGGAATGCATGGACGGCAACCTCGTTGGCGGCGTTCAGGGCGACCGGAGTCAGGCCGCCGGCCCGCGCCGCCGACTGCGCGAGCGCGAGACAGCGGAATCTCTGCGGGTCCGGGGCGCGGAAGTCGAGCCGCGAGGTCTTCACCAGATCGAGGAATTCTACACCGGAGGCCATTCGCTCGGGCCAGGAGAGCGCGCATGCGATGGGCGTGCGCATGTCCGGCGAGCCGAGCTGCGCGAGGAGCGAGCCGTCGAGGTACTCGACCAGCGAATGGATGATGCTCTGCGGGTGCACCACGATGTCGACGCGCTCCGGCGTCAGCGCGAAGAGGAAGCAGGCCTCGATCACCTCGAGCCCCTTGTTCATGAGGGTGGCCGAGTCGACCGAGATCTTCCGTCCCATCACCCAGTTGGGATGGGCGCAGGCGGCCTCGGGAGTGGCTGCGGCGATGGCCTCCGCCGGCCAGTCGCGAAAGGGACCGCCGGAGGCGGTGAGCAGGATCCGGCGCACGCCCTTCGGTGCCTCGCCGGTGCGCGAGCCGGCGGGCAGGCACTGGAAGATGGCATTGTGCTCGCTGTCGATGGGCAGGAGCGTCGCGCCGCTCTCGCGCACGGCGTCCATGAGGAGCGGCCCTGACATGACGAGCGATTCCTTGTTCGCGAGCAACAGGCGCTTGCCGGCGCGAGCCGCGGCCAATGTGGAGCGCAATCCCGCGGCGCCCACTATGGCGGCCATGACGCAGTCCGCCTCGGGCAATGTCGCAATTTCCGTGAGCGCACCGACGCCGGCAAGCACACGCGTCGAGCGCGCGTCGGGGCCGAGCTCCCCCGCCAGCTCGCGCGCGGCCTGCTCATCGGCCATCGCCACGTAGGGAGGCCGGAATCGGCGGACCTGCTCCGCCAGCTTGCGCACGCTCCGGTTGGCGCCGAGCGCCACCACGCGGAACCGGTCCGGATGACGAGCGAGCACATCGAGCGTGCTCTCGCCGATCGAGCCCGTCGAACCCAAGACGACTACGCCGATCATGGCAGGACTCCTAGAAAGGTGAGGCCGAGCAGCAGCACGGGCACGGCGCCCGTCACGCTGTCGATCCGGTCCATCACGCCACCGTGCCCTGGGAAGAGCGTACCGCTGTCCTTCATCCCCGCGAAGCGCTTCAGCAGACTTTCGGTGAGGTCGCCGACGATCGAGAAGGCCACCGCCGCGAGGCAGAGCACCAGGAATTGCCCGAGCGGCAGCCGGAACCGGACCGCGCCGATGACGGCGACGATGCCGCTCGCGGTCAGGCCGCCGACCGCACCCTCCCACGTCTTGCCGGGCGATACCGCAGGCGCGAGCCGCCGGCGACCGAATCGCCGGCCGCAGAAATAAGCGCCGATGTCGGCCATCCAGACGAGCACCAGCGCGAAGAGCACCCACTCGGCGCCGTGCGCGGCCTGGAGCCTCAGGCGCGTCAGCGCGAGCCAGGCCGGCACCAGGGAGAGGAGCCCCGCGAGGGCCGCCGACCAGGCGCCGACCCGTCGGGGCGCCGCCACGATCCACACCAGCGCAGCCAGCCACCAGAGAAGCGTGACACCGAGGAGCGCCTCCAGGCCCGCCGGCGTGCGGGTGGCGAGCCAGGCGAGCGGCAGGAGGACGGCGATGAGCGCCACGAAGGCGACCCGCAGCAGCGGCTCGGTCCATTTGAGGAACGCCGACCATTCCCAGGCGCCCATCAGGACGACGACCGTCAGGAGCGCGACCGTTGCGAGCGCCGGCAGCCAGAAGAGCACCACGAGCAGCAGCGCGATCAGGACGGCGGCGGTGAGGACTCGTTTACGGAGCGACTCGCTCACAGGCCTCGCGCTTTCATCGCTTGGCCGCCGGCGCGGCCTCGCGTCCGGCCCGGGGCAGTTGACCGGTCGTGAGGCCGAAGCGTCGCTCCCGGCCGGCGAAAAACTCGAGCGCGGCCGAGAGCTCCGCCTGGTCGAAGTCGGGCCAGAGCCGATCACTGAAATAGAGCTCCGCGTAGGCGATGTTCCAGAGGAGGAAGTTGCTGATCCGCCGCTCGCCGCCGGTGCGGATCAGCAGGTCCGCATCCGGCAGCCCGCCGAGCTCGAGCGCGGCGGCGAAGCGCTCCTCGTCGATGTCCGCCGCGCGCAAGGCGCCGCTCGCGCACTCGGTGGCGAGCTGACGTGCGGCCTGCACGATGTCCCAGCGTCCGCCGTAGCTCACGGCCACCTGCAGCTTCAGGCCCGCATTGGCGCGCGTGCGCTGCTCCGCGGCGCCGATCTGCGCCTGCAGCCGCACCGAGAGGCGCTGCCGGTTGCCGATGAAGCGCACGCGCACGCGCTGGCGGTGCAGCTCCGCGATCTCGCGATCGACGGCCTCGAAGAACAGGCCCATGAGGCTCGCCACCTCCTCCGCCGGCCGCGACCAGTTCTCGCTCGAGAAGGCGAAGAGGGTCAGCGCCTCGACGCCGAGCCGGCTGCACTCCTCGACACACAGGCGCACCGGTGTCAGGCCGGCCTTGTGGCCTGCCGAGCGGGGCAGGCCGCGCGCGGCGGCCCACCGGCCGTTGCCATCCATCGTGATGGCGATGTGCCGGGGCACGGAGTCCATCACACCTGCATCACTTCCTTTTCCTTCGCCGCCAGAAGCTGCTCGATGTCGGCCACGTGCTTGTCCGTGAGCTTCTGGATTTCCCCTTCCGCCCGCCGCTCGTCATCCTGCGAGATCATCTTCTCCTTCAGCATGTCCTTGACGTCACTCATAACGTCGCGCCGCACGTTGCGTACCGCCACGCGGGCGTTCTCCGCATCGTGCCGCAGCACCTTGGTGATCTCGCGGCGACGCTCCTCGGTGAGGGCCGGCATCGGGATGCGGATCACGGTGCCCGCCGTCATCGGCGTGAGGCCGAGGTCGGATTTGAAGATGGCCTTCTCGATCGCCTGCACGACCGTCTTTTCCCATGGGGAGACGACGAGCGTGCGGCCGTCCTCGATGGCAATGCTCGCCACCTGCTGCAGCGGCACTTCCGAGCCGTAGTAATCGACCTTCAGGTGCTCGATCAAACTCGGATGCGCGCGCCCGGTGCGCAGCTTCTTGAGGTCGGCCTGGAAGGTCTGGACGCATTTGGCCATGCGCTCGCGCGCGTCTTTCTTGATGTCTTCGATCATGTGTCATGTCTCCGGTACGCCGTCTACTCGCAGGTGACGACCGTACCCACGTCAGCGCCGCGTACGATGCGCGTGAGATCGCCGGGATTGTTGAGATTGAAGACCCGCAAAGGCAAGTGGTTGTCGCGGCACATCACGATGGCGGTCGCATCCATGACGTTGAGCTTCTCGGTGAGCACCCGATCGAAAGTGAGCTGGGAATAGCGGACCGCGGCCGGATTGCGCACCGGATCGTCGGAATAGACGCCGTTCACCTTGGTCGCCTTGAGCAGCACCTCGGCATCGATCTCGATCGCGCGCAGCGCCGCGGCCGTGTCCGTGGTGAAGAAGGGATTACCGGTGCCGGCCGCGCAGATGACGACCCGCCCCTTCTCCAGGTGGCGGATGGCGCGGCGGCGGATGTAATCCTCGCAGACCTCGTTGATGCGGATGGCGGACATGACGCGCGCGTAGAGTCCCACGCTCTCCAGCGCATCCTGCATCGCAAGCGCGTTCATGACGGTCGCGAGCATCCCCATGTGGTCGGCGGCCACCCGGTCCATGCCCGCCCGCGCGAGGCCCGCGCCGCGGAAGATGTTGCCGCCGCCGATGACGACCGCGAGCTGCACGCCGAGGCCCACGATCTCCTGCAGCTCCCCGGCGATGCGCTTGAGGATGGCGGGATCGATGCCGTAGTCGCCGGTGCCCATGAGGGCTTCGCCCGAGAGCTTCACGAGAATGCGGGAGTAGCGAGCCTTGTTGTTGCCTTCTGTCATAGCCCCAAAACGCCTCGTGGTGATGGAAAAAACCCCGCCGCCGGCGGGGTTTTTCTCGTGAGTGGCTGTCGCCGCGTCAGTGCTTTTTCACCTCGGCCAGCACCTCCGCCACGAAGTCCTCCTGTTTTTTCGCGATGCCCTCGCCGACCTCGAAGCGCTCGAACGCGATCACCTGCGCGCCGGCGCCCTTCAGCAGCTTCTCCACCGCCGTATCCGGATCCTTGACGAACGGCTGGCCGAGAAGGGTGATCTCCCCGAGGGACTTGCGCAAGCGCCCTTCGACCATCTTGGCGACGATCTCCGGGGGCTTGCCCTCCCCCTGGGCCTGCTCGGCGAGGATCTCGCGCTCCTTGGCCATCACTTCCGCCGGCACCTCCCGCTGCGAGAGGTACTTCGGGTTGCTCGCGGCGACGTGCATGGCGAGGTCGTGCGCAAGCTGCGCATCCCCGCCCTTGAGCGCCACCAGCGCGCCGATCCGGGTGCCGTGGGTATAGGCTCCCAGATGCTGCGGCGCGGCGAGCAGCGCAAAGCGGCGCACGCCGATATTCTCACCGATCTTCGCCACCAGCACCCTTCTGCGCTCCTCGACCGTCTCGGACCCGTCGAGCTTCGCCTGCAGCAGGGCATCGACGGTCTGCGGACGGTCCGCCACGGCGCGGTGGGCCACCGCCTTGCAGAAAGCGCGGAAGTCATGCTCGCGCGCCACGAAGTCGGTCTCGCAGTTGACCTCCACCATGGCAGCCGCTAGGCCGTCGGCGGAGCGCTCGATCGCGATGACGCCCTCGGCGGCGATGCGCGCCGCCTTCTTGTCGGCCTTGGCGAGCCCCTGCTTGCGCATGAGCTCCGCCGCCGCATCGAGATCGCCGCCGGTCTCCACCAGGGCCCTCTTGCACTCCATCATGCCGGCGCCGGTGCGCTCGCGCAGCTGCTTGACCGTATCTGCTGTGATGCTCATGGATGATTCCTGTCAGTCCGTCCCGCGCCCCAAACGCGGAGGGACGCGCGGCGTGCGCCGGCCGGCAGCGCCGCCGCCCGGCCGCCGGACTGCGACGCCAGCCTTCTCGCCGGTACCGCCGGAAGCGGCCAGCTCGGGTACTGCCTCAGCCTCCAGATCCTCGTCCTCGGTCCCGACTTCCTCGGGCGCCGGGGCACCCGCCGGGGCCTTGGCCGGCGCGGGCCGGCGGCGCGGCGGCGCCTTCTTGGTGCGCACGGTGGCGGCGGGCTTCTGGCGGCCGCGGGCGGACTTGCGGCGCGGGTTGCCGGCCTCGTCGAGCTCCACGAACTCGTCCTCGCCCACGGCCACGGCCGGGACGGACTCCTTGCCCTCGAGCACCGCATCGGCGACGCCGGCGGCATAGAGCTGGATCGCCCGCATGGCATCGTCGTTGCCGGGGATCACGTAATCGATACCGTCGGGAGAGCAATTGGTGTCGACGATTGCCACCACCGGAATGCCGAGCTTGCGCGCCTCGTCGACGGCGATCTTCTCGTGCCCGACGTCGACGACGAAGAGCGCATCCGGCAGCGCCTCCATGTGCTTGATGCCACCCAGGCTCCTCTCCAGCTTCTCCATCTCGCGGCGAAGCTGCGTCGCTTCCTTCTTGCCGCGCTTCTCGAGGGCGCCGGAGGTGGCGAGCTCGGTGATCTCGCCCAGCCGCTTGATCGACTGGCGGATGGTCTTGAAGTTCGTCAGCATGCCCCCCAGCCAGCGCTGGTTGACGAAGGGCTGGCCGGAGCGCTCGGCCTCCTTCTGCATCGCCTCGCGGGCGGAGCGCTTGGTGCCGACGAAGAGCACCGCGCCGCCGTCGGCGACCACGCCTCTGATGAACTGGGCCGCCTCCGCGTAGAGCGGCTGCGTCTTCTCGAGATTGATGATGTGGATCTTGTTACGCTCGCCGAAGATGAAGGGAGCCATCTTCGGGTTCCAGAAGCGGGTCTGATGTCCAAAATGGACCCCCGCTTCCAGCATCTGTCGCATGGACACGCCGGGCATGGAGCATTCTCCTGTTTGGGTTGAGCCTCCGCGCATCCCCGCGGCCATCCCCGAAGCGGCGCTCGAAGGCTCGCTTCCAGGACACCCAGCCGACGGGATTACCGATGCGCGTGTGGGTTGATTGCCAAAAAAGGCCGCGCTTTATACCATGATTCGAGACACCATGCACGTCACGATCAAAACCCCCGAAGAGCAGGAGAAAATGCGCATCGCCGGCCGCCTGGCCGCCGATGTGCTCGACATGATCACCGAGTACGTGGTACCCGGGGTCACCACCGAGGAGCTCGACCGCATCTGCCACGACTACATCGTGGACGTGCAGAAATCGGTGCCGGCGAACCTGAACTACCGCGGGTTCCCGAAGACGATCTGCACCTCGGTCAATCACGTCGTCTGCCACGGCATTCCCAACGACAAGCGCCTCAAAGCGGGTGACATCGTCAACATAGACGTCACCGTGATCCGCGAGGGCTTTCATGGCGATACCAGCCGGATGTACTTCGTGGGCAAGCCGCCGCCGCATGCTCAGCGGCTTGCCGAGACCTGCTTCGCGGCCATGTGGCGCGGCATCGAGACCGTGCGCCCCGGCACCCGGCTCGGCGACATCGGCCACGCCATCCAGACCTTCGTGGAGCAGAACAATTACTCCGTGGTGCGGGAGTACTGCGGCCATGGTATCGGGCGCATCTATCACGAGGACCCGCAGGTCCTGCATTACGGCGAGCCCGGCACCGGCCTCGAGCTCAAGGCCGGCATGACCTTCACCGTGGAGCCGATGGTGAACGCCGGCAAGCGGCACGTGCGCCTGCTGCCCGACGGCTGGACGGTGATCACCAAGGATCACTCGCTCTCGGCCCAGTGGGAGCACACCGTGTTGGTCACCGATCAGGGACACGAGGTGCTGACGCTCGGGTCCGCCGACCGGCGGCACTGAGGGCGCCCCGTGGCCGCCGGCGACGTCGATCTGCTCGACGAAACGCTGCCTGCCTCGCCCGCCGACCCCGGCTGGCCGTGGCTGCAGCGCCTGCCGGCGCTCCTCGCCGGGGCGCAGGGATCCCCCACGGCCTGGCGGGACCTGCTGCGCCAGGCGCACGAAGAGCTGAAAGCCCGCTTCCTGGCCGATGAGCCCGTCGAGACGCTGGTGCACGCGCGCGCGGCGCTCGTCGACGTCGTGTTGCGGGAGTCGTGGCGCAACCATTCGATCGCCTCCATGATCTCGTGGGCACTCGTCGCCGTGGGAGGCTATGGCCGCGGCGAGCTGCACCTTTGCTCCGACATCGACATTCTGCTGCTCGTGCCCCGCGCGCCGGACGCTCCTGAGCGCGGCGCGATCGAGCGGCTGCTCGCCTTCCTTTGGGACATCGGCCTGGAGGTCGGCCACAGCGTGCGCACGGTGGAGGAATGCGCAGCGGAGAGCCTCGCCGATGTCAGTGTCATGACCACGCTGCTCGAGGCGCGGCTCCTCTGCGGCAACGCCGCCCTCCTCGCGGACATGCAAGCCGCGTTGGCGCCGGATCGGGTCTGGCCGGTGAGGGAGTTCTTCGAGGCCAAGGTACGCGAGCAGTCGGAGCGTCACCTGAAGGCGAACGACACCGCCTACAATCTGGAGCCCAACGTCAAGACGAGCCCCGGCGGCCTGCGCGACATCCAGACCATCGGCTGGGTCGCCAAGCGCCGTTTCGGCTCCGACACACTCGATGGGCTCGTCACCCACGGCTTCCTCTCGATCGCGGAGCTGCGGCGCCTGAAGCAGGCGCAGTCCTTCCTGTGGAAGGTGCGCTTCGGCCTGCACGTGCTCACCGGGCGGCGCGAGGACCGGCTGCTCTTCGACCACCAGCTCAGGCTCGCGCAGACCTTCGGCTACGAGGACGCCTCGTACACCCTGGCGGTAGAGCAGTTCATGCAGCGCTACTACCGCACCGTGAAGGATGTCAGCCTGCTGAACGAGCTGCTGCGGCAGCTCTTTCGCGAGGCGCTGCAGACCGAGAGCGAGCCGCCACGCCCGCTCAATGCGCGCTTCCAGGTGCGCAACGGCTCGCTCGAGGCGGTCAGCGAGGACGTGTTCGCGCGCACGCCGTCGGCGTTGCTCGAGCTCTTCGTGCTGCTGCAGCAGAACCCGGACATCAAGGGCGTGCGCGCCGCCACCATGCGCGCGGTCGCCCGCAGCCTCTGGCTCATCGACGAGGAGTTCCGGCAGAACCCGCGCCACCACCGTCTCTTCCTCGAGATCGTGCGCGCCCCCGCCGGAGTCACCCACGAGCTGCGGCGGATGAATGCCTACGGCGTGCTGGGGCGCTACATCCCGGCATTCGGCCGCGTCGTCGGCCGGATGCAGTACGACCTCTTCCACGCCTACACCGTGGATGCGCACACGCTCTTCGTCGTGAGCAACCTCAGGCGCTTCGCGATCCCGCGGTACGATCACGAGCTGCCCGAAGCCTCGCGCATCACGCAGCAACTGCCTCGGCCCGAAGTCGCCTACCTCGCCGCCCTCTTCCACGACATCGCCAAGGGCCGCGGCGGCGATCACTCCGAGCTCGGCTCCGTGGATGCGGAAGCCTTCTGCCTCGAGCAGGGGCTCTCGCCCTACGACGCGCGCATGGTGGCCTGGCTCGTGCGCAACCACCTCACCTTCTCGCTCACGGCGCAGAAGCAGGACATCAGCGACCCGCAGGTCATCAATGCCTTCGCCCGCGCCGTGGGCGATGAGGCGCACCTCGACTACCTCTACGTGTTGACCTGCGCCGACGTGCGCGGCACCAACCCCAAGCTGTGGAATTCCTGGAAGGCCTCGCTCTTCCATGACTTCTA
>Ga0134128_10012631_pt1 | contig 10066 bp, 4 predicted proteins | sample KB31754_FD_96462 | JGI IMG/M metagenome (GOLD analysis project Ga0134128, IMG submission 96462) | Terrestrial soil microbial communities with excess Nitrogen fertilizer from Kellogg Biological Station, Michigan, USA - KB3-175-4 | ecosystem: Environmental > Terrestrial > Soil > Unclassified ...
CGGCCGGCCGCTGCAGGGTGAGTTCCTGCGCTCCGCCAGCATCGTGAACGCCATGATCGAGCAAATGAGCGCCTTCACCTCGGAGGTGACGCGCGTCGCGAGAGAGGTGGGCACCGAGGGCAAGCTGGGCGGCCAGGCCGCGGTGGCGGGCGTCTCCGGCACCTGGAAAGACCTGACCGACAGCGTCAACTCGATGGCGAGCAACCTGACGGGTCAGGTGCGCAACATCTCCGAAGTCACCATCGCGGTTGCGAGCGGCGACCTCTCGCGCAAGATCACGGTGGACGTTCGCGGCGAGATCCTGCAGCTCAAGGAAGCCATCAACACCATGGTGGACCAGCTCCGTTCCTTCGCCTCCGAGGTAACTCGTGTGGCGCGCGAGGTGGGTACCGAAGGCAAGCTCGGCGGCCAGGCGATCGTGCCGGGCGTGGCGGGCACGTGGAAGGACCTCACGGACAGCGTCAACGCGATGGCGACCAACCTCACCGGCCAGGTCCGCAACATCGCGGAAGTGACCACCGCGGTGGCCCGCGGCGAGCTCTCGCGCAAGATCACGGTGGACGTGAAGGGCGAGATCCTCGAGCTGAAGAACACCATCAACACCATGGTGGACCAGCTCAACAGCTTCGCGGCCGAAGTGACGCGCGTGGCGCGCGAGGTGGGCACCGAAGGCAAGCTCGGCGGCCAGGCGATCGTCCCGGGTGTCGCCGGCACCTGGAAGGACCTGACCGACAGCGTGAACTCGATGGCGGGCAACCTCACGGGCCAGGTCCGCAATATCTCGGAAGTGACGGTCGCGGTCGCGAACGGCGACCTTTCGCGCAAGATCACGGTGGACGTGCGTGGCGAGATCCTGCAGCTGAAGGAAGCCATCAACACGATGGTGGACCAGCTGCGCTCCTTCGCATCCGAGGTGACGCGCGTGGCGCGCGAAGTCGGCACCGAAGGCAAGCTCGGCGGCCAGGCGGCGGTGCCGGGCGTCGCGGGCACCTGGAAGGACCTCACCGACAGCGTGAACTCGATGGCCGGCAACCTCACCGGCCAGGTACGCAACATCGCGGAGGTGGCTACCGCCATCGCCCGCGGCGACCTCTCCCGCAAGATCACCGCGGACGTGAAGGGCGAAATCCTCGAGCTGAAGAACACCGTCAACACGATGGTGGACCAGCTCAACAGCTTTGCGGCCGAGGTGACGCGCGTGGCGCGCGAGGTCGGAACAGAGGGCAAGCTCGGCGGTCAGGCCGAAGTGAAGGACGTGAGCGGCGTGTGGAAGGACCTCACGGACAACGTCAACTTCATGGCGAGCAACCTCACCGGTCAGGTGCGCAACATCGCCGAGGTGGCGACCGCCATCGCCCGCGGCGACCTCTCGCGCAAGATCACGGTGGACGTGCGCGGCGAGATCCTGCAGCTCAAGGAGACCATCAACACGATGGTCGACCAGCTCAACAGCTTCGCGGCCGAGGTGACGCGCGTGGCGCGCGAGGTGGGCTCCGAGGGCAAGCTCGGCGGCCAGGCCGTGGTGCCGGGCGTCGCGGGCACCTGGAAGGACCTCACCGACAACGTCAATTCCATGGGACGCAACCTCACCGGCCAGGTCCGCAACATCGCGGAGGTGACCACCGCCGTGGCGCGCGGCGACCTCTCGCGCAAGATCACGGTGGATGTGAAGGGCGAGATCCTCGAGCTGAAGAACACCATCAATACGATGGTGGACCAGCTCAACAGCTTCGCGGCCGAGGTGACACGACTCGCGCGCGAGGTGGGCACCGAAGGCAAGCTCGGCGGGCAGGCCGAGGTGCCGGAAGTCGCGGGCACCTGGAAGGACCTCACCGACAACGTCAACGTGATGGCGAACAACCTCACGAACCAGGTGCGCGGCATCGTGAAGGTGGTGACCGCGGTGGCGAACGGCGACCTCAGGCAGAGGTTGACGGTGGAGTCGAAGGGCGAGGTTGCGGCTCTCGCCGACACGATCAACAGCATGACGGATACGCTCGCGATCTTCGCCGATCAGGTGACGAGCGTGGCGCGCGAGGTGGGTGTGGAAGGGCGTCTCGGCGGTCAGGCGCACGTGCCGGGCGCCGCCGGCACCTGGAAGGACCTCACGGCCAACGTGAACCTGCTCGCGGCCAACCTCACCACCCAGGTGCGCGCGATCGCCGAGGTGGCGACCGCCGTGACCCAGGGCGACCTCACCCGCTCCATTCAGGTGGACGCGCGCGGCGAGGTGTCGGAGCTCAAGGACAACATCAATGCAATGATCGGCAATCTGCGCGGCACGACCGAGCGCAACACCGAGCAGGACTGGCTGAAGACCAACATCGCGAAGTTCAGCCGCATGCTGCAGGGTCAGCGCGATCTCGTGACGGTGGGGCGGCTGCTCCTGTCCGAGGTCGCTCCGCTCGTCAACGTCCAGCAGGGAGTCATGTACGTCATGGAGAGCGCAAACGGGGCTTCGTGCCTCAAGGAGCTCGCGAGCTACGCCGACGGCGCGCACGAGATGCGCGACCCGCGTTTCTTCGCGATCGGCGAAGGGCTGGTCGGCCAGGCTGCCGCCGATCGCAGGCGCCTGCTCATCACCGACCTCGATACCCGCTCGATCGAGGTGCGCGGCGGGCTCGTGTCGAGCGCCCCCAGAAGCGTCATCGTGCTGCCGGTACTGTACGAAGGCGAAGTGAAGGCGGTGCTGGAGCTCGCTTCTCTCTACGACTTCACCCCCTCCCAGCTCGCCTTCCTCGAGCAGCTCACTGACAGCATCGGCGTGGTGCTCAACACCATCGAGGCGACGATGCGCACCGAGGAGCTGCTGAAGCAGTCGCAGCAGCTCGCCGGCGAGCTGCAGACCCAGCAGCGCGAGCTGCAGCAGACGAACGAGGAGCTTGCCACCAAGGCACGCCTGCTCGCCGAGCAGAACGTCGAGGTGGAGCGGAAGAACACCGAGATCGAGCTTGCCCGCAAGGCACTCGAGGAGAAGGCGGCGGAGCTGGCGCTGACTTCGCGCTACAAGTCGGAGTTCCTCGCGAACATGTCGCACGAGCTGCGCACGCCGCTCAACAGCATCCTCATCCTCGGCCAGCAGCTCTCGCAGAACAGCGAGGGCAACCTCTCGAACCGCCAGGTCGAATATGCCCGCACCATTCACTCCGCGGGCACGGACCTGCTGAACCTCATCACGGACATCCTCGATCTGTCGAAGATCGAGTCCGGAACGGTCACCGTCGAGTACGAGGATCTGAGCTTCGGGACGCTCAAGGAGACGATCGAGCGCAGCTTCCGTCACGAGGCGGAGACGCGCAAGCTCGCCTTCACGTTGGATTTCGACCCGCGGCTCGCGCGCTCGATGACCACGGACTCGAAGCGCCTGCTGCAAATTCTGAAGAACCTGCTGTCGAATGCGTTCAAGTTCACGGAGCGCGGCGGCGTGCGGCTGCACGTCGCGAGCGCGACGGGCGGGTGGAGCCTCGATCACCCCTCGCTGAATCAGAGCGGCACCATCATCGAGTTCTCGGTGAGCGATACCGGCATCGGTATCCCGCTCGAGAAGCAGCGCATCATCTTCGAGGCGTTCCAGCAGGCGGACGCCGGCACGGCGCGCAAGTACGGCGGCACCGGCCTCGGCCTGGCGATCAGCCGCGAGCTCGCGCAGCTCCTCGGCGGTGAGATCCGCTTGAGCAGCTCACCGGGTGCCGGCAGCACGTTCACGCTCTATCTGCCGCAGTCGCAGATCGCTCTCACCCACGGGAAAGCAGCCACTTCCGTTGCGGCTCCGGCGACGCAGGCGAGTCTGGTGCCCGCGCGCACCGCGGCAGCGCGGGTCGAGGAGATCGCCGACGATCGCGACGATATCGAGCCTGCGGACGCGGTATTGCTCGTCGTTGAAGACGATCCCCACTACGCGCGAGTACTGCTCGATCTGGCGCGCCGCAAGGGCTTCAAGGTCCTGGTGGCCGGCAGCGGCGAGCGGGCGCTTTCGCTCGCCGCGAAGCACAAGCCGACGGCGATCTCGCTCGATGTCTTCCTGCCGGACATGCTTGGCTGGACGGTGCTCAATCAGTTGAAGCGCAATCCTGAGACGCGGCACATTCCGGTGCAGCTGCTGACGGTGGAAGATGAACGGCAGTACGGCCTGGAGCGCGGCGCCTTCTCCTTCGTGACCAAGACGATCACCACCGAGAGCCTGGAAGAGGCGCTCGATCGGCTGAAGAGCTTTACCGCGGCGCGGCCGCGCCGGCTCCTCGTGGTCGAGGACAACGCGGCGGAGCGGATGAGCATCACCGAGCTGCTCGGATCGCAGGACATCGAAATCGCCACCGCGGAAAGCGGCGCGCGCGCGCTCGAGCTCATGCGGGAAAACGCCTTCGACTGTGTGGTGCTCGATCTCGCCCTGCCCGATATTTCGGGATTCGAGCTGCTCGCGGAGGTGCAGAAGGACGCCAAGCTCCGCGAGACGCCCATCGTCGTCTTCACCGGGCGTGAGCTGACGGTGGAAGAGGAGGGAGAGCTGCGGCAACAGGCGAAGAGCATCGTGCTGAAGGGCGTGCGTTCGCCGGAGCGCCTGCTCGATGAGACCGCGCTGTTCCTGCACCGGGTGATCACGGATCTGCCGCCGGAGAAGCAGCAGATGATCCATTCGCTGCACGAGAGCGACGATGCGCTGCGCGGCCGCAAGGTGCTGGTGGTCGACGACGACATCCGCAATGTCTTCGCGCTCAACAGCCTGCTCGAGCGGCACGAGATGCAGGTGGTCAACGCCAGCAACGGATACGAGGCGATCGATCTGCTGGAGCGGACCGACGAGCTGTCCCTGGTGCTGATGGACGTCATGATGCCCGAGATGGACGGCTACGAGACGATGCGCCGCATCCGCACCAAGCCGCAATTCAAGTTGCTGCCCATCATCGCGCTCACGGCCAAGGCCATGAAGGGCGACCGGGAGAAATGTCTCGAGGCGGGAGCCTCGGACTACGTCGCCAAGCCCGTGAACAGTGACCAGCTGCTGTCGCTGGTCAGGATGTGGCTGCGCCGCTGAGGTGCCGGGCCGAGGGGTCTAACGAATGTCAGAAATCGAAATCGAAGATAAAGTCAGTATTCTGTTGGTGGATGACCAGCCGCAGCGGCTGATCTCCTATCGTGCGATCCTGGCCGACCTGGACCTGGATCTGGTGTGCGCGCGCTCCGGACGGGAGGCGCTCGAGCTGCTGATGGACCGCGAATTCGCGGTCGTGCTGCTCGATGTCAGCATGCCCGACATGGACGGCTTCGAGGCGGCAAAGCTGATCCACGAGCATCCGCGCTTCGAGAAGACGCCGATCATCTTCGTGACGGGGGTCCATCTCGATGACCTCGATCGCCTGAAGGGCTATTCGCTCGGCGCGGTCGATTACGTGTCGGTTCCGATCGTGCCCGAGATCCTGCGCAGCAAGGTTTCGGTGCTGGTCGAGCTCTACTGCAAGCGCAAGGCGCTGCAGCGGGCCAACGATGAGCTTGCGCGCGCCAACGCGCGCCTTTCGGAGGCCAACATCGCCCTGCAGGAGGAGAAGACGCGCGAGCTCGAGGTCTTCAACCGCAGCCTGCAGCGTGCCAACATCGAGCTCGAGGCGGCGAACCGCTCGCTGCAGAGCGAGATCGCCGAGCGCACCCGGGCCGAGCAGGCCCTGAAACAGGCAGACCGCCACAAGGACGAGTTCCTCGCGATGCTCGCCCACGAGCTGCGCAATCCGCTGGCGCCGATTCACAGCGCGGTCGAGCTGATACGGATGCGGCCACTCGATGATCCCCAGCTCAACTGGGCGCGCGACGTCATCGCACGGCAGCTCACGAGCCTTACGCGGTTGGTCGACGATCTGCTCGACGTTTCGCGCATCACGCGGGGAAAGATCAACCTGACCCGCCAGGTGGTGGAGCTCGAAGGACTCATCTCGCGTGCGGTGGAGACGGTGCATCCGCTTTTCGACGAGCACAACCATCAGCTCACTCTCGAGCTGCCCGAGCCGGGCGTGAAGGTGTTCGGCGATCCGACGCGCCTCACCCAGGCCATTGCCAACGTTCTCGGCAACGCTGCAAAGTACACGGACAAGGGCGGGCAGATTTCACTCGTTGCTGCCATCGGAGAGACCGACGTGCTGATTCGCGTCCGGGACAACGGGATCGGCATCCGGCCGGACATGCTGCCTCACGTGTTCGAGCTCTTCACGCAGCTCGATCGCACCGACGGCCGCACCCAGGGCGGGCTGGGAATAGGGCTCGCGCTGGTGCAGCGGCTGGTGCAGATGCACGGCGGCGAAGTCTCGGCGACGAGCGACGGGCCCGGGAAGGGCAGCGAGTTCGTGATCCGGCTGCCGCTGCTTCACGAGGACTTGGAGTCGGACAGCGTGAAGACCAAGCCAACTTCGGGTCCGGCGCCCTCCGGGAGCGACGTGGCGTCCGTAGTGGCTCCGCTGGTGAGCGCCGGAGCTGCGCGCATGGCGCGCCGAATTCTCATCGCGGACGACAACAACGACGCGCTCGAGAGCCTGGCGACCCTGCTGCAGCTCAGCGGGCACGAGGTCTTCACCGCGACCAACGGCGGCACCGCACTGCAAAGTGCCGAGCGGCATCAGCCCGAAGTGGCGCTGCTCGACATCGGGATGCCGATGCTGGACGGCTACGAAGTCGCGAAGCGCATCCGCTCCCAGCCCTGGGGCCAGCGGATCACGCTGGTCGCGCTGACCGGCTGGGGTCAGGACTCCGATCGCCGTCGCTCACGCGAGGCCGGCTTCGACTCGCATCTGGTGAAGCCCCTCGACCTGGAGACCCTCACCGATCTTCTGGCGCGCCTGCCTTCGACGTCCGGCTCGGCGCATGGCGGCCTCTCGGCAGTGAACGAAGCCTGAGCGGTCGGGGATAGCTGGCAAGATTGTCCGGCGGCCCCCGGCCGTGTAATCTTGCGCGCCCTCTTAAGGGTGGGGTGCCGCGGCCCACTCCACCACTGTCCATAAGCTGCGTCCCCGTCGTCTAGAGGCCCAGGACATCGCCCTTTCACGGCGGTAACACGGGTTCGAATCCCGTCGGGGACGCCAATAAAATCAATAAGTTATGGTCTAGTAGACGGTCGGAAATATGCTGTCGGAATCGGTACGGAAAGGACTTTGCGACACAACCCCAGCTACAACTTAAGTAAGCTCGCAGGCGCAAGCGATTTTTGCGATGATGCGGTTTAGCGGCACACAACGTATGAGCGGCCATACGCTCACCCACTTGCGTTCGATCGCGATAAGCTCAAAGGGATCCTCGAGGAACTGGTGGCTGGCCGCGTCCTGAAGCGACGGTGAGTCGTCGAACCGCCGGGTCTCGGGGGCGGGTGGCTTTCTGGGCGAAACGCGGGAAATGGGTAGCGTTCTTGAGTGCGGCAGACGCTTAGTCGGGGCCCGTGCCTGCATCCATGCTGGAATATCGCGCGCGCCGTGCAGCATGCGCCAAACGTCAATATTTTCCCTCGTTTCGATATAGAACACTATGTATGGAAAGCGCCCGAGCGGCCATGCGCGCAAGCCCGGTAACTTCAGTTCCAACGCATAGCGGGGCGATCCGCTTTCGGGGTGGCGGCCAATGTGTCGGTAGGCACGCTCCAGCGCGTCCACAAAGCTCAGCGCGACGCGCTCATCGGCTTCTCTGAGATAGTGCGCGATGGCCTCGTCGACGTCGCGGTTGGCCAGCTCACGGGGGACGACCGGCTTGGGCATTAGCGCCGCTGATCGGTCGTCCGACTACCCCGCGCCCGACTGCGTAGCCTCTTGAAGTACGCCGCATCTGCCGGCGCTGAGGGCGGCGAAGCCGCCCCTGCCAGGAGAAGCTCACGGAGGCGTAGCTGATCCTGGTCTTTACGAATCAGTTCGCGAACGTACTCGCTACTGGTGCCGTAACCGCGCTTGACCTGCTCATCCACAAAATCTTTGAGCTCTTCCGGAAGAGAAATATTCATCGTGCTCATGGCTCCATGGTAGATGCTTTGCCAAAATTTGGCAATGACGCCGAGCAGGTCAATGGCCCATCACGTTGCGTGGTCCACTTCCAGAACCAAGCGTCCCGGCGCGACGAGGACGCGGACTGGCGTGCCGATCGCGAACCCCGCTGATGCATCCAGCGCCCCTGAAGTCGGAGGAAGGGAACGCGCGGTGGGTCGGGTTCGCGGCGTGGGCAGTCGGGTAGGCCCAATTGGGTTTAATGTAGGGGTTGTTGTAACCGATGGTGCAGCGGCGAAGCTTGCGTAGCCCGACTGGTGTTGTGCTGTTGCGCCCCTGGAACGGAGAAATTCCCGCAGTGGGGCAATAACTCGGAGAAACGTCGCCAATATGGCCTTTAGACACATCTTTTGATGCATCCCCGGGAGGAATTGCAGGCGGAGCGCGTGACATGGACGGAGTTACGCTTAGAATGAACGACAGCCATGGTCATCCCCTGACAGTGACTCTGGTCAGGCGTCCGGCTGGTGTTGCCAGCACGGGCCGGGCGCCGCCCTCGTGCTTCGAGGACGATTAGCATCCTACGCATATAGGCGGATTTCGAGAATCGGGTTTGCCTGCGTGTTTGTGCGGAAATACGCACACAGCATCCGACGTTGGAAATGCCGTATCACCAGTGCCGCCTGGAATTTCCCGCCTTTTACACGCTTAGGGAGAATTGCGCGTAATCAACTCGCGCCGCCCAATATGCTCGGCTCGCAGCCAGATCGCCGTAGCGCCTTTGCAGCAGGGCTTGGCGCCGGCGACTGAGTGGCGAAATTGGAAGGAGCCTCGACGTCAGCGTTGCCCGAATTGCCTACAGGCCTCCCAGGGTGTCGGCGGCAGCGCTCGCGGATTTGGTCCACCGCCGTCAATCGAAGCGCGGTCCCTCAACTTTGGCGAAGGCGATGGTTCCGTAGGCGGGCGAGGCGGCCCGAGCTAGGCCCAGACGTCGAGCGAGCCCGGCGAAGCCTGGATCCGCTGCTCACGCTCCTTGGCCCCGCTGATTTCGCCCGATAGACGCTGGATCTCGGCCTGGCCTCGGGGGGTCTTCGACGAGACGCAGGTGGCCCAGTCGTCGAGCTGAATCCTGGCTTGGCGGATCTGGCCGCTCAGGGATGCTACCGAGTCCGCCTTGTGAGCGCCGGTTGTGCCCACCGGCATGATGCCGGTGTTGCCGATCCCACTTACCATAAAGCGTACGCTGAGTGATTGGCAGCAGTCGGGCACGAGTCTAGCAGCGAGTCGCCGCCTCACCCGAGCGCGCAGTCGAAACTTGCGATCTCCTTCACGAGCCGACGGCGCAAGTCCGCGGCGGCGACGTCGCCTGCGCTCGCCGTCCGCATGAGTTGACACCGTGGCGCGCTCAGCCCCGGATCGAGTCGATTCCCGCGTGTTGGAGGCGCTGACACCAGTCCTGACTGATTCTGATAGCACTCTCGCTTCGCATCGCGGCACCGTACTCGACGAGCAGGGCAAGTTCCACGGCCCGAACGACCGTCATTGCGAAGCGGCGCGCGCCGGCCTGAAGCGCCGTGCGATCGGTGGCCGAGGTCAGCCAACGGCTGGCGTGGTCGACGGCAGCGGAGGCGATCCCGGCTGAGCTCTTGAATACTCCGTCTGCGGCGCCGCTCGTTGCCTGTTGCATCCACCTTCTGAGTGCCGCGAGTGCACGCTGGGGGTCCGCGCGAAGGAGGGCGTCCAGGGATAGGACGTTGGTCGTACCTTCCCAGATGGGCAGGACCTGTGTATCTCGTAGCAGGACTGGAATCCCGGTGTCCTCGATATAACCCGCACCGCCGAAGGCTTCGAGCGCTTCGCTGACCACGTGCACCGCCTGCTTGCCGGTGGCAAGCTTTGCGATCGGCGTGAGAAATCGAAGGAGAGTCCGCCCGTCGTCATCGAGCTGACCGGCTTCCTCGCGCCCGAGGAGCTCCACGACGAAGAACGTCAGCAGGAAGGCTGCGGCCTTCAGGGCCTCGAGGTCGGCGAGGGTCTCGCGGTGCAGCGGCTGCTCGGCCAGGGTCAGTCCGAACGCGCGCCGGCGTCCGGCGTAGTCCTGTGCGAGGGCCAGCGCGTGCCGC
>Ga0134128_10012633_pt1 | contig 10065 bp, 10 predicted proteins | sample KB31754_FD_96462 | JGI IMG/M metagenome (GOLD analysis project Ga0134128, IMG submission 96462) | Terrestrial soil microbial communities with excess Nitrogen fertilizer from Kellogg Biological Station, Michigan, USA - KB3-175-4 | ecosystem: Environmental > Terrestrial > Soil > Unclassified ...
CTCCGAAAATATTCTTCGCCCAGTGGATGTTTTTTTCACTGGAAGCTATGCTCGGACCACTGGCCACGATAGTCGCTTGGCCATGTTGGACGCAGTCGCACAACTATCAGATTGCTATCGTATCGATCTGCGCCTTATGTCCCGCAAATGGGGGCGGCTCGCCGATAAGACCCTCATTCGTTGGATTCCCGTTCCAATACGATTGCCACGATCGCTGAAAGCGACCATGGGGAATCCCGTGTATGGGCGCGAAATGTATGCGACGCTATCGAGTGCAAAGATGGTGTTGAACCCGGCGACGGACATTGCTGGCGATATTCGGGGCAACATACGTTGCTGGGAGGCGCTGGGCTGTGGTGCTTGTATGTTGGGAAGCGCTGGACATTATCCTGATGGGTTTGAGGTTGGCGTAAATTTTGAGAGTTTTACTGATGCTGACGATCTCGTACGAAAAATAAAGAACTTGTTGGCCGACGAGCCGCGCCGAAAGGCAATGGCTACAAATGGGGCTGAAATGCTTGCTCGAACCTGGTCGAAAGAACGTCAGTGGAGTGATTTTCAATCAATAGTTTCGATGTTGTAAAAGTGAAATGATAAATTCAGCAACAAGGCCCTTTGTGACCATGGCAATTTGCCCAATTCTCCGCATGAATTTGTTTCCGAGCAGTGAATCAATGGTATCTTTGCGCAAGTAGTTTGCGACTTATGGGCTACATAACCTCAATGCCACTATCGATATGGCGGGACACAAAAGCGGGAATATCACGTGCTTCGAGGTCTTTGGTTGAGACTCTCTGCTTCTGTCCGACGCCGGAGCGTACCCCCGACGGCATAGCAGACGGCGAGGTGCTCATGATTTACACGGATGCTTTCGACATGTCGTCGCTCAAGCCCGGCGTCTCCTGGACGATCCTTCAATATCTGCGCAGATCGCGAATGCCGTCCACCACATGCTTGCGCAGGTTTACTCGAAGGCTAAGTAGTGGTCGGCGTTCATGGCGCTGGCGGCGCGACTCCTCATTCATCGATAACACTGACGAAACCTTAAGGAGAATCTGACATGCTAGAAACCATCCAGTGCGATGGCAAACAACTGGCGCTGATCGTGCGTCGCGACTATACGGCTGAGGGCATCCGGTTCTTCACACCGGATACCTACTCACAGCAACTGGGTTACATGAAGCGGCCCATAGGGTATGTAATACCGCCGCACGTGCATAACCCGGTCAAGCGCGAAGTCGAATACACGAAGGAGGTGCTGATCATCAGGCGAGGGGTTGTGCGCGTCGACTTCTATTCTGACGACCAGACCTATCTGCGAAGCTCCGTGCTGCGCGCAGGCGACATCATTCTGCTGGCCTTTGGCGGGCATGGCTTCGAGATCCTCGAGGAAGCCGAGATCGTCGAAGTAAAGCAGGGACCGTACGCCGGCGATCAGGACAAGACGCGTTTCGATCCGGTATCGTCGGACCGCATCGTTTTCAAGGATGAGCAATGATTCCCGTGAATGAACCCCTGCTGGACGGCAACGAGAAGAAGTACCTGATCGAGTGCGTCGACACTGGCTGGATATCCTCCGAAGGTCCGTTCATCCGCCGCTTCGAGGAACAGTTTGCCGCCACGGTCGGGCGCCGCCACGCCATCGCCGTGGCCAACGGGTCGATGGCGCTGGATGCGGCTGTCGCCGCGCTCGACTTGAGTTCCGGCGACGAGGTGCTGCTGCCCTCTTTCACGATCATCTCTTGCGCGGCCGCGATCGTGCGCGCTGGTGCAGTGCCGGTGGCGATCGACGCCGACCCGCTGACTTGGAACATGGACGTCACGCAGATAGAAGCACGGATTACGCCGCGTACCAAGGCGCTGATGGTCGTCCACATCTACGGCCTGCCGTGCGACATGGACCCGATCCTCGCGCTGGCGAACAAACACGGCCTGCGCGTGATCGAGGACGCCGCCGAGATGCATGGCCAGACCTACCGCGGCCGCCCCTGCGGCAGCTTTGGCGATGTCAGCATCTTCAGCTTCTATCCGAACAAGCACATCACCACTGGCGAAGGCGGCATGATCGTCACTGACTCCGACGCACTGGCGACGAAGTGTCGCGGCCTGCGCAACCTGTGTTTCATTCCCGAGCGCCGCTTCGTGCATGAAGAACTCGGCTGGAACATGCGCATGACGAACCTCCAGGCTGCGCTCGGTGTTGCGCAACTCGAACGGCTGTCCGTATTCGTGGAGCGTAAGCGAACAATGGGTGCGTTGTATACCGAGTTGCTGCAAGGCACGTCAGGCCTGCAGTTGCCGCTCGCTGCGACGGACTATGCGCGAAACATCTATTGGGTCTACGGCATAGTGCTGAACGATTCAATTGATTTTGACGCCACCGAAGCCATGCGCCGGCTTGGCGCGGCCGGCGTCGGGACACGGCCTTTCTTCTGGCCGATGCATGAGCAACCCGTGCTGCGCCGTATGGGCCTGATGGCTAATGCGCATTGTCCCGTGGCCGAACGCATTGCCCGCCGCGGCTTCTACATTCCCAGCGGCTTGGCGCTGACCGAGCAACAGATTCGCACCGTAGCCCAGGCCGTCCGCGAGGTTCTGCAATGAGCACCAACTTCGGCCACTACTCCCTCTACTACGACCTGCTCTATGCGGACAAGGATTATGTGTCCGAAGTACGCTACGTGCGCACGCTGATCGACGAAAACGCGACGCGACCGGCCAGGTCATTGCTCGAGCTGGGCTGCGGAACCGGCATTCATGCGAGTGCGCTGGCCACGCAGGGCATGAACGTGCTGGGCGTGGACCTCAGTGTCGAGATGCTCGAGGGCGCCCGCAAGCGCGCCGTCGCGCAGGGCTTCGATGCCGCGCGCTTGTCCTTTGAGCAAGGTGATGCGCGCAGCTTCTGCGTCGAGCGCAGGTTCGACGTTGTCGTGTCGCTGTTCCATGTCCTGAGCTACCAGACGACGGAGGCCGACCTCCAAGGGATGATGCAGACGGCCGCCAGGCACCTGGAGGCGGGAGGGCTGTTCGTGTTCGACTTCTGGTACGGTCCGTCGGTGCTGTGGCTGCGGCCTGCAGTGCGCGCGAAGCGCCTGTCCAACGACAGGATCGTCGTGACGCGCCTGGCAGAACCGGTCGTCCATGATCAGATTAATGTCGTCGACGTCAACTACTCTGTCTTCGTGCAGGAGTTGGCCAGCGGCCAGACGCGGGAGATCAAGGAAACGCATCGCATGCGCTACCTGTTCCTACCCGAGATCGACCGCCTGCTCGATTCCAACGGCTTTGAGCGCGCGCACACTGAGGAATGGCTCAGCCGCAAGGCGCCGTCGCTCGACTCGTGGGGTGTGTGCGTGGTGGCGCGCAAGCGTTGACCGCGGTAGTGCGACCATGACCGATTCGGACGCCACCATACCGCGCCGGCTTGGCCTATTCCTGGGCGTCGAGCCGCGGGCCGGTGGCATGTTCCAGTATGCGCAATCTGTGCTCGAGGCGCTTTCGCGACTCGATGGGCGCTACGCCGTCACCATCGCCTATAGTGATGCCGACTGGTCGCCCATCCTCGCGCGCCTCGGGTTGAGCGGTCAGGCGCTGAAGCACGCCCGCACGGGTCAACGCCTTGCTGATGTCGCGATGGCATTGCGCCTGCCTGGCCACCTTGGTCGCGTCTTCGGCCGCGCCTTCAACCCGCTTGTGCGCGAATTGCTGGCGCTGCGATGCGACGCCTGGATTTTCCCCGCGCAGGAGTCGCTGAGTTACCAGGTTCCGGCACCTGCCATCGGCACCGTCCACGACTTAATGCATCGCTACGAGCCGACGTTTCCGGAAGTCAGCGCCAAGGGCCGCTACGGAATCCGCGAACATCGCTTTAGAAGCATCACCTCCTGGTGCACCGGTGTGCTGGTCGACTCGGAGGTCGGCCGTCGGCATGTGGTCGAGAGCTATGGCGTGGCTGCGGCCAAGGTCTACCCTCTGCCGTATGTAGCGCCGAGCTACCTCCAGGATGCGCAAGAGCGTCCGGATTTCGACTCGCACTACCAGTTGCCAGCCAAGTTCCTCTTCTACCCCGCACAGTTCTGGCCACACAAGAACCATTTGCGGCTTCTTGACGCGGTGCATCGCATCGCCGAGCGGCATCCGGACATCGCCCTGGTGCTCAGCGGCGGCAAGCACTATGCGTTCGAGGAAGTCCAGCGGCGTGTCGGCGAACTGGGCCTGCGCGGGCGCATCCATTTCGTCGGCTACGTCCCCGATCCGGACCTGCGCGGCTTCTACAGACGCGCCCGCGCATTGGTGATGCCGACGTTCTTTGGTCCGACCAACATCCCGCCGCTGGAGGCCCAAGCCATCGGCTGTCCGGCGGTCGTCTCGGGTATCTACGGCATGCCTGAGCAGTCCGGCGACGCGGCGTTGTATTTCGACCCCCGTTCCGCGGCCGACATGGCCGAACGCATTGCCCAAGTCTGGAGCGATGACGCGCTGGCCGCGGAGATGGCGCGCAAGGGCCTGGAACGTAGCCGACAAAACGGCCAGCCGCAATTCAACCAACGTTTGGCGGAAATTCTCGAAACCGTCTTCGCCATGCCAGTATTTTCCAAATCAGGTATGAGCCTGAGCGGAGCCGGAGATCCTAACTTCTGAGCGGTATGGGAACTGCGTCATGGTCACGGTGGCAGGACCGTTGCATCGAGTGGTGTTTCGATCGCAACGAGGATGATCAATTCGGGGATCGGAAGAATTTGGATCTCCGGCCTACCCTGTTCCGACAAGGTCCACATCCTGGTCAGGCGAACAAGACACTGGCGCCATGGAAAGTGAGCTATTTTTATCAATGGCCGAGGGAAATTGGCCCCGTTCTTTATCGTTTTCACTCGTTCCGAATCACGTGCAAAGAGACGGCCCGGCTTTACTCCGGTGTTAGGATCGACGAAAGTGCCGACCATCTTTATAAGGAATATCTTGCGGCCATCATCCGCCAGATCCGGAATATGCAAAAGCATCGCATGACGCATGCCAGCATGCCGGAACCCAGGCGTCAGTTCAACCTACTGCGTAAGCTGTACATGCGGGCATTCAGGAAGACCCGATACAGTAGGCTGGATATATGAACTTCTCCGGCATGGACAGACAGTGAATACGCGCTTCGCTCTCCCACCTCTACAAAAGATAATCGTGAAAATCTCCCTCGTTACGGTTTGCTTCAATGGCGAAAAAACCATAGAAGACACGATCAAGTCGGTCATCTCGCAGACCCATGAGTTCGTCGAATACATCATCATCGATGGCGGCTCGCGAGACGGCACTGCCGGGATCGTGAATAAGTATAAAGCGCATGTCGCGCAATTCGTTTCGGAGCCGGACCAAGGAATATACGACGCGATGAACAAGGGCATTCACCTCGCGACGGGCGACGTCATAGGGTTCATCAACGCTGACGATTTTTACGCCGATTCCGGGGTGGTTGAACGGGTGGCGCGCACATTTGAGGACTCAACGATTGATGCCTGCTATGGTGACCTTTGCTATGTCAAGCAGGACGATACTGACAGTGTTGTGCGTTACTGGAAGTCATCGGAATTCAAATCTGGATTCTTCCTGCGCGGCTGGTGCCCGCCCCACCCCACCTTTTTTGCACGCCGCAGCGTGTACGAACGTTTTGGCGGTTTTGACCTGGACTTCAGGATCGCGGCGGATATGGAGTTGATGTTGCGCTTTCTCGTCGCGCATGATGTACCGGCAGCATACCTGCCCCATGTACTTGTGAAGATGCGCATGGGAGGAACGACCAACCGGAGTTTCGAAAATATAGTCAAGCAAAATCGCGAAATATGGCGGGCGTTCAAGAAGCATGGCTTGCAACCATCCTTGCTTTCATTCCTCGGCGGCAAAATGATTTCGCGCGGTCGGCAGTTTTTTTCGCGCCCAGGGGAAGCGGTGAATTGAAAATTCTTGTCACTGGCGCATCGGGCTTTATCGGCAGCGCACTTGTCCGGCGCCTCCAGCTCGACAGAAGAAATGCTTTGTCCGGCACTGCGAGGGATGTTTTTAGCGGTTCTGCCCCCGGTGCAGTGCCACTTTTTGCCGGTGACTTGGCACCGACAGCGGACTGGCAAGGGGCCGTGGCGGGTATGGATGTCGTTGTCCACACTGCGGCCCGAGTGCATCTGACACACGATACCGCGATCGACGCGCTGGTGGAGCATCGCTACGTCAATACTGCCGGCACCCTGAATTTGGCTCGCCAAGCTGCCGCAGCCCGTGTGCGCCGCTTCATCTTTCTCAGTTCAATCGGCGTGAACGGTGCCGAAACCTCTACTCGGCCCTTCGTCGCAGACGGCGCTGTCGTACCTCATAGCCCCTACGCGGTCTCCAAGCACGAAGCCGAACTGGGCTTGCGGGCTCTGGCCGCCGAAACCGGCATGGAAGTGGTGATTATTCGTCCGCCGCTTGTTTATGGCCCCGGTGCGCCGGGGAATTTCAGTACCTTGATACGCTGGTTGCGCCGCGGCGTGCCTCTGCCTCTTGGGGCCATCCACAATCAGCGCAGCTTCGTAGGACTGGACAACCTGCTGGACCTGATTGAGACCTGTCTGTGCCACCCAGCAGCCGCGAACCAGACGTTTCTGGTGTCCGATGGCGAAGACCTGTCAACGACACAATTGCTGCAGCGCATGGGGCAGGCCTTGGGCAAGCCGGCACGTTTGATTCCTGTACCACCCATGTTGATCAAGCTCGGTGCGGCGCTGGTGGGTAAGCCTGCTGTGGCGCAGCGCCTGTGCGATTCTTTGCAGGTGGATATATCCAAAACGCGGCAGTTGCTGGGGTGGAGTCCGCCCCTGTCTGTCGATGAGGGGTTGAAGAAGGCCGCGCAGGGGTATCTGGCGTGAAGCGTTTGTTTGACTTGGCGCTGGCCTTGTGCGCCGGCGTGATTCTTCTGTTACCGATCGCGGTAGTGGCCATAGCTGTGCGCCTGACTTCGAAAGGGCCGGCGCTGTATTGGTCCGACCGGGTGGGCCGCCACAACAAGATTTTCAAAATGCCCAAGTTCCGCAGCATGCGCATCGGCACGCCGGCCGTCGCTACCCACTTGCTGCCGGACCCCAAGACCTATCTGACGCCCATAGGCTCCTTCCTGCGCAAGAGCAGCATGGACGAGTTGCCGCAGTTGTGGAGCATTTTGGTGGGTGACATGAGCCTTGTGGGGCCCCGCCCTGCCTTGTTCAATCAGCAGGATCTGATTGCCTTGCGTACGCAGCACGGGGTGGATGAACTGGTGCCGGGGCTGACGGGGTGGGCGCAGGTCAATGGGCGCGATGAACTGCCGATTCCTGACAAGGTGAAGCTGGATGTGGAATACCTGCAGCGGCAATCGCTGGGGTTTGACGTGCGCATTCTGTGGATGACGTTTGTGAAGGTGCTGCGTCGCGATGGAGTTTCGCATTGAAATTAATGGGGGTCAGATTCCAATTAATTTATGGGCTTGCTTTTATTCGTGATGGTGGTTACCATTGGTAGTTATCAATTCTCGGGGAGTGCTTATGGATACCGCACGTCTTTTTCAGTCGGGGCGCAGCCAGGCGGTTCGTCTGCCCAAAGAGTACCGTTTTGAGGGCGTGGAGGTCGCTGTGCGGCATTTCGGAAACGGAGTCTTGCTGCTGCCGGTGAATGAGCCTTGGGCCATGCTTGACGCGGCGCTGGACGCTTTCGAGCCGGGGTTTCAGATCAGCCGCGATCAGCCCGCCGCGCAGGCCCGCGAGGAGATCGCGTCTTGATCAGCTACATGCTGGACACCAATATTTGCATTTATGTGATCAATGCCCGGCCGCCTGCGGTGTTGGCGCGCTTCAGGCAGGAGCGCATGGGGAATATCGGCATTTCCAGCGTCACGGCCGCGGAGTTGGCCTTTGGAGTGGCCAAAAGCGGTTCCGCTCGCAACCGGGAGGCGCTGGAGATGTTCCTGGCGCCGCTGGACGTCCTGCCTTTTGACGCCTCCACTATTTGGCAGTATGGGGAGTTGCGCGCAGGACTGGAGCGACGCGGCCAGCCCATCGGCGCACTTGACACGATGATCGCCGCCCATGCGCTGGCGTCCAATACTGTCCTGGTGACTAACAACACCCGCGAATTCGCCCGGGTGCCAGGGTTGCGGCTTGAGAATTGGGCGGATGAGCCGCCAAATTCCAATTAATGCCAACTGTTTTATTCGCACCCTTGTTGCAGGTCGCAAAGTGAAGCTAGACGCAAAGTCAACGTGCCAATAATTGGCACGATCGTGCTATAATTTAACCATGTCGATTGCTGAAGCGTTCTTTTCAGAGAGCCAGTCCAGGGTTTACCCGTGGCTGTTTGGGCAGCCTGAACGCAGCTACCACCTGAGCGAATTGCGGCGTCTTACCGGCTTGGGCAGTGCGTCTTTGCAGCGGGAGCTCAATCGCTTGACCGATGCGGGGCTGGTGAATTCAGAGCGGGTCGGCAACCTGCGGCGCTTCAGCGCCAACCCGCAAAGCCCCGTTTTTGGTGAATTGGTCGCATTGACGCGCAAGACGCTTGGCACGGTGCCCCTGTTGCGGGATGCATTGATGCCTTTGACGCCGCATCTGCAAGCTGCCTGGCTCTACGGCTCGATGGCCAGGCAAACAGATACGGCGCAAAGCGATATCGATGTGATGCTGGTCGGGACCGATCTCTTGCTGGGCGATGTTCTGGAGCGGCTTGTACCGATAGAGGCGCTATTGGGCCGAAAAATCAATCCAAGCTGCTATACACCCCAGGAGTTTGAACGGCGCCGAGCCGAGCCCGATTCGTTCGTCAATCGTGTCTTGTCGCAGCCCGTTGTTGCGCTGATTGGAGATATCCATTAGTCAGGAACTGTGCACTTTGGTGCCCAGCCTGATCGCTGACGTGCAAGCGTTGGTGGGGCAGTAAATGCGCACGAAATAAGAAGCTGAAAAGAAACCCAGATGCCATTCAATCAATCAGCGGCCCCCTTGCTGGCGCTGCCGCGCCCCGCCAAACGCCTGGTGGTCATGCTGCTGGATGTTTTCCTCGCCGTGTTTTCGGTGTGGGCCGCTTTTTATTTGCGGGTGGATCAGGTCGGCTGGCCGCAGGGCCTGCAGAAATATGTTTACGTCCTGGCGCCGTTGCTGGCGGTGCCGATTTTTATCCGGTTCGGACTGTACCGCGCGATCTTTCGCTATACCGGCATGGCGGCCATGGCCAGCACGGCCAAGGCGATTGCCCTTTACGCGGCCTTGTTTTTTGGCTCCCTGCTGTATTTCAAGTGGCAGGGCGTGCCGCGCACCGTCGGGTTGATCCAGCCGCTGCTGTTCCTGCTGCTGGTGGGCGCCAGCCGCGCCATGGCGCGTTTCTGGCTGGCGGGGGTGGGTGGCAAAAAGCGTCAGGCCGAGGGGCGCATGCTGATCTACGGCGCGGGCGAGGCGGGGGTGCAGACCGCACTGGCGCTGGGCGTGGCCCGGCAGTTTGTGCTGCTCGGGTTTATTGACGACGACGTGGCCAAGGCCGGGCAAAGCATCAACGGCGTCGACATCATGACGCCGGCCGAGGTGCCCGGCGCCATCGAGCGCATGGGGGTGACCGATATCCTGCTGGCCATGCCCACCGTGGGCCGGGTGCGGCGCAACGAGATCATCGACAGCCTGCGCGGCCTGCCGGTGCACGTGCGCACCTTGCCGGGCATGGGCGACCTGGCGGCGGGGCGGGTCACCATGCAGGACTTCCAGGAGCTGGACGTGGAAGACCTGCTGGGGCGCGCGCCCGTGCCGCCCGACCCGGCCCTGCTGGCGCGCCACCTGGCCGGCAAGACGGTGTTGGTGACGGGGGCGGGCGGCAGCATTGGCGGAGAGCTGTGCCGTCAGATCATTCTGGAGAAGCCGCGCTTGCTGGTGCTGGTGGATCACAATGAGTTCGGCCTCTATACCATTCATGCAGAGCTGCTCGGCCTGTGCGCCGACGCTGGACTACCGGTACAGCTGACGCCCTTGCTGGGCAGCGTGCGCAACTATGAGCGCATGAAGGAAGTTTGCCAGCGCTACCAGCCGGCCACCA
>Ga0134128_10012635_pt1 | contig 10064 bp, 8 predicted proteins | sample KB31754_FD_96462 | JGI IMG/M metagenome (GOLD analysis project Ga0134128, IMG submission 96462) | Terrestrial soil microbial communities with excess Nitrogen fertilizer from Kellogg Biological Station, Michigan, USA - KB3-175-4 | ecosystem: Environmental > Terrestrial > Soil > Unclassified ...
CAGAAAGGGTCCGCGCCGCAGCCGCTGCGGGATACCGCGGAGCCCGACAGCAGCTTCAGCCACGACTTTCTCATCTATCTGCTGGGGCGCGCCCAATTCCAACTGTTCACCTCCCTGCGGCGCGACCTCGGCCAGCACGGTCTCGCCGAGGCGCAGTGGCTCGCGCTCAGTGTCCTCGGCATCGCCAACGGCCGTGCCGTGGAGGAGCTCGACCGCCTCCTCTGGCATACGGGCCACCGCGCCACGGACCCGCTGCTGTCGGGCCTTACCGCCTGCGGACTCATCGCAATACGCGGCGCCGGGCCTCAGGCGCGCGTCACGCTGACCGAGGCCGGCCGGCGGGCGCTCATCGAGCTCGTCGCAGCCGCCAAGGCGGTGGAAGCCCACGCCGAGCGCGACCTCGGCACGGCGGAGATCCGCGCGCTCAAGCAGATGCTGCGCGCGATCATCAGCGAGACCGATCCCGGCGCGCCGCCGAGCCTCTAACCTTTCGCCGCCTCCTCCCAGCCCTGCTCCCGCCGCACCGCAGCGGCAAACCTATCGCACCAGCCCGGCAGAGCAGTGCTGATGCCTTCAGCCATCCTCACCAGCTCCGCTAATCGGTCGGGACGCAGCGTGAGCGTGTAGGCGTGACGAACGAGGTGGCGGAAGCGACGCAGCTCAGACAGTTGGGGCAGCACCGCGGTCGGCAGAAACGCCGGCCGCAGCCCCGGAAGATCGAGCGCAAGCCGCTGCAGCAGCTTCTCGTGATAGTTGCCGCTCTTCTCGAAATGGTTCTCGAAGCTCTCGCAGATTCTCTCGAGCATTCGCTCGAAGACGGTGTAGAAGCGATTCATCTCGTATGCGCAGGCTTCCAATTGACCGGCGGCAGGCTGGGCGATCCATCGCGCCGCATTGCTCGCCGCGTCTCCCAGCACCGCGCAATCGCCGGCAAGCTCCCGCATGAGGACAGCCAGGCCTACAGCGTCCACTTTTCCCCCTCGCGCTCGATTTTCTCGCGTAGCCCCGTCTCGTTCAGGTTCAACAGGTCGACGCCGCGATCCAGGCGCAGTGCGAGCTGAAACTGCAGCCAGCCCTCGGACAATCCCGGCGGCAGTGATTCCACTGCAATATCGACGTCGGAGTCCTCGCGAAACTTTCCCGGCCTGAGGAGAGATCCGAAGACCCAGACCTCGCTGCCCGCCGGTAGGAGCTCAGTGAGCGCTTCCCGCAGTCGATCGCGCGTCGCCAGCCGGGCGGACTCGCGTCGCCCGGCCCGCTCGGCGCTCATTCTGGCAAGCAGCGTAGCCATAGGTCTCCCGACCCGATTTTAGCGATTCTGGGGTAACGAACTTCTAGAAATCCAAAGAAACGTCAATCCCTTCAACTTTCGCCGGGCTCATGCGTCGAATCCCCTGAGGATTGAGGCACACACGACTGCGTTGTGATCCCGGTGTGCCGGTCGCGCCCGAGACTTCCCCTCCCTGAGACCCGGGCAGCGTCGGCAACTCTCGCCCCAGCCGCATCGGCTGATGCCGCGAGCACCGTTGGAAGCCTGCCGCCCCGCTCGCTGCGGGGCGGTTTTTTTAGGTGCTGACGCCGCGCAGGCAAAAGAATTGCTGCCTCGCGTCCAATCAACCAGACCCGGCCGGGCTCCGCCCTCGGGGAGCACGCGCCGAGGGGAGCCTCGCCCATGACCGCACCGCTGAAGGTCGCGCTCATTGTGGACGATGAGAATCTCGATGCGCACCGCTGCCGTCTGGCCGAGTGGGCGAGATCGACGCAGACGGTGCAGATCTCCCATCTGATCGTGCAACAGCGGGATGCACCGCCCAGAGCGCCGCTGCCGGTCCGCCTGCTGCGCAAGCGCCCGCCCGACTGGGCGATGCTGGCGCTCCTGAAGGTGAAGAGCCGGCTCGAGGCGCGACACACCGATCCCTCGGGCCCGGGCACCCCCACGACGCGCGAGGCTCTCCGGCAGCTCATCCCCGGACGGATCCTCGTCAAGCCGCGCATCTCCCCCTCCGGCTTCGTGTACCGCTATTGCGAGGAGGACCTGGAGAAGATCCGCGCCGAGGGCTTCGACCTCCTGATCCGCTGCGGCTCCGGCATTTTGCGCGGGGCGATCCTGGAGAGCGCCCGGCTCGGCATCCTCTCCTTCCACCACGGCGACAACCGGATCAACCGCGGCGGCCCGCCCGGCTTCTGGGAGGTGTATTACGGCTGGAGCACGACCGGCTTCGTGCTGCAACGCCTCACGGAGGAGCTCGACGGCGGCGACGTGCTGCTGCGCGGCTCCGTGCCGACCCAGGACACGCACCAGGCCAACTGCGCCCTCCTCTACGAGCGGTCCTACCTGCAGTTGCGGGACGTTCTGCTGCGCATCGCCGAATCCGGCACGCTGCCGCCGGCCGAGCCGCACCTGCCGTATTCCGCGCGCCTGTATACCGCGCCACGCGCCGGACAGGTGGCCGCCTATCTGCTGCGGCGGGCCCGCCGCTCGGCCGTGTGGCACCTGCGGCAGAAGCTGCAGCTGCGGGAGCGCTGGGGTGTCTGTTTCGTGAAGAGCGACTGGCCGCAGGCCGCCTTCTGGCGCGGACGGCGCATCGAGACACCGCCGGGCCGCTTCCTCGCCGATCCGTTCGTCGCGACGCGGGACGGGCGCACGTGTGTCTTCGTCGAGGACTACTCCTTCGGCGCGGCCAAGGGCCGGATCAGCGGGTTCGAGCTCAGCGACTCCGGCGCGCAGGAGCTCGGCGTCGCGATCGAGGAGGATTTTCATCTCTCCTTCCCGTGCCTCTTCGAGTACGACGGCGCCCTCTTCATGTGTCCGGAGTCGGCCGCCGCCCGACAGATCCGCATCTACCGCTGCGTCAGCTTCCCGCTGCAGTGGCGGCTGGAGCGCATCGCGATGGACGGCGTGTCGGCCGCGGACAGCATGCTCCTGCCGCATGCCGGCCTCTGGTGGCTGCTCACCAACCTGAGCGTGGGGCCTCACCGGGACCATAGCTCGGAGTTGCACGCCTTTTTCGCGCCGGATCCGCTCGCCGGCCGCTGGTCGCGCCATCCGCGCAATCCGGTCCGCAACGATCCGCTCTACGCGCGCAACGCGGGCATCCTCCGCCACGGCGGGGAGCTCGTGCGGGTTTGTCAGACCCAGGGATTTGGCTCTTACGGCGCCGGGGCGACTCTGATGCGCATCACCCGGCTGGATCCCGAGTCCTACCTCGAGGAGCCGATCTGCCAGCTCATGCCCGGCTTCCTTCCGGGCGCCCATGGCACGCATCACCTGCATTCCAACGGCCTGTATTCGGTCTGGGATTACAAGCGTTGGGAACGCGTGAAGCGCATCCCGCAAGAGGATCAGTCACGGCGCTCGCCCGCCGTCGCGCTCGCTGCGATGCCGCTGCCGGCCAAGGCGGGCGCCGGTCTCGGCTCCGATCGCTAGGCCGCTTGCACGGCGGCGGAGCTCGTCTCTTTTGCAGCCCGCTGCAGCGCCGGCAGGCGCATGGCGACCTCCAGGCCGCCGCCGTCGGGGACGTTATGGGCTTCGATGCTGCCGCCGTGGATGGCGATGGCGCGGGCGGCAATGGCGAGGCCCAGACCCTCGCCTCCGACGGCGCGATCGCGCGCGGCGTCCACACGGTAGAACGGCTCGAAGATCAATTTCAGGTCCTTCTCGGGGACGCCGGGGCCGTGATCCCGGACGGTCACTTCGATCTGGTTGCTGCGCGCGGCCGTCACCGCAACGGCGGAGCCCGATGGTCCGTAGCGCACTGCATTGCGGATGACGTTCTCGAAGGCACTGCGTAGAAGCTCCGGGTCGCCACCGACTTCCAACCCCTCTTGCGCACGGACGGACACCGTGCAGTTTCGGGCGTCTGCCTCGATGGCGACATCCTGCCCGATGGTGTCCAGGAGCTTACCGACATCGACCGGGACGCCCTGGAAGGCGCTTGCCGGCCGCTCCAGCCGGGCGAGCTTCAGGACGCGCGCAATGAGCTGCTCCAATCGGTCGGCCTCACGCTCGATCCGCGTGAGTTGCCGCTCCACTCCTCCATCCTCGCGACGCGCCAATGACAGCGCGAGCTGCAGCCGGGTGAGCGGTGAGCGCAGCTCGTGCGAGACATCGCGCAGCAGTTGCTGTTTGGTCTCGAGCAGGCTCTCGACACGCTCCGCCATGGTGTCGAAATCCGCCGCGAGCAGCGCCAGGTCGTCCTGGCGGCCCTTCATTCGCGGCAGCATGCGCACGCTGAGATCCCCCGCGGCCATGTCCCGCGTCGCCTGGCGCAGCCGATCGATCGGGCCGACGAGGTGGCGCGTGAGGAAGAAGCAGATGAGCGTGCTCACGATCAAAGCGATGGCGAGCGTCGCGCCGGCCACCGCGGGCAGCTCCAGCTCGCCGAAGATCGCGGCGCGCTCGTGCAGCGGCCCGACGATCACGTGATAGGTGCTGCCGTCCGGTGACACCAGCACCAGCGCCCCGCCCATCGGGGCGATCGCGCCGGAGCGCACCGTCTTCTGACCATGTTTGGTCCGCCCCTCGAGCGGCACCAGGAGGTGATGGGGGAGCGGGCGGTCGAGGAGATCGTGTCCGTTCGGACCGACGATGAAGGTACGGTGGAACGCCGGGTCCGTGGAGAGGTCCTGCAGCCAATCGTGCAGCGCGTCCGGTCCGCCTTCCTCGAACGCATCCGCCGCCTGAGCGAAGAGCTGTCCCCGCTGCACCCAGGGGTCCGCCTCGTGGCGCTGGATCGCGGCGCTGACCGCCACGGTCACCGTTCCCACCAGGATGAGGACGATGGCGAGCCAGAACGACCGGAAGATGCGCCAGAAGAGGGAGTGCATGGGATTTGCCGCGTCTGAGTCAGGTGATCGGGTCTATCGGCCTCGTGAGCTTACGCTGCAATTCCTGGCACGCGCATCGGCACGCAGCGCGATCGGGCTACTTGGAAAGGGCCAGGCAGCGACATTGACGAGCCGCTCCCTGGGCCGCCAATCATTTCATCGTCAATGCGTACCCCGAGCCCCGCACGCTCTGCACGGCGACCCGGTCCGTCAGCTTCCCGAGCTTACGCCGCAAATTGCTGACGTGGGTATCGAGGCTGCGGTCGGTCGGCAGGAGCCGGCGGCCGAGCGCCTGCAGCATCAGGTCCTCGCGGCTCACCGTGCGGGTGTCGGCCCGCACGAGAAGCTCGAGGATCCTGAGCTCGGCCGCCGTGAGCTCGAGGTCCTGGCCGTCGACCTCGCCCCGCCGGGCGCGCAGATCGAGGCGCAGCGGGCCCCAGTCGAGCGCTCCGGCCACCGCAGAAGGCTCCGCCGCCATGCGGCGCAGGACCGCCCGGATGCGCGCCACCAGCTCCCGGGGGCTGAAGGGCTTGGCGAGGTAGTCGTCGGCGCCGAGCTCCAGCCCGATCACGCGGTCGACCTCGTCCCCCCGGGCCGTCAGCATGATGACGGGGACGCGGCTCGAGGCGCGCAGGCGCCGCAGCACCTCGAACCCGGAGAGCTCCGGCAGCATCACATCGAGCACCACGAGATCGAGCGCCCCGCGGGTGACCCGCTCGAGGGCCGCGGAGCCGGTGCCCGCGCACTCGACGGCAAAGCCCTCCGGCCCCAGGTACTCCACCAACATCGAGCAGAGCTCCTGATCGTCATCGACGATGAGCACGTGCGCGCGGCCCTCCGCCGATTCCGGGTGGGCGGTCAAGCCGGATTCTCGAGGCTGAAGACCTGCCGCTGGTCGTCGTAGGCGAAGACTTCCGCGTAACGGCCCCAGCTGATCATGGTCCGCAGCGTCTGCTCCGCAGCCTCCTCGGCCATGTAGTCCTCGAGCTCATCGAAGAACCGGCTCTTCGGCGCCGTGTGGCTGCTGCGCTCATCGAGCACCCGGCGGATGTGCGCCGCGAGCGCGACATAGGTGAGCAGGTGGCGCGCGAAGAGATGCTTGCGCTCATCGGTCTCCGAGCGCGCGAACGCCAGCCCCGCCTCCGTCAGGCGGATGTCGCCCCCCTCGACCTCCGCGAACCGCAGCATCTGCAGCGAGTCCGCCGCCGGGAAGAGCTCATCGGCCTCGAGCTGCAGCGACTGGGCGATGGCCGGCAGGTCCGCCTTGCCGTTGTAGGGCGCCTCGTTCACCGCTTCGATCAGGCCCTGCAGCAGGTTGGAGGAGACGTGAATGAGCGCCGTGCCGATGCCCGTGCCGGTGAAGCGCTCGGACTTGGGTCCCACGCGCGGCTCGCCGCGCGGCCGCGCCGTCATTTCCACGTACACCCGCTCGACCAGCGCGCGGAACCTCGGGTCGAGCGGCGAGCGCGGCTGCGGCAGGTCGATCGCGATCTCGCTCACCACCCGCCCCGGATGGGTCGAGAAGATGAGGATGCGGTCGCACATCTCGATCGCCTCCTCGATGTTGTGGGTGACGAGGAGCACGGAGCGGATGGGGAGCTGTCCCTCGCCCCAGAGGTCGAGGAAATCGCCGCGCAGCGTCTCGGCGGTGAGCACATCGAGGGCCGAGAACGGCTCATCCATGAGGAGGATGCTCGGATGCACGACCAGCGCACGCGCGAACCCGACGCGCTGGCGCATGCCGCCCGAAAGCTCCCGCGGATAGGCGGACTCGAACCCATCGAGGCCGATGAGGTCGATGGCCTGGAGCGAGCGCTTGCGGATCTCCGCCTCCGGTAGCCGCAGCGCCTCGAGGCCGAGCTGCACGTTCTCGAAGACGGTGAGCCACGGGAAGAGCGCAAAGCTCTGGAACACCATGGCGATGCCGTGCGCCGGCCCCGCGACCGGCGAGCCCTGATATTTCACCACCCCGTTGCTGGGCGCATCGAGGCCGGCGATCAGGCGCAGCAGCGTCGACTTGCCCGACCCCGAGCGTCCGAGCAGGCCCACGATCTCCCCGGGCCTCAGGATCAGGTTGACGTTCTCCAGGACGACGAGCTCATCGCCATCGGGCTTCCTGAACGACTTGCAGACGCCCTGCGCATCGAGGAGCGGTGCGAGATTGAGCGCGAGAGCGTTGGCATTCATGTGCGTCGTCTCGATGTCAGGTCAGCTTACACGGAACTTGCGCTCCGCGCGGGCGTAGAGGGGCCGCCAGAAGAGGCGGTTCAGCACCACGACGAAGAGCGCCATCACCGCGATGCCGAGCACCGTGCGCGGAAAGTCCCCGGCGCTGGTCGCATCGGCGATGTACGCCCCGAGCCCCGCGGCGGTGAGATGTTTGCTGCCCCAGTCGGCCACCTCCGCGACGATGCTGGCGTTCCAGGAGCCGCCCGAGGCGGTGATCGCCCCGGTCACGTAGAAGGGGAACACCGCCGGCAGGGCGATCCGCCGCCACCAGAGCCACCCGCGCACCCCGAGATTCGCGCTCGCGTACTTGAGGTCCGCTGAGAGCGAGGACGCCCCGACGATGACGTTGAAGAGAATGTACCACTGTGTGCCGAGGATCATCAGCGGGGAGAGCCAGATGTTCGGGTTGAGCTTCAGCACCACGATCGCGGAAACGACGATGGGGAATAGCAGGTTGACGGGGAAGGCGGCCAGGAACTGGGCGATCGGCTGCGCCGCGCGCGCAAGTCCGGGCCGCATCCCGATGTAGACCCCGATGGGAACCCAGATCGCGCTCGCGAGCGCGATGAGCACGGCCACCCGCAGGAGCGTGAAGCAGCCGAGCTCGACGACGTGCCCGATTTCGGTGAGCGGAATGTGCGCCAGCACGAAATGCCCGATCCGCCAGGCGGCGAGACCCACGACCGCCGCGACGGCCGCATACCACATCCCATCGCCCACGAGGGCGTTCCCGGCGCGGCCGCCGGCGCCGCGCGGCTTCGGCCGGCGCAGCCGCCCGCGGTTGAATCCGAGCTGGATCAGCGAGCCGAACATCCCGCGGCCGAGCGCGAGCAGCCGCGAGCGTCTCATCATGGTGAGCGCCCAGGACCTCGAGGGCGTGAGGCCCGCCTCCTGCTCCAGGCGAAACCAGTCGGCGCTCGCGGTGAGCGGCCGGAAGAGGAGCTGGTCGTAGATCAGGATGACGACGAACATCGCCGCGATCGCCCAGCCGATGGCGGTGAGGCTGCGCGCCTGGATGGCCCGTGCGATGTAGGATCCGACACCGGGCAGCGTGACCGTCGTGTGTCCGACGCTGATAGCCTCCGCCGCCACCACGAAGAACCAGCCGCCCGACATCGACATCATCATGTTCCAGATGAGCGCCGGCATGGCGAATGGCACCTCCAGGCGCCAGAAGCGCATCCAGGGACCCAGATGGAAGGCGCGCGCCGCCTCGTCGAGCTCGTCCGGAATGCTGCGCAGCGAGTGATAGAAGCTGAACGCCATGTTCCACGCCTGGCTGGTGAAGACGAGGAAAATGGCCGCGAGCTCCGCGCCCGCCACCCGCCCCGGTGTCAGCGACAGGAAGAAGACGATGGTGATGGAGAAGCCGAGGATCGGCACCGACTGCAGGATGTCGAGCAGCGGCACCAGCACGCTCGCGGCGCGCCGGCTCTTGGCGGCGAGCGTCGCATACGTGAAGGTGAAAACGAGCGAGGCGAGCATCGCCACCAGCATCCGAAGCGCCGTCTGCGCCGCATAGCCGGGCAGGTACCGCGGATCGAGGGAGATCGGCTGGGCCTCCAGGTGCGCCAGCGACCCGGTGAGCCCGTGAGCGGTGTCGCCGAGGTAGGCGAAAAACGCGAAGACCAGGACGAAGGCGATCACGTCCCAGCGGCCGGGGACATACCGGTTCCTGCGGACTGAGATCGGGAGCTCGAGGCGCATCCGATCAAGTGTGCCCTAAGGTTGTGACATTTGGCAGTTCGCCGCGGCCGTTCCTGCGGGCTCTCGGGGCTTGCGGTAACATCTCGGCCCAGTCCATCACGGTCTCGGTGGCCCATGAAGCCGTCACCCCTGTCACTTGTCCTCGTCGCGGCAGCAGCCGCCGTCGCGCTCTGCCCGCTCACCGTCCACGCGGATACGACGATGAAGCAGGACGCGAAGCACATCGGCCACGTGGTCTCGCGCGATGCGAAGGATGTCGGCCATACGGTCGCGGCTCGCTCGCGCATCGTGGGCCGCAAGATCGCCACCGATGCGCGCACCGCGGGCCACCAGATCAAGCGCGATTCCCGCGAGGCGGGTCACCGGATCCGCCGCGGGGCGCATGAGGTGGGATCCAGAGTGCGCGCCGAGGCCCACAAGGCGAAGAGCTTCGTGGAGCGCCCGCCCGCGGCCCGCAAGACCTCGCGGTAAGACCGGATGACGGCAGTGGAATCGGACGCCGAGGTCATCATCATCGGAGGCGGACCCGCGGGCTCGACCGCCGCGGCGCTCCTCGCCGAGGGGGGGCATCGGGTCGTGCTGCTCGAGAAGGCCCGCCATCCGCGCTTCCACATCGGCGAATCTCTCCTGCCCGCCAATCTGCCGCTCTTTCGCCGGCTCGGCATCGCCGAGCAGGTGCGGGCGATCGGCATGGAGAAATGGGGGGTTGAGTTCCACTCGCCCGAGCACGGCCGGACGCAGTCGTATCGCTTCGCCGACGGCTGGTGCAAGGAGCAGCCGCACTCCTATGAGGTGCGCCGCTCGCAGCTCGATGAGATCCTCATCCGCCGCGCAGGCGCGCTCGGCGCCGAGGTCGTGGAGGGTTGCCGCGCGAAGGAAGTCGAGCTCCTCGGCGAGGCGGGCGTACGCGTCGAAGCGCAGCACGAGAGCGGCGAGATGCAGCGCTGGCGGGCGGCCTACCTGATCGATGCCTCGGGCCGCGACACCTTTCTCGGCACGCGGCTCGGCACCAAACAGCGCAACCGCCATCACAACAGCTCCGCCGTCTATGCGCATTTCCGCGGCGCCTGGCGACACGCGGACCCGCGCCGCGCCGGCGATATCTCCATCTTCTGGTTCGAGCACGGCTGGTTCTGGTACATCCCGCTCGCGGACGGGATCACCAGCGTCGGCGCCGTGGCGTGGCCGTATTACCTCAAGGGCCGCACCAAACCGGTGCGCGAGTTCTTCCTCGACACCATCGCCCAATCGCCGGCGCTCGCCGAGCGCCTGGCGGGCGCTGAGCTCGCGAGCGAGGTGGA
>Ga0134128_10012639_pt1 | contig 10062 bp, 7 predicted proteins | sample KB31754_FD_96462 | JGI IMG/M metagenome (GOLD analysis project Ga0134128, IMG submission 96462) | Terrestrial soil microbial communities with excess Nitrogen fertilizer from Kellogg Biological Station, Michigan, USA - KB3-175-4 | ecosystem: Environmental > Terrestrial > Soil > Unclassified ...
ACCGGTAGCGTCGGCCAGCCCACCGGTAGCGTCGGCCAGCCCACCGGTAGCGTCGGCCAGCCCACCGGCAACGCCGACCAGCCCACCGGCAACGCCGACCAGCCCACTGGCAACGCCGAGCCGACCGAGCCGACCGAGCCGACCGAGCCAGCCGGGCCGGCCGAAGCGGACGAGCAGGAAGACCGGATCAGGGCCGCCGAAGTCGAGGCGGCCGTGATCGTCGCTCAGGCTGAGCGCGCCGCCGCCCGAACGGCAGAACGCGCGGCCGAGCAAGCCGCCCAGGCGCGACGGGAACTCGACGAGGAAGCCCGCCTCATCACCGCAGAAACAAGGCAGCTCCGCAGCGACCTCGAGCGCCGCGAGATCCGGGTCGCCGAACGCGAGAGCCGCCTGGACGACGAGCTGCGCAAGCTGGATCAGCGCAACGAGGACCTCGATCAGGCCCGCAAGGATCTCGACAGCCGCAGCGCCGCGCTGGACGACCTGGAAACCAAGAAGCACGTCGAGCTCGAACGCATCGCCGGGCTCACTGCCAACGAAGCCAAGGCCGAACTTGTCACGACGATCCAGACCCAGGCCAAGCGCGAGGCGGCGGTCGCGGTCAGGGACATCGAGAACGAGGCCAAGAAGGAAGGCCAGCAGCGGGCCAGGAAGATCGTGACGCTGGCCATCCAGCGGCTCGCGAGCGAGCAGACCAGCGAGTCGGTGGTGTCGGTGCTTCATCTGCCCGCCGATGAGATGAAGGGCCGGATCATCGGCCGTGAAGGGCGGAACATCCGCGCGTTCGAAACGGTCACGGGCGTCAACCTGATCATCGACGACACTCCTGAGGCCGTCCTTCTCTCCTGCTTCGATCCCGTGCGCAGAGAGATCGGCAAGCTGACGCTGGAACGGCTGGTCGCCGATGGCCGCATTCACCCGCAGCGGATCGAGGAGGTCTACGAGCAGAGCCGGCGAGCGATCACCGAGCTGACGATCAGGGCCGGCGAGGACGCGCTGATCGAGGTCGGGATCACCGACATGCATCCCGAGTTGACGCAGCTGCTCGGCCAGCTCAGGTACCGCACCTCCTACGGGCAGAACGTGCTCAAGCACCTGGTCGAGTCCGCGCACATCGCCGGGATGATGGCCAGTGAGCTTGGCCTTGATCCGGATCTGCTCAAGCGGGGCACGTTGCTGCACGACATCGGCAAGGCTCTGACGCACGAGGTCCAGGGCAGCCACGCCCTGATCGGCGCGGAGATCGCGCGCCGGTACGGCGAGCACGAGGATGTGGTGCACGCGATCGAGGCGCACCACAACGAGGTCGAGGTCAGGACCGTGGAGGCCGTGCTCACGCAGGCGGCGGACGCGATCAGCGGCGGGCGGCCGGGAGCGCGCCGGGAGTCGCTCGAAGCGTACGTCAAGCGGCTTGAGCGGCTCGAACAGATCGCTCAGGCCCAGCCGGGCGTCGAGAAGGTCTACGCCATGCAGGCCGGCCGGGAGCTGCGCATCATGGTCAAGCCCGGTGCCGTCGACGACATCGGTGCGCAGGTCATCGCCCGCGACGTGGCCCGGCAGGTCCAAGACGAGCTGACCTACCCGGGCCAGATCCGCGTCACGGTCGTCCGGGAGTCCCGCGCAACCGAGTTCGCCCGCTAAGCGGCAGCCAGGCAACCAGCCAACTAAGCAGCCGGCGCTAGTGACCGTCGCTCAGCTTCAGCATCGGCACGTTCCGCGGCTTGAAGCCGAAGATCTGCCCGTAGAACGACAGCTCCGCCTCCAGCGAGGTGACCATCGTGTCGGCCCGGCGGAACCCATGCGACTCACCCTCGAACGCGATATAGGCATGCCTGATCCCGTGCGCGGCCAGATCGGCGGCGAATACCTCAGACTGATCGGGCGGCACGACCGGATCGTCTAGTCCCTGCAACAGCAGCACCGGGCTGGTGTTCTTGTTCACGTGCCCGAGCGGCGCCCGCTCGGCGTACACGGTGTCGAACCCGGGCAGCGGCCCGATCAGCCCGTCGAGGTAACGAGACTCGAAGTCGTGGGTGGCCTCGGTGAAACTCCGCAGGTCGGCCACGCCGTAGTAGGCGACGGCCGCGCCGAACACCGGATCGGTCACGGCTCCGGTGGTCACGGCCGCCAGCGCGGTCCAGCCGCCGGCCGAACCGCCGCGGATACCGAGCCTGGCCCCGTCCGCGTGACCGGCCTTGGCCAGCGACCTGGCCGCTTCCTTGGCGTCGGCCACGTCGACGATGCCCCATTCCCGGTTCAGCCGGTTCCGGTACAGCCGTCCGTAGCCGGTTGACCCGCCGTAGTTCACGTCGATGATCCCGATGCCACGGCTGGTGAAGTACGCCTTCTCCAGGCTGAGCCGCGCGGTCACATGACTGGTCGGCCCGCCGTGCACCCACACGACGTACGGCGGCCGCTCGCCCGCCGGTGCCGTCACCTCGGGGTTCGACGGCGGGTAGACCAGCGCGTGCACGACCCGGCCATACGGGCCTTCAAGCTCGACCTGCGCCGGTACCGGCAGGTAGCGCCGGTCGGGCAGTTCGCTCAGCTCGGTCCGCAGTACCGTGTACTCGCCCGAGGCGATGTCCACCTTGACCAGTGAGTCCGGCTCCAGCGGCGCTCCGGCCACGCAGGCGATCACGCTGCCGCTGGCCGCGACGCCGAGCATGATCTCGCTGAACGGCAGGTCCAGGTCGGTCAGCTCCGAGGTCTCCGGGTCCAGCAGGCCGAGCGTGGCCCCGCCCCGGCCGTGCCTGACCGCGAGCCTGCCGTCGCCGAGCAGCGCGAACGGGCGTGCGCCCAGTTCCCACAGCGCCCCGGCGAACTCCTCGTCGGCTGGATACAGAGCCTGCGGGGGCTGGCCTCTGAGGCCGACCTGGTAGATGTTCCACCAGCCGGTCCAGTCGGTCGCGACGTACAAGCTGGAGTTGTCGCGCCACAGCGGAGCGAGCACCGACTCCCGGTTGGAGCCCTTGATCAGCCGGCTTTTGCCCAGCACGCCGTCGGCGACCGGCGCGACCCGCAGTTCGGTGCCGTCCCACGGCATGTGCGGGTGGTTCCAGCTGATCCACGCCAGCCACTGGCCGTCCGGCGACGGCGTCGGGAACGCGAAGAAGTCGGAACCGGTAGCGAGCTCACGGATCTGGCCCGGGTCCTCGGCGGCCGAGGCGTCGAGCGGCACGGCGATGATCGCCCGCGTCACCTTCCCGGCCGAATGCCGTTCGCGCACGCACCAGACTTCGCGCCCGTCTGGGGAAAGTACGAAGTCGGCATAACGCAACCCGAGGGGTTCGGACGTAGGCGGCTCAGGCGTCAGCGGCACAGGCTGACCCGAGCCATCGGCCACGGCTTGCCCGGCCAGGTACATCCGCTGGTCGCCAAAGTGGGTGAACACAATCGGCGGGTCGGCATCCCTTTGTGCCCCGCTTGCCTCCGGGCGCTGGAGCGCACTTTGGCTCGCGGGGCCGCTCCCCGTCCCGGGCTCCGCCTTAGCTAGCGTGGCTACCGCGACGCTTGAAGGCACCGGCAGGTAGGACACGCCGCCGTACTCGTGCACCCGGGTCCTGGCGCTCCACGGGGCCGGCAGCATCATCCGGGTGACCCCGTCCGAACCCCGCCGGACTACCGTCCGCCGGCCCGCATCGGCAGGCTGGTCTTCCTGCCACCAGATGCACTGGCCGACAACGGCGGGGAAGGCGATCTTGATCCGGCTGCCAGCGACCGAGGTCGCGCTGATGGGGGACGGCCAGGCGCCGTAGGGCACCTCCGGCAGCGCTGGTTGGGCTTGTTCAATGGGCATTTGTGCGGAAAAGTCGCCCGAAGTTTCGGCGTGATTCGAAGGGGGGCGACCCCCTTCAACCCCCGCGAAACGGCCGGAGTCGCTAATTGCTTGCGCGCTTGCCGCCTGATTCGTCATCGCCGTCCCGTTGTCCCTCATAGGGATATCGTGCCTTACCCGCCGGGGGCGGTTCGCGGCGAATGCCGACAACCGGCGGGCCGGTTCGATTAGCCCTGGTAGCTATAAGCTGGCAAGCCCTTGACGCCGGCCGGGCAGGTGAACAAGGCACCCGCTGACCGTCCCGGTCCTGCCGCAGTTGTAATGAACAATTCGGTTAGGTCGGGCCCGCCGAACGCGCAGCTGGTCACGTGCGCCGCTGGCAGCTTCACCACGCTGGTCAGCCGTGCACCGGCATCGTAGCGCTGGATGACGCCGCCACCCCACACCGCGACCCAGACGCCGCCTTGCGAATCCACCGTCAGGCCGTCGGGAACGAGCTCGCCTGAGCCGAGCCTAGCGAACACCCGGCGCTCGCCCATCTGCCCGGTCGCCACGTCGTAGTCGAGAACGTCGACCCGGTAGGCGAAAGAATCGATGTAATACATGAGCTTGTCGTCCGGGCTCCAGCCGAGGCCGTTGGAAATGCCGATCCCGTCATACAACTCGGTAACACTTTGGTCTGTATCGAAGCGGTAAAACTTACCCCGTCCTGGCTTCTCGTCGGCGTCCATGCTTCCCGCGTAGAACCGGCCGGCCCGGTCGCACTTGCCATCGTTCATCCTCGTATGCGGGAGGTCGGGCGTGGTCGCGAGTTCGGTCACCGTTCCGGTCTCGGTATCAAGTGCGTAAAAACCGTTGCCGCCCGCGAAGACGAGGCCGCCGCTGGCCCTAGGTACGACCGCCCCGATCGGCATGCCCACGTCCCAGGACCTGTGCGCACCGGTCGCGTCCATGCTGTGCACCGTCCGGGCCGGGATGTCGACCCAGTACAGGGTCTGGGTCGGAATGTCCCAGTGCGGTCCCTCGCCAAGCTCTGCGGCGGGCAGGAGCATCTCGGTCGGCTCCAAGATGATCAGGTCATCAGCGTGCTCGTACACGATGGCTCCTTACCTGGCGGGAAGACGACGATTTCAGCCGATGCGCTTCCCTGTCAATGCGCGCCGGGTCCATGGCCCGTCTAACCTAAGGAGCATGCCGCTAGCCGACGGTCAGCGAACCTTCGAGATCCGCACCTACGGGTGTCAGATGAACATGCACGACTCAGAACGGCTGGCCGGGCTGCTCGAGCAGGCCGGCTACAGCAAGGCCGAGACCGGGTCCGACCCCGACGTCGTCGTGTTCAACACCTGCGCGGTCCGCGAGAACGCCGACAACCGGCTGTACGGCAACCTCGGCCATCTGCTGCCGGTAAAGAACAGCCATCCGGGCATGCAGATCGCGGTCGGCGGCTGCCTGGCCCAGAAAGACCAGGCCGTGATCACCGAGCGGGCGCCGTGGGTCGACGTGGTGTTCGGTACCCACAACATCGGCTCGCTGCCCGTCCTGCTCGAACGGGCTCGAGTCCAGCGGCGGGCCCAGGTGGAGTTCGCCGAGTCACTTGAGCAGTTCCCGTCGATGCTGCCGGCCCGGCGCGAGTCGCCGTACTCGGCCTGGGTCGCGATCTCGGTCGGCTGCAACAACACCTGCACGTTCTGCATTGTGCCTGCGCTTCGCGGCCGTGAGGAGGACCGGCGACCGGGCGACGTGCTCGGTGAAATCAAGGCGCTGGTAGCCGACGGAGTACTAGAGGTCACGCTGCTGGGCCAGAACGTCAACTCCTACGGGGTCGGCTTCGGTGACCGGCTCGCCTTCGGCAAGCTGCTGCGCGCCTGCGGCGAGATCGAGGGGCTGGAACGAGTCCGGTTCACCTCGCCGCACCCGAAGGACTTCACCGACGACGTGATCGCGGCGATGGCGGAGACCCCGAACGTGATGCCGCAGCTGCACATGCCGCTGCAGTCCGGCTCGAACGCCGTGCTCAAGGGCATGCGGCGGGCCTACCGCAAGGACTCCTACCTGGCGATCATCGACCGGGTCCGGGCGGCGATCCCAGATGCGGCGATCACCACCGACATCATCGTCGGTTTCCCCGGTGAGACCGAGGCGGACTTCGCCGACACGCTCGACGTGGTGGAGCGGGCCAGGTTCGCCGGGGCCTACACCTTCCAGTACTCGATCCGGCCCGGCACGCCCGCCGCGACCATGCCCGGCCAGATCGCGCCCGCCGTGGTGGCCGAACGATTCGGGCGCCTGGTCGCGCTGGTCGAGGAGACCTCGCGCAAGGAAAACGAGGCCCAGGTCGGCCGCCGGGTGCAGGTGCTGGTCGCCGACGGCGAGGGTCGAAAGGACGAGGCGACCCGCCGGATGTCGGGCCGGGCCATGGACAACCGGCTGGTGCACTTCAACCCCGGCAGCTCCGCCGACGGGGCGCCCAGGCCGGGCGATTTGGTGAGCACGGTCGTGACCAGGGCGGCGCCGCACTACCTGCTGGCCGACGATCCGCCGGCCGAGGTCCGCCGCACGCGCGGAGGCGACGCCTGGCGGGCCCGCCGGGACCAGCCGCCCGAGCCGTCCAGAGCCGCACCGCAGCCGGTCTCGCTCGGAATGCCCGCACTCGGAAGGCCCTGAACGGATGACTGGCCTATCCGAGCACCAGGATTGGCTGGCGGCGAACTGAACCGACTGATCGTCGTCGTCGGCGCGACGGCGGCCGGCAAGTCCGAGCTGTCGCTGCGGCTGGCCCGGGCGCTGGACGGCGAGGTGATCAGCGCCGACTCGATGCAGCTGTACCGGGGGATGGACATCGGCACCGGCAAGCTGACCGAGCGCGAGCGCGGCGGGGTGCCGCATCACCTGCTCGACATCTGGGACGTGACCGAGCCGGCCAGCGTGTCGGAGTATCAGAAGCTCGCCAGGGACGCGATCGCCGGCATGTTCCGGCGCGGCAAGACCCCGATCCTCGCTGGCGGGTCCGGGTTGTACGTTCGGGCGGTCGTCGACGACCTGCGGTTTCCCGGGACCGACCCCGAGGTCAGAGCACGTCTGGAGCGAGAGTTGGCCGAGGTCGGCCCGGCGAGCCTGTATGCCCGGCTGGCCGAGCTGGACCAGGCGGCCGCGGCCGCGATCCTGCCGAGCAACAGCCGCCGCATCGTCCGCGCGCTTGAGGTGATCGAGCTGTCCGGGCAGCCGTTCAGCGCGACGATGCCCGAATACCGCTCGGTGCTGCCGACCGTCCAGATTGGCCTGGACCTGCCCCGGCCCGAGCTGGACCGGCGGATCGAAGCCAGGGTCAGGCAGATGTGGACGGACGGCCTGGTCGACGAGGTTCGTCGGCTGATCAAGCTTGGCTTGCGCGACGGCTGGACCGCGAGCCGGGCGCTCGGCTATGCGCAGGTGCTCCGCTTCATCGACGGCGAGTGGACCGAGCCGGAAGCCGAGCAGCAGACCGTCCAGGCGACCCGCCGGTTCGCCCGCAGGCAGGAATCCTGGTTCCGCCGCGACCCCAGGATCCGCTGGCTCCCAGCCTCCGATCCAGTCCCGACCTCAGTCGCCCTCGCCGCGATCACTGACGACTAGCATCGAGACATGATCTTTGCCAAGGGTCATGGGACCGGGAACGACTTCGTCATCCTGCCTGACGTTGATGATCGACTGCAGCTCACCGCTGAGCTGGTGCGGCGGCTGTGTGACCGGCGGGCCGGGATCGGCGGCGACGGGGTGCTGCGGATCGTTGCGGGGGGTTCCGGGGGGTCGGCCCCCGGGGCCAGCACTGTCGGAACGACGGCGCCCTGGTTCATGGACTACTGGAACGCCGACGGCAGTATCGCCGAGATGTGCGGCAACGGGATCCGGGTGTTCGCCCGCTACCTGCTCGATCACGGCCTGGCCGCGGGGCCGGAACTCGCTATCGAGACCCGGGCGGGCGTGCGTACGGTGCGGCAGGAGTCCGGGGAACTGTTCAGCGTGGACATGGGGCCGGTCAAGGTGGGCGGGGCGGCCACCGTGTCGACAAGCACCGACGGTGCGGTAGGCGGGCGCGAATCCGCCTACCGCACCGTGCGGGTTGGCGGGAAGAACTACGACGGACTGAGCGTCGACGTCGGCAACCCGCACCTGGTCATCATGGTCAGCGAGCCGGTCGCCGGCTTTGACCTGGCCCAGCCGCCCGCGGTCGACGCCGCCGGCTTTCCCGACGGCGTCAACGTCGAGTTGGTCAGGCCGACCGGTGACCGGGCAATCGAGATGCGGGTCTATGAGCGCGGCTCGGGGGAGACGCTGTCCTGCGGCACCGGCGCCGTCGCGTCGGCGGCCGCCGCCTCGGTAGCGGCTGGCCGGTGGCCGGACGGTTCTGATCGGTGGCTGATACGCGTACCGGGCGGGACCTTGGCGGTCACGCCCGGCGCTACTGCCAGCGTGCTGACCGGTCCGGCGGTGATCGTGGCCGAAGGCGAGCTCAGCACGGACTGGCTGGGGTTATCTGCTTCCTGACTCGGCGATCCGAAGGCCGATCGACACGATCGCCCATCCGGTCTGGCTTCTGATAGTCGCTGTGCGGTTCGGATCGATCGCCTTGGCGCAATGAGCCCTGGCGGTCTGGGCGGCCCGTTCCTCGTGACGCTCACGGGCGAGTTGATCAAGTTGGCGCGAGAACATGGACGTGGTGTCCCCTTCTGGCTTGGTGCTTCCTGCACTAAGTAGTGGGTTAGGCGTCGGCCAGTACGGCGCGGCCGATCCGGATCGACCCGCTGGCCGAGCGGCACTTCAGGTTGAGGTCGACCTCACCCTGGTCCGGCGACGGCTGCAGGTCGCTGGTGACCCGGCCGGAGATCGACGCCAGGTCGAGATAGATGCCCGCACCGGGGGCGACGCTGGCCTCGATGGAGCCGGACACCGTGGAGATCTCGGCCTTGCCTCGGATGAGGCGGTCGATCTGGACCCGGCCGGTAGCAGTCTGAGCGGCGACCGATGCCTCGGCGACGCCGATCTCGACCCGGCCGCTGACCGTGCCGACGTTGATGTCTCCGCCGACCCGGCCGAGCCCGACCCGGCCCGACGCGGTCTTCGCGGTGACGGACTCGGTGATGTCAGCGACCTCGATCCGGCCGGAGACGGTGTTGAGGATCGCCGGGCCGGCGATCGTGGCTGCCTCTACACTGCCCGACGCCGTCTTGGCGTCAAGCGCGCCCAGTTCTCCGGTGCATTCCAGACTCGCTGAGACGGTGCTGACCAGGCAGCACGAGCCCGTCGGCACGGTGACCGTCAGGTCGAACCCGGAATGGTGACGCAGCCAGGTGGTCTGCTCACTTGGCTCGCTGACCTCCAGCCGGTCGTCGACCAGTTCTACGGTGAAGTGGCTGATCAGCTCGTCGTCGTGGCGTCCTGGCCTAGTCGGCTCAAGGTCGACGGTGATCGTCTCGGTCGGCGCGGCGATGATTCTTACGGAGCCGGCGATCACGTGAACGTACGCTTCGACCGGTTCTGAGCGCGCGAAATCCCAGTGCGACATTGTCTTGCCATCCTTTTGCGAGTGTGTGTTTGCTGCTGATTAGCTGCGGACGTAGCCGCTGATGCGCTGGCCGACGCGGACTTTGAGCGCCGAGGTGGCCGACTTGATCGGGTCCTCGGGGCGCTGGTCCAGCGCCCGGATGGCGGCGTGGGCCAGCCATGAATTGACCGACATTCCGGCGGCGGCCGCCTGGGCCTCGATCCTGATCTTCAGCGACTCCGATAGCCGCAGCGTCATCCTGGCCGTTCCGGCATCGTCGGACCCGGTGTCGGTAGCCGGGCCGGGCGCCGGCTCCGGCGCCGGCGTGGCGACGGCGGTCACCACGAACTCCGGCTCGCCGGCGTTCAGCCGGACATCGATGACGGTCTCGTCCAGGTGTTCGGTGATCTCCGCCGCGGCGGCGCTGAGCACATCGAGCAGCGTGAGACGGACCGATGAATCGAGCGCCTCGGCCAGCTGATCGGCTAGCCGCACGACCTCGGCCGGAGCGAAACGGGTCAGCGTGCCGAGCTCGCGGCGCAGACCCTCGACGTACTGTGACAACTCCATGACACCATAATGCCGCCACGTGTGACGTCAGTCAAGGACTTCGTGACGCATTTTGACGTCACACTGGCGTCAAGCTGCGTCAATCTGCGTCAGACTTGGTGTCATGCCTGGTCACGGCACTGGCACCCCGGCGTTGGCGTAGCCAACCGGCTGCCAGACGGACGCGCCCTCGGCTCGGTAGAGATACCGG
>Ga0134128_10012641_pt1 | contig 10061 bp, 7 predicted proteins | sample KB31754_FD_96462 | JGI IMG/M metagenome (GOLD analysis project Ga0134128, IMG submission 96462) | Terrestrial soil microbial communities with excess Nitrogen fertilizer from Kellogg Biological Station, Michigan, USA - KB3-175-4 | ecosystem: Environmental > Terrestrial > Soil > Unclassified ...
CCTGGTGCTTGGCCGGGGCCTGGTGCTTGGCCGGGGCCTGGTGCTGGGCCGGGGCCTGGTGCTGGGGCGCGGTGTGGTGCTCGGGCTTGACGGCCACCCGGGCGCTGACGGCCGGGTGGTGCGGCAAGCTCGCGGGCGACGAGTGCCCGGACTGAACCAGCCCGGTGGCCCCGTTGTAGAGCGGGCCGCCGGCGCGGGCGACGGAACTGACCGCCGCCGGGTGACCGGTCACTTCCAGGCCGGCGGCCGCGCCGACGTTGGCGGAGGGGCCGAAGGCCGCGCCGAGGGAGACGCCGGTGACAGCAACCACGGACAGGGCGGCCGCCCCGGTGGTCACGGGCTTTTGTTTAGCAGAACGGTAGGTATTGCTGATGACAGACAGGGTGTTAGTCAGGGCGGGATGCAAGGCATACCTTGGGTTGGGGCGCGGGGGTTAAGCGCTCAGTTCTCACCCAGGACCTGCCGGCGCATGGCTGCGGCAGGGGTGCACAGATGTGACACGGGTCAGGGCGGCACGTTGCTTCGGGGGCAACCATCAACTGCACCTGGGTGCTTCGGCCTTAACAACCCGAAAAACCGGCTGGCTATGCCCGATAAACCAAATCAGAAACTATGACCCGAGTCACAGGCTCGCGTACTAGGCCCTATTTGAACGCAATATCGCGGTTTATTACCTGCCGGTAACCTGGCCTTGGCCCAGGCTGGCACGGTCGGCCAGTATGACCAGTATCTGCAGGTCAGGACGCTACGATCGATACTACTGATATATGAAATATCGCTTTTACGCTGTTCAGGTGCTTACGCCGGGAACCAGGAGCAGGAGCCCTCAGGCGTACGGAATGCAGTAGCCCGCGTGCTGCTGCGACGTGAGTCGGCCGCTTGGACCGAAGCCCGTATAGCTTCGCAGCCGCGCGATTATTCCGCGCACTGCGTTATTCCCTTCGGCTGAGAATTCTCCGAATCAGCCCGAGAGTTTTCCGCCGGGCACGACCCGGATCAGCTTTCCGGTGGCCGCGCTGATTTCCGTAACCGAGCCACCGGGACCCGGATAGCCGGCGGTGGCCACCCAGACGTGGCCGCCGTCGATCGCGACCGACTGGGGATCGCCGACCCGGTAACGCGGGCTCGAGATGACCCGGATCAGCGCCCCGGTCCTGGCGCTGATATCCGCGACCGCGCCGTGCGGGCCGCCGCCGTCCGACCCCTTGGCGCCGGCGTTCATCGCTACCCAGGCGTTGCCGTCCCCGGCGGCGATGGCCATCGGGCGGCTGGGCAGCGGCCCGGTCACGTGCACCGGTGCCCCGGTCGCGGCGCTGAGCTGGGTGACCGAGTTGCCGCCCCCGGCGCCGCCCGGCCTGCCGCTGCCGCTGGAACTGCCGACCCACACCTGTCCGCCGCCCACCGCGACCGGGACGGTCGAGTCGAACTGATAGCGCGGGCCCCCGATGCTGCGGATGAGCCCGCCGTTGCTGGCACTGATCTCGGTCACCGAGGCGCCGCCGCTGGGTACCCAGACCCGGCCGCCGGCCGCGGCCACCCCGTTGAGGGTCTCAAACCGGTAGGGGGCGCCCCGGACGACGCGGATCAGCGCGCCGGTCGCGGCGCTGAGCTCGGCGACCGTGTTGCTGCCGCCGCTGGCCACCCAGACATGGCCGCCGGCCACGGCCAGCCCGGTGGGCACGCTGAGCCGGTCGCCGGGGGCCGAGATGACCCGGACCAGCCCGCCGGTGGCCGCGTTCAGCTCGATGACCGTGTTGCTGCCGCCGCTGGCGACCCAGACACCGGACCCGCTGGCGGCGATGGCATCGGGTCCGCTGAGCCGGTAGCGGCGGCCCGAGATGATCCGGATCAGCGCGCCGGTCCTGGCGCTCAGCTCGTAGATGGCGTTAGCGCCCTGGTCGGCCACCCAGACCTTGGTCCCGGCGGCGGCGATGGCGGCCGGGGCCCGGAAGCTCCAGTGCGCGGCGCCGAGCCCGGTGACTAAGCCCGCGTCGTCCTGCCGGGCCTCGGTTGCGCTGGCGGTCGGGACGGTCCGTGCCGTCCCGCAGCCCGCGGCTGCTGCGGCCGCTGCCGTGACCAGCACCACCGCCGCCGTGCGTCCGGGTCGCCCGCCGCTGCTACGCCGCTGTCTCATGGGGGCCTGCCTCTCCGCCCGCAGTTGATCCTGCGTTGACTACTTCGACGCAGAACAGCCACCCCGCGGTTGCCCGCGGAGCCAGAAAGACCGGGCTAAGGCGTGTCCCGCGGATCTTCGGGCAGCGAGCGGGCGGGGCACCGCATGCCTGCCGTACCGACGGCAACATGCGGCGCGGCAGGCCCTGTCACCCCAGGTGCCCCATGATGCGACCAGCCGGATTCCGGTTTGTGACCCGGCCGGAAAGCACTCAACGACGTGGTTGTTGCTCTCACGTCGGAAGAGCGACATGAGAGCAACAACCACGTCGTTGAGCCAGGCTCGGACCAAGATCATCGGCAGGGCCGCACCAAGATCAGATGGTGATGGAGGTGGCCGGACGGCCAGCAGCCCCGGAGGTGGGCGGACGGCCAGCAGCCCCGGAGGTGGGCGGACGGCCAGCAGCCCCGGAGGTGGGCGGACGGGTTAGCGGGCCCCGGTTTTCACCGCGATGCCGAAGATCCCGATGCGGTCATCGGACGGGCAGATGATGGTCTCGTAGCCCGAGTGGCTCCGGGCGAAGGTGGCGAAGCCGTCGTGGGCCCCGATGTCGTCCACCAGCATGACCCCGCCCGGCGACATGGCCGAGGCCGCCTGCTCCATCTCGAACAGCGTGTTCTTGGCCGTGTGCAGGCTGTCGTGGATGAACATCTCCACGTGCCCCACCTCGGGGACCAGCGGTGGCAGCCGATGCCGGCTGGACCCCTCCAGGTACGACCAGCGCGGCCGGCAGCCGTCGGGGACGGCCACGCCGGTGTCGACGTGCAGCCGGTGGTCGAACGGGTGCGGCAGGTCGATGCTCCACAGGTGGCCGCGGTCGTTCTGGCTCAGCGCCTCCAGCACGATCCGGCTGGTCACCCCGTGGGCGACGCCGGTCTCGATGACCACCTCGGGCTGGGTGTGCAGGGCCGCGCACCACACCGCGCGGCTCAGGAAGCCCTCCGCGTCGCTGTACCAGCCGTAGGTGCGCCGGCCCGTGCCGAGCCCGTTCTTCTCCAGCCGGCGGGCGATATCGGCCATGATCTCGTCCAGCCGCTGGAGCTGCGGGCAGGGCCAGGGCGCCCCGAGCAGGTCGTGCAGGTGCTCATCCCAGGCGTCGTCCAGGTCGCCGACGCCGTACTGCTCGCTGCCGTGCCGCTGGCGGTACTCCCCCGGCAGGGCCCGGCCCACGGTGAGCGGATCCCGCGCCAACGCACCCATTAGACGAGCGATCTTCATAGGACGCGACTGGCGCCACTTTTCCCCCAAAGCCATACCAGCAGGGTAGTAGGCGATCGAAGTTCGTGAAGCGGCTAGCTGCCGCCGATGGGCTTATAGGAGTACGGCATGGGATATCACGACCGTGTCACAGCTCCGTCAGCAGGGCCTCCGACGTGGGAGAACAGGGTTAGTAATATTCTGTTCAACTCTGATCCTCGGACGACTTACCTGACGCTCGCCCAAAATTCCGGTAGTGAATTAAGCCGGTTTGGACCCCCTTAGAGACCCGGCCGGATCAGCCCTGGGCGAGGCGGAAGGACCCGCCCAGGCAGGTCCCGCGCAGCCGCAGCAGCGGCTTTCGCGGGCTGCCCTCGCGGGCTGCCCTCGCGGTCGGCCATGGCCTGGCTGGCGCCCAGCACCAGCACCTGATTCGTGACCCGCCAGCCGGGCGGCACGGTGATCGTGACCCGCGCCGCGACCCCCCACACGGTCAGCGTGATCTGTTATCCGTCGTTGGTGACTGGCCCGCCCAGCGGCAACTTCCAGATGTCTGGAAGCTGCCGGGTATTCGTTGACTCGCGCGCGCGGGGCACGCATCCTCGTGATCACCGCAGAGACCTCGGGTTGACCCACGGGAAGGGTGCAGATGACCAAGGGCAAGGACGCGGCCCGCCGGCCGCCCGTGCCGCCGCGCAGCCGCAGGCGCTGGACGATCGCGGGCGGCATCGCGGGGTGCTTTGCCGTCATGTACATCGTGACCGGCTCCGCCATCAGTGCCGTCGTGCTGATGGTGGTGCTGGCCGGGCTCGGGGCGATCACCGTGATGGGCCTGCGGGCGCTGGGGATCACCAGAGATCACCCATGGGTGCAGCAACTCGGCTCCCGCCCCTGGCGCGACGGCCAGGAGGTGCTGCACGTCGCTCTGCGCCACCTGCCCGAGGTGTTCGTGGTCACGCCGAGCGGCTCACTGCTCGCGCCCAGCGTCGTCGAGCTGCAGCTCAACCCCGACGACCTGCACGCGCTGCTGGACCGGATGGACCTGGACCTGATCACCACCAGCGCGGCCGAGGTCTACGAGGAGCAGGTGGCCGCGCACGATGCCCGGTTCGCCCGGCCCGGCCCGCCGCAGGTACAGGTGACGGCCAGCGCCTCGCTGCCGCCCGGCCGCTACCGGCTGCGCCAGGGCCAGCCCGTGAACGGAGGCCACGAGCTCGCCTATGCCGCCGCCCCGGCGTCGGCCGCCGCCTACGAAGCCACCCCCGCCTACGCCGCCCCGGCCCCCGCCTACCCCGGCTCCTACGAGGACTACGCCGGGCCCGTCTACCCCAACTTCTCGGCCCGCGACGGCCACACCAGGGCCGAGCCCGAGCCGGCGCTGGCCCGCGGCGAGCCGACCGCCCTCGAGCCGAGCAAGCCCCGCGTCCCGACGCTGCGCCTGGTCACCGGCGACTCGATGGCCCAGACCACGACCTCCGGCGCCGTGGCCGGGCGGGGCGAGGTCGAGCTGGCCCTGCCGCAGGTCCCGACCGTGTCCCGCGAGCACGCCCGGTTCACCTACGCCAGCGGCCAGTGGTGGATCACCAACCTGGGCCGCAACGGGCTCACCATCAACGGCGTCCCGCTGTCCGGCGACCGCCCGCTGAGCACCGGCGACCTGATCCGCTGGGGATCGCGGCCTGACGCGCCCCAGTCCTGGGTCGAGGTCAGCTGAGATCGGGCCCGCACGGCCCCGTCTGCCGGGTAGTTTGAGAGGCGATGGGCCAGCTTTACCTCTGGTCGGCCGCGCGAGGCGAGTGGGCGCGCTGCCCCCGCGACGAAATCACCTGGCTGGACCGGGACGCCCTGAGCGGCGGCAAGGACCTGGCCCTGCACCGGGCGCCTCGCTGTGCGGGCCTGCGCTACGTGCACCATCGCTGGGAGCTGTTCAGCCGGGACACCACCCACCGGGTCTTCCTGGCCGCCGGCGACCAGTCGCTCAGCGACCAGCCAATTAGCGGCCAGCCGATTAGCGGCCAGCCGATCAGCGTCGAGGCCGTGCGCCGCGCCGCCAAGCACGTGCTGCCCGTGGCCGCCGCCCGCTATGAGGCCCAGGCCGTCCCGCTCGACGAGGGCGACTGGGTGCTCAGCATCGGCGCCTGGATCGTGCGGATGCGGCTGGAGGAGCCGGCCAGGCCCCAGGCTCAGCCCGGCCCCACGGGCGGCCAGGGCCAGCCCACCAGGGAGGGGGCGGCCACCGCCGTGCTCGGCGGGGGCGGGTCCGGCCGGAAGGCCAGCCCGCCGCGGCCCGACGCGGTGACGAGGGTGCGCGCCTACTTCGAGCGCAACGCGACCGCGCGGATGGCCATGGCTTTCTACTACCGGGAGTACATCCTCGGCCTGCCCGCCCCGCAGCCCGTGCCCATGATGGACGTGGTCATCGGGCTGAACCTGAGCGGCGAGGGCGCGGTGTCCGACCTCAAGAAGCTGCTCCAGGGCATGATCTGGTCCGAGCGCGGCCACGCGCGGGACCTGGCCGACTTCCTGCTCGCCAGCGCGCTGCTCACGCCGGCCGACCTGGACCAGGCCCGGCAGGCCGTGGCCGAGAATGAACGGCGCGGAGTCTGCGATCAGGCCCGTCAGCGGCTGGCGTACCGCCCAGGTCGAAGCGCACCCCGGTAAGCCGCTCCGACACCTCCCACAGCCGGGCCTGGTCCGCGACCTCGCGGGACCGGGCGCTCGACGGGACCACGACCGGGTAGCCGGTGTCGTAGCGCCGCCGCGGTCCGTAGAACTCCCCGCTCTCGGCCCGCGGGTCGGCTGCCGCCCGCAGCGCGGGCAGCGCGCCCATCTGCACGCTCTGCGCGAACCAGAAGTTGACCAGCCGCAGGCGCGGGCTGATCAGCGCCTGGTTCAGCCGGGACCGGGTCCGGAACAGGTCGGTGCGGACCACCCCCGGATGGGCGCCAAGCGCGCTGACCGGCGCCCCGGCCGCGCGCAGCCGCCGGTCGAGCTCATAGGTGAACAGCAGGTTGGCCAGCTTGGACTGGTAGTAGGCGGTGTCCGGCCGGTAGTCGTGCTCGGACTGGAGGTCGTCGAAGTTCATCACGCCCTCCCAGTGACCCTGGCTGCTCATGGTCACCACCCGCGAGCCGGGGGTGGCCAGCAGCCGGTCCAGCACCAGCCCGGTGAGCGCGAAGTGGCCCAGGTGGTTGGTGGCCAGGGTCAGCTCGAAGCCGTCCTCGGTGCGCTCGTAGGGCGGCTCCATCACCCCGGCGTTGTTGATCAGCAGGTCCAGCCGCCGGTACCGGGACCTGATCTCCGCCGCCGCCGCGCGCACCGAGGCCTGCCGGGCCAGGTCCAGGCCGGCGACCTCCAGCCTGGCGGCGGGGTTGGCGGCCCGGATCTGGCCCGCCGCCCGCTCCGCCTTGCCGACGTCTCGGCAGGCCAGCACGACCAGTGCGCCGTGAGCCGCCAGCACCCTGGCGATCTCCAGGCCGATGCCGGCGCTGGCCCCGGTGACCAGGGCCGTGCGTCCGGACAGGTCACCCACGTCCTGCGCCGTCCACCGGCGAGACCCGGCCGTCGGTGAGCTCATAGTCGCCACCTCATGCCCCTTTGTTAATCTTAGAAGCTTTCAGATAAACTGATAGCCACTAAGATAGCCGCGCGCGGCCGGCCAGGCAAGCCCGGCGAGATAACCGATTTGCGGGACTAAGGCAGCATTCAGCCCGCGTCTTTTGCCGGTATGAACGGCACTCGGTGCGTAGCCTCGATGCCATGGATGCCCCTCGGTCTCGGGTCGTGGGTCCGGTGGTGGGCCTGGCGCTGGCCGGCGCGCTGCTCAGCGCGTGCAGCAGCCCGGCGTCGCCGCAGCCCACGGCGCGCAGCTACCTCGCGGACTGGGCCAAGCGGGACTGGGCCGGGATGCGCCGCCTGGTCGCCTCCCCGCCGGCCGACTTCACCGCCGTCAACGCGGCCGCGCTGACCGACCTGGGCGTCCGGCAGGCCAGCTACACGGCCGGAAAGCTGAAGGCGACCGGGAGCTCGGCCAGCGAGCCGGTGACCCAGCGGCTGGCCATCCCCGGCATTGGCGCGGTCACGATCAAGACGGTGCTGCGCCTGGTCCAGCAGTCCGGGACGTGGCGGGTGAGCTGGACCCCGGCCACCATCGCGCCGCAGCTCAAGGCGGGTGGCAAGCTGGCGCTCCAGACGACCTGGCCCGCGCGGGCCGCAATCCTAGGCGCGGGCGGCGCGCCGCTGACCACCCAGGCGCCGCAGGTCACCGTGGGGGTGGAGGGCCAGCGGGTCAAGCACGCCGCCTCGCTGGCCCGCACGCTGATCGCCTCCGGCGCGCCGGCCGCGCAGGTGCGGGCCGCGCTGACCGCGGCCAAGGCCAAGCCGGCCTGGTTCGAGCCGGTGTTCACGATCAGCCAGGCCCGGTACCGCAAGCTCAAGCCGACCCTTTACCCAATCCCCGGCACGGTCTTCCAGAACACCAGCGCGCGGACCGCGGTCACTCCTGGCCTGGCCGCGCACCTGGTCGGCAGCGTCGGCCCGATCACGGCTCAGGAGCTGCACGGCCTCGGCGCGCCGTACACGGCGGCCAGCCTGGTCGGCCAGACCGGCCTGGAGCAGGCCTACGAGCGGCAGCTGGCCGGGACGCCGGGCGCCGCGGTCACGGTGCTGCGCCCGGACGGGACGGTTCAGGCGACGATCGCCCGGATCGCGCCCCGGCCGGGCCGTCCGGTCCGTACGACCATCGAGCCGCGGGTGCAGCGGGCCGCGGAGACCGCCCTGTCGGGCGAGCACAAGAACGCGGCGCTGGTCGCGGTGGACGCCGCCACCGGCTCGGTGCTGGCCACGGTCAGCGTGCCTGAGTCCAGCTCGTTCGACCAGGCGCTGGGCGGCTCCTTCCCGCCCGGCTCCTCGTTCAAGGTGATCACCTCAACGGCGCTGATCGACCACGGCCTCACCCCGGCGTCGGCGGCCAGTTGCCCGGCCGGCATCACCGTTGACGGTGAGCGCTTCCACAACGCCGAGGGCACGGCCCCGATCAGCAACCTGCTGCACGCGTTCGCCGAGTCCTGCAACACCGCGTTCATCCGGCTGGCCGTCCGCCACCTCACCCCGGCCGAGTTCCCGGCCACCGCGGCCGAGTACGGGCTCGGCTCCGACCCGCACATGGGCGTGCCCTCGTTCGGCGGCCAGGTGCCCCGGCCGGCCAACGAGGCTGACCTGGCCGCCACCACCATCGGCCAGGCCAGGGTGCTGGTGTCGCCGCTGGCCATGGCCATGGTCGCGGCCGGGGTCGACACCGGGACGGTGCACGCGCCGCGCCTGGTCGACGGCGCGCCCGACGACCGGGCGCCGACGCACGCCCTGCCCGGGGCGGTCGTCACCGACCTGCACAAGATGATGGCCCAGGTGGTGGCGACCGGCACCGCCTCCGGGCGCGGGCTGCCGCCGGGCACCTTCGCCAAGACCGGCACGGCCCAGTACGGCAGCGGTCATCCGCTGCCCACCGACGCCTGGCTGATCGGCTTCAACGGCACTATCGCGTTCGCGATGGTGGTGCACGACGGCGGCGAGGGCGGCCCCACCGACGGCCCGATCGTGGCTCGGTTCCTGCGATTGCTGCACCAGGACTAGTTACCTACAGCTAGACCGTGGGAAGGGTGGCCGGAAATAGGCCGAGTTAACGACACCGTTCCGCTCTCTTCTCATCATTTGCATCTCGCATTTTGCATATCTCATCGGCGGCCGCCCGCTCATTTTGGCGATCGCCGATGATCTCATGCGATCCACGAAGCACGCTGAGTGCTTCACCAGCTATAGTGACCACGATTCATTCGAGAACGGAGTACGCATGGCCCAGAAGGTTGAGACCGTCTTCATCGACGATCTCGATGGGAGCGAGGCAGAAAGCACCGTCCGCTTCGGGCTGGACGGCAGCGACTATGAGATCGACCTGAATGCCGCTCACGCCAGCGAGCTACGGAATGCACTGGACAAGTACGTCGGAGCCGGCCGCAAGCTCAACGGCACCGCTCGGCGCGCAGGTCGCGGCAGTGCCCGCAAGAGCCCGAGCAGCGGCCCGAACCCCTCCGAGGTTCGCGAGTGGGCCAAGAGCCAGGGCATCGAGGTCAAAGACCGCGGACGCGTCCCGGCCGAATTGGTGGTCAAGTTCAAGGCCGCCACGGACGCATAGCGGTTCTGGCGACCCTGGCCGTCGATAACCGGTTCCCCGAACTCAAACCGCCGCCGCGCCCGCGGCGGTGTTTGATGTCCGGGGCGCGGGATGCGACGGCCATTCGCTTTTTGGGCAGAAGATGGTCGCTATCCGGGCAGTGTTTCAATCCAGCGCCACGGCCTTATGCGGGCTGCTCGGCCTGGATCTGCCTGACGACCTCCAGCGCGTCGCTGACGTGCTGGCCGATGTTGGTCATCGAGTTGAACACGTGCCGCACCGTGCCGGTGCGATCGATCACGTAGGTCACCCGGCCGGGCACGACGCCCAGCACCGCCGGGACGCCGTAGCTCTTGCGCACCTGACCGCCGGCATCGCTGAGCAGGGTGAACGGCAGCTTGTGCTGGCCGGCGAAGCTGGCGTGCCGGTCGGCGGAGTCCGAGCTGACCCCGATCACCTCGGCGTCGGCGTCGGTGAACACCTCGTGGCTGTCGCGGAAGGCGCAGGCCTCGGCCGTGCACC
>Ga0134128_10012642_pt1 | contig 10061 bp, 6 predicted proteins | sample KB31754_FD_96462 | JGI IMG/M metagenome (GOLD analysis project Ga0134128, IMG submission 96462) | Terrestrial soil microbial communities with excess Nitrogen fertilizer from Kellogg Biological Station, Michigan, USA - KB3-175-4 | ecosystem: Environmental > Terrestrial > Soil > Unclassified ...
CGCCCCACACGTCCGCCCCCGACCACGACACCACCCGCCCCACACGTCCGCCCCCGACCACGACACCACCCGCCCCACCCCTCCGCCCCCCAGCGTCGGCCCCACTGGCCCGTAACCAGGAGCCGCGAGGAGCCGGGCCACGCCGCCGCGGGGTGCGCCAGGTGATTCAGGTGATCCATGTGGGGCGGATGAGCCGAGCGAGCTGGGTCCCGGCCGGACCGCCAACGACGTGGTTGTTGCTCTCACGTCGCTAGAACGACGTGGCTGTAACAGCCACGTCGTTCAGCGACCCCCGGCCCCAGGGCGGGCTGAGCCGGGAGGTTCCTGTGGTGCGGATGTGTCGCGCGACGCGCGGCAGTTAGCTCGGCGGCTGGTCGCGGCGACCGAGAACGGTCGGGCCGGCCGCTGCGGCCGGGTCGACCGAGGACGGAGCGGGCCGGCCTCTGCGGCCGGGTCGGTGGCGACGGGACCGGCCCAGCTGCCCGCCCCGGCCGGCACGGCCCGCACGGCCGACGGCGGGAGAGGTGGGCCGGGCGGGGTCAGGGTCCGGGCGGCGCTCAACAGGCTCCGGGCGGGGTCAGGGGTCCGGGCGGCGGCCAAATGTGGCCGGTGGGGCCAGACAGGACCTTGGGCCAGACAGGACCTATTGCCGGGCGCGACTTAGGGCCGGGCGCGACCCAGGGCTGGGCGCAACCCAGGGCCGGGCGGGATCCAGGGCCGGGCGGGATCCAGGGCCGGGCGCGACCCAGGGCCGGCGCGACCCAGGGCCGGGCACGACCCAGGGGACCGGGCGCGGCCAGCGGCTGAGTGGCCGGGGGGCCGAGTGGTGGTGAACGGTGGCTTGGGGAAGCCCCGGAGGATCTGTCGGCTTCGGATGACCGACCGGCCGCCCCCCAGGGTCGGCCGGCCACCCGGCCGAGCGCGCCAGCCGAAGCTGACGGGCCCGCCAAGGTGGTCCGCCGCCTTCGCCCCCCTTAGGTACGATGACGGCGGCCACCGGCTATGGCCCGTGGACTGCGCCCCCGCATGGCGGTCCCAGGGCTAAGGCTCAGGCTGTTCCCCGCGGCCCCGTGCCGGTCGCGGAGTATTGCCTGAACCTGACTGATATGAGCATGACTGCCAGGTATTGCGTGAGGGTTGAGCGGCGGCTGCCCCGCGACCCGCAGGACAGTGTTCGTTATGCGCACTAGCACCCGAAGCGGGCCTGAGGTCACGGTGCGCTATGTTTCGGTCGCTTGAATGGGTCACATTGGCGTACCTGGCTTCAGCCATGATTGAGTATCGATTAAGCGGTACGTTCCCTCGGCTGGCATTAGCGCGGAAACGATGAGCACAGACATCTCGGCTCGCCCTCAGGCGGTGCTGGCGGACTCGGACTGGGCGGCACGGTGCGGTTTCGGATTCTGGGCCCGCTCGAGATCTGGACGGCCCAGGGCTGGAGCGGGATCGGCGCGTCGAAATGGCGTGCCCTCCTGGCTGCGCTGCTGCTCAACGCGGGTCAGGTGGTCTCGACCGACCGGCTGATCGCCGACCTGTGGGCGGACAGCCCGCCGGACCGGGCGGCCAACCTGGTCAGCGTCTACGTGCTGCGGCTACGCCGGATGATGGACGACCCACAGGGCCAGATCCTGACCACGCGGGCTCCTGGCTACCAGCTCCGGCTGGCCCACGACGACCTGGACGCGCAGTCGTTCGAGCACCTGGCCGCTCAGGGCCGGCAGGCCCTGGACGAGGGCGACGCGACCCGGGCGACCGGGGTGCTGGCCGAGGCGCTGGGGCTGTGGCGGGGCCGGGCGCTGGACGGCGTGCCGCAGACCGACCTGGTGCTGGCCGAGGCCAGCCGCCTGGAGGAGTCGCGGCTGCACGTGCTGGAGCTGCGGATCACAGCCGACCTGCGCTGCGGCCGGGCGGCCCAGCTGGTGTCGGAGTTGCGCCGGCTGATCTCGGAGCACCCGATCCGCGAGGGCCTGTGGGTGCTGCTGCTGGAGGCGCTGGACCTGGCCGGGCGGCGGGCGGAGGCCATCGCGGCGTTCAGCGAGGCCAGGAAGGCGATCGCCGAGGAACTGGGCGTCGAGCCGGGGCCCGAGCTGCGCCGCCTCTACCAGCGGCTCCTGCAGACCGACAACGCCGACAGCCCCGACATCGCCGACAGCGCGGCCGAGCCGCCGGGTGCCGCCGCGACGGCTGCCCCGGCGGCCGCCCCCGGGGCGGGACAGGCCGACCGGGCGGACACCGACACCGGCACCGGCACCGGCACCGGCACAGACACCAACGCCGCGGCGCCCGGCCGGGCCGACGCCGATCAGGAGGCCAGCGGCGCCGACGGGCCTGAGGCCGACGGGCCTGAGGCCGCCGGGACGGGCGGGACCGAGCCGGAGGTGCCCGCGCAGTTGCCGGCCGACGTGGCCGACTTCACCGGGCGCCACGAGCACCTGGTCAGGCTGCGCCAGATGCTGGCCCCCGTCATCTCGCCGGCCAACCCGGCCGCGGTCAACATCGCCGGGGTGGTGGGCACGCCGGGACTGGGCAAGACGGTGCTGGCCGTGCATGCGGCCCACGCGCTGCGACGGCACTTCCCCGATGGCCAGCTGTTCGTGAGCCTGACGGGGGCTAGCCAGCAGCCCGCCAAGCCGGACGAGGTGCTGGCCCGGCTGCTGCGCGACCTGGGCGTGGAGCCGGACCGGATCCCGGCCACCCTGGATGAGCGGGCGGCGCTGTACCGGACCAGGCTGACCGACCGGCGGGTGCTGATCGTGCTGGACGACGCGCGGGACTCGGCCCAGGTGCGGCCGCTGCTGCCGGGCAGCGCGTCGTGCGCGGTGATCGTGACGTCCCGGCACTGGCTGGCCGACCTGGCCGGCAGCCGCCTGGTCGACCTAGACGTGCTGGACGATGACGAGGCCGGGCAGATGCTGACCCGGATCATCGGCGAGGAACGGGTGGTGGCCGAGCCGGAGCCGGTACGAGAGGTGCTCAAGGCGTGCGCGGGCCTCCCGCTGGCCATCAGGATCGCCGGAGCACGGCTGGCGGCGCGGCGGGGCTGGACGGTCGGCACGATGGCCCGGCGGCTGGCCGATGAACAGCACCGGCTGGACGAACTGACCGCCGGGGACCTGGCCGTGCGGGCGTGTTTCGAGGTCAGCTTCACCTCGCTGCCGCAGTCGGCGGCGCGGGGGACGGTGGACCCGGCCCGGGCGTTCCGGCTGCTCGGGCTCTGGCAGGGCCCCGACATCAGCCTGCAGGCGGCCGCCGCGCTGCTCGACGAGGACGAGGACCGGGTCGCGGACGCCCTGGAGATCCTGGTCGACGCGCACCTGCTGGAGTCGACGTCCTCGGACTGGTACCGATTCCACGACCTGCTGCGCACCTACGCCGCCGAGCGGGCCAAGGCCGAGGAGAGTCAGGAGGCCACCAGGGCCGCGATCGGCCGGCTGCTGCACTGGTACCTGCGCTCGGCCGACGCGGCCGCGTACCTGATCAACCCGCTGCGCGACCGGGTGCCGCTGGACCGCGAGCAGCACGCCGCGCCGGTGCTCAGCTTCGCCAGCGCCGACGAGACGCTGACCTGGAGCCGACTCGAGCGGGACAACCTGGTCGCCGCCACCCGCCAGGCCGCGGCCGAGGGACTGCACGACGTGGCCTGGAAGCTGCCGGTGGCGGTCATGCTCTGCTTCGACCTGCACGGCTACCGGGCCGAGTGGCTGGCCACCCACGAGGTGGCGCTGGCCAGCGCGCAGGCCATCGGCGACCGGGCCGGCGAGGCCTGGGTGCTCAACGACATGGGCGTGGTGCTCAGCCAGCAGGGGGTGCCGGACGCCGAGCGCTACTTCGAGCGGGCGCTGGAGATCCGCCGAGACCTGGGAGACCTGCGCGGCCAGGCGCAGAGCACGAACAACCTGGCGTTCAGCTATCAGTTCCGCGGCCAGCACGAGAAGGCGGTCGGGCCGCTGCAGGAGGCACTGGCGCTGCAGCGCCAGGTCGGCCACCGCTACGGCGAGGGCACGGCGCTGTGCAACCTGGGCGAGGCCTACCTGGAACTGGGCCAGTACAGCCGGGCCATCGAGTGCGAGCGGGAGGCCCTGGCCATCGTGAACGAGATCGGCCTGCCCCGGCTGGAGGGCTGGGTGCTGCAGCACCTGGGCCGGGCCCACCGCGACAGCGGCCGGCTGGAGGAGGGCGCGGCCCTGCTGGAGCAGGCCCTGGCCAGCCACCGCGCACAGGGCAACAAGCTGGGCGAGGCCCAGGATCTGGAGCACCTGGGCCGGGCCATGGCCCGGTCGGACCGGCCCGCCGAGGCCAGGGGCCTGATGGCACGGGCGGCGGAATTGTTCGAGGAAATCGGCGAGGACGCCCAGGCGGTCCGGATCAGGACCGAGCTCACCGGGTCGGGCGCGTTAACCGCTTCCGCCTGAACCGCGACACAGCGTCGATCGGGTTAGTTCGCAATCTTGACGACTTTACTGCTTTCAGTAATTCCTCCGATTAGGCGGGATCCCTGGGACTATCATTTGTACCGCCAGATCCGTTCGGCCGACAAAGTCGGTCCCAATACGGAGGGGAACGAGGAAATGGCACTCTCAACCGCACCCAAGGCGACCACTACCCCCCCTGAGCCCAATCCAGACCCGTGGCACGACACGCCGGACGACCCGGCGCCCGAGCCCAAGAAGTCGGACCCGGAGCCCAAGAAGACGCCGGACCCCTGGCACGACTGAGCCCGGTCGGGCCAGCTGAGCGCAGCTAAGGGATAGCACCAACACCGCGCCCCCGGGACGGAGCCCAGAGCTTCCGGCCGGGGGTATCGGCGGGTGCGTTAGCCTGGGCTGGTGCCCCGTTCCAGCCTGCCGGTCCCGCCTCCGCTGGAGGGCAACGACCGGCTGATCACCCTGGTCATCACCGCCGCGTGGGCGGTAGCCCTGATCATCTTGCTGGCCGTGCGTGACCAACTCTCCGCGGCGGACCGGTGGTGGCCCTGGGTAGCGGCGACCGGGGTCGGCATCGGGATCTTCGCCCTGTTCTATGTGCCCCGGCTCAAGCGCTCCCGCGACCGCGCGGCCGACCAGGGAGCCGAAACCACCACCGACCGGTCAGCCAGTTAGCCAGTTAGCCAGTTAGCGTCCGTCGCTGCCCGACGTGTGATCCGCCGCCCCGTGGTCGAGGGTCTCGAAGACCGTGTCGGCCATGGAGACGCCCGCCGTGTCGACCAGGTCGTAGCCCAGCTCGTCGATGACCGGCATCTGGATGCCCTGGCTCGGGGTGGCTCCGGCCGACTCCGAGTGCGCACCGCAGCCGTGATCCAGCGACACCACCCGGCCGTCGTCAGGGGCGTACTCGTTGGCGCAGACCCCGAAGACCTGACCCAGTGGCCCGGCCAGGCGGACCATGAAACCGCACGTCGCGCACGGTCCCGGTGCGGCGTGAGCCAGCGGCGTGCCGGGCCCGTGATCGCTTGAGTACCAGCGCAGCGCGGCGGAGTCCCGGCCGATGGCCGACAGCACGCGGGCCCGGCCAACCGGCTGGCCCTCGGTCTGGCCCGGCAGCAGCGGGCCCGCCGGGGGTGCCTGCGGAGCGGCCGCCTCGGCCGGCTCGGTAGACCCGAGCGACGTGGCTAGATCCCCGCCGCCCCGCGTACCCTCTTCCCAGGCGCTGTCGTCGCCCCAGGCCAGCACGCCGTCGTCGCCTTCCAGCGACGCCACAGGGACCAGCCGCTCATCGTCCGACGGCGCGGGCATCAGGTCGCCGACACCGAGGTCACCCGGCCGCACCCGCTCGCTCCACGGCACCCACTCGGGGGCCAGCAGCGAGTCAGGGCCCGGGAGCAGCACGCACTCGTCGACGGTGACCACCTTGGCCCGCGAGGCCCTGGCCACCGTGACCGCCCAGCGCCAGCCGACGTAGGCCGGATCCAGGCAGGCGAACAGGTGGGTCACGACCCGGTCGGCATCGGCCTGGAGGCCGACGTGCTCACCCACCTGGCCGGGACCTGCGACCTCGGTCGCGGCCGCCTGGGCCAGGTCAACCGCAGCCGCGCAGGCCTCATCTACTTCCTTGCCGCGCGTACGAGTCGGGCTCACGTTAAGTAGTTGTTCCTCATCTGACGGTAGCTATGCGGCCCCCGGAGCGCCGCCATGCCGGGGTCGCTCGGCCGGGCGTGGTAGTACCAGGCCCGCATAGGAAGAATACTTGAGGCATGGGAGACGCGGACCGCGAACCGCTGGCCCGGCGGGCAGGCCGGTCGATCGGGACGGCGTCGGCGACGGCCGGCCGCGTCGGCGCCGCCGCGGCGAGCGGCGCCGGCCGGGTTGTGCACCGGCTCAGCCGGGCCTCGGGGGCCGGCCGGACCGGGCTGTCCAACCTGATCGAGCTGACCGCCGCGGGCTCCGTCGGCGACGCCTTCGTGGCCGTGTCGCTGGCCGGCACGCTGTTCTTCAGCGCCTCGGTGGATCAGGCCCGCGGCCGCATCGCCCTGGCCCTGCTGATCACGATGGCGCCGTTCGCGATCCTGGCCCCGTTCCTGGGCCCGATGCTGGACCGGGTCCAGCAGGGCCGCCGCTACATCCTGATGGGCACGCTGCTGGCCCGCGGCCTGCTGTGCTGGGGCATGGCCGGCGCGGTGCAGCACGACGACACGCTCACCCTGCTGCCGGCCGCTTTCGGCGTCCTGGTGCTCCAGAAGGCCTACGGCGTCACCAGGGCCGCGGTCACGCCTCGGCTGCTGCCCGCCGAGATCACGCTGGTGTCCGCCAACGCCAGGTCCGCACTCGGGTCGCTGGCCGCCACCTCGCTGGGCGCGGTGGCCGCCGCGGGGGTGTCGGTCGTGTTCGGCGGCGGCGCGGGCGGCGCGGCCTGGGTGCTGCGCATCGGCACCGCCGTCTACCTGGCCGCGGCCATCCTCGGGCTGCGGCTGCCCAACGGCGTGGACGCCCCGGCGCAGGAGCCGGCCGCCTCGCCCCAGCCGGGCGACACCTGGCCGGAGACTCCCGTCCCCGGCCAGGAGCGGGCCCAGCCGAGTACGCCCAAGCCGGCGGCTAGCGCCCGGACAGCCGGACCGACCGGCCTGCGGCGGCTGTTCACCATGCCCACCGTCGGCCCCATCGTCCGCGAGGCCATGGAGGCCAACGCGACCCTGCGCGCGTTCTCCGGCTTCATGATCTTCTTCCTGGCGTTCATCCTGCGCACCGAGCACTTCGCCGGGACGTCCGACAAGCTCGCACTGGGCGAGATGATCGGAGCGGCCGCCATCGGCGGCTTCATCGGGACCGGGATCGGCGCCGCGCTGCGCTCCCGTGCGCCCCAGATGATCGTGTTCGCCACGCTGATCCTGGCCACCGTGACCTGCGCGTTCTGCGCCGTGTACTACGGCCTGTGGGCGGCGCTGATCGTGGCCGCCGCCGCCGCTTTGTGCCAGGCGCTGGTCAAGCTGGCGCTGGACTCGATCCTGCAGGACGAGATCGGCGAGGAGGTCAGGTCGTCCACGTTCGCCGTCTCCGAGACGCTGCACCAGCTGTCGTGGGTGGCCGGCGGCCTGCTCGGCCTGGCCATGTCGCTGACCAACAGCGGCGTGGCCGGGCTGGCCGTGGCCGGCGCGGGCCTGGCCGTGGCCCTGGCCGCGCTGCTACTCACGCGGCGTCGCCGCATACTCAACGCCCCCGGCCCGGCGCCCGAGATGAGCAGCCCCCTCAGCAACCCCTGAGCGGTGCTCAGGCCTCAATACCTGGTTTCAAAAACATGGCCGATATTGAGGCCTGAGCGGAGCTCAGGCCTCAATATCGGCCGCGACCGCTTTCAGCACGGCGCCGATCTTCTTGGCGTCGCGGCTGTCCGGGTGCTTGCCCCGGCGGTAGGTGTTGGAGACCCCGTCTAGCAGCTTGATCAGGTCCTCGATGAGGAGCACCATCTCGTCCGGGTCCTTCCGGCTGGCCTTGGCCATCGAGGGCGGCGCCTCGAGCACCCGCACCTGCAGAGCCTGGGTCCCGCGACGACCCTCGGCGACGCCGAACTCCACGCGCTGCCCCGCCCGCAATGTCGAGCCGCTGGACGCCAGGGCGGTTGAGTGCACGAACACCTCACCGCCATCATCACGCGTGAGGAAGCCGAACCCCTTGTCGGCGTCATACCACTTGACCTTGCCAGTCGGCACGAGCGGGAACCTTACACGAAGAGGGACAGTCAGGACGCGGCCGCGACGGATCGCAGCCACCCCACCAGGCTATCGGTTAGCGGGGTCCGGACGCGATGCTGAATCGCCTGGGCCGCTCGCCCTCACCGGGCGCTGGGCACCGGGCCGCTATCAGCCGAACCGGCGAGACCGCTGCCACGGCGGTACCCCCGGCGAGCGGGGACCGCGCTCGGACCGCCAGGCCAGGTAGACGGCGCCCAGCAGGGCCAGGATCCGGCTCAGGTGGCCGGCGAACACCCAGGCGTCGCGGACGTAGGTGGTCCAGTGCCGGTGGGTGCCGTCCAGCGACACCTCCACCACGATGCCCACGATGACCAGGAAGACCGGCAGCACCAGGCCGATCCACTTGTCGCGGATGGACCAGACCTTGGAGAACGCCGCCACCAGCGCGCCCATCAGCCACACCGGCGGGTAGATCAGCCCGCCCAGCCCGAGCAGCACCACGGCCACCGACTCCAGCGGATGCCGCCGGGCCCAGCTGACCGCCACCCGGACCGCCCGCCCGACCGCGGAGCCCGCGGTGGCCAGGAACTCCTGCTCCCGCTCCGAGGCCGGGCCGCGCTCGGGTCCCCCGGCCGGTCCGGACTCGGCTCCGGCGGCGGGGCCCGGCTTGCCGCGGCGCGACCCGCCCGGCCGGGCCGAGCTCAGCCGCGCGCCCGCGGCGCGCACCGCGCCCATCCGCATGGCCCTGGACCGCACGCCGGCCGCCCAGGTCACCCGCGCTCCGCGCGGCGGTAGGCCAGGGGCGTCGTCCGCTCCGCCCGCAGGCGGGCCGATCAGCGTATTTCGAATAACGGGCCGCGGCTCCTCGCCGTCAGCCACGCCGGCCGCCCCGGTCCCGGCCGGGCTGACCGACCCCGATCCCGTGGTGACCGCCCCGGACGCCCCGGCACTCCCCGGCCCGCGCTGCGGCCCGGCGTGAGGCCCCGCCGCAGACCCGGTGCCGGGCCCGGCCGCGGCGGCCGGTCCGGCCCCGGTCGCGGTTCCCGGTCCGTCGGCGCCGGGCTCGCTGCCTGCCGCGCCCAGGTGGGGCGGGGGTCGGTCGGCGGGGGCGGCGGGCAGCCGATCCGAAGGGCCGGCCGCGGCGCCATTTGTTAGTGATGAAGACAAGGGTCCGCTGGCGCCGGTCTCCCGGTCTTCGCCAGCCTTCGGCTCGGTCCAGTTCTCTCCGGCCGCGGCCGGGTCCGCCCAGTCGGTCTCGCCCGGGCTCAGGGACGCCCGGTCCGAGCCCGGGCCGCCGTCCGCGGCGTCGCCCGCTGACACGGTGTCGCCCTCGGCGACGTGCTCGGTGTCGCGCTCAGTGTCGTGCTCGCTGTCGCGCTCGGCGTCGCGGTCAGTGTCGCGGTCAGTGTCGCGGTCAGTGTCGCGGTCAGTGTGCTCAGCCGGGGCCGGCGGGACGCCGGGCGCACTCCCGCTGGCCGCGAACGGCATGCGGGTCGGACGCGTCACGCTGGGCGTCTCCTCCGCGTCCTGTGCCGCGGGCCGGCGGGCGGGATCCGACGGCCACCCGGGCCGGAGCGGCGGTAGGTCACTGGCGGGCAGCGCGGGCTCGGCCTGCGGGCCGGGCGCAGGCTCGGCTGGCGCCGACGGCTGCGGACGGCCGCCCGCGGACGGCACGCCGGGGCGCGGGCGGCGGCGCGACAGGCCCGGCCGGCGCTGGCCCGGCTGGCGCGGTATGACGATCTCGCCCGGCTTCCAGCGCGAGGCGAGGGGCCGGCGGGCGTGCACGATCTCCTCGAAGTCGCCCGTCATCGGGTTGTCGTCGGCGGGCTCGGCGACCACCGGGGCGTCACCGGGTGCCACCACCGTGGCCGAGGCCCGGAGCAGGCTGGCGACGTTGGCCGGGGCGGCGCGCAGCCGCCGGGCCCTGGCCGCCAGCGAG
>Ga0134128_10012643_pt1 | contig 10061 bp, 11 predicted proteins | sample KB31754_FD_96462 | JGI IMG/M metagenome (GOLD analysis project Ga0134128, IMG submission 96462) | Terrestrial soil microbial communities with excess Nitrogen fertilizer from Kellogg Biological Station, Michigan, USA - KB3-175-4 | ecosystem: Environmental > Terrestrial > Soil > Unclassified ...
GGTGGCAGCTTTGGAGGCGCCTGGCCCGCCACTATCTGGCACACCTTCATGAGTGAGCATTTCAGCAACCTCACGGTGAAGGACTTGCCGGCACCTGACTACAACGGGTTCACCAAGTGGATTCAGGCGAAGCCGATCAAGAAGAAGAAGCCGAAGTGCCATCAGCGACACGGCCACTTCCCCTTCTTCGGGCACGGTCACGGTAACGGGAACGGCAATAACTGCCAGGGCAACGGCAACGGCAAGCCGAACCCGAACCCCTCGGGCCCGCCGACGCCGAACCCGCCGAACAGTCCTAGCCCGCCGGTCACTCCTAACCCGACGCCGACTCCCTCGGTGACCCCGACCCCGACCCAGACGCCCAACCCGACTCCGTCCGGTACCCCGAGCAGCCCGGCTACTGGCGGTGGAGGGGGTCAGGCGGTGAAGCCGCATCAGCTGAGGCTGCCGGGTCGGAAGGAGCACGTACCCACACCCGCCTCCGACGCGGCGGCGGTCCTGCGGACGGCCGCGGTCCTGCCCGGCAAGCTCACGAGCAAGATCGCCTGGACGGTGACGACCAGCCTGGTCTAGCGCCGGTCTACGTGCACAACGGGGAAAGTTCGTAGTGGCTCTGGCAACAACGAACTTTCCCCGTTGTCGGGCTGAGCGAGTCGGTTAGTCGATTGCTAGCTGGGTTCTGAGCCAGCGGACGTCGGTGGCCGGGTCTGGGGTTTCGCAGATGATCGGGGCGCCGGCCGCCTGGACTACGGAGACGATGACGTTGGGGTCGATCGTTCCCGAGGTGAGGTTGGCGTGCCGGTCCCGGCCCGAGTTGAACTCGTCGCGCGAGTTGTTGCAGTGCACGAGATCGATCCGGCCGGTGATCGCCTTGATCCGGTCCACGATCCCGACGAGGTCTTCGCCCGCCGAGTTGGCGTGACAGGTGTCGAGGCAGAAGCCGACATCGTCGCCTCCGGCGGCACCGACCGCCTCCCAGAGCCTGGCGATGTTCTCCAGGCTGCGCGCCATCGCGCCGTCGCCGCCGGCCGTGTTCTCGATCAGCATCGGCAGCGGGCGCTCGATGCGCTCGATCGCCTTGCGCCAGCTGTCGTACCCCTCGGCGGGATCGGTGTCCGCCGTCACGTGCCCGCCGTGGACGATCAGGCCGGCCGCGCCGATCGAGGCGGCGGCGTTGAGTTGCTGCTCGAGGATCTTGCGGCTGGGAATCCTGATCCGGTTGTTCGGCGAGGCGACGTTTACCAGGTAAGGCGCGTGCACGTACGCGACGACATCGGCGGCCGCGAACTCGGCGCGAATCTGATCGGGCGCCCGCCCGCCGGGCATCGTCGGAGCCTTCCAGTCTTGCGGGTCCCCGAGAAAGAACTGGACGGCGTTGACGCCGATCGCGGTCGCTACCGGCAGCGGATCGCCGTCGTGCAGGTGTGCTCCGATTCTGGCCATCCCCTGAGCTTAGCTCCGGATGCCGGGCGACACGCGGCCGCGCTACCCTGCCCTTCTATGCTGCCCGAGGTCACCGCTATCACCTACGTGACGCCCCTGCGCGAAGGCGGATCGCTGCCGGCGATCATGGAGGCGGACGACTGCGGCACCTACGTCGTGAAGTTCCGCGGGGCCGGTCAGGGACCCAAAGCCCTGGTCGCCGAGGTCATCTGCGCGGGGCTGGCGAGGGTCTGCGGCCTGCGAGTGCCTGATCTGGTGACTGTGGCGCTCGACCCGGCGCTGGCGTCCGGAGAACCGGACCAGGAGATCCAGGATCTGCTGCGGGCCAGCGCGGGGCTCAACCTCGGGGTCGACTTCCTGTCCGGCGCGGTTGACTTCGACGCGACGGCGCCGACCGTCGACGGTGAGCTGGCGGGCCGGATCATCTGGTTCGATGCCCTGGTCAGCAACGCCGACCGGTCGTGGCGGAACCCGAACATGCTCTTCTGGCGCGACCAGCTCTATGTGATTGATCATGGGGCGACGCTGACGTTCCAGCATCGGTGGGAGAGCGCGGCCGCGGCCGTGACGCGCCCCTACGACGTTAGCCAGCATGCCCTGATCGGCTGCGATCCTCAGATCGAGGCTGCCGACGCCGACCTGGCCGGCCTGATCAGCGACGAGGTGCTGGCCGGGGTGGTGGCCGACGTTCCGCCGGAATGGCTCGGACCTGAACCGACCATCGGGGCGGATCCGGCGCAGATCGCGGCCGCATACGCGAGGCAGCTGGCCGGCCGTGTTGCGGCGCGCTCGGTCTGGCTGCCGCCGCTGGCCGAAGCCGCACGCGAGCCCGGCGCCGGTTCCCGAAGACCAAACCGGTCGGGGCCGCCGGGTTGGCTCACCAAGTCTCCGCGGGGGGTTCCGGGGGGTCGGCCTCCCGGGCCAGCACCGCGGGGGGTTCCGGGGGGTCGGCCTCCCGGGCCAGCACCGCGGGGGCGGGCCGCCGAAGGCGGCCCGGCATGACCGGGCTCAGGCTTGCGGAGTCGGCGCGGGCATCGTCGCGGCGGTACGTCGGTGCGGGCGGTGAGGCATGACCGGCCGCAAGCACGCTTTTGAGTACAGCGTGCTGCGCGTAGTGCCGAGGGTGGATCGCGGCGAGCTGATCAACGCCGGAATCGTGCTGTACTGCCGACCGCTGCGCTTCCTCGGCGTCCGCGTCGAACTCGACACCAGCCGTCTGCTCGCCCTTGACCCGGCCGCCGACGTGACCAGCGTCCAGCGCGCGCTGGCGGCGGTGGCAGCGGTCTGCGAGCAAGCCCCAACCGCGGGATCGGCGGGCCAGCAGGACATCGGCCGCAGGTTCCGCTGGCTGACCGCCCCGCGCAGCACGGTCGTCCAGCCCGGCCCAGTCCACACTGGCCTGACCGCTGACCCCGCCGCCGAGCTAGACCGCCTGCTCACGTCCTTGGTCCGAGTCGCGCCGTAGGGGCGCGGCGCCGCCTGGACTGACGACTGACGGGGCTCAGCCGAGGAGGGAGGAGGGAAGGCGGTGCCTAAGGTGCCCCTACCTTCGGGGGTTCCGGGGGGTCGTCCCCCCGGGCTAGCACAGTTACATGAAGCCGCCGTGGGCGATGCCCAGGCCCATGCCGACAAACGCCGCGGTGATGCCGGTGACGATGACGCAGCGCTGGTAAGTGGTCACCGAGGCCATCTGCGCCCCCAGTCCGATGAGGAAAGCGGAAACTCCGAGCACGCTGCCCACGATGTGGGCCGCGCTCAGCAAGCCGAGCACGGTCGAGGTAACACCTGCGACCACCGAATAGCCGGCCGCCAGGTTGATCGCGGGATGACGCTGGCCGTCCGTGTTCAAAGTGAAACGTTGGGTCGGGCGGGACTCAGTCTCGGCCTGCGACAAGGCCGTCACCTCCAACAGACGCGAACTGGCCGGGCGGACACCAGTCGGTGCGGGCGCACCGGCCTGGCGGGCTGACATTCGACGGGCGCAAATCTTTCTCCATGAAAATACTGCTGTTACCCGTGTCTAGCCCACTGCCGGGATGCATTTTTGCTCTGTGTTTTCCCGCTGGGCGGGGTTGTAAGCACCTCACGCATAGACCGCATCTCGGGCCGGGCTGCCCCGCTGGGCTGGTACGCTTACTCGTCTGCGCGAGCGCGCAGGTCCTCCTGTCACGGAAAGACCGTGACCGCTGAGTCCGAAGGAGGCATGTTCGGCATGCGCCGTTACGAGATGATGATCATTCTCGATCCAGCGCTCGAAGAGCGAACTGTGCAACCCTCACTCGATCAATTCCTTACGGTCGTGACCACGGCCGGAGGCAGTGTCGACAAGGTTGATGTCTGGGGCCGTCGTCGGCTCGCCTACGACATCGACAAGAAGTCCGAGGGGATCTACACCGTCGTAGACCTGGTCGCCGAGCCTGACACGGTCAAGGAGCTTGACCGCCAGCTCAACCTCAACGAAGCAGTGATGCGGACCAAGATCATGCGTCCGGACCAGCACTGACGTCGTACCGCGTCCAAGGCAGCACTGACGCCTGCCGCGCGTAGTTGCGGCCGCTGGCATCGCGGATGCCCTTCGAGTGTCTGAGGCGAGCGCTAACGTCATACCGTGTCCGAACTCTTACTAGAACCCGATTGACCGGGGGTACCCGATGGCAGCAGGCGACACCCAGATCACCGTGATAGGCAACCTCGTCGACGATCCACAGCTCCGCTACACCCCAACCGGGCAGGCGGTTGCCAACTTCCGGGTCGCCTCGACGCCCAGGTTCATGGACCGGCAGACCAACGAGTGGAAGGACGGCGACTCGCTCTTCCTCTCCTGCAACGTATGGCGGCAGGCTGCCGAGAACGTAGCCGAGAGCCTGCAGCGAGGAATGCGGGTCATCGTCTCCGGGCGGCTGCGCCAGCGGTCTTACGAGACCAAGGAAGGCGAGAAGCGGACCGTCTACGAGGTTGAGGTAGACGAGGTCGGTCCATCGCTGCGCAACGCGTCGGCCAAGGTCGTCAGGTCCAGCCGGGCCACGGGCGGCCAGGGTGGCGGTGGCGGCGGCGGTGGGTTCGGCGGCGGCTCCGGCGGTTCCGGTGGGTCGGGCGGCTACGGCAGCTCGGGCGGCGGAGGCGGCGGCGGTGGCCGGGCCAACGATGACCCTTGGAGCTCAGAGCCGGCGGATAGCGGGTTCAGCGACGAGCCGCCGTTCTAGCCCGAGCGAGATGCCCCGTACCCGTTTTCTACCTAGCGGCCGGACTCCGGTTCGGCTGACACCCAGCCTCGCCTCGGCGAGGCAACGCTGGCCCCGCCCGCAGGCGGGGTAACACTAGCCCCGCGCAGGCGGGGTACCACCATCCCCGCGCAGGCGGGGCTCTGCTAAGGAGCACCACGATGGCGAAGCCACCAATCCGCAAGCCTAAGAAGAAGGTTTGCCTGTTCTGTCAGGAGAAGGTCGCGCGGGTCGACTACAAGGACACCGCGACGCTCCGCAAGTTCATCTCCGACCGCGGCAAGATCCGGGCGCGTCGGGTATCCGGCAACTGTACGAGGCACCAGCGCGACGTCGCGACGGCGATCAAGAACGCCCGCGAGATGGCCCTGCTGCCGTACACCAGCACGGCTCGCTGAGGCCGAGGGAGGAAGGGACACGATGAGCGGTTCACCGATGAAGCTCATCCTGACCCAGGAGGTAACAGGCCTGGGTTCCCCCGGTGACGTGGTCGAGGTCGCTGGCGGGTACGGGAGGAACTACCTGGTGCCTCGCGGGTTCGCAATGCGCTGGACCCGGGGCGCGGAGAAGCAGATCGAGCTGATCAAGCGCGCTCGGGCGGCCAGGGAGATCCGCAGCGCCGACGACGCGAAGGCGGCCGCCGAGCGGTTGCGCGGGATGAAGGTTCGGCTCCACACGCGGGCCGGCAGTGGCGGACGGCTGTTCGGCTCGGTGTCGACGTCGGACATTGCGGCCGCGGTCAAGAACGCGGGTGGTCCCGACCTCGACCGCCGCAAGATCGAGATCGGTAACCCGATCAAGACCGTGGGGTCGCACCAGGTCGCGGTCAAGCTGCACCCAGAGGTCAGCGCGACGCTGGACGTCGAGATCATCGGCGCTTAGCCGGTCGCGGCGGTTAATCCGTCGAGCTTCAAGCAGTTAGGGGCATCTGACTACGGTCAGATGCCCCTAACTCGTTCCTGGCGTCCGTCGGTCCGGCTCGATCCGGTCCGGTCGCTCCGCTAGACCGAACAACATCGGTGCCCCATCGGTGTCGTAGCTTCCCGGGAAGGAACGACACCGGGTAGGCACCGAGGCTGCTATCACGACACCAGATAGGCACCGGTGCTGTTGCTTCCCGGGAAGGAACCGCACCGGTGGGGCACCGGTGCTGCGAAGCCTGGTCTCGCGGACTCCAACATGACGATCCGGCCCAAAGCCCGTTCCGCTTGCAGCAGCAGAGTCCCGTCGCTGTAGTTCCGTCCCGGGAAGGAACTACAGTAGCGGGACTTCGGTGCAGTTCTGGCGACTGTAAGGGCCAGTTACTGTAGTTGCTTCCCAGGACGGAACTACAGCAGGAGTACTCCACTGTAGCTGGGGGCCGCAGCGAGGGCTCCTCGCCATAGTCGCTTCCGAAGGCGGAACTACAGCAACGGTAATTCGCTGGAGTTCCGCCATAAGGGAGTGCCGAGCCGGGCCGGGCGAGGGCGGGCAGGATGGGGCGGACAGGCGAGACCGATTTGGCTGGCGTGTCTGGTCAGGCTGCTCGCGGAGCCTCGGTGGGCGATAACAGCGCTTGGTAACCCGCCAGGCGCCTAGCTACCTCGGGGTCGAGTTCGGCCAGCAACCCCCATAGCTCAGCCAACCGCGCGACTATGCGGCTGGAGTCATCAGGTTCGATCACGACAGCCGCCTTCTCAGCATCTGCTGCCTCACTGTCCGCCGGAGCCGCGCCGTCTGCTGAAGCCGCACCATCTGCCGAAGCTTCATTGTCCGCCAGGGCCGCGCCGTCTGCTGGGGCCGCGCCGTCTGCCGGGGCCGCAGGCGCCGCACGACCTGCGGGCTGCACGCCTTCGAGTGTGCCTTCGGACGCTGAGCCTTGGGCATGTGCCGCACCTCTACTGGCCGCACCTCTACTGGCCGCACCAAATTTGGCCGCACCTCTACTGGCCGCACCGTTACGAGCACTACCTACGGGCTGCGCGCGTTCGGGAGCCGCGCCATCTGCGGGCATGCCGGCCTTCAGGGCGAGCTCGTCGATGGCCCGACCGATCTCCGCGATGCGCTGCTCTATCGAACACATGATCGAATCCTACCGATCGGTGCCGACAGTCCGCAGGCTAATCGCCCCGATTCCGGCGAGCGTTCTGGTGGCCAATCCGATGTATCAAAACGGCTGCACGGCGATCGTGTCGGCCCGGGCCTGGGACGCCGTAGGTCACTTCTGACGTGTGGATAACTTGACCTAGCGGTGGCGGTTTTCCAACTGGCTGAGTTTCTTTCACCCACACCTGGTGGACAGCATTACCGCAGGTGGATGCCCATTGCGCCGCACAAATCGGCCAGAATCCACAGGGTGATCCCCAGGTCGCGCACAGCCTGCACGGCGTGTCTGCACAAGCTATCCACAGGGATGTGCACAGCACGATTCGACGTCGGCCGGCTGTGGCTGAACACTGTCAGAGCGAATTGTCGTAGCCGTTCGATAGAACTGTTCTGGCTCGAACATCAAAAGGGGGTAGGGCCTTGTGAGTGTCGCCGAGATTGCACCGCGCGAGGACTTCGAGCGGACCCCGCCGCACGACATCCCCGCCGAGCAGTGTGTCCTCGGCGGAATGATGCTGTCCAAGGACGCGATCTCGGACGTTCTTGAGGTCATCAGCGCCAGCGATCACTACCGGCCCGCCCATCAGCTCGTGCACGAGGTGATCCTGGATCTGTACGGCCGGGGCGAGCCGGCCGACGCGATCACCGTTGCCGCCGAGCTCACCAAGCGCGGGGACATCGCCAAGGTGGGCGGCGCGCCTTATCTTCACACGCTCATCGCGTCCGTGCCCACGGCCGCGAACGCCGGCTACTACGCCCGGATCGTCAGGGAGCGGGCGATCTTGCGCCGGCTGGTCGAGGTCGGGACGAGGATCGTGCAGCTCGGCTACGCCGGAGACGCCGACGCCGATGAACTCGTAGACCGGGCCCAGGCCGAGGTTTATGGCGTCACCGAACGCCGGGCCGCCGATGACTACCTCCCGCTGTCGGACATCATGCACGGGGCACTGGAGGAGATCGAAGCGCTCAGCAACCGGGACGGCGGGATGACCGGCGTGCCGACCGGTTTTGCCGACCTGGACTCTCTGACCAACGGATTGCACGCGGGGCAAATGATCGTCGTCGCCGCGCGGCCCGCCATCGGCAAGAGCACCCTCGCGCTCGACTTCGCCCGGGCCGCCTCGATCAAGAGCGGCCTGGCCTCGGTCATCTTCAGCCTTGAGATGAGCCGCAACGAGATCACCATGCGGCTGCTCTCCGCCGAGGCTCGGGTAGCGCTGCACTCGATGCGAACCGGCCAGATGAACGAGGATGACTGGACCCGCCTGGCTCGCCGCATGGGTGAGGTCGCGAACGCCCCGATGTTCATCGATGACTCGCCGAACATGTCGATGATGGAGATCAGGGCGAAGTGCCGCCGGCTGAAACAGCAGCATGACCTGCGGCTGGTCATCATCGACTACCTCCAGCTAATGAGCTCGCCCAAGCGCGTCGAGAACCGCCAGCAGGAAGTCTCCGAGCTCTCGCGGTCGCTGAAGCTGCTCGCCAAGGAGCTGAACGTCCCGGTCATCGCGGTTGCTCAGCTCAACCGGGGACCCGAGCAGCGAACCGATAAGCGGCCGATGCTGTCCGATCTTCGCGAGAGCGGGTCAATCGAGCAGGACGCGGACGTCGTGATCCTGCTGCACCGGGAAGACGCCTACGAGCGCGAGTCCCCGCGCGCTGGTGAGGCGGACTTCATCGTCGCCAAGCACAGGAACGGGCCGACGACGACGGTGACGGTCGCGTTCCAGGGTCACTACAGCCGTTTCGTCGACATGGCCCGCATGTAGCCGTCGTGGTCAAGGTGGCGCTCAGGGCGGCTGAGCCGTGTGACGCTCGGCCTTGTCATCACGGGGTCGAATTCTTCGGTATCATCGGTGAGTCTCAGCAACCAAGACCTGCGCTCGTAGCTCAACGGATAGAGCATCTGACTACGGATCAGAAGGTTGGGGGTTCGAGTCCCTCCGAGCGCGCCACGTCCTTGCAGGTCGGGATCACATCGTTGGCCACGAGCCCGGGCCGATACTGGTCAGCGCGGCTCATTGCCTATGCGCAGCCTGTGTGAGCGCGAGCGGAAGGCGATCGCGTTGACTAGGTTGCCGCGTATGTCGGGACGGTCGGCCTGTTCGAGGCACACGGATTCGAGCGCGTCCTGCCGACGACAGGACGAAGCGGCGGCAAACGACGTTGGCTTGTCTGCCGAAGACTCGCCTGATCAGGCTGACGGCTCGGCCGTGGTGCGCAGGAGAATCCCGGCTAAGGCCGGACTTCACAGATCCCAAGGTTGACAGTGCGGATCGGCACACCTTCAACCTTGCCCAATCGAGGACGGAAATTGTCCTCAATGCGTTCTAGCGTCACTGCCATGGAAAACGAGAGTTACGCCCGCGCTGACATCACTGACCTGTCTGACTACGTCTACCAGCGGACCCGGAGCAGGCTCGCCGGGCTCACCGACGACGAATACTTCTGGGAGCCGGTGCCCGGCTGCTGCACGATCCGCCGAACAGAGTCCGGTGACTGTCATGCTGACGTTGCGGACCGGCCCGGCACCCTGCCCTTCACGACTATCGCCTGGCGGCTGTGGCACCTGATCGAAACCTACGGAGGGAAACGGAATCCGCAGTGGCTGGGAGTGGAGAGAGCGCCCGGCGGGTTTGAGATGGATGACCCAGCACCGCCAACGGCAGCGGAAGCCATTGCCGTCTTGGCACGAGCGCATCATTTCTGGCAGGACCTGCTCCAGGAACTGCCCGCAGCTTCCTGGTGGGAACCGCTGGGTCCCATCGCTCACGAATACGCCGAAAGTTCCAAGGCCGCTCTCGTGCTCCACCAGCTCGACGAACAGATCCACCACGGCGCTGAACTCGGCGTCCTGCGTGACCTGTACCTACATGACCCCGCCAAATCCGATCGGCCCGATCACGGGTCTTAGTTGATGTCGAACTCGTTGCCTTCTGGGTCTCGCATTGCGACTGCGTAGTGACCATCGTCTTCTTCGTCGTCCTCGTCCGCGGAGGGGTCGACCATTGTGGCGCCGAGTTCAACCAGCCGTGCAGCTGCGGCGATTACTTGTTGCTTGCGGAGCAAGAACGGGATCGACCGGTCGCCGCCGCCCGCGTTGATGTCGAAGTGGAGTCGGTTCGTGATCGTCTTGCGGTCCGGCACGACCTGGAACCAGATGTTGGGGCCGTTGCCCTCAGGATCGCTGATTCGGTCCAGCACCTTGCTTCGATACATCTCGGGTACGCCCAGGTCGCGCTGGTAGTCCTCCCAACTGGCAAATCCCTTCGGAGGCGGTGCGGGCACATAGCCCAGGGCGGCGGCCCA
>Ga0134128_10012645_pt1 | contig 10061 bp, 9 predicted proteins | sample KB31754_FD_96462 | JGI IMG/M metagenome (GOLD analysis project Ga0134128, IMG submission 96462) | Terrestrial soil microbial communities with excess Nitrogen fertilizer from Kellogg Biological Station, Michigan, USA - KB3-175-4 | ecosystem: Environmental > Terrestrial > Soil > Unclassified ...
CGACAGCCGCATCGCGTCCACTTAAACCGGCATCTCAGACCCGAGGACATCACCGCGGTCTTGCCAATCGGCAAACCCGGGCAGGGAGCGCGGAGCCAGAACGTGACCGTGCGGCCTGCACGCCATAAGAGATCTTCCGCGCCAACGAGATTCACTAACCGACCTCAATAGCAGAGATACAGAGTCGGCAGTGTCCTTAGTAGCAGTCCTTCGTTTGATAGCGAGGACTCCGCTCTAGCTGCACAGATGGCCCGTGACCGACGCTCTTGATGCACACGACGCACCCCATTGAACGGGGTACGGGTCCACGACCCGTTCCACGCCCAGATTTCGGTCCTGCTTACGCTAAGTAATCCGCCGCCCAGTGATCTGACCGGGACAGGCCGACTCGGCGGCTCCTGCTGCGAGTCGGCTCGCCGGAAGCCTCAGGCCGGGCCAGCGATCTGGCAGTTACGATATGCATGTGGTGTCGGCGCGCAGAAGCGGTGAGGCCAGGCCGGGAAGGCGAACGGGATTTGGCCGCGCTTGTTGTGCTGCGGGTCGGCGGGCTTGCTGCACGGGAGATCCGTGGGAGCCGTACCGGCTGGTTGATGCCGGGGGCGCTGTCGTTGGCTGTCAAGGGACATCAGGATCTGCCCGGTGGGTGTGTTTCTGCGTGACCTGCAGGCGGCCGGGCGGCCTGCCGCGAGGCAGCGCTCGTATGCGATGGACTTGCTGCGTTGGTTTCGCTTCTGCTGGGCGATCGGGGTGTCGTGGGATCATGCGACCAGGTCTGAGGCCCGTGACTTCAGCCGGTGGATCCAGGCAGCCTCCTCCGCGTTCGACGCACACAGACTTCGCGATCAAGGAAGTCGAGCGCGAATGCCCGATTTAATGGGAAGACTTGTCTCTTCCTATCGCAACGGCGATGAGACCGGTCAGCTCGCCGTCGCTCAATTCCGCCGCAGGCATGAGCGTCGCCATGGCATTGATCATCACGATCACATTCTGCGCGGATAGAGAGCAAGGGCCGACGGCATCGCGATACCCGGTATCGCGGGCCGCTACATGATCACAACCAAGCTAAGCGGCATTGCGGCTTGTCAGGTCGATGTCGAGTGCTTCCAGGTCGAGCCGGCTAGCGGCTACGTCAAAGGCTGGCGCAATGCGTTTTGCCTCATGGTTTGAGATAGAGATGCTGTCGGGCGAGCTGGTGTCCTGGGTGAAAGCGAACCGGCCGCCTGCGCAGCGGGACGGGCCCGGCCCGAGCTGAAGTCATTACCTGGCCGGGCCCGGCGGTGGTGCCGCGAGCAGATGCGAGCAGAAGGAGTTCGCGGAGCCCTGCTTAGCGGCCAGGCGTTGGCCGAAGACCGCCGCCTTCCAGCTGGCGGTCATGGCGCCTGCGCCACACCCGCCAGGCATTGGACAATGCTGGGTTCCCCAGGAGCGACTGGCGGCCGCCACTGCGTGATGTCGACGAGGCCAGGCTGTACCAGCGGCCATCCGCCGAACACTCGCTCTATCTCGGATGCGTCCCGGAATACCGGCCTGGCCTCGTCCTCGCCTTCGTAGCTGCCCAGGATGTGCGCGAGTGCATTAGGGCTGGTACCGGTAGTGGTGAGGTGCGAAACCGCCAGGTACGAGCCGGGTGCCATGCGCGAGCGGAAAGCACCGGCCATCTCAGCGATATCACCGTGGACGAAGTTGAAGAGGCCCACGCACAGGACCCCTGTCGGCCTGTCCCAGTCGATCAGTTCGCAGATGCCGGGCTGCGCCAGAATCGGCTGCGGGTCGCGGACGTCCCCCAGCACGGCCGTGATGCGGTCATCGGCGCGGACTTCGCGCCAGCGCTCGACCACCACCGGGTCGTGATCCACGTAGGCGATCGCCGTGCCCGGATCGTACTTACGGGCTAGCTCGTCTACTGTCGGTCTGGGTGACGGGAAACCGGAGCCAAGATCGACAATCTGCGATATTCCCTCTCCGCAGATGAAATGTACCGCGCGTTCCAGGAACTCCCGGTTCCCCCGCACCAGCTTTCGTGTCTGCGGGAGCTTCTGCATGACCGCATCGCCGACCGCACGGTCGACCGGGAAGTTGTCCTCCCCGCCCAGCCAGTAGTTATACACGCGTGCCGACCGCGCGGCCGACTGATCAGGGTCACCTGGCGCTTCCTGATCCGCGCTCGTCGGAGGCAGATCAGGCTCAGCCATGTCCTACCTCCGTAGGCCTGGCTGCCAGACACTGCTTGGCCAGCGCACGCGCGACACTGTTCTGGTGCATCTGGTTGGTGCCGTTCGTGATCTGCAGCGCCGCGGCGTCACGCATCCTTCGCTCTACCGCGTTCTCCTGCAGGTACCCGGCGCCGCCAAGGCACTGGACGGCGTCCGCGGTTACCCGCGCGCCGGTGTTGCTGGCAAAGACCTTGGCCTTCGCGGCGAGCACTGGCGCCTCCTCCTCTCCGGCCCGCACGCTTCTGACGGCGTGCAGCGCGAGGTCCCGCGCGGCCTCGATACCGATCGCCATGTCCGCGATCATGAAGGAGACCGCCTGGTTGTCATACACCGGCCGGCCGAACTGTTTCCGGTGCAGGCAATATTCAAGGGCTCGCTCCATCGCCGCCTGCGCATTGCCGATCGCCATCGCCGCCACCATGGTCCTGGAGTGGCAGAAAAGGCACTTCATGATGCCGTACCCGTCTTCTCCGCCAATCAGGTGGGTAGCAGGTATCTCGACGTTGTCGAAGCTGAGATCGACGATCGATGCGCCGCGGAGTCCCATTCTCTGCTTCTCCGCGCTGCGCCGGACTCCCGCCGCAGCCGGGTCGACGAGGAGCAACCGGATGCCGCTGCGGCCCGATCCCGGCTCCACGGTGGCGACGACGGTCATGACTTCGGCGATCCCGCCATTGTTGATCAGGCATTTCTGCCCGTTCAGGAGGTAGTATCCGCCCTTGTCCTCAATGGTGGCCCGCAGCGCCAGGATGTCTGATCCTGCATCGGGCTCTGTCACGGCGAACGCACCGACCTTGCCGACGACATCGGGGAACAGCCGCGCGTGCTGTTCCGCGGGCGCGAATTGCACGGCCGCGGTCGAGCCAAACTCCATCAGCAGCGCTGAGGCAACCGACACACGGGCCACCTCCTCGTTGAGGAGATACCAGTCCTCGCCGCTGAACTGGGTGCCGCCAAATTCGGCCGGGACGAAGGCGTCGAGCCAGCCCTCCTCTCGGTAAAGGTCGCACAGGGCAGCAGATGGCACACTAGTCCGCTCCATCTCGTCGGCCAGCGGAGCTATCTTGTCTTTGGCCAGCTGCCTGGCACGCTGCCGGAGATGTTCCCGTCCGGCGATGGGAGCCGATGTCACGCTCTTGCCTCCTCACGGGCCCACTCGGCCGCCGAGTCGCGGAGTTCGCGGCGCAGCACCTTGCCGGCTGGATTCACGGGTACGGCCTGGACAATACGGAGCTCGTCGGGCAGCTTGTGCTTCGCCAGCCCCCGTTGGGTGAGAAACCCACGGAGGTCACCGAGTGTTGGCGCAGTGGCTGCGGGCAGCAGCGTGACGCAGGCGCAAGTGACCTCGCCTAGCCGCTCATGCGGGACGCCGACGCACACGGCCTGCGAAACCGCTGGATGACGGATCAACTCGCCCTCGATCTCGGCTGGGCTGATATTGAAGCCGCCGCGGATGATGATGTCCTTCAGGCGGTCTACCACCCGCAAGTAGCCGTCCTCATCGAGGGTGCCCAGGTCGCCGGTTTTAGTCCAGCCTTGCGGATCCCGGTACCGGCGGTCGAGGTTCGGCGAATTGAGGTAGGCCAATGGCGATATGGGACCGCGTGCCCAGATCTCACCTATTTCACCAGGTCTCAGCTCGTTACCATCCCGGCCAACGATTTTGAACGAGCACACCATTGCGGTTGGTCGCCCCACCGTTGTCGCGATCTTGTCTGGCGGGTCTTCGGGGCGAGTGCAACAGAACGCTCCGTCGCTGCACCCGTATGCGCTGACGACGTCGCAGCCGAACACGGCTAGCGCCCGCTCGACCAGCGCCTGGGGAATGGGCGCACCAGCGAGATAGATCGTGCGAAGCGCTGGCGTAACGCCCCCTGCGGATTTCTGACCGTCCAGCAGAACGTGCATCATCGCCGGTACCGCGCAGAGAATGGTCACATCGTGGGCAGCCATAGCCTGCAGCACGTTCGCGGGCTGGAAGGTGTCCGTGAGTACCAGGGTGGCGCCGTGGCGGGTGATCACGCCGAAGGTTGCCAGGGAGCCGAAGCCTGATGAGATCGGCGGCAGCAGGAACAGGCGCATCGCCGCGTTCCCGCCGAATACCGTGAGCTGGTTGGCTATCCCGCCGATGAGCGCGTCATGATGATACTGCACCATCTTGGGTTCGCCCTCGGTTCCCGAGGTCACCATGATGCGAGCTGGCGCACCTGAATAGCGGTCACTCCGCAGCCCGGCCCAACTGCCGCGGGAATCGCCCCGGGAATCGCCCGCAGCGGCCAGAACGGGGTCGAGCGATATGCATCCGGGGACCTGTCCGCCGAGTACGAGACAGGAGCGGAGGTCGGGCAGTTCGTCGATCAACCCGCGCACCACCATCGCATGATCGAAACCATTGTGCGAGTTCATCGTGATGCACGCTACGGCCCGGGACCTCCCCAGCAGACTTCTCACTTCCTTCGCCCGGTACATGACCGGGAAGGCAATGGATGCGGCTCCGATCGCAGCTATGCCAAGCTCCACGGCGCAGGCCTCGTGCCGGTTCGGAAGGTAGATTCCCACGATGTCTCCCGCCCTGACCCCTTCGGCGGAAAGCGCTTTCGCCACCGCCAGGGCCTCCCGGCTGAGCTGCGCGTAGCTTGTCTCCCCCTTGTCGTCGATGACGGCAACTTTGCCCGGATGTTCCCGCACCCTCGTGGTGAAGACGCTGAAAACGTCCTCGCCCGGGCACCAGCCACGCGCTCTCCACTCCTGGCGGAGAGCCTGCGGGACAAGGTCCTTGCTCATTTTCCGGAAACCTCTCGTGCGGATCCAGCCCTATTTTTCTGATAGCTGGGAAAGGACGGCATCGGCTGCCCGCGTCCCGGAGCATACGCTGCTGTTCGCGGTGGATATTGCGAGGTAATCCCCGGCGAAGTGAAGCCGTGAGGCCGGGTTCAGGCTTTTCATTAGCCTTTCGATGGCGCGGAACCCTCCGGGCCGATGTGCCACCACGCATGGATCCCAGCGCTGCACACGGGTAAAGAGCACGTGGTCGCTCAGACCGGGGTAGAGACCGTCGAGCTTCCGCAGCGCATCCGCGGCCACTGTGTGGTCATCGTCGCCCCATCGCCGGGCGCACCATTCCGGGCGCCAGAACGAGGACACCAGGCCGCGTCCGCATGGCACGTGGCTCGGTGCCTTGTGGTGGTCCATGACGATACTGGCGAGATCCGGGTCCACCCGGCCGGTCTGGATCCACATGGCCGGTTCATCAGGGCGGCGGTCAAGCCCGACAGAGACCTCGATGCTACGCGCGTATGTGATCGCGCTGAACAACTCCTTCTGCTCGGGGGTCAATCCCGGACACAAGCCCGCGACGTGCGGTGCCGGTACGGCGACGACACCCGCATCGAATTTGCCAGTCCGGCTTGGCTCACCGCCCTTCTCCCAAGTGACGGTCACACCGTCGAGTTGTGCCTCGACACCGAGCACCGCAGCAGAAGTCTCCACCGGAACAATCTTCGCCAAGCTCTCCGGAAGGAAGCCGTTACCCGCGGCAGAGGTGAAGAAACCCTTTCCCGTGGCCCGTGAAAGATAGAAAAAGAGGTTCGCCACGGACAGGTCACGCGGGGAACTGAGCCAGATGTCGTTGCACAGAGGTTCGATGAAATATTCCATCAGGCCTGCCGGTGCACGCCGTGCCGCATAACTGGCTATATCCTCGCGATCCAGCGGCGCGCCCCTGGTGGCGTCGCCCCACTCAAACAGATCGCGATATCCCCGGGCCTCGCCGACGATCTCGTCGAACGCGGTCCAGGCCCCGCGTCCCGGCAGCGTTTCCGCCAGTAGCTCACGGTGGTCCCGGAAGCGGTGCACTTGCCCGGGGCCAGCGACCCCCAGCAAACCCCCGGAGGGCTCGATCATGCCTGTCAATCCGGCATCGTCGATGAGCTCCAGCATCTCGCGATAGGCGCATGAGAGGAATCCCGCGCCGACGTCAAGGACGAAACCGTCAACGTCAACCGTCTTCATGCGGCCGCCGACCCGGGCCTCGCGCTCCAGTACCAGCACATCGGCACCGGCTCGGTGGAGGCGGAAGGCAGCAGTCAGGCCCGCGATGCCGGCACCCACAACGGCTACCCGGCGCCCGGCCGCAAGGGTCTTTCCTGTCGTCATCGGATTACGGCGTCCGGTGCAGGCCATCGCTCTGCGATCACCGACAGGGGGGAGGGTACGAGCAGTGCCTTGGCGAGAGGCTTCACGTTCGTGCCCTCCGTCAGGCGGATCCGCCAGTGACTCGTCAACGTCGCCAGGATGACGGTCGCCTCGGCCCAGGCGAAGGGCTCACCAATACATCCACGCACCCCAGTCCCGAACGGTAGGTACGCCTCACGGGGAACGTGTTTCGCCTTCTCGGGAGCCCACCGGTCCGGGTCGAACACCTCCGGGTCGGCGAAGTAGGCCGGATCCCGGTGCAGCGCGTACAACGAGAACAGGACCATAGATCCGGCCGGGATGCTGTGCCCGCCGAGTTCGGTATCCTCTACCGCGCGCCGGGTAAGAATCCAGGTGGTCGGGTAGATGCGCAGGGTCTCGGTAATGACCTGCCTGGTGTACTTGAGCCCTGACAAGATACCGCCCACACCGGCAGGCCTGCCATTGGCGGCCGCGGCGACCTCGTCGCGGATGCGTTCCTGCACGTCCGGCCGTTCACTGATCAGGTAGAACGCCCAGGTGAGCGTATCTGCCGTGGTTTCCGCGCCAGCGGCGAGAATGGAAATGACCTCGTCATGCACCTGCGCGTCGGTCATGGACTCGCCGGTTTCGCCGTCGTGCGCCAGCAGCATTTGAGAGAGCAGGTCGTGGTGGTCGGTGCCATCGCTGCGATAACGCCGGATGATGTCATCGACGACGGCATGCATAGACGCGATGGCCCGGTTGAACCTGATGTTGGCGGGCAGGGGCATCTTTTCAAGCAGCCCGGTCGGGTCTAGCACGCGCTTGCCGATCCCATCGAGCACTATGGGCAGAGACTCGCCAAATTCCCGGACCGCCCTGTCTCCGATGTCCGTCGAGCAGAGGGCTTTGGTCACAATTGTCAGGGCAAGCGACTGCAGGTCCCCGTTCACGTCCACCGGCTGGCCGGGCAGCCAGGACCCAATCCGGGCCTTGGCGATTTCTTGCATTATCGGGACATATTCGGCTATGCGCGAGCGCTGGAACGCCGGCTGCATCAGCCGACGCTGCCGCAGATGAAACTCGCCACGGGAATTAAAAAGCCCATTACCCGTGAACGGCTTCATCTTATCGAACTGAGCCCCCTTGTCGAATTTATTGACATTTTTGATCAACATCTGCCGTATAAATTGAGGATGGTTGATCACGTAAGCATTCGACGTACCCACGCGGATAACAGCGATGTCGCCGCAGTCGCGTAGCTCCTGGACGAATTCCAAGGGATGGAGCCAGAGTTTATGAAGGTGCCCGATGATGGGACGCGACGCCGGAGCTTCGCCAATCGTGAATGCAGTCATTGCAGCGTCTCCAAGTAGGACGGTGCGACATCCGTCGTTGTGTGTTCTACGCTGTGATAGCGAATCGTGTGCAGCCCCCAGTCGAGATGCCCGCGCATCCAATTGCGCAGGCCAATCGCATATTTTTCCGCGGCGACCTGTACCGCATCATCCGACCGGATCCGACCGAACATCTCCTCCAGCCCGCGCTCACACCTCATGAAGTCGGCCAGCCTTGAGTCGATCTGGTGCGCGGCCCGCGTCATGGCCACGGTGGTCGTGCAGCCTGTTGCGTGTTCCAGAACTATGACGAGATTATGTACATCTCCGCGTGCGCGTTCCTTATCGAGAGTCAGCACATCATCGGTCCAGCACACGACATCAGCTGCGGACTCGCACATCTCAGCAAACAGAGGATCTTTGTAGACTCGGTCCGGCAGCGGCGCGCCGGTAACGAATTCAAGTAGATCCAAAGAGGGCCAGATTGCGCCGGCCGCACGGCGGCGAGACGGAAATTCCTCCAGACGCGGTACTCGGCCATGCGCCCTGTTGGCCGCCTCCCATTCGCACCCGTTAAGATAGTCGGCCACATGCCGGGTAAATCTCCATTGCCATGCCGCCGGCATCGCAGGTAACGTGCGGCGCCAGATATCACTCAGTGCGGCCTGGAGCGGGCTGCCATCTGACGGCCAGTTCGCTGGCTTCTCGCACAGTGATTCTGCCAAGGGCTGAAGGAATGTATGAGCGGCGGCCGGATCTCTGCCCACATGTCCTTCATCGAGCTGGTCATCGAGGAAAAACAGCCAGCCGATCCAGTCTGCGGCGGTGGCCAGTTTAAGGGAACTGACAGCCGATGCATATACTCGCGCAGCGAGCTCACCGGCCGCAGTCTTGTCAAAGCGCTCCTTCGCGCGGTCCGAGCGCACCAAATTGAATGCCCGTACCCAGCCACGAGCGTGAGACTCCGCCTCGTGTGCCCAAGGGCTTACCGCTGGTGCCATCAAAGATTTCAGGTGCCGGAATGTATGCTCATTCGGGTCTGTCGGATGTTCGTATCCCGATCCAGGGAACACGTTCACGCTCCGTAGGTGGCGAGTTCAGCTGAGCTGGGGACCACAGTCGGCATCAGGATCCGGCGGGCACGCCGCCGGATCCTGCGCCCGCCATCAGGTTGCCGGCCCTACGGGGCCATCGCAGTGATGCGCCGTCGCCGGCCCGCTGGCAGGGACCCACCTGTTGGCCCACCGTTTCGCGACCTGGAAGAACGACTGCGCATTAAGGCTCAGGTTGAGATCGTGGCCCGCGTTCGGGAGAACGTATGCCTGCAGGCAGGTCGCCGGCGAGTAGAAGGGCGCCTCGGACCGCAGGAATGCCGATGAGGTCGCGCAGTCATCGGCCCCCAGTCCCTTGCACATAAGCGCGTCGTCCTGCCCGACCGCGATCAACACAGGGACATGAATCCTTGAGGTGTCGAGATCGACATCCTCGAGGAAGTACGTCGCCAAGAAGGTGAGTGTCACCGTGTCTTTTGTGCTCTCGTCCTTGGCGACTACTGCCGGGCTGGCATCAGCGCGGTTGTAGAACACGTCGATGCGGGTTCCGGGCCGGGTCGTCAAGTACCCCAGGTCAAGGTGCTGGCCGGAGAACCGTGGGTCCAGGGCTGCTGGATAGGTAATGAGAGGGGTCTTAAGTATCGTGACAAGCGACTGGTGATGCGAGTTGCCTGTGGCGATCATCCCGTTGATGTCGTGATACGCTGCGGCCTCGCGCCAGGCAACCGCTGTCCCCATGCTGTGGCCAACGAGGATGACGTGCGAGAACGCAGTCCCGAAAGTCCCGCTCCGCGCAGCCTGGATGACCTGATGGGTAACAAAGGCCTCGGTCTCGATGGTCACCAGGGCGCTCAGCGGGTGGCTGCTCTGGCCGAACCCGAGCGGATCGAAGTTCAGCGTCGCGTAGCCAGCTGCGAGCATCGCCCGCACGTAGGAGTATTTTGCTGGATCGTACGGGAAATTCCAGTATGTATCACTGTATGTAGCGCCGGGAATGAGCACTTGGACGGTATCCGGCTTCGTGGTGCCGCCAGGCGTGCACAATTGCCCGCGGACGGTGTATCTCTTCGGTGTAAAGCTGCTTATCGCGACGGGCAGCGAGATGGGTTTGCATGCCGACTGAGCGCCGGCCGACCGAGCAGCGGCCGACCGAGCGCCGACCGGACGAGCAGCGGCCGGGCGGGCACTAGCCGGACGAGCACTAGCCGGACGAGCACTAGCCGGACGAGCACTAGCCGGACGAGCACTAGCCGGACGAGCACTAGCCGGACGAGCACTAGCCGGACGAGCACTAGCCGGACGAG